>Ga0209166_10002023_pt1 | contig 15922 bp, 12 predicted proteins | sample Coa_R1_3_FD_187151 | JGI IMG/M metagenome (GOLD analysis project Ga0209166, IMG submission 187151) | Surface soil microbial communities from Centralia Pennsylvania, which are recovering from an underground coalmine fire - Coalmine... | ecosystem: Environmental > Terrestrial > Soil >... | reverse complement strand
GACGAGGACAAGACGGCGAGAGTCAGGAGACCAGGAGAAATCTTCGACATCTTGAACTGTGTCAGTGAGTTGCTGGGCTTCGCCGCCCAGGCGATTCAGGAGCCAGACCTGGGTTTGGCTATCGCCGCGTTCGGAGAGGAAAGCGAGGTATTTGCCGTCGGGGCTCCAACGGGGGTGGGAGGAGGAGACGCCTTCGGCGGTCATGGGGAGCGGGTCACCGCCAGCGGAGGGAATCATCCAGATGCGAGTTTCGTTTTTGTCGGTCTTTAGTGTGGATTTATCGACCGCGTAGGCGACCCACTGGCCGTCGGGGCTGAGCTGGGGGTCGTGGACGCCGAGGATCTGGAAATAGTCGCCGACGGTGATGGCGCGAGGGGACGTTGAGGAGACTTGCGGGGAAGCGGAGGGTGAGAAAACGAGGGCGGCGAGGATGAGTACGATGGAACCGAGCTTCATGCGAATGACTCCTGAGACGAGGATGAGCGCGAAAACAAAAGGCGGAGTTTAGCACAGGGCCCATGCAAGCCGAACAGATGACAGAGCGAGTTGCCATTGAGAAGCCGTTGCGTTCGGCGGTTCGAGGTACGGCTGGAGACCGTGCTGCTGAAGGAGTTTTGAGTTCTCGAACGCACAGGCTGAAGCCCGCGCCACCTGGCCTGGGCGACGGGAAATTGGAGAGCGATGAAAAAATATTCCGTGGAGTGCATTTTCTTGTTGCATGGCGGAGCGAAACTTGTATTCTGCGCATGCGAACTCACTTCACCCAGCGCGAGAGTGAGAGTCGCTTAGGAGGACGAGAGTAAAAATTGAGTTCTTTATCCCTTCCCGCCCGGATATCTGCCCCCGCAATTTCAACAGCGAAAAAAAGAGTCGCAAAGCTGACGCTCTGGCCGCTTGTGGCGGCGACGTTTTTTATGGTGTCTGGAGGGACGTATGGGACGGAAGAGATCGTGCATGGAGCGGGATACGGGCGTGGAATTTTGATCCTGTTGTTCTTGCCGGTGCTGTGGTGCCTGCCGACGGCATTCATGATTGGAGAACTTTCGAGCGCGTTGCCTGCGGAGGGAGGGTACTACGAATGGGTGCGGCGAGGGCTGGGAAATTTCTGGGGCTTTCAAGAGGCTTGGCTTTCCTTCGCGGCCAGCATCTTTGATATGGCCATTTATCCGACATTGTTCGGATTCTATCTGAAGCAGATGTCGCCGTGGTTCGGGTCGGGGAGTCATGCGGTGATGGCGGGACTGTTTGTGGTGGTGACTTGCGCGATTTTGAATATCGCCGGGATTCGAGTCGTGGGAATCACTTCGTTGTGGCTGTTCTTCCTGCTATCGGCGCCGTTTGCGGTGATTGTGGTGATGGCGCCGTTTAAGGCAGGGGCTTTTGCGAGCGGCCACGGAGCGGCGGAAACGACTGGGCTGGGGCTGCTGGGAGGCGTGCTGGTGGCGCTGTGGAATTACATGGGATGGGACAACGCATCGACGATCGCACAAGAAGTGGAGAGGCCGCAGAGGACGTATCCACGAGCGATGATTGCGGCGGTGGCGCTGGTTTCGCTGACTTACATGCTGCCCTTTCTGGCGGTGTATTTTACGGGGATTCCGGCTTCGGCATTTGAAGCAGAGGGCGCTTGGGCCACGGTTGCTGGGTTGATTGGCGGGAAGATTTTGGGTTTCGAGTGGCTGCGTTTCCTGGTTGTGATCGGCGGAATGATGAGCGCGTTTGGGATGTTCAATGCGCTGGTGATGAGCTACTCGAGGCTGCCGCTGGCGATGGCGCGGGATGGCATGCTGCCAAAGTTCTTTGCGAAGACGAGTGAGAAAACGAAAGCACCGTGGGTGGCGATTTTGGTTTGCGCGGGATGCTGGGCGCTATGCCTGGGTTTGAAATTCGAGAAGCTCGTCACGCTGGACATTATGCTGTATGGAGCCAGCTTGATGCTGGAATTCGTGACGCTGGTGGTCTTGCGAATCCGCGAGCCAGAGCTAAAGCGCGGGTTCCGGGTGCCCGGCGGGCTGACCGGTGCGGTAATGGCGGGAGTTTTTCCACTCTTGCTGATGAGCCTGGCGATGGTGAAGAGCGGGAGTGAAACAATTCTCGGGATGAACGGAATGGCGTTTGGCGGGATTATCATTGCCAGCGGATTCGGTCTTTATTGGGCGACTAAACCTTTGCGGCGATCGGTGATTGCCGCGGCTGCAACGCCGAATGCGGCATTGAGCGACTAAGCTACTACGCGGCAGGCGGGCTGCTGTTATACTTCGCAACTCAATCCAATATTTTATTCATCAGGAGACCAGACGTGAATAACCTGCGGCGTTCCCTGCGATTGCTGCTTGCCGTTGTTGTGGCTGTGTGTGTGCACGCGATGGGGGCGGCGTTGCCGGGCAGGGCGCAGCGTTTCGACCAGAAGCTGTTTGGCGGAATGCGTTGGCGGATGATCGGGCCGTTCCGCGCGGGGCGGTCGCTGGCGGTGACGGGAGTGCGCGGCCAGGCGGACGTCTACTACTTCGGGTCGGTGAATGGGGGAGTGTGGAAGACGAACGACGCGGGGCGGACGTGGAACCCGATATTTGACGCGGAGCCGGTCGGATCGATCGGGTCGATTGCGGTGGCGCCTTCGAATGCGAACGTAATTTACGTGGGGTCGGGCGAGGCGGACATGCGCTCGAGCATCTCGTCCGGGAACGGGATGTATAAATCGACGGACGCGGGAAAAACGTGGGAGCACATTGGGCTGGAAGATACGAGGCAGATTGCGCGGATTTTGGTGGATCCGAACAACCCGGACAAGGTTTTTGTGGCGGCGCTGGGGCATGCGTACGGACCGAACAAGGAGCGTGGGGTTTTTCGTTCGAATGACGGCGGGAAGACGTGGGAGCAAGTGCTGTTTAAGGACGAAAATACGGGGGCGATCGATTTGGCTATGGAGCCTGGGAATCCAAAGATCATGTTCGCAGCTTTGCTGCAAACGCGGCGGCCGCCGTGGAGCATCTATGCACCGTCGAAGGGGCCGGGGACGGGGCTCTATCGTTCGAAGGATGGCGGGGAGCACTGGGAGCAATTGACGGGGCACGGATTGCCCTCGGAAGAGCTGGGACGGATGGGGATTGCGTTTGCGCGGAGCAATCCGAAGCGGGTTTATCTGATCGCCGATGCAAAAGAGGGTGGGCTGTACCGCTCGGACGACGGCGGGGAAAACTGGGAGCGCGTTTCGAAAGATGCGCGGATTTGGGGACGCGGCTGGTACTTCTGCGAAGTGAGCGTGGATTCGAAGGATGCGGATGTGGTGTATGTGCCGAATACGTCGATGTACCGATCGCGGGACGGCGGAAAAACATTTACGGCAATTAAGGGTGCGCCTGGCGGCGACGATTATCACCAATTGTGGATCGACCCGGACGATCCCCGACGAATGATTTTGGGATGCGATCAAGGGGTGATCGTGACGCGGAACGGCGGGGAGACGTGGAGCTCCTGGTACAACCAGCCGACCGGACAGTTTTATCACGTGGCGACGGACAATCGGTTTCCTTATTGGGTGTATGGGGCGCAGCAGGACAGCGGCGCGGCAGCGACGGCGAGCCGGAGCAGCTGGCGGGCGCTGAATTTTATGGACTGGCGGCCAATGGCAGCGGGCGGAGAGAGCGATTACACCGCGCCGGATCCAGTGAATCCAGAAATTATTTATGGCGGAACAGTGACGCGGCAGGATTTTCACAACGAACAGATGCAACAGATGCCGCCGACCCTGATGCATCCCGGGGAGTACCGGAAGACCTGGACGGTGCCGCTAGTATTTTCGGAGATTGAGCCGCACGTGTTGTACTTCAGCGCGCAGGTTTTGTTTCGAACAGCGGACGGGGGAAATTCGTGGCAGAAGATCAGTCCGGATTTGACGCGAGAAGAACCGGGCGTGCCGGCGAACCTTGATGCGGCGACGGCAGCGGATGCTCCGGCCGGGAAGCGGCGAGGAGTGATTTACACGATTGCGCCATCGCCAAAGCGAGCGGGCGAAATTTGGGTGGGGACGGACGACGGGTTGGTGCAATTGACGCGGGACGAAGGGAAAACGTGGAAGGACGTGACGCCGCCGGAAATGACGGCGTGGAGCAAGGTGACGCAAATCGAGGCTTCGCATTTCGAGGCGGGCGAGGCGTACGCAGCGGTGGATCGGCACCGTCTTGAAGATTTGCAGCCGTATTTATACCGGACAAAGGATTTTGGGAAAACGTGGCAGCGCGTTTCGAATGGGATTCCGGAAGGGAGCTTTTTGAATTGCGTGCGGGATGATCCGAAAGCCGCGGGACTGCTTTATGCGTGCACGGAAAAAGGTGTGTACGTTTCTTATGATGATGGCGACAACTGGGAGCCACTGCAGTTTAATTTGCCGACAACTTCGGTGCGCGATTTGGTGGTGCACGGGGATGATCTGGTGATCGCGACGTTTGGGAGAGCGTTTTGGGTGCTGGACGACGTGACGCCGTTGCGGCAGTGGAGCGAAAAGGTGGCGAGCACGGAAGCGTGGCTGTTCGAGCCACAGACAGCGTACCGAGTGCGGGCTGGCTCGGATCAGGGAACTCCGTTCCCACTGGATGAACCTCAAGCAGACAACGCGCCTACTGGGGCGGTGCTGGACTACTACTTGAAGGAAAAACAAACGGAACCGGTACAACTGGAAATTTTTGATGCGGCGGGGAAACTTGTGCGGCGATTTGCGAGCACGGACGAGGCGCAGAAAACCAATCCGGATGCGATTGACATTCCGATGTACTGGATACATGACGCGGAGCCGCTGTCTGGGGAAGCGGGGATGCATCGATTCGTGTGGGATTTGCGGCTTGCGTTGGCGGGAGGCGGGAGGCGGCGGTTTCTAGGAGGAGGTGGTGGGCCACTCGTGGTTCCGGGGCGGTACACGGTGAAGTTGACGGCGGCGGGAATGACGATGTCTGCGCCGCTGGTGGTGAAGATGGATCCTCGCGTTAAGACGAGCGCCGCGGATTTGGAGCGGCAGTTCGCGGCGGCTTCGAAACTTGCGGCGGGGATGGGGGAGTTTTCGGCGGCCGTGCAGCAGGCGGACGATTTGCAGAAGCAGATTACAATGCGAAGCAAAGAGGCGGCGGGAAACACCGAACTTGCGGCGGCGCTTGCGGATTTGGGGAAGAAGATTGGCGCTGTGGCGGGGACCGGAGCTGGCGGCGGTTATGGATTTTTCGGATTTGCGGTGCCGGGGAAGGAGCCGGCGACACTTAGACAAGAATCGACGGCATTTGGAGCGTTGCTGGGGATTATCGAAAGCGCGGATGTTGCGCCCACGGCCGACGCAGCAGCAGCGAGCGAGAAATGGGAAGCGGCGGGGAAGCTGACGCTTGCCCGGTGGGAGGCGATTCAGACAAAGGAGCTGGAGAGTGTGAATTCACTGTTGGAGCAGGCGCATTTGGCGCCCTTGAAGACCGGAGAGACGGAGAAGCCTAAACCTTGAAGAACTGAGCGGCGGGGGAGAACGCGACATTTGGACGGGAGGCGGGTTAGATGAGGGTAAGAAGAAGAAACGCCAGCCCAGAAGAGGACCCTCCATGAATCGGACTAGCATTACGAAGCAAATTGCCGTTGCCGCCGGATTTCTGGCGCTAACTTTTGCGCCGGGAATCAGCCGCGCACAGGACAGTGCACAGCCACCGGCGCAGGATCAAAGCCAGACAGCACCTGCCGCGCCAGCGCAGCACGAAGGAAGAATGCATGGCGCGATGAAAGGACTAAACCTGACAGACGATCAAAAGGCAGAAATGAAGAAAATCCACGAATCAACAAAGTCGCAAATGGATGCCTTAAACCAAGATGGATCGCTGACGGCAGATCAAAAGGAAGCGAAAATTCATCAGCTTCGTCACAGTGCTCGGAGGCAGATGGTGAAGCTCTTGACGGCGGAACAGCGGCAGCAGATGCGAGCGAATGTTCGTGCATTGCGCGCGTCTCGCCGGGAACAACGGAAACAACAACCGCCACAAACCCAGCCGCAGGGGTAGTTTGGGCAGGTTCCCTGGAGCGGTCCGGGTGCCGAGAGCAAACAGACAAGCGGCGGAATTAAGGCAGTAATTGCTTCGCAAGAAGGGGCGGTCCGACGGACCGTCCCTTTTTCGTAGAGTGAGGGATTCGGGCAGCGCCGATTGGCGATTAGATTTGGTATGCTGCTCGACGTGGGAAAAATCGATCGAATGAGCCAGCGCGTTTGGATGCGAAAGTATGTTCGAATCGGCGCGCCTTTTTTCGTGGTTATTCTCGGAGCTGTTGCGCTGAGTTTTTCCTCGCAAGCGCGTTCGGAGAAGGCGTCAGCTACTCCTGCGTCGCAATCCGCGGCGCCACTAGCACAGCCGGCGACACCCGCGACAACAACACCGCAAGGGCTTCCACAGGCCGTGCCGGCGGCAATACCACGCCCGGGACTAAACATCGTGGTACTTGATCCGGCGCACGGCGGAACTGATCCTGGCGCACGGGGAACAGGCGGAATGCGCGAGAGCGAAATCGTGCTGGACTTTGCAGCACAGGTGCGCAAAGCGCTGGAATCGCAAGGATTTCAAGTTGTGCAGACGCGCCAGGGCGATGAAAATCCATCGTTTGATGACCGATCCGCGGTTGCAAATGCCCAGAGCGGAGCGGTTTTCGTGACGCTGCATGTCGCTTCCACAGGGCTGCCGGGAACGGTGCGAGTTTATGTCAATTCCGATTTGCCGGTGGCGACCGATGTGGGCGGATTGATTCCGTGGGAGCGAGCGCAGACGCCGTTTCAAGAACTGAGCAGGAAATTGGGTGATCTGGTGCAGGGGTTGCTGGCGCAGCGTTTCAAGGGATCACCGAGCACAGCGCAAACGGCTGCGGTGCGGCAATTGCGAACGACGGCGGCACCCGCGATCGCCGTGGAAATATCGAGCGTCGTTATTGAGGACCGCGCGGATTTGGAGCGAATGGCGCCGGGAGTTGCGGATGCCATCGCGATGGGTGTCGCGACGTTCCGGCCTTCTTACGTAGTGCCGACACCGGCGGGAGGGACGCCATGACACCGAAGTGGCGCACATGGCTGCTGGCCGGGCTGGCCCTTGCAGTAATCGTGGGAGCGATTTACTTGCCGATTCTGCGGCGGCGAATGAAACTTGCCGCAAAGCTGCAGCAGCAAACAGCAGAGCAGGCGCGGAGAGAATTGACGCAGACGATTCCCGTGAATCCAGGCGAGCCGCTGGTGAAAGCGAAATTATTTTGGGCCTCGGGGAATGGGGATGGGATGCTGACGAACGGCACAGTCGATCTTCCGCTTTCGAGCGACCCGGTCTTGCGTTCGAAACAGGTGCTGAATACGCTGCTGGCGGGGCCGGCGGATACCGATCTACGCACGCTGCCGCCGGACACGGTGCTCCTGGCGTTTTATCTGCTGCCGGATGGTACGGCTATTGCGGATTTTTCCGAGGCATTGGCGACGGAGACTCCTTCGGGAATTCAGAGCGAGCAAATGGCAGTGGATTCAATAACACGAACGCTGGAGGCGAATGTGCCGCGCGTGCAGCGGCTGAAGATTTTGATTCATGGGCAGGAAGTGGAAACGCTCGCGGGACACTTGGATCTGACAGGCACGTTCCTGGTCAACACGAACGGGATGCAGGTTGCGCCTCCGACGGCGGCGCCGACCGCAACGCCAACAACTTCACCGGGGGCGGACAAGCCAGCCGGTCCGGCGACGAACCAGCCGGCGCAGACTCCGGCACCCGCGACTAAACCGGGGGCAGGAACATTGACACCCGATAAAGTCACCGGCAAACTGGCGCAGCCTGAGCGGAAACCGCAGGTGATTTGAGTTCGAAAGCAATTGCAGCAGGAGGAAGAGTGCGAGTTGATGGACGCGGCCCGGACCAGATGCGCACGTTGAAAATGACGCCAGATTTCATTTCGACGGCGGAAGGAAGCGTGCTGATTGAACTTGGGAGTACGCGAGTGATCTGCACGGCGACAGTGGACGACGGCGTGCCGGGGTTTTTGAAAGGCAGCGGAAAAGGCTGGGTAACGAGCGAATATGGGATGCTGCCGAGGGCGACGGAGGAAAGAACTCCGCGCGAGGCCACGAGGGGGAAACAGTCCGGTCGCACGCTGGAGATTCAGCGGTTGATTGGGCGGTCGCTACGAGCGGTGACGGATCAGGAAGCGCTTGGCGAGCGCACGGTATGGATCGACTGCGACGTGATTCAGGCGGATGGCGGGACAAGGACGGCTTCGATCACGGGAGCGTTCGTGGCGCTGGCGCTGGCGTTTGAACGGCTGGTGGCGGCAGGGATATTGAAGAGTTCGCCGCTGATCGATACGGTGGCGGCGACGAGCGTGGGAATCGTGGATGACCGGGCGCTGCTGGATTTGGCTTATGAAGAAGATTCGCGCGCGGAAGTGGATATGAACGTGGTGATGACGGGCAGCGGACATTTCGTCGAGATTCAGGCTACGGCAGAGGGGCGGCCGTTTAGCGGGAGCGAAATGCAGGACCTATTGGCGTTAGCGGCGGCTGGGATCCGCCGGCTAACGGAAGAGCAGCGCGCGGTGCTGCCGGTCAAATTCAGTGCGCGCGCGCGTTAAGTTGTTTCTGGCATCGTCAAATCCTGGAAAACTTGGAGAGTTTCGGGCCCTGGCGGCGGATGTGCCGGCCGCGATTGCTGAAATCGAGTTGATGCCAGGTTTTGATTCCCTGCCATCGTTTGAAGAAGGTGCGCCTACGTTTGCGGAAAACGCGGCGGGAAAAGCGCTGCACTATTCGCGGCTTGGAAAAGGACTTGTGTTCGCGGACGATTCCGGGTTAGTCGTGCCAGCGCTCGGCGGAGCGCCTGGGGTGCGCTCGGCGCGGTATGTGGGACCTAACGCAACGGACGCCGAGCGGATTGATAAATTGATTGGCGAGCTTTGGGGGAAGAAAGGCGCGGAGCGGGCGGCATATTTTTTGTGCGCGATTGCGTTGGCGGAGCGAGGACGGGCCATCGCCGTGGTGACGGCTCGCGTGGATGGCGAGATTCTGGAATCGCCACGAGGGAGCGGCGGATTTGGGTATGATCCGGTGTTTTACTTCTCCGGTCTAAAGAAAACCTTTGCAGAACTTCCGCGGGAAGAAAAGAATCGGCAAAGTCATCGGGGAAAGGCATTCCGCAAATTGCTGGCCTCAATGAGAATCCCAGACGGGCACGCCACGCCGTACCCTCACAATTAGGAAGCCCAGCACACCGGTGTGGGCCGAACGGAAGTGGGCGTGTGTGATATCCTGCGCGTCATGCCGACTAAACAATTGAAGCAGAAAAGCAAAATATTGGCCAAGAAATCCGGTGCAGCGAAAACGCGACGAACTGCCATAGGTGCGGCGCCCGCAAAAGGTACAGATCCGAAACGCGTCCGAGCGATTCTGGAAAAGTTGGACGAGGCATATCCGGTCGCAACTTGCGAACTGAGGCACGAGACCCCGTTTCAGCTATTGATTTCGACGATTCTTTCGGCGCAGTGCACGGACGTGCGCGTGAATCAGGTGGCGGAAACGCTGTACAAGAAGTACCCAACGCCGGAGGCGTTCGCATACGCGAATCCCGCGGAGCTCGAGCAAGACGTACGGCCGACGGGATTTTTCCGCAACAAGACGAAATCGATCATGGGAGCGAGCAAGGCAATCCTCGAAAGATTTGGCGGGCAGGTGCCGCGGACGATGGAAGAGATGCTCACGCTGCCCGGGGCAGCGCGAAAGACGGCGAACGTTGTACTGGGAACGGCGTACGGCATCGCGAGCGGGATCGTCGTGGATACGCATGTGATTCGCATATCGAACCGATTGGATTTAACGCGAAATGAAGATCCGAAAAAAATCGAGCAGGACTTGATGCAGATAATTCGAAAAGAAAAGTGGATCCCTTTTTCGCACCAAATTATCTGGCACGGGCGGCGGGTGTGCCAGGCGCGTAAGCCGAAATGCGCGGAATGCAACATGGAGAAGCTCTGCTATTCGAAAGACAAGACGATCTAGCCGCGGGCGCTGGTGAGTAGTCGGAGTTTGCGTCGTACCAAATCATTTCCGCCAAATCAGAGGCGAGTTTCTCTTTGCGGGAGGCGGCTGGGGGCTGCCCAACTGACTGTGCTTTCACGTATCATGCAGCCATGAGGATATTGCTGGTCGAAGACGACCCGGGAGTGCGCAGGTTCGTAGTTAAAGGCCTGCGCGAACAAGCATACGCGGTGGACACGGCCATCACGGGCGAAGAGGCGTTGTATCAAGCGGAGATCAATGAGTACGACCTGGTCATACTGGATATCATGATACCTGGCCCCGACGGATTTGAAGTCTGCCGAAGGCTTCGCAACTCCGGCCGAGAAATGCCCATACTTATGCTGACGGCTCGAGACGCCGTGGAAGACCGGGTGAGCGGACTCGATCGCGGAGCGGACGATTACCTGACCAAACCCTTCGAGTTTCGCGAACTGCTTGCGCGGCTGCGAGCACTCCTACGACGCACAACGGAATTGCATCCGCCGAGGCTGAGCGTTGGAGAGCTTGTGCTGGATACGGCGGAACAAAATGCAACGCGTGGCGGAGAAGCGATTTCGCTGACGCACAAGGAATATGCGCTGCTGGAATACCTCGTGCGAAACGCGGGGCGAGTGGTGAGCCGAGCGGAAATCGCCGAGCACGTTTGGGATGAGAGTTTCGATCCATTTTCAAATTTGATTGAGGTTTACATCAACCGGCTTCGGCGGAAGATCGATCCGGACGGACAGTCGGGGCTATTGCAGACGCGGCGGGGCGCCGGTTACATCTTGAAGTCTGGAGAGGATTGTGACGCCGCAGGGCGCGCGCAACCCGTAAGCGGGCAAGGCAAGGCAAATGCTTCGAACCGCAAGAAACGTGCTTGATTCCGTTCGTGCGCGGCTGACGGTATGGTATTCGTCGGTCCTCGCCGTGGTGTTGGTCCTGGTAACTGCGACCACATATCTGATTGTCCGAAAAGCGTCCATGCAGCGGACAGACTCGGATCTAGAGGTTCTGGCGGATTCGTTCTTGGTTACCGTTCATTCTGAGCTCTCGGACGATTCAGAAACCGGGGCCTCGGCGATTCTTTCAGCGGTACACCAATCCATGATTGAACATCACTCAAACAACGATGTGTTTGTGGTGTTGGGTCAAGGCGATGAAATTGTCACGACTTCAGACGACATCACCTCTGCGGGCGCGAAACCAGACGCTTCGGTGTCCAGTGCCCTAGAAACAAGAGAAATTCAGAGTTTCGTTAAGAGGCTCGGACACAAGGAAGCGAACCTGGAAACAATTCGGGGAAAGCGCTCGCGAATACGAGCCTACTCGCGCCCTTTCCATGCTCGCGGCCAAAATTACGTCCTTATCATTCTCCATTCGTTGCATTCACAAAATGAGATGCTCAACACCATACGGCTGACGTTTGCATGGATGATTCTTCTGGGTCTTCTGCTTGCGGGAACCGGGGGCTACTTCCTGGCAAGAAAGAGTCTGGCGCCGGTGGTCGCGATGGGAGCGCACGCACGGAGGATCGGGGCGACAAACCTGCACGAGCGGCTCCCCGTGCTCAATGCCAACGACGAGCTAGGTCAGCTGGCGACTATCTTTAATGATCTACTGGATCGATTAGACCAATCCTTCGAACGCCAGCGCCAGTTTATCGCGGATGCTTCTCACGAGCTTCGGACACCATTGGCGATATTGCGTGGAGAGGCCGAGGTCGCCATGTCGCAGCCTGGCCGAACGGCAGAAGACTACCTCGAATCGCTGAAGATTTTGCAAGTGGAAACATCGCGACTAACCAAGATCGTGGAAGACCTATTCACGTTGACGCGGGCCGACTCGGGCCAGTATTCCATAGCGCCAGAGGATGTATACCTCGAGGAAGTTGTGGCGGACTGCGCACATTCCGCAAGAACGCTGGCGCGCGAAAAAAACATTGAATTGAGTGTTGATGCGTCCTCGGAATGCCTGGTGCGCGGGGACCAGACGCTTCTGCGGCGGATGATCTTGAATCTTTTGGACAACGCGATTAAGTACACGGCCAACGGCGGACGCGTGGAAATTACCTGTCGGGCGACGAAGACGGGCAGCGAAGTACACTTCACCGATACGGGGCCGGGAATACCACCGGAGCTGCACGCTCGAATTTTCGAGCGTTTCTTTCGGGCCGATCCGGCGCGATCGCGCACAGGGCGCGAGGGCGGCGCCGGGCTGGGACTGTCGATAGCACTGTGGATAGCCCAAGCGCATCACGGACGGCTCGAACTGGTGCACTCCGATGCCGCAGGGAGTCATTTTGCTGCCTATCTGCCGGGACCCGGAGTTGCGTCTGCGTAAGTAGATTAATGGTCTATTTATCTCGAGGCCGCTATATTGGTTGAAGCGGAACGTGAGGATTCGCGACCGCTCGAGAGAACTCCCATGAAAACATGCTTTCTTTCGAATCGACCTGTGCCATTTGCGCTCATTGCGCTTATCCTTACTCCCTTTCCGGCCGCCAGCCAACAACCAGAGAATCCGGTGCCTAAGGTTGCGACGTCGGTTTCCGTGGAAACGAACGAGCGGTCAAGCGAGCAATCGAGCGGTTCTCCGGTCAACGTCCCGCTGCGAATCACTCTGCAAAGCGCGTTGGACCGCGCTCGAATAAACAGCACCCAATTCCAGGCCGCGCAGACGGATGCTGCTCTCGCGCTTCAGGATCGGTTCCAAGCGGGCGCCGCGCTGCTGCCCAGCGTGACGTATGACAACCAGGCACTTTACAGCCAAGCGGCGCCGGCTCTTGTGGCCGCGCAGACCCAAGTTCCAGTCCAGTTCATTGCAAATAACGCGGTTCACGAATACGTAAGCCAGGCCAATGTGCACGAAACAATCGACCTCGCAGGGTTTGCCGGCTTTCGCCGGGCGTCGGCCTTGGCCGCGGTTGCCAGGGCTCGCGCGGAGATCGCCTCGCGTGGTCTGGTGGTTACGGTCGTTCAGAGCTACTACACCGTGGCCGCAGCACAACAAAAAATGGAGACGGCGCGCAAAGCCGCGGATGAAGGCGAAAATTTCCTGAAGCTGACTCAGGACCTAGAAAAGGGAGGAGAGGTCGCGCATGCCGACGTTATAAAAGCCGACTTGCAATCCCAGGATCGCCGCCGACAGTTCCAGGAAGCTCAACTGGCTTTCCTGAACGCCAAGCTGGGCCTCGCCGTTCTGATTTTTCCTGATTTCAACGACAATTTCGAACTTGCAGACGATTTGCATGCGAGTATGCCGCTGCCGACTTTGGAGGAAGTTAAGCAGCGGGCCGCTCAGGAAAATCCGGATATACGCGCCGCGCTGGAAGCCGCGCGCGCCGCTGGATACGACGTTACTGCCGCTCGCGCCGGTTATCTGCCGTCACTCGGGCTCGACTACTGGTACGGCATTGACGCCGCGAACTTCGGAGTGAACTTTCCGGCGAGGATTAACGGTCAAACATTTTCAAACCTGGGCTCTTCCATTAGCGCGACGCTCAACATTCCGGTTTGGAATTGGGGCGCGACGCAAAGCAGAGTGAAGCAGGCCGAACTTCGCCGCGCACAAGCAAAACGCGAGCTGTCGTTCGCGCAGCGCAGGCTTCTCGCGGAAATCCAAACGCTCTACGCGGAAGCAGAGACGTCCATGAACGAGCTTGCTGGTCTCAGCCGCTCAGCCGAACTGGCTGCGGAAAGCCTCCGGCTGACAACGCTGCGCTACAAGAATGGCGAAGCCACGGTGCTCGAAGTCGTCGATGCGCAGACCACTGCAGCGCAAGCGAGCGGGGCGTATCAGGACGGGGCCGTGCGCTACCGTGTGGCACTGGCCAATTTGCAAACTTTGACGGGGGTGCTGGCAGCTCCATGAAACTGACGAAAGTGCGTCTTCCGCTGCAGTCTATTGATGCGAGAGCGGCGGCTTGTGCCGTCTTCGGTGCGCTGCTCTTGTCGGGCTGTGGTCAGGCCCAGAAAGAGCAGGAGCCGGTAGTCTCCGTGCAAGTTACCCCTGCGCAACGCGGTCCCATCTCTCAAGTGATCACTTCGGAGGCGGTAGTGTTTCCGCTGGAACAAGCCACCGTGGCGCCGAGAATCACATCCACCGTGAAGAAATTCTACGTACAGCGCGGCACGCGAGTAAAAAAAGGACAGTTGCTTGTGGTTCTTGAGAATGCGGACTTGGCCGCCGCCGCGGAGGCGAGCAAGGGCGACTTCGAGCAGGCCGACGCTGCGTACAACACGACAATCGGTGCGAGCTTGCCGCAACAAATCCAGAAGGCGCGGCTCGACGCGCAGACCGCGCAATCCTCGTACGACGCTCAATTAAAAATCTTTGACAGCCGCAAAGAACTCTTTCGGCAGGGCGCCATTCCGAGGCGCGAGCTGGATACGGCGGAAGTCGCTCTAACGCAAGCCCACAGTCAAAATGAACAAGCACAAAAGCAGCTCGCGGATCTCGAGCGCCTCGGGAAACAGCAGGCGGTGAAGTCCGCCGAAGGCTCGCGTCTGTCGGCCGAAGGAAAATATCGCGGAGCGGCGGCGCAACTTAGCTATTCCGAAATCCGCAGCCCGATTGACGGCGTCGTGACAGATCGACCTCTTTATGAAGGGGATCCCGCGACCGCCAATCAACCGATCCTTACGGTTATGAACCTTTCCAGGCTCATCGCCAAAGCGCACATCGTGCAAGCCGAAGCCGCTGCGTTAAAAGTCGGAAATCCAGCGGAGTTGAGAGTACCGGGCGCGGACGGGGCCATCGAGGGTCGCATTACGCTTGTCAGCCCGGCACTTGATCCGGGGAGTACGACGATTGAGGTGTGGGCCGAAGCTAACAGACCCGACCCGGCGTTAAAACCAGGCATGACCATCCAAGTTTCCTTGACGGCGAAAACAGTAAAAGATGCACTTCTCGTGCCGACTTCTGCCTTATTCAAGAACACGGAAGGCGCCGATTACGTTGTCCTCGCTGGGTCGGACCATCTCGCACACCAAGAGATCGTGCAAGTCGGTATTCGCAATGGCGGCTTTGCGCAGATCGTCAGCGGGATCAACACCGGGGATACCGTCATTACATCCGGCGGGTATGCATTGCCGGACAAGACACAGGTAAAGTTCGAAGCGCCTGCTCCGGCCGAGAGTGTGGCAGGCCATAAGCCCGGCAAAGCAAGAGGCTCCGCGAAACCCGACGGCAAGGCCAAGGAGTAGCGACGCATGGAGCCCCAGTCCAAATCGCGGAAAGCTACAAAGCCTGAGCAGCAAGACTTGCCCTGGTTTCAGCGTTTATCGAAGCCCATTTTATTTCTGATCGTCAGCCTCGCGCTGGTCGGCGCTTACTTCGCGTTTTCGATTCCGGTTTCCGTTTTTCCCAACACGGATTTCCCCCGCATCGTTATCGGTGTGGACAACGGGGTCATGCCAATCGATCAAATGCTGGTGACGATTACGCGCCCCATCGAGGAAGCTGTCAACAGTGTTCCGGGTCTGCTGAAAGTCCAGTCCATCACGAGCCGCGGCTCCGCCGAAGTCGATCTTTTCTTTGACTGGAATGTTGACATGATTCTCACGCTCCAGCGCGTCGATGCCGTCTCTGCACGCTTGCAGGCCGAGCTTCCGCCCACCGCAAAGATGGAGACCCATCGCCTCACCTTTGCCGTGTTTCCCATCATTGGTTACAGCATGACCTCGGACACCGTTCCGCAGAACAAACTCTGGGAAATCGCGACGTATGACTTGAAACCGCGCATCAACCGATTGGACGGCGTAGCATCGGTCATCATTCAAGGCGGCCGGGTTCCGGAATTTGAAGTATCGCCAGACCCCGCGCGTCTGCTGACGGCGGGTGTCACGGTCACGGACATCCTGGAAGCCATTCGCCGCACAAATTTGATTG
>Ga0209166_10002022_pt1 | contig 15931 bp, 18 predicted proteins | sample Coa_R1_3_FD_187151 | JGI IMG/M metagenome (GOLD analysis project Ga0209166, IMG submission 187151) | Surface soil microbial communities from Centralia Pennsylvania, which are recovering from an underground coalmine fire - Coalmine... | ecosystem: Environmental > Terrestrial > Soil >... | reverse complement strand
CAATGCGGGGTTGGTTCCCTTTAAGAAGCGCGCTCTCACCGCGACGGGCGTCGAGTCTTCTCAGGCCCCGCTCATCGGGCATCATCAACTGACGGTTGGGTTGCTCAATGCCAACTTGCTGAGCCCCAACGCGCGGATCGTTATCGCAGGTGCAGAACCTGCCCGAGGGGGCGTACCCATGTTCAAATACACCGACCTGCCGGCCTTCGCGGCCAGTCGTTACCAAGGTGACCGAACCGCCGCTGTTGAAGCGCTGATACGCAACGGGCCGAACGTGAAGTACGTGCCCAACAATGCGTATGCCGACGCAAAGCTCATCATCGCTTGGTGGACCGCGGCGCTGGCCCGACGGCTGCCCTCCGGCATGGCCGTGTATGCCGTGTCGCCCGGTGGTGCGACCGGCACCAAGGTGGTGCGAAGCGCTGGCCTGGCGTTGAGGTATCTGATGATTCCAATCGTGAACCTCATTCCCGGTATGAACCAGACGCCGGAGACCGCGGCCGGCCGATATATCCAGGCATCAAAGTTCGGAACCGACGTCTCGGGGCAATTCTTCGCCTCGGCCAAAGGGAAGTTCTCAGGCCCAATTGAGGTGCAGCGCCAACCACACCTCCATGATCGCGCCAGCCAAGAAGCCGCGTGGCAGGCCGTCGTCAAGGTCTCTGGCGTCGATTTCTCTTCCGCACCACCCTTGAGCGCGTCGTCCTGAAGGCGGATCCAATCACAACATCGCCGGTCGCCGCCAAGCCGATTTCTGGCGCAGAGCCGACATAATGTTACTTATCTGCGATCGACGAGTGTTTGGCGATTGGGGCGCTCGTTTCGGTACTCACGGCCAAAGCGCGTTAGCAGTGTGTCTCTCATCGCTAATCTTGGCAGTTTATGGTCACGACCTAATGGAAGCGCGCAAGTAGCGCCGCGCCGATGGCGTCTCCGGTCCGCGTCTATGAGAGCCGGGACACAGTGAAGAAAAGAAGTGAGAGCAGGGTCACCCCCGCTCCCGATCGTGCACATTGCTATTGATGTTGGGGCATTATTGTGGAGCCAATTGCCGATCTGCCGGTGGGTGCACGCGTAGGAGATTTTGGAGCTGATTGCGACTGCTTTCACTCAGAACCCTCCTCACTTCGCTGCTCCCGCTTTGCTCGTCGAGCCCCAGGCTATCACTGTTGTTTTCCTTTCCGCACGGTATTGCCAGAAAAGCATGAATGTCGCCGGTGCTGTTTACGCCAAACCCTGCGATCTCTCCGGCATCGTTGATTGCGAAGGCCGTCAGCAGGTATAACGGCGCGTCCGCTTGAACGAGGGAATTAAGGTCGATCATCACGCCATTCCGCCGAAGGTAAGCGCGCGGGTTCCCGTTCGCGGGGTTTCCGTCTATCGAAGCTCCTACCACGTCGCCTCGGTCGTTAATGCCAAGCCCGGCGCTGTAAACATCTCCAGATAGGGTACCGAGGTCCTGTATCCCTGTCTCATTGGTCCAAAGGAATGCGTGAATGCTCTGGTTGCCGGGCAAAGCGGATACACCAACTATGTGACCGTGGTTATTGATAGCTTCCGCAACATTCCCAACGGCCAACAAGCCAGTATTAACCGTCCCGCCAAGATTGCCCAGGTCATGGACCGATCCGTCCGTATCCCAGAGCACAGCGTGTGGTGCTGCGGCAAATCCGGGAAGTACCGTGTTCGCACATGAACCCGACGCGCCGACAACCTGACCTTTGTCGTTCATCCCAAGTGCTATTCCGACGGAGTCGCCGGGAAGCGGAGTTAGCATTCGGACCTGTCCCCTCCTCGGCCCCCACACCACAGCTTCAAAGTCCAAGACTTGAGGACCAGTGCCGTTGACCGCTACTCCGGAAGGACACTGTGCGTCACGAATGTCGGTTTCTGCAATTCCCGCCACTTCGCCTCGATTGTTGATCACACCGACTGTGCCGTTATTGCCCCCCAGCAGCTGAAGTGCAGTGATAGTGCCGTCTTCCCAAAGGAATGGAAGACATTCCAGGCCGGTACCGTAACCACAAAAGTTCTCGTTATTGGAGTCCAGATTAGACGATTCGGCCTGACCAACGACCTCGCCCTTTCCATTGACGCCAAACGCTCCACTGTTCTGTCCTCCTAGCCCCGGTGTTCCAAGATCGGTGATCCGGCCCTTGTGCCAGAGGACAGCGTGTTGTGTGAAATCAGGGTTTAACGTCAGTCCCGTTGTGACGCCATTATTGGCCACGAAGGTCGCCTGACTAAAGGCTGTGTCATTCGTTGGCCCGAGATCAGTGACGGTGTAGCGGAGGTGCTGCGAATTAGGCCCCTGCGCAGCAACTTGAAGGGGCGTCACTAGGGCCGTCAAACAAATGCTCGAAAAGGTAAGCAGTAATCTGGATTTCATATTGTCTCCTGTGGTGAACCTGGTTGTAGATTTCGCTAACGTGGATGAGTCGATTGATTGGTGTCTTGTCCTGCAGCCAGCCGTGACTTCAGGGGAAGCAATGCCGAAAATAGGGTCCGGCGGAATGAACAAGAAGGTGGTCTCGGTCGATTCCACATTCTCCTCCGCCCATATAGGCGCAGAAACGAGCAAAAACCTCTCATTGAGTGGTGCGCGGGTATAATTCAGTGCATTGGCGGTGCACGATTGAAACGATCCGGTGAGTCGGCTGAGGCGGATGTAAGCCGCTTGCTTCGGGCCTGGAGTGAGGGGAACCAGGGCGCGCTAGAGCTGCTAACTCCCATCGTTTATCAAGAACTCCACCGGCTGGCACGCCACTACATGAAGGGCGAACGTCCTGGACACATGCTGCAAACCACGGCCCTGGTGAATGAAGCCTACATCCGATTGGTGGATTACAAGCGCATGCGATGGCAAGATCGGGCACACTTCTTTGCGGTTTCAGCCCAGTTGATGAGGCGCATCCTGGTCGAGCATGCGCGGAGGCAGAATCTGAAAAGAGGAGGCGACGTACCGCATGTGTCATTGGACGAGGCGACTCTGGTTGGCGACGATCCCTCCAAGTGGGCCGCCGACCTAGTCTCTATCGATGATGCAATGAACGCACTGGCGCGGCTAGATCCTCGCAAGGTGCAGGTGGTCGAAATGCGGTTTTTTGGCGGCCTTAGCGTGGAAGAAACGGCCGAGATACTTAAAGTATCGTCCGTTACCGTCATGCGAGACTGGAGCACCGCGAAAGCGTGGCTCTATAGGGAACTGGGCGGCGGAACAGACGATGGAAGCGAAAAGATGGGAACAAGTCGATAACCTGCTGCAACGGGCGCTGGCTTGTGCTCCGGGCAAGCGCGACGCTTTTCTGCGCCAGGCTTGTGGGGGAGACGAAGCACTAGAGCGCGAAGTGCGCTCGTTGTTGGCCTCGCAACAGGAAGCAGGAAGCTTCCTCGAGACTCCCGCCATGGAAGGAGCCGCGCGCGATCTCGGTTTGCAACGGAACAAGCAGGCGTCTGAAAGTCGCCCTTCGCTCATCGACCAAATCGTATCGCATTACCGCATATTGGGGAAACTAGGGGATGGCGGAATGGGGATTGTCTACAAGGCCGAGGATCTGACCTTACACCGCTTTGTCGCTCTCAAATTTTTGCCTGACGACCTCGCTGACGATGCCCAGGCCTTAGCCCGTTTCCAGCGGGAGGCTCAGGCGGCGTCGGCTCTCAACCATCCGAACATCTGCACCATTCATGAGATTGGGCAGGCGGATGGCCATCCGTTCATTGTCATGGAATTTCTTGACGGCATGACTCTGAAACACCGCATTGGCGGGCATGCTCTAGAGACGGATACGCTTCTTCGGTTGGCGGTCGACATCGCCGACGCCCTCGATGCCGCTCACGCCGCCGGCATCATCCATCGTGACCTGAAGCCTGCGAACATCTTTGTCAATCAGCGCGGGCACGCCAAGATTCTCGATTTTGGATTAGCAAAGATGGGCCCCCTAGGGAACCGGCTTGCCGGCCCCGAACAAGCTGAAATGCCTGGGACCACAATGGAAGACCAACTCACCAATCCAGGGAGCGCTGTGGGGACAATTTCCTACATGTCGCCGGAGCAGATTCGCGCCAAGCCTCTGGACATTCGCACGGATTTATTTTCGTTCGGGGTGGTGCTTTATGAGATGGCTACAGGCAAATTGCCATTTTGCGGAAATAGTGTGGGCGAGATTTATGATTCCATTCTCAATAGCACGCCTACGCCCGGGATCCGCCTGAATCCCAATTTACCGACGGAAGTAGATCGCGTTATCGACAAGTGCATTGAAAAAGACCGCAACCTTCGCTACCAGCGCGCTTCTGACATACGCATAGATTTGCGGCGCCTCAAGCGGGACTCAGATTCTGGGCGGCAGGCAAACAGCGCGAGGTCCGCCACCACAATAACGCCGGCAAAGCATTGGAAGCTGTTGATTCCCAGCGTCGCGGCTCTGCTTGTGATTTTCCTCGCCGGCTACTTGTATTTGTATTTGCATCGCGCACGAAAACTCACCGATAAGGACACGATCGTTCTCGCTGACTTCACTAACACCACCGGCGACCCCGTCTTCGACGGCACGTTGCGTCAAGGCATGGCTGTGCAATTGGGACAGTCGCCGTTCCTGAGCCTCATCACGGAGGAGCGCATCCAGCAAGTACTCCGTATGATGGGGCAACCGCCTGAGGCGCGACTTACCCCGGAAATAGCCAAAGAAATCTGTCAACGGACCTCCAGTGCCGCCGTTCTGGATGGCTCGATCGAGAGGCTGGGCAACCATTACGTCCTGGGGTTACGCGCAAGAGACTGCAATAGCGGCGCGGCTCTTGCTTCGGAGCAAGTGCAAGCACCTAGAAAAGAAGATGTTCTAACTGCGCTGAGTCAGGTCGCCAGCAACTTCAGGACGCGAGTGGGCGAATCGCTGACCACCATCGGAAAGCACAACACTCCACTCGCCGAAGCGACCACGCCGTCACTGGAAGCTTTGAAATCTTACAGCGCGGGCTGGAGGGTTCTCGCTTCTAAGGGCTCGCCTGCAGCCGTACCTTTCTTCAAGCATGCCATCGAGATTGACCCTGCATTCGCCATGGCCAACGCGATGCTGGGACGGATGTACGGAGATATGGGGGAGGAGGAACTCTCCGCGGAGAGTACGAGCAAAGCCTATCATTTGCGCGATCGCGCCAGTGACAATGAGAAATTCTTCATCGCGGCTTCGTACCAACTTCAGGTGGTGGGAAATCTCGAGGAGGCGCGGCAGACATGTGAGGCGTGGGCGCAAACCTACCCTCGCGATATGCTTCCCCACATGTTCCTTGCGGGCATTATTTATCCGGTAACCAGCAGGTATGAGGGGATCGTCGAGGAGTCCGATAAAGCAATTGCGCTCAATCCAGACTTTGCCATCGCGCATTCCCTCGCCACCTGGGGCTACATCTACCTCGACCGCCTAGGCGAAGCCGAGAGTGTTCTTCAGCGAGCTTCCACGCGCAAACTGGATACCCCCGACTTCTTGGTACAACGATATGACATCGCCTTTTTGGAAGGCGACCATGCAAAAATGGAGGGGGAGGTGACTTCGGCACAGGAAAATTCGGGAGCGGACGATGGAATCGCCAACCACCAGGCGTTTGTCCTAGCCTATTCCGGTCAATTGCGAGAAGCCCGGAAGATGTCGAAGCGCGCAGAGGAACTGGCTCACCAAGGTAACCAGCCGGAAAGGGCCGCTGTCTATCAAGCGGGTGCCGCTGTTCGGGAGGCCATTCTCGGGAATGGGGCTGAGGCAAGGCAAGGAGCAACATCTGCACTCGCGGTTTCAAAAACCAGGGATGTGGAGTATGGAGTTGCCTTGGCGCTGGCTCTCTCTCAAGATCTCCGCGCTCAGACGCTCGCCGTTGATCTGGACCGGCGCTTCCCTGAGGACACGTCAGTTAGATCCAGCTACCTGCCGACACTTCGAGCACTGATCGCACTGAACCATGGCGAGCCGGGAAGGGCTATCGAACTGCTGCAGGTCGCCGCGCCTTATGAATTGGGATCGCCACCCAGCAGCTTCGTAGGCTTGTTCGGTAGTTTGTATCCGGTTTACGTGCGTGGCCTCGCCTTTCTGGTGGCACACCAGGGTGTCGAGGCAGCTGGCGAGTTCCAGAAGATTCTCAATCACCGCGGTATCCTGCTCAGCGATCCGGTGGGCGCATTGGCACACTTACAGCTAGGCAGAGCGCTTGCTTCGTCGGGGGATAAGGCCAAAGCGAAGACAGCCTACGAGAATTTCCTAGCTCTTTGGAAAGATGCTGATCCCAAGATCCCAATTCTCAAGCAGGCTAGGGCGGAATACGCCAAACTACTCTGGCAATAAAGAACCTCGTGTTCTGTCACAAGATAGTTGATCGCGTGTCGGCATTGCCCGGCGTGAAGGTTGCGTCTCTTACGGACTGGATTCCGATGACCCTAAACCACAAGGCCGAGGATGCGTATCCGGAAGGGTATGTGCCACACCCCCATGAATCTTTGCAGGTGTACCACGCCGAGGGTGGCCCCGCGGTATTTCGAATCCCTTCATATACCCATTCTGGAAGGACGCGAGTTTACGCCGGATGACGATGAAAAGGCCCCGAGGGTACTCATCGTGGATCAGACTGCGGCGAGGCGCTACTGGCCGGGACAGGATCCCCTGGGAAAGAGACTCAGGATATGGGGCCGCCTTTTCACGGTTGTCGGGGTCGCGAGAAATTCGACACATATGTTCGTGAATGAGTCCCCGGCGCCCATGGTGTATTTGAGCTTTTTCCAGGAGGGATACGAGACGATCGTGCAGGTGGAGACCGAGGGAAATCCGGTCGCCCTGGTGCCAGCGGTGGAGAACGCCATCCACGAAATCGATACACGGCTGCCGGTTTTCGATGTGCGTCCCATGCGAGAGAGTACCCAACTGGCGAGCCTGATAGCAACAGTTGACTAATGGGATGGTCCGCCGCCTCTGCCAAGAGCAGCCGGGTATAAGAGGAGCAAGGAGGTGTTCCCATGCAGCTACCACGATCGGCATTGATCTCGGCAAGACAGTGTTTCATCTGGTTGGGCTTAACCCACGCGGCGAGGTTGTGGTACGCAAGAAGTTTTCGCGCAAAAACTGTTGCTCTTCACTGCGAACCTGCAGGTCGAATTGATTGGCATGGAAGCCTGCGGAGGGTCGCACTTTCTCGGGCGGGCGCTGAGAGAGCAGGGTCACGAGGTACGGCTGATGCCGGCGCAGTATGTCAAGCCGTACGTAAAAACCAACAAGAGCGACTACATTGATGCCGAAGCGATTGCGGAGGCAGTCGGGCGGCCGAAGATGCGCTTCGTACCGATCAAGAGCGACGACCAACTCGATCTGCAATCCCTGCATCGGGTACGAGAGCGCTGGGTGATGCGACGCACAGCAGTTATCAACCAGATTCGTGGTTTGCTGCTCGAACGTGGAATCACTCTACGCAAGGGGCGACGCCATATCGATGCCGCACTGCCCGGGATTCTGGAAGACGCCAGCAACCAGCTCTCTGGCGCTGTGCGCGTGTTGTTAGTTCAACTGAAGCTGGAACTCGATCATTTGCAAACGCGGATCGACGAAGTCGATGCCATGATCAACAAAGCTTCTGGCGAGAGCGAAATCTGCCGACGGCTGGTATTGATTCCTGGCATCGGACCGGTGACGGCGACTGCCATCATCGCCGCGATCGGCAATGGAGCAGCTTTCAAGAAGGGACGAGGGTTTTCCGCGTGGCTCGGAATCGTCCCCGGCGAATACACCACGGGTGGCAAGCAAAAGCTGCTGGGGATTAGCAAACGCGGGAACTCTTACTTGCGAAGACTCTTCGTGCAGGGGGCACGTGCCGTCCTACAGCAGAGCGCGAAGCAATCTTCCGGTCTGAGTGCGTGGCTGGCCCAGCTCACAACCCGCGCCCACAATAACGTGGTCGCGGTCGCATTAGCCAATAAGCTGGCGCGTATGGCATGGGCGGTACTCTCGCTAAGAATGAACCCTATCGGCCGCCGATCGCGGTCGGTGCAGCCACAGCATAACTGGCCTGCAGATGACGCCTGGCTGAAGCCAGGCTTGGAAATCGCATTCGCGATTCCCACATCTACAGACCAGCGCCTGCTGCGGAGTTGATAATTTTCTGTCAGGTCTGCTAACGAACTATGAGATGACACAACGGTCGAACCCGGCGCTCTCGAAACCTGCAAACCGGAAAAGCCTTCGGGGCTGCCTGACTAAATAGGACGAGCGCGCAGCGCATTCCATCAAGGCCCGGAGCTTTGCGCTCCACCAAGGCCGAATACATTTGCGCAGGCCAACCTGTCGCCCTCATTTTTCGCTTGCGACAAAGCGGCGGACCATACATTCCGGTTTGTCCGTGACTTGCCAATTCACTAATGAGCGCGCAACTGAACGCCCCGTGCCGTATACTCCCTCGATGTCGCCTTTCGAATTCCTGTTTTCTGAAAAGAACGAAGCCAACGCTTTTTACCAAACTCGACACCTTAAGGAGCAACCCTTGCGCACAATAGTCTTAATGTTCTTCTTGGGATGTTGTGTCTCTTCGTTTGCACAGACTGCCGATGCCATAGTTGAACGGATCGTGGGATCTGCCATGACGCATGGCGGAGCATCAGCTTTTCTTGAGAAGCTCAGCGACGGCGTCGGCGGGCGGGTGACCGGCAGTGCGGAATCCAAAGCCGCTGCGGAATTGATCCTGCAAACGCTGCAAGAGGCTGGATTCCGCGACGCGCACTTCGAAGAGTATTCGGTGGAGTCAGGATGGACTCGCGGTCCTCTAGACGTGCGCGTGGTAAGCCCGGTGGAGCGGACCTTATTCGCGATTTCCTACGCTTGGGTGCCCGGCACCGACGGGACGATCGAAGCGCCTCTGGTGAAAGGCACTCTGGCGGCCGACGGAAAGCTGGAGGGAGATGCTTCGCGGTTTCGCGGCGCGGCTGTGATCATGGACTTACGCCTGCCAGGAAGCACCAGCTTTTCGTTGAATTACCTGGTGAACCGGACATCGGTAGCGCGGCAATTAGCTGGAGCAAGGGCGTCGGCGATGATCATCGTCTCCGACAAACCGCATCGACTGCTGAATACATCGGCTTTTGGTTTTTATCCCCACGGTGCCATCCCCGTGCTGTCGGTCTCCATGGAAGACGGATTTCTCTTGCATCGTCTGCTCGCAAAGGGACCTGTGAAGCTCTCTCTTAATGTCCAGAACACGTTCTCGAAGCGTCCGGTCACCGAACGCAACGTGGTTGCGGAGATTCCGGGTGTGAATCCCGCGGAAACGATACTGCTCGGAGCGCACTTCGATTCGTGGGACCCCGCTGAGGGCGCAAACGACAACGGTTCGGGGGTGGCGGCCATTCTGGAGAGTGCGCGCATCCTGAAGTCGCTCAGGGTTCGTCCGCAGCGCACGATCCGCTTCGTGTTCTTCTCCGGCGAGGAGCAGGCGTGCCTGGGTTCCAGGGCATATGCCGCCGCGCACCGATTTGAACTCGATCGGCTTCGCATGGTGTTGATCATGGATTCAGGTGCACAGGCACCGCTTGGATTCCTGGTAAATCATCGCCTCGACCTAGAAGGACCTGTGCAGAAAATTATCGCGCCGTTGACTGCGCTGGCCGGTGGCAACGTCTACCCCGGAGGCGATCCCGACAGCGACCACGTTCCTTTCCAAGCGGAGGGAGTGCCGGCGCTCGTCTTAGCAGTGGAAGACGGCGAATACGCGATTCACCATCACGCCGCCACCGACACACTAGACAAGATTGATCCCAGAATGCTTTCGCTCGACACCGCCGTGATGGCATCGGCTGCTTACACTTTCGCTAACGCCAATGAAGTAGCAGGCCGGCGTTTGTCCCCGGAGGAGGTACACCAATATTTGAAAGAGACCGGCTTAGCGGACGGTTTTGCAATTCTCTACGGCCCTGGGAAACCGTGAAGTGATAATGCCAAGTTCCGGACTAACTCACGACTCGAGTCCGCCCGCTACTTGGCGAGTCGTCGGCTATTGAGAAGTTAACTTCCGTGTAGCTCGTCACTCGCTCAATGATGCTGAGCGATCAACCTTATACGCGAAAACGCTTTGATTTGAGCAAGCGCATGTCCCGTTTGCGGCGTTCTGCAGGGCTGCGCAGCGCCAAACCGTTTCCGTGAGGGCAAGTCTCTTTGTACCCCAATCTCTCGACTAACTTCTTCTCAAAGGCAGGGGACACGGCGTGTTCCAGCCGTTCCGCCTCATCGTGGATCTCGTACAGGCCATGCCGAACATTTCCGACAACATTCGTTCGATCAGATGGTGACGAGCCATCGTCCGTTCTGCGATCTCCCGTCCTTGCGAGGTGAGGCTGATATGCCCTTCTTTCTTGATGGAAACAAGCCCATTTTTCTTCCAGCGCTTCAGCGCAAACCTCACCGCGGGTCGGGTCACGGAAAGCCAATGCGCCACGGTCGCGGGTATCACGGCCTGCCCCTCAGCTTCCGCTTCCGCAATGGCTTTCAGATAGTCTTCTTTTGAGATCGTGATCATGGTCGCAGGAGAACTCCACCAAATGCGTGCAGTCTAACACTTCCACTTCGACGTTTCGCTTCCGTGCGGCACGACGACACGAAACCTAATCGAGCCTCAAGGCAAGGCCAAACCAGGGCTGTGCGCGACGTGGCGGGTAGCATACAACTTGAAAGTTGAGGGCCCCGGCGTTCTGTCTTCCGGAGCCCTTTCGCGTGACGGGGGCTAGAAGTGGAAGCCTAGCTCGGCTGTATAGCTCCGCGGCGTGACGAAGTGCGTCCCGCTGAATGTGGATAGGAAGTTATACAGCGCAGTCTTGTTCGTCAGATTGATGGCAGTGACCTGGAGACTCCACTTGTACTTGTCGCCGTGGAGCAGATTGTCACGGCCAACGCTGACATCAAACAAGTGACGAGGGGCGATGCGGCGCGGATTGTGATCGCCATTTTCTGTCCCGGGTGCCGATATCTTTACAAGAGTCGAACCATACTGCGATGGGGCACAAGCCTTAATGGGTGTCGAGAGGGTCGGGCGTTGGCTCCCGCAGAATCCTCATTGATAGCTGTGCAGTTGTTCGTTTAAGGCTGGAATTTGTTCGGATAACCGACCGAACAGTCGATCCTTGCGATTACTCCCTGTTCGCCGTCATCCTACAGAGGAATCGGCCATTCGCTTCGACGCTTGACCATATAACTACCGAATTCATTTTAGAGAAGAGGCGTTTATCGCGTTCACTGATTCCAGCAACTTCGAGGTTTGGTTTTGCAGTTCGCTCTCGACTTTGTAAACGGGTCCGTCCACATAGAAAGGCTTGGAGTCATTCCAATTCGTGCTATTCGGATAGAGAGCGACTAAATCCCAAAGCGTACCCGAGTGCCGGCAACAGGTTGGCTGCTTTATGCGCAGCTGCCTGCTCAATTGATCGGCGATCAAATGGTTGTTGTCCCAGAACTGAATAACTCGGCTGTCCGGAAGTCGAGCCATTACCGGACGAGTTGGTCTGCTCCAATCAGAGGGCAAGATTGGCTCCCACACCACCAGAACGGTCAGTTTGCCGGATTCTTGCTTTAGCACTTCTTCAGCTGCGGAGGCCCCCCGCAAACAACCCGGTCATGTCGGGGACAAAAGGAGGACCATTCGGACATTGGGCGCGGCGCGATTGAATTGGCTCACGAATAGATTCTCGTTCGTTAGGTGCGTGAGCGGCGGTTGACCCTTCGGCGTGATCGCAGACCACAAAAAGTGCCAGGCAAGAGCCAGCATGAAAGCCAACCCAAGAAGCCCATACAACCATTTGCCCTTTGCCATATGAGATGTTCCTTCTACCTGGCGATGAGGGTGGCCACCAATTGAGGAAACAGAGCCACAAGAATCACGATCACCACAGCAGTCCAGAAGAGCACGAGGCTAGCCGCGCGCCTCTTCGCGCAAGATTTCCTAAAATACAGCTGCACCGAGCCAATGCATAGGAATGCGATCGAAGCCAGCAACATCCATCGACTGTACTGCCGTGCCCAAAGGCTGAGGCTGGCGAGTCCGATCGCGCCAAGAAATCCTACGGGGAGGCAACAGGCAAGAGTGGAGAGTGCGGCAACAATCGCTGCCGCTGGAGCGCCTTTTTCTGAGACATTCATAAATCCTCATCGAGCGGCTCGAGCTGCGTATCGCCACTCGAGAACGAACGAGAGCACAGTTCCGGCCGCTACAAATGGCCAAACGAAGCGTGGTTCGATTTTCATCATGCCAGTGTCCGTTAGCAGAAATGCCACAGCACCCGTGAGAAATACCCAGCTGCTTATGCTGCAGTGAAGAGTGCGATTCTTGATCCAATTGGCAAAACAACCGATTGCAGCAGCGAACAGAATGGTGGCCGCCGACGTAGCATGAAGGGGATGCCACACAATACCCAGAAGACTCAGTAAACCCCACGCCGCTAATGAAGCCACCCACCAATAACAGATTGACGAAGGTGAGCTGCAGCAAGGTCGCTGTTTAGGGTCGCATTCCACCATGTGGGCCGCGGTTTGAGTTGAGTCAATTGAACGCACGTTCAGACGTATCCTCCTTCTGCTCTTGCTCTCGTGACCGCCCGCCGCAAAGCTTCAAGAGACGGCACGCCTGTTCCGTTGGAATAGAGTCTGCACGCTAGGCCGTAAGAATCCTGCGGATTCGATTCGACGTCACTCCCTTCAACGCGGATTGTCGGAGAACCCGGAAACTTCAGCTGGCGTGCCATTGCATCATTTGCGACTTCGATTTCTTGAATCGGCGCATCTATGGCCGCAGAGCGCAGCACATTTCTGAGTTTCTCAACCGCAGGCTGGTGGTTAGGGCAGCCGGGTACGTAAAGAACTTCAATCACCATGAGCTACAACGTCCTTTCGTTCACACCGCTGAGAATCGGACAACGCTGTGTACCGTGACCTCGCCTGTTCTTCAGTTCCCGGTTGCATTTTTGCAGATCGAGGACCAATTCACGTTCCAAAGTCTGCAGGCTCCGGATTCTGGTTCTGATCTCCGTAAGTTTGGAACTCAGCAGGTACCTGACTTCACGGCAAGCGTGTCCACCACGATCGCGCAGATCGAGGAGTTGTTTGATTTCTCCCAAGGAGAAACCGAGTCCCTGCATTTGCTTAATAAAAGTCAGCCGTGCGACGTCGTGGGCCGTATAGAGCCGGAATTTGCCCATGGTTCTGGGTGCTCTTGGGACAAGCGCCTTGCGCTCGTAGAATCTAATCGTATCTATGCTCAGGTTGGCTTGCTGTGCCGCTTCGCCGATCTGGATCGCGTTTCTCGAACTCGCCAAAGCATCTGTCATGAAGAAATCATACACTCTGGACTATACTCCAGAGTCAAGAAGGGTATTTGCTGGGGAACGGCTTTGCTGGGCCGGACCTTACCGGGAATTGTGGAATTCGCAGAGATATGAACTCTCACCATCGGCGCAGCTTGGGACCAACCAGTGCGCCGAGGAGACAACAAAGGCCAATCATGGCTAATTCGTGAATTGAATGGACTTGGTTACGCTCTATGTGCAGAATTTTACGCCCCTTAACCGCGAAGCCCCGAAAGCCCATCGTTAAAAAATCCAGAAAGCATGTAACCGAAACGGAGGTTCGTGCGAACTAAAAATAGAGGGGCCACGTCAACCAAAGCTGACAGGCCAGAGACGGTAGTCCGGCGGCGATTTCTTGCATGGAATCAGCCGCTTACGTACACTTGATCCAGTGAACACATTGCGCAAATTCGGCATTGGGCTGCTGGCGTTTGTACTATTCGGAACGCCACTGCTGAATTGTGTCACGCCGAGCCAATCGATGACGGCTGCCGAAAAGGAGTGCTGCAAGAAAATGGCCGCTGAGTGCGGCCGAGCAGGTATGACATCGTCGCATTCTTGCTGTCAGTCCAACGGTGCGGCCGATACGCGACCGCTTTTGAAAAGTGCTTCGCCGACGATCACGTATCACACGCTCTTTATTGCGAACGTCATTTCTCATTTCGAGCTTTTCACATTGCAATCGGCGATTTCGGTTTCACAACCGGCTCAGCTGCACGGTCCGCCTGGCGAGACTCCTCCCGGCACAACAGTTCTGAGAATCTGATCGTCTTTTTTCCTGCTGACACCTGCGCCTTCGTGCGCCTCTATTTATTCACGTGTTTGCGGAGGAAAGATGAAATCTGCTCGTTTCGACCGGATTGGATCCGGCTACATCCATGCGTTCCCGAATCGTCTGCGCATACTCAGCGGTCTACTGCTTATCACGACCCTTTCAGCTTTACCTCTGAGGGGTCAAACATCAGCTCAGCCACAGCAATCGCCGTCTGCTCCCGCGCAAACTCAAATTGCTCACGAGCATTCCGCACCGCCCACCCCGTTGCGAGTTCTCATTCAGGAAGCCGAGCATAACAATCCGGGTATCGCTGCCTCGATACACGCCTGGCAAGCGGCAACAAATGTTCCACGCCGGGTCTCGGCCCTTCCCGAGACTGAAGTTACCCTCCAGCAATTCAGCGTGGGTAGTCCTCGTCCCTTTGCCGGATATACCAACAGCGATTTTGCTTACATTGGCATCGGGGCGTCGCAAGAACTTCCGTATCCTGGCAAGCGGCCTCTGCGCGCCAAAGTTGCCGAATTCGGAGCCAACTCGCTTCGCGAACAGTCGGACTCGATGCGCGGGACGTAATTGAACGCCTACAGCGTACGTACTTCCAACTTGCATATATCCAGCAGACGCTTGGGACGCTCCTGAGCAGCGATCGGTTGCTGAACCAGGTCGAGCAATCGGCGGAGGCTAGGTATCGAGTCGGACAAGGAACTCAGCAGGATGTGCTGAAAGCGCAATTGCAGCACACCAAAATATTGCAGGAAATCGCGCATCATCACGAGCAGGAGGGGCAACTGGAGGCTCAGCTCAAACAGCTTCTCAATCGTCCACAAGAATCGCCCGACATTACCACCGAACCACTTTCGCAAACGCCGGTGCATTACACCGCAGCTGAATTGGTGGACCGCACACGGCAACTCAATCCTGATGTACGTGCCAAATCGGAAATGGTAAATCGAGAGAGTGCCCAGGTGGAACTTGCGCACAAGGAATTCCGACCGGATTTCAGTCTCGGATACATGTATCAGAACACCGATCGGAAATTTCGCGACTACTACATGCTCACCTTCAGTGTTCGGCTCCCAAATCGTGGGCGCCAGAAAGCGGAACTGGCCGAAGCCGAGCAAAATCAAGAGCGCACAAAGCAGGAACTTCAATCGGAAATCCAGCGAGTGCTTGCGGAAGTCCAGCAACAGTTTGTAATGGTCCAGACTTCAGAAGAGCAACTGAAAATCTATACCGATGGGTTGATACCTCAAGCCAATGCCACCTTCCAGGCCGGCTTGGCCGCCTACCAGTCCAACAAGCAGGATTTCGAGTCGCTGCTTTCTTCTTTTCTCGACGTATTGGACCTAGAACTCGACTACCAGAACAAGCTAGTTGATCACGAATCGGCTGTGGCACGACTGGAAAGACTAACGGGAGTGAGCTTGCCATGAACCAGAACCACGACATTGGAAACGAATACCAGGACCTGATTCGACAGGTCGAAGCCGGCAGAAAGTACCGGCGGGCTTTGGTGCTGGCACTGGGCGCTGCGATCATCCTCGCTGCCGGTATCGTAGGGCTGTGGTGGCGGCTCTCGATGAAATCAACCGCCGCCGAGCAACAGAGCTCAAGTGGGATGCCGAATATGCCTGCATCTCCTTCGGAAGACGGCTCGGGCGGGACCACCCCTGGACAGAGCGAGACGCCACTCAATCCCATCCAGCTATCACCACAGCGGATGCAGAGCATCGGCGTTCAAATTGGCAAAGTGCAGTCCAAAATCGTTAGCGACGACCTGCGTTTTTATGGAAATGTGCAACGGA
>Ga0209166_10002021_pt1 | contig 15940 bp, 7 predicted proteins | sample Coa_R1_3_FD_187151 | JGI IMG/M metagenome (GOLD analysis project Ga0209166, IMG submission 187151) | Surface soil microbial communities from Centralia Pennsylvania, which are recovering from an underground coalmine fire - Coalmine... | ecosystem: Environmental > Terrestrial > Soil > Unclassified... | reverse complement strand
CACGCTCAAGGTGTGCAGCTTCAACGTGCAATAAGAACGAATAATGACGGGCACAGCCGCTGCGCTCGGCTGTGCTCGCTCCAAACCGGTTTGCAATCATTGGCGTGCGGACCAATGGGTGCAAAAAGAAGCGGCCTCTCCGCCTCTCGGCGAAAAGGCCGCAATGTCTTTGGGTGACGATATTCTGGAGGCCGATACCTGGGGTTACGGGGTCAAAAAAAACTCGATCGGCAATTTTGCTGGAGGGCATAGCCGATCGAGAGCCAAGATGGCCTGAAGTCACGTGAGTCTACAGCATGAAAATTCTTAAGCCAGTATGAATGCTGTTAGCTAGATGCACGATAGGCCGTTTGCCAAAAGTCAGTCAAGCCAAAAAATCTAAAACTCATATTTAGAATAGCTAAACGATCCGGCTCATATGCCGCCGCTTTGCGCGGAGAAGAGCTCCGGCACGGCATCTTTTACGCAACCGGCCCTTGGCTTCTACTTCTGGAGAACGGCGCCCGGGTATGGATGTTCTTCCGGCTGTCGTATCTTCACGACAAAATAGAGAAACGTCGGCGGCGTCTGCACCGCTTTATACCAGTGCGGCGTGCCTGGAGGTATAACGATGACGTCTCCCTTGTTGAGCTGGTGGGTCTCGCCGCCTTCGATCGAAGACCCGCGGACTTCTTCCGGCGCCGTGATCTTCGGGTCAACGATCTTGCCGCCGGTGACAAAGGTTGCGGTCCCGTCAACAATGTAAAACACATCGGTATCCCTGGTGTGGAACTCCGCCTTGCCCGGCGTATCGTGCCGTCCGGCGATCACCTTGTAGTTGCGGCCGTCTCCTGGAACGAATGTCGATCCTTTATCGAATCCCGCTTTGACCTCGCTGCTGGAAAAATATCTCACTGTTTCGGTCGCAGGCGGAACGGAAGCGGAACTCGTATCGGCCGGCGTCGTTTTCTGTTCCGTGCTTTGCGAACTGCAACTGACTCCCATGCTGAAAACCGCCAGCACCACCACAGCAATTTCGAAAAAAGTTCTTCTCATATCCAGGTATCCTCCGCGTAGAAGTTTATTTGCTGCCAGGCCGTCGCTCCGGCAAGGCACAGGTGTAAATCGTTGTACGGAATCAATTTCAATTGTATCCATCCGCGAAAAAACTCTTCATTCCTTGGTCAAAGTTGTCTGCAGAAAGTTCGCGATCGATTGCGTCAACTTGCGCGGATACTCCGTCTGGGCCATGGCCAGCGCCTGCCTTCTCACCAGGCGGTGCCCCCCGATGCGCTGAATGTGGAAGAACCGGGTTTGTCCGCGCAGCGCATGTTCCGGAAGTATGGAGCAGCCGAATCCAGACTCCACCAGCCGCTTGATCGCCTCGGTGTCGTCCGCCTCCATGACCACATGCGGGGTCAAACCGATTTCATCGAAGAAGTGGTCGATGACGGCCCGCATATTGCTTCGCTTCGGATAAAGCAGGAATGGAACGCCGGCCAATTCGCTGGGCTTGAGTGTGCCAATGTGCCCGCCGCGAACGCGCGTCGCTGAAGGACGCACAAACAGCAATTCTTCCTCATACAGCGGCGCAATCTTGAGTTTCTCCACCGAAAATGGAAGAGAAATAAGCCCCAGATCGTAGCGCCGGTCGAGCAGGCCATTCACAATGTCTTCCGTGGCTCCCACGGAAACTCTGATCTCGGTTTTGGGATATTGTTTTCTCAGCAATCGCAGCGGACGTCCCAGCCGGTAAATCAATGTTGTAACTCCGGTCGCGAAGGTGAATGGCCGCGTATCGCTGGTGGCGTCGTTCTCGAAATCGTGCTGCAACTGCACCATCTGTCTGATCACCGCCCGGGCATGCTCGGTAAGGCGGAACGCAGCCGGGGTGGGCAGCAGGCGTTTTCCGGAACGCACGAAAAGCTCGGTGTGAAGTTCGGAGGCGAGATTGTGGAGTTGAAGACTGATGGCGCCCGGGGATAAATGCACCTTGTCAGCGGCCCGGGTCACGCTCGACGAATCCATCACTGCGAGAAACAACTCGAGTTGGCGAATATCCATTTCTTTCTCCTCACCATCATCTCATATGCGTTAGCGAATCTCGATCGGCGATCCGCGAAAACTTGTCGCACAGTAATAACCCGCACCCGCTGCAAAATCGCTTCGCGGCTCCGCCTGTTCATGCCATCCTGGCGGCGGTCATTGGTCGATCCATTCACTCAGTTTTGCTAAACAAAATCTTTAGTATTTCAGGCTTGACTCTTTTGATACTAGTTCCTTATTGTGCCAAGGCGTAGCAAACAATTGGCGTCTGCAAAAATGAGCAATTCTTTACTGATGTTCGGGATTGGCATTACACAAGAGTTAGTAACTAAGATGATAATTTACAGAAATGCGCGCCCTCCCGAAAGTACATGGACTTACGGTAACTCTTTATAACAGAATAATTTGAACTATAAGCTTTCTTTGGGAGTACCATAGGCAAAACTCACCTCCCAAAAAACTTGTGTCCGAGAACACTTTTTGAAACCTTCTCGCCGCACAAAAAACTGTGGTTCTTGAAGTAAAAGTTCTCTGTAACAAAGGGGCAAAGACACTATGAAAAAAAATATCGCACTCAACCTTGTATTTCTTTGGTTGGTCCTTTTGCTGGCGTCCGCGGTCTCCTATGGCCAGGGCTTTGGCAGCATCGTCGGCACAGTAACCGACAGTACAGGATCGGTCATCGTTTCCGCAACCGTCAAAGCTACCGAGGTAGGCACCGGTCTTTCGCGCAATGTTACTACGGATGCTCAGGGCTATTTCGTTATTCCCACCCTGCGTCCGGCGCAATATAACCTGGGCGTCGCAGCCACCGGCTTTCGTCCATTCAGCCAGAAAGACGTCACCCTGCTCGCCGATCAAACCCTTACGGTCAATGTGGAAATGAAGGCGGGGGGCAACAACGAGGTCGTCGAGGTTATTGGGCAGCCGGTGCAAGTCAACGTTGCCGACGGAACCGCGAGCCAGGTCATTGACCGGTCGCGCATCTCCAACCTGCCTCTGAACGGCCGCAACGCGGCGCAGCTTACCCTGTTGGTGGCCGGAGCAGTCAGCATTCCGGGCGTGGTCAATCCGACTTCAGCATCGGGCGGCGGCGCCATCCAGGGGCAGACCAAAACATATCCCGGCGCCATAACGGTTTCTACCAACGGCTCCCGGCAAAACTGGTTGAGCTACCAGCTTGATGGTGGAAATAACATTGATGAATACACCAATGTAAACCAGCCTTTCCCCTTCCCGGATGCGCTGCAGGAATTCAGCGTTCAAACCAGCAACTATAGCGCGCAATACGGCCAGAGCGCCGGCGGAGTCGTGAATATTGTTACCCGCTCCGGAGGCAACCAATTCCACGGCGATGCCTTTGAGTTTGTGCGCAACCCGGTCTTCAACGCGCAGAACTTCTTTGCCACGCCGACGGCACAAGACGCCTTTAAACGCAACCAGTTCGGCGGCACCATCGGTGGGCCAATCTTTCACGACAAGACTTTCTTCTTTTTTGGCTATCAAGGAACTCGCATTCGGAACGTCTCAATTTTTTCGGCCACTGTGCCCACCCAGGCGCAACTGAACGGGGATTTTTCGTCGCTATTGACGCTTCCGAAGCCGATCCATCTCAAGTGTCCTGCTGGACTCAGTTGTCCAAATATTGCGAATAACCAAATTCCGGTCAGCGGCTTCGATCCCGCATCGCTGGCTCTGGTCAAATTTCTGCCGATCGGCTTAGCGAACCCCGTCAGTGGCGCAGTGACAGTGGCGCGTCCGTTGAATCAGAACTTCAACGAATATGTGACGCGTTTGGACCACTCCTTCTCACCCAAGGATCAGTTTACGTTTCGGCATTATTATGCGCAGTTTAACGCGCCGGCAGTTTTCAATAGTGCAGATATCCTGTCGTACATTGATCAGGCAAGCATTCTTTCCCAGAACTTCCTGGTCAACGAAACTCATATTTTCACGACTAACGTTCTCAATGAGTTTCACTTCAGCTACTCGCGCGAGGCAGCTTCACGCGGTCCCTCATCCAGTGCCATTAATGTGGATGACTTAGGCTCAAATCTCACTTTCCAACCTACTCCCAAAGCCATTCAATCCATCAACGTGAGTGGGTTCTTCAGCTTTGGAGACAACCCCACGGGTAAATTTGTCCGCAACAACTATGCCTGGAATGACAACGTAAGCTGGATTCTCGGAAAGCACACCTTCCACTTCGGCGGCGTCCTTGAACTCAGCCGTGTTGATATCAGGAACCTGTTCAATCAACCCGGACTGTTCACCTTCGACAATAACGGAAGTAACAGCGGATTTGCCATGTCTGATTTCCTGCTGGGTTGGATAAGGCAATTCCAGCAGGGAGCGGGGGAATTCAAGCAGAACTACAACACTTTCCCCGGAGTTTATATTCAGGATGATTACAAGATATCCCGCCGTTTGACCCTGAACCTCGGCCTGCGCTGGGAGGCGCTGCTGCCCTGGAAGGAAAAGCAGAACCGTGTAGAACTCTTTAACCCCGCCGATGTAGCATCCGCGGCGAACGTAAAGTCCACAGTATTCCCCCTTGCTCCTGCGGGATTGTTCTTCGTGGGTGATCCTGGGGTCATCGCACATACCGGCACCAGCGGCAGCTATAACAATCTTGCTCCTCGCGTCGGTTTCGCCTATGACGTCACCGGCGATGGAAAAACCAGTATTCGCGGCGGCGCCGGCATCTTCTATGGTACCCGCCAGGAAGGCATCATCAATAACCGGTTTGTGGACGTAACACCCTTCAGTCCGCAAACCATCCTTAACACAGCCAAAGGAGGCATCAAGCCTGGTTCCTTCAGTGACCCATACTGTGTCGTGGGTACGACACAGACTACCTACGGTTGCGGCCCACAGGGCGTACAATTCCCCGCTGTTTTCCCGCCGCCTTCGACAACGCCCTTCCTGATAAACGGTGCGCCATTGTCGCTGGTGGTCTCCTGGGACCCCAACCATCCAATCAAGGCTCCGACCGTGTACAACTGGAACCTGGCGATCGAGCACCAGATGCCCTGGGGAGTGCTCGCGCGTGCGGCGTATGTCGGTTCGCATACCAGCCATATCCGCGAATCGGCCCAGCTTAACCCGAACATCCCCGGGGGTACCACTACCTTTACGCAATACAACGTGGACCAGGTGTGGATGGCTGATTTCGATGTCAACTCTTCCTACAACTCGCTGCAGTTGACGGCAGAAAAACGGGCGTCGAAGAGTCTCACCTTCCTGGCTAACTACACCTATTCCAAGAGCATTGACGATCTGCCTGTAGGGGCTGGAGTTGCCGATATCGGCTCCGACTCGCCTTCGGCTCTGCCCTTTGGCAATCCGCTTCGCCATGCCTTCGACCGTGGACCGTCAGACTTTGATCACACTCATCGTATTGTAACGTCCACGTTATGGCAGCTTCCTGGACTGGAAGGCCGCAATGGGTTTATGCGAACCATCCTGGGCGGCTGGCAAATGAATAGCGTGTTGTCGTACCAAACCGGACGTCCGTTCACCGTTCTTGCTGGAAAGAATATCTCTCAGACCAGCTTGAACCAGGACCGTGGCATCCAGTCAGGTCCGGCATTTGGTCCGGGCGCTTGCGTAACAGATGGTTTTCAGGGACCTACTATCACGAACCCACGTGCTTGTACTGATTTACTCAATATCAGTTCCTTCAGCAATCTCAGCGCTACGCCGACTCCCGGCAACGTTGCCAAAGGACAGTTCCGCTGGCCCGGCACCTTTAACTGGGACATGGGACTGGTCAAGAACTTCCAGATCAGCGAGCGTTGGAGCATACAGTTCCGGGCAGAGTATTTCAACATCCTGAACCACCCCAACTGGTCAAGCGATGATACCAGCGTCAATTCAACCGCCACAGTCAGTTCGGCAAACTTCGGCGCCATTCGAACCGCCGACGATCCCCGCATCGGACAACTGGCAATTAAGATCATCTTCTAATGAAGACGATCTTCTGAAACGAAACATGCAGACCGGTTTTACGAAAGTAAAACCGGTCTGTTTTTTGGTAGCGCCGGCGTCTCGCCGGCTGTCCTGTGGGCATCTTGCCCGCACGTCTATATGAAAATCAGTTCTAGTAAAATCATCGAGTACTATCACGTCAAAAAGTAGCTAAGAAAAACCCCTAACGGGTTAATGATTCCTGTCGCGAAAGGATTCTGAGGAATGAATAAGAAGTTTGTAGATTTCTGCCTGGCAATACTGATTACATTGTCCTTTGCATTTTTTAACTCTAAGACCTGGGCTGCAACGGAAACCCTGGAATCCCCTGCCCTGCGGATTGAATTGAATACCAGCCCTTATTCCTTTCGTATTCTTGAAAAATCCACCGGAGACGTGTTGCTCTCGCACAGTAGCACCGCTTTTACTTCAGACCGCCACGTTGTAACCGAAGCAACCGATGTCACAAAACAACCGCAAAGCCTGCAGGCCACGCTGGCGCTGGCGGGAACTGACAAGAAAGCGCATGTGACGTTCACGTTTACCAAGCCAGAAGTGGTTCAAGTCAAGCTGGCATACGACGACACTTCCGGCGAGACCTACGACGAGTTCAACGACCAGAACGAGCACTACTACGGCATCTGGGAATACCCTTTTGCCGGTGGCATTGATAACCGCGGTACCGACCAGGATTTTCTCGGCTTCCGCCATGGGCCTGACGTCAACTACGACAGTGCGCGGGCGCCTTTTTACATGACATCGAAGAAATATGCGCTCTACGTCGAATCCACCGCCCAGGGACACTACACAATTGCCAAAGACGGCAAGACCGGCTTTTCTTTCCTTGAGCCGCAACTCACTTACGATGTTATCTACGGACCTTCTTATGCAGACATGCTGCATCGATATGTAGACCTGGCCGGTTCCGCATTCATGCCTCCGACTTGGGCCTTCGGGACCATCTGGTGGCGCGACGACAATCACGAAGATTTGCGCAGTGTCAAAAATGCGCAGGAACTGGTCATAGACGACGCCGACCACCTCCGCAGTCTGCATATTCCCGCGAGCGCGATCTGGCTCGACCGTCCTTTTGGGACCGGGCAGATGGGCTGGGGCAATATGGATTTCGATCCATCGTTTCCCGATCCTCCCAAGATGGTTAGCGACCTGAAAGATCGCGGCATGAACCTGCTGATATGGATCGCCAACCGTAGTTGGAACCAGCTTTATAAAGAGGGCACGGAAAAGGGCTATCTCTTCCCGGGAGTCACAGAAAAAGTAGGACCGGCTGCCGATGAGCGCCGCCCCGAGGTCAACCAATGGTTGAAAGACAAGCTGAACGCCTATGTTCGCCTGGGCATTAAGGGTTACAAGATTGATCGTGGCGAAGAAGAGGAGCTGCCGCACTCGTTTGAAAATCTGAACGCCATCCTGTATCCAAAGCTGGCGGCTGAAGGATTGGCAGACGCTTACGGCAAGGACTACTTCATATTCACCCGAAACGTCAATGACACGGCCCGAAAGTACACTGCGGTTTGGAACGGCGATACCCGCGCCACCTTTGCAGGCCTGGCTGTTTCCGTCAAGACCGGGCTGCGTAGCGGCGCCATCAATTTCCCCATGTGGGGCTCCGACACCGGCGGTTATATCAACCGCCCCACGGCGCCGGATAAGGAACTCTTTTCCCGCTGGCTGGAATTCAGCGCCTACAGCTCCATGATGGAAGTGATGATTGGTCCCAAGCGGACCATCTGGTATGACTACGATCCCGAGCTGGTAGACATCGCCAAAAAATACGCTACAGCACATCACGATCTTATTCCCTACACGCGGTCGTATATGTATCAGGCAACGCAGACTGGCATGCCCATCATGCGCTCGCTCATCTTTGCTTATCCCTCAGATCCAAAACTGTCCGACACCTGGGATGAATATCTTTATGGGGCCGATCTGCTGGTAGCTCCGGTGACCACGCAGGGCGCCGTCAGCCGCAATGTCTACCTTCCCGCCGGCATATGGATGGATTACAACGATAAGACCACGCTTTACAAAGGAGCTTCAGCGATCACAGCGAAAGCCCCTCTGGGCACGATTCCCGTTTTTGTCCGTGAAGGCGCGATCATTCCGCGAGGCAACATCCTGAAAGCCAACAATAATTGGGATGCGAACTGGAGTCCGAAGCTGCGTATCGAGATTTTCCCCTCCAATACCTCAGCCAGCCAATTTGATTACTTTACCGGGGATGCCGCCAAGACAATCTCTGTCGCTCCCGATCCGAAGATCAAAGGCATACAAATCATCTTTCCCGATTTGGGAGTTAACGGCGACCTGGAAGTCTATTGCAGCAGCGTCAAAGGCGTAATACGCAACGGCGTCACACTGCATGCGGGCACAGGCTACAAATATGACGCGCACGCCCAGAAACTAACCATCCCGTTCAAGGGCGCCACCAAACTCGAGATCCAGGGTGCCCTGGGACTATTTATTGCGAGCAACTGCCAGTCAACCGGAGATACTTGCTCGATTTATTAACCAGATCGATTTGAACTTAAGGTTCAACTTCGAGCGTAAGAAAAGTTGGTTTTGTTGACATCTTTGCAGAATAGTTACATTTAAGAAGTGTCATCCTGAGCGAGGGCGAATGCCCGAGCCGAAGGATCCCGAGAATGCCTCGGTTGCCCATGTTGCATCAAGGCATTTTCTGAAGAGTCTTTCTGGAGAGGTCGCAATTCTAAGGGATGTCAACAAATCCGCAAGAGTCAATGATTCAATGACCCGATGACCCAATGGTTCAATTCTTCTCCGTGTCTCCGTGCCTCCGTGGTGAGCTACTATTCTCCGGCTTTTTCTGCTCCGCCGCGCGCTCTTCGATTTGCTCCCGTAACGAATGGCCTGCAGTATCACCTGCAGGCCGGCCTTGTTTCAAACGCTCAATCTGTTGCCGCAATTGCTGCGCTCTTTTGATCTGTTCTTTTTTAGAACGCGATGGTGTGTCTGCCATACCTGCCTCCTGGCGACATGGGCTGCTTCTATTTATTTTAGCTTCTTAATGTAGTCTCGCAGCCTTTTTGCGCGCCCCGCGCTGGTATCGGCAAATGGAGAGATGGCCGTTGCCGTCAGTGTACTGGGCTTGGCAGGCTTGGTACGGTAGTGCTCCGCTTTGCGTGCCTCGCGCACCGCCGCGTCCACCAACTCTCTCAGGCTCTTGCCATTGTTGGCCTGAATCACGCCTAAGTCACGGACCTCCGCTTTACCGTTGATCACAACAATCTGGTACCAATGATTGTCCACCGGATTGCCAAAACTCACGTAGCCGCCATCGAGCACTTCGTGCGGCTTGGTGATATTTCCTCCAAAGCTGTAGCGAACGCCCGTGGCTGCTTTCGGGTCGTAGTAGTTTGGCGTGATGAAGTCCGAGACTGTCACTCCATTCACCGAATAGGCGAGCTGGTCCGCCTCGCAGGGATCGCAGACCTCCACCAGGTAACTAACGCGATGCAGTCTCGGCAACCCCTTGGGCGCCGGATGCGGAAGCGCGCCGGCAATGGTCCGGTTGCCAAATGGATCGGCCAGCATCTCCAGGGTCTCGTGGCTGGCCGTCAGCGGCCAGTTGCTATCTACCTGGACCAGCGAGAATGGTTGTCCGTTATTGTCCGTGTGGTATCCCGCAGCTCCCGGCTGGTTAATATCGTCACGCAGGATCACCGGCCAGTAATCAACTGGGACCGACTCCAATTTATCGAATGCATCTACGGTCGCGTTCACGTTCCAAAGTGGACCGAAATCGCGGGTTACCTGCTTTTGCAGCGCCGCCGCTACTGGGGATACCTGCTCCAGCGGGACCGACGGGGTGTCTGAAACTAAAGCAACGTGGGATGTTAAGGCACTCATGACAGCCTCCTGTTTGAATCAAACATGTTGTAGAAATGTGTACGGCTCTAGGAGCTTGCAAAAAAACACTTCGTGTGTGAAGACGTGTATCTGGGCACGAGTTGGGTGAACGCGAAGCGAGCGCCGGATCGCGCGTGCACGGCGCGAGGGCGTAGCAGCCTTGTTTTTTGGCTGCGGAGCCCTTAGATCAAAAGTGCCGCAAGTCATCCGGAATGCAATAGGCGTTAACCCCTGAACACCAGAATTCATCACTCAGAAGGTTTTTCAACAACCTCTTGGATAGTGTAGTTTGCCCGCCGGGCGTTTCTTTTTTATCGCTGGCGGCGGGTGCCAGGGCTTACAAGCATCTGGGTATTCTCAATATCCGAGGTCCGAAGCGCAAGCAAAAAGCGGCCGTCTTTACCCTTTATTTTTTCATTTCAGGAATTATTCCTGACTTCTCCCGCTTCAGGAGGTAGCGCCGGCGTCCCGCCGGCTGTCGTGTGGGCATCCTGCCCACGCGTGCTGACTGGAAAGAGGAAGTTGTAAGATACATACCCTGTACCGGGTCTCCTTTCCTGCTGAGATTCACCTTCGTGCTAACATCTAATTGTTGAATAGATAAGCGGAAAATCTGTAGTGCAACCTGTTGCTTTTGACGTCCGATGTACTGCCGGAGCATATGTGGCATTTCCCGCCCCGGTAGCTTTAGTCCATTCTGAATTAATACAACCATGGCGCCCACACAGCCCTTATGGAAGTGCGATAGCCAGACCGCCCGGCTGGCGGAGCTGACCGCTAAAAACGCGGAGATCAAGGAAGCGCCCCTGCGCCGCGACGTCCGCTCGCTGGGCATTATTTTGGGCCGGGTGATAAAAGAGCAACGTGGGGAGCAGCAGTTCCAAACCGTGGAGCAGCTTCGCGAACTGCTCATCAAACACCGCCAGCAGCAAAAAAGCGCCGAAGCGGGGGCTTCGCTTATTCATCAAGCGCGGCAACTGATCGAAAACATGAGCCTGGCCGACGCTTACTACACCACCAAGGCGTTTTCCATCTATTTTGAACTCACCAATCTGGCGGAAACAAATCACCGCGCGCGCCGGCGCCAGGCTGGCCAGGCAGACCCGGAGAGGCCTCCCTTGCCCGGCTCTTTTACCGGCACCTTGCGGCGAATCTCTAAAACCGAAATAACTGAAGACATGGCATTGCAGTATCTGCGGCAGGTGCGGGTCATCCCGGTATTTACCGCGCACCCCACCGAAGTAGCGCGCCGCACCGTGCTCTCTGCGCGCCGTCGCATTGCGCAGCAGTTGGCCCTGCTAGACCGGCTGCCATTGAGCGATGCTGAAGCCAGCAAGCGCGAGCACATCATCACTGCTGAGATCTCCATACTCTGGCAGACGGATGAGGTCCGCCTGCGGCAACAAACCGTTGCCGACGAAATCAAGATGGGGCTTGATTATTATCTGATCTCTGTTCTCGACACCATTCCCCCTCTTTACGAAGAGATGGCCTCGGCTTTTCGTGATGCCTACAACAGCGAACTCAAGGCCGGTGACCTTCCCGACGTTGTTTCTTTCGGATCCTGGATCGGTGGCGATCGTGACGGCAATCCTTTCGTAACCCCGGCCAGCACGCGCGACAGCTTACACATGTCCAGAAATCTCATTCTGGATTACTACATCCGCCACTGTGAGCAGTTATTCGAGCACCTGAGCACTTCCACGCGCCAGGTTACGGCATCGCCTGAGCTGATGCAAAAGCTGGAGGTGTATGCCCAGCAGCTCCCGGAGATTCACGCCAATCTCTCCCGCTTTTCCGGCAATGAAGTCTACCGCCAGATGCTGGCCTACATTGTTCAGCGCCTTCGCTGCAGCCGCGACGAGGGCTGCCACGCCAACGCCTACTCCGGGCCGGAAGAATTTACGCAGGATTTGCGGCTCATCCACGAAAGTCTCGAGGCGCACACCGGCGAGCGCCTGAATGAGTTGCTGCTCGACCCGCTGCTGCGGCAGGTTTCCATTTTTGGATTTCATTTGCAGAAGCTCGATATTCGCCAGCACGCGCGCATGCACACCAAGGCGGTTGAGGAATTATCGGGCGTGCTGCCTGCGCAAGGAAAGACCGCGGCTGAAGTGGAAATTTCTTCCCAGACCCAGAACGTAATGGAAACCCTGCGCACCGTGGCCGAACTCAAGCGCCACCATCCCAGAGCCATTGAAGCGTACGTCATCAGCGGCGCCCGCAACGAAGATGACATATGGAACCTGGTTCGTCTCGCCGGATTGTCAGGAGTTCAAGTCCACGCATCTGCTGGCGGCGTTGATCCCGGCCTGATGCCGGTTCCCTTGTTCGAATCTATTGAGGACCTCCGCAATTGCGCCCAGGTATGCCGCCGCTTGTGGAGTTCGCCCGAGTATGCGCCGCTGCTCGAATCCTGGGGACGCCACCAGGAAATCATGCTGGGCTATTCCGATTCCAACAAAGATGGCGGCATGATCACCAGCACCTGGGAGCTTCACAAGACCCACCGCGAATTGCATCGCGTCGCCGCGGAATGCGGCGTCAACCTGCGCCTGTTCCACGGACGCGGCGGCACCGTAGGACGCGGAGGCGGCCCCACGCATGCCGCCATCGTCGCGCAACCGCGTGGCGCCTTCACCGGCCAGATACGCATCACCGAACAGGGCGAGGTTATGAACTGGAAGTATTCTGACCCGGTGCTCTCGGAATGGAATCTTGAGCTGATGATCGCGGCCTCGCTTGAGGCGGTGGTCTCTTCACAAAGCAAGCAACCCAACCACGAGAATGGCTGGGATTGGGCCATGGAGGCCCTCTCGCAGCAGGCCTACACGTTCTATCGAAAAAATGTCGCTGACAATCCCGACATCATGCCCTACTTCGAGCTGGCCACTCCTGTGAACGAATTGGAATTTGCCCGGATCGGCTCGCGTCCTCCGCGCCGCAGCCAAAGCCGCTCGCTCGACGATCTGCGCGCCATCCCCTGGGTCTTCGGCTGGATGCAAAGCCGCCACGGACTGCCCGCGTGGTTCGGCATCGGCCACGCCCTGGAGAATTTTGTGCGCGAAGATCCAAGCCGCGAAAAACTGCTGCAGGAGATGATGCAGAATTTTCGCCTCTTCTCGGCGCTGATACGCAACGTTGAACTTGCCATGGCCAAGGCCGATTTGAGCATCGCCCGTCTTTATTCCGAACTGGTTCCTGATGAGCAGCTTCGCCGTCGCGTGTTTGAGATGACCTGTGAAGAATTCCAGCGCAGCCTGCAGATGGTGCTGCGTGTCACCGGGCAAACGGAACTGCTGCAGGATAATCCCGTGCTGGCCCGCTCCATCCGCCTGCGTAATCCCTATGTGGACCCCATGAGCCTGATCCAGGTCGAGCTGCTGCGCCGCAAACGCGCCGGCAATAACAGCACCGAATTGAACTACGCCTTGGCCGCCACCATCAACGGAATCGCCGCCGGCTTGCACAATACCGGATAGAAGTGATTTTTCGGGAGAGCACAGCTTTAGCTGGCCAGGTAGCTTTGTATCAGGAGCGACTTAGCTGTATCGTAGAGCCTTTGTATCAGGGCCCGACTTTAGTCGTGCCGCAAAGCATAAATATTTAATTGGGCTTTTAGCCCCTGTGTGAGAACTGAATTTGTGAGACCTGATAGATGAACAACCCCGAAGGGGTGACGTATTATAGCCCAGCGCTTCAGCGCTGGGTATGCACAAAAATGATGTTAGTCCCGTAGGGACGACGCCCTTCAGGTTCTTATACAAACTCTTTGTCCCCGCGGTTTCGTCTCTATCCACCGTTCACAAAATTACCTCAACCCATGCCTCACCGCCGGCATCGGCCGTGATTTCATCCGGTCGGCCCACAAGATCCGGTTGAGCACCATCGAATCCACCGCGTCAGCATGCGAGAAATCCATAGCGGCAGATTGCTTCGCGCCCGGCGCATTCGCCGGATTCATCTCATACAGCCGCCCATTTTTCAGATTGCCGGCATCCGCATCAAACCCCGGCTGGTTCCCTGCTCCGGAAAATAAAGGAGCCATATTGGCGGCATGCGCGTCATTGTTGTTCATCGGAGGCGCCCCCAGCAGCGTCTCCATCGTGCGAATCATGTTCACCGTGGTGTAGAAGTTGTGGTCCACAAAAGGCTTGCCGCTGTCATCGGGTCGCGGAGAATATTTGCTGATCACGAAAGCGATGCTGCGGTGAGCATCAACGTGGTCGGGGCCATTCTGTGCGTCGTCTTCCAGAATGAAGATTGCCGTGTCTTCCCAATATGGGCTATGCGACACCGCCTCCACTACGCGGCCAACCGCCAAGTCGTTATCGGCAATCGAGGCCGTCGGCTTGGGATTGTCGGCTTTCGTGCCGGCAGTGTGATCGTTGGGCAAGCGCAGCAGCGTGAACTGCGGGAGCGTATCTTTCCCGGTGCGCTGCCGTTGCTGGACGAAATCCTGAAATTCATTCAGGAACTCATCGGCCCGCAATTGATCGGGAAATTTGAGGTTGAAATCGGGAAAGCGCGGATCGAAATGTCCGCGCAGCTCGGGTTTGGTAGCGACATTGCGCGCCAGAATCGGGATATCCCATGGCCATGGGCTGGGGCCGCCATGCGGGTCTCCTAAATAATCCGGCAACTTCTCGCCTTTGTGAATTACCGCCTTCGGGCAGTCCTCACCCGTTGCCAGCGGGCTGCCCTCGGTCGGCGATTGCGTTGCCGCTTTGACATTGCACCACTTGGAGGCGACGAATTCGCCGTAGTGCCGGTAGCTGATGCCGTGGCGCGCAAAGTTGCCCCACAGATAACCGGTGCCAGGCTCGTCCACATCAGAAAATCCTTCTTCCAGAGGATACCCATCGGCCACGATTCCCTCATAATCATAGGCGCGCTCGTAGCTGCGATAGCCGATCTCCCAGGTCTTTTCCGTGTAGTCGCTGGTGATGGCCGCAGTGGACCACACGTGTCCATCGCCAGAAACCTCTCCGCTGTCATAAAAATTATCGAGCACTCCGAACTGCCGCGCCAGTTTGTGCAGGTTGGGCGTAATTTCCTGCCCATACATTACCAGCGTAGGATCGGCGTCACCTGCGCCTATGTCGCCCAGAATCTGATCGAAGGTGCGGTTCTCCTTGATGATGTAGATGACGTGATGGATAGGATTTCCACCGGCGGCAAACGTAATCTTGTCGCCGTTGCCGCGCATGACATTGCTCTCCAGCACCTGCTTGGTAAGCTCCGCGAGATTCGATTGTGCTTCCGCAATGTTCACCCGCGCCAGGGAGCCATGCAACAGGCTGGCGATATAACTGTAAGTATCTTTGGGATGCAGATGCGAGGGCATGTTGTTGGGACCGATGCCCGCCCCTTTACCGCTGGTGATAAACAGCTCGCCCTGGTGTACCGCCAAAGCCGTCGGATACCATTCCGTAGGAATAAAGCCCGCTGCTTCCATATCGGACTTACCCTGTGAGAGCGTCGTCGTATCGTAGACCGCCACCGCATCCAGGCTGGCACTCGCTGCAAAGAGCAGTTTGCCGTCTTCGCTCTGCGCCAGCGCGATAGGATAACTGCCTCCATACTCCTGGCCCGGAAGTTTAGCTGAGAGATATGCTTCCACCTTTCCCGTTTTGGTATTGATGGCCGCAATCTTGTCGGCATTCGCCAGAGCGACATAAAGAACATTTTCATCCGGACTCAGCAGCAGCGCCGTAGGATGCGACCCTGCATCGGTCTTCGCATTTGGCGGCAAAAGCGGGATGAAGCGCCGCACCTTCTTCCCCGCCAGGTCGAGCTCGGCAACGCTGGAAGCGTTCCACAGGCTGACGTAGCCGGTTTTCCCATCGCGCATCGCCGTCGCCGCGTAAGGATATTCGGCAGGAATCACATCATGCCGGCTGAGATCGAAACGATGTACGACGCTGCCGCTCTCCGCATCCAGCAGCACCGCATCGTCCGAGAGGTTATCCGCCACCAGGAGCAATTCTTTTCCCTGCGACGCCACCACAGCAATCCCGCTGGGATAAGCCGGCGCGCCTCTGGCTTGGGATGC
>Ga0209166_10002020_pt1 | contig 15944 bp, 14 predicted proteins | sample Coa_R1_3_FD_187151 | JGI IMG/M metagenome (GOLD analysis project Ga0209166, IMG submission 187151) | Surface soil microbial communities from Centralia Pennsylvania, which are recovering from an underground coalmine fire - Coalmine... | ecosystem: Environmental > Terrestrial > Soil >... | reverse complement strand
CTACGGGGCCGATTTTTCCACGGTTCTGATGCACGGAGAAGCTCCCATCAGCGTGACAGCGATTGCGCAGACGGAAAAGCCGGATGTCTATCCCAAGGTGGATGACGAAGCGACGGTGATCCTGCGGTATCCGAAGGCACAGACGGTGCTGATGCCTTCGTGGAACTGGCCCTACTCGCGAAACGACATCGAAGTATACGGAGCGACGGGCTACGCGGCAGCCGTCGGCGCCGACAGACTGCGTTTTCGGTATGCGGGAGAGAAGACGGAAAGCACGACGACGTCTCCGGCGGCACCGAAGACACTGTCCAATTCGCTGGACTACCTGGTGGGAGTACTGCACGGAGAGACGAAGCCGAACGGCGATCCTTCATCGCTGGAGACGAATGTGACGGTCGTGCAAATCCTGGACGCGGCGCGAAAGTCGACGCAAACGGGAAAAACCATTGTGCTGGAAAAGCTGCCTGACTGAATCGTTTACCTAGCGAAGCGCGGAAAGATCGAACGTGGACGTGACGTGCTGGCCGTCGGGAGTGAAGATTTCCGCGATGGCCTCGTCGGAAGAGACGTCGTGCGCGTCGTAAGTGAGCCAGATATACGCGCCGGTCATTTCGTTGCTGTCCGAACTGTGCGAAAAGATGGGCTCGCCCTCGCGCGAAAGCGGTTCAATCCACTGGTCGTGCTGAGAAAGGCCGGCGTTGAACGCCTGCCAAAAATCTTCACTGCGAATGGAGAGGCCCTTTTCCGCGGCAAGATCGGTGCGGTCGCGATCGGATTCGATGTACCCGTACGTGGGCGTAAATTCAATGTGGAAGCGGACGACGATGGTGTCCGCATGCGAATGATAATCGGCGGCGGCTTGTTGCGCGCTGTAACCGGCGGATTGTGCGCTGGAAGCCTCGATTACCTGGGCGTAAGGAGTGAATAGCCGAATCTCGGAGATGTCCGGGCCCTTTGGCGGAGCGGGAAGAATGTGAATGTAGGGCTTGAGGGCGGACTGGGTGGACGCGTCGTGATGTTGGCCGAGGAAGTAGGCTTCGCGGATGGTTTTGTCGCCGAGCGGACTTTCAAAGCCCGCGCAGGAGAAGAGCAAAAGAAGAGTTGCCAATGAAATCGCTGCAATCGGTCTGAGAAACATGAACATAGTGGCAGGTGTTCAATTAGATTCAAGAGAAGGAAGAATGGTTTCATCTAAACGTTGGGAGGAAAGTTTCCATTCGACTTCCTTGACGGGCCCTACTATGAAGGCCCAGGACAGGATGCCGACGAGAATGACGAAGGCGACGATGGCGAGCGGCCAAGCGAAGCCGCCGGTTCTCCCCACGAGAATGCCGGTAACTGCCGGAGAGATGATGCCGGCGAAATTGGCGAATCCGTTTTGCAGGCCGGCCCAGCGACCGGTGGCTTGTGGTCCGGCGAGCGTTTGGCAGAACGCGAAGATTCCCATGCCGCCGATGCCGGAGCCGAGGCCGAGAAGCAGCAGCCAGGGAAGATATGTGCGCTGGCCGGCGAAAAGTGAACCGATGAGCGCGATGGTGAGGATCGAGAAGCCGAGGACCATCGCCGTTTTGCGAACGAGAGTGACGGATTTTCCCGCGCGAATGAACCGGTCGCTGACCCAACCGCACAAAATCGTACTGACGGCGTCGCAGAGGTAATAGAGCGCGCCGATTTTGGGCATCTGTTTCGACGAAAGATGGCGTTCTTGTACAAGATAAATGGGCAGCCAGGTGAGCATGAAATAGACGTAATAATTTGAGGCAAAGTGTCCGATCGTGACGCCCCAGAACGAGCGCTGCGCGAAAATGTCAAGCGTTGAGGGCTGCGCGGACGAAGACGCCGGTTTATGAGGAAGACCCGGCCCTCGCGGCATGAAAAGAAACCAGGCGGGAAGCCAGAGCAGGCTGACGAGTCCGATGCCGATGAAGACAGGACGCCAGCCGTATTTGGCCATGAGCAGGCCGGCGCCGAGCGTGCCGATCGCGGGACCGGTGCGCATGCCGGCGATGATGATGCCGTTGGCGAATCCGCGCGCGTGTTCCGGCACGTATTTCGAAAGGACTTTGGAAAAAGAGGGGAATGCCACGGACTCGCCTACGCCAAGAAGAAGACGCATGGCGAATAAGAGAGCGAAGCCGCGGACGAGACCGGTGGCGGCAGTGGCGGCGGACCAGAGAAGAAAGCCGAGACCGAGAACGTAATTGACATTGAAGCGATCGGTGAACCAGCCGACGAAAAACAGACAACCGGAATAGGTGTAGAAAAAGGCGGAGGAAAGAAAGCCGATCTGAGCCGGAGAGAGGCCGAGCTCGATTCTGAGAATCGGAGAGGCGATGGAGAGATTGGTGCGGTCGATGTAGTTGATGAGAATGGCGCAGTGAAGAAGGACGACAGGAAACAGCAACGGCCCGAGGCCTTGCTTGGAGGTTGCCACGTCGCGCATGGAAGGGGCCGGCGAGAGTGTGCGCGAACGAAGCTGGGAAAGCAACGAGAATCAGATGCGGCGGAGTGACGTTGGGGAAGTCGAGCCAGACTTTGACACCGCAGAAGGGCGAGCGTGCTAAGATGCAGGGGTGTCTCACATCGTCTACAAAGTCGAAACCGAACTTGAAGCCGATGGTCGCTGGATTGCCGAGATCGTCGACGTGCCCGGTGTGATGGCATACGGGGCCACGGAGAATGAAGCAATGGCGTCGGCCCAAGCTCTTGCCCTGCGCGTGCTCGCTGACCGCATCGAACAACAGAAAGAACCCGCCGAAACTGTCACCGTTTCTGTCGAAGCCGCCTGAACGTGAGCTAGTGGCCAAGCACAAAGGCAGCGAAGGTTTTCCGCGCGCTTCTTCGCATCGGATACGCAATCAAATCGCAAAGAGGTTCGCACATCATCCTGACCCACCCAGAGCGGGGCGATTACGTGTGGGCATTTCACGATGGCGTAGAAATTGGACCGAGAATGCTGGCTAGAATTGCGAAACGTACCGGATTGCGTCCTGAGGATTTGTAACTGTCGCTAAATAGGAAGTCACGCACGGCACTGCGTTCAGGGGAAGAATTCGCTAGACATAAAGTCCCTACGCCTTTTGAAGGTTGCGATGTCTTCTGAGTTCAAGTCATACCACTCGCCCTGCTTCTTCTTCGCGCGGAAGCGATTCTCCCAATATTTTTCGAGGATGTAAGGATAGTCGGTTTTTATTTCGTGTTTCGGAACAAGATCTTCTGGAAGCAGGAGGCGTGCCCGCTAGATGCGGCGAGTGACGTTGGGGAAGTCAAGCCAGACTTTGACGCCGCAGAAGTGGGAGCCTTCGGTGCAGATGGGCGTGGTGATGCCGGCGCGGAGATGGCAGGGCGGGCCGACGTATTGGGAGAGTTCGGGATGGACGCGGCGGAGTTCCGCGACTTCGTCCATGGAGGCGGCGTAGATTTCTTCCTGTGCGTTGAAGCAGGTGCGCATGGTCCATTTGTGGAGAAGATGGAGGAGCGAGCCGGATTCGACGAGGCGAATGGATTTGGCGTTGGGGAGAAGATAGAGAGCGATTTCGGGAGAGACGCCGCGGGCGAGGAGAGCGTTTTTGGCGGACCAGGCGTCGTGCATGGCGCGCTCGTACACTTCGCGGGCGCGAGGATTTTCTTTGAGGAGTTGCGGGGTGATGAAGTCGGGCTCGCGCGTGTCGGCGAGGGTGAGGAGGGGACGCGAGCCGGGAACCATGCGATGGCGCTGGTCTTGCGAATCCGCGGTGTGGGAGATTTTCTTTGCAAAGGTGTAATTGGCGTGTTGGAGCGCGCGCATGATGGGCGCGTGGACGCCGACGTTGAGCGTTTCAAGGCGATAAAGGTTTTTGGCGGGATTGAGGAGCCGATCGATGGCGTCGGCGTCGGAGCATTGCGATTCGGCGAGGCCGAGGACGGCGCGGAAGGAATCGGCGATGACGCGCGTGGCGTTGGGGGAGTAGTCGACGAGCTTGGAAGTTCTGCCGGCTAGTATTGAATCGAATTCGCGCGCGAAGGCTTCGCCGTTTGGCTGGAACTTTGTCGAGGCGGCAAATTCAGGAAGTTCTTCGAGCGGCGCGGTGCCGAAACGATCGAAAAACTGCGGGTCGATGTCTTTGACGAGCGAAACCATTGCGCCGACGATCGCGCGGGTTTCGCTGGGTGTGTCCGAAGCGGCGGCCATGCGCCAGAGGCGGTGGAGGACGATGCCCGATATCGTGTGGACCATGGTGGTGTGCGCGGCGACGGGAAGAACGTAGCGGGCGATTTCGATGGAGCGCTTTTCGGCGGATCGCTCGATTTTCTGAATGTGCTTAGGACTTGAATTTGGGCCGATGCGCCAAATGTCGCCGAGGATGGCACGCGTGTCCGAGACCAGCAAAGCGGAGAGTTCGCGGTAGTAATTCCAGGCACGAGCGATGGCCGATTCGTAGATTTCTTTGGCGGATTCGTTGAAATAGAGATCGACCGGCGGGACATACGCTTGCACGCGGTCCATGCGGACGTAGCGCTGACTTTGCTGTTCGGAATTGTAAAAAGGATGCGCATGGAGAAACGACCAGACGAACTGGCGGCTGACGTTTTCGAGGCCGAATTCGAACGTGGCGTGCTGGAAGACGGTGTGGTGGCCGCTGTTGAAAGTGGCGGCGCCAATGTTGAGGCGCTGCTTGTCGGTGACTTCTTCGGGAGTGATGAGATGGTCGGCGTAACAAGTGCGGGCGGCGGCGATGGCGGAGTCAAACGGGTGGTTGAAGAAATTGCGGAGGGTGACGCGTGGAGGCGCGGAATCGACGGATTCGATGGGGCGGGCGCCGTCGAACATGCGGGATTGTGTGGCCACGATGGGACGTTATTCTACACGGTCGAAGAGTAAAGACACAGACGGGAGAAACGCGGCGTGAAACGCGGTTCTCCCGAAGGGACTCGTGCCGATAACTACTTTTTTGCGGCTGAGGATTTTGCAGCGGCGTCGGCGTATTTCTTGGTGAAGCGTTCAACACGGCCGGCGGTGTCGACGAGTTTTTGCTTGCCGGTGAAGAACGGGTGGCAATTGGAGCAAATTTCGACGCGCAGCATGTCGCCCTTGATGGTGGAGCGGGTGGGAAACGTATGGCCACAAGCGCAATGCACGGTGACGGCGTGATAGTCGGGATGAATTCCGGGTTTCATGATTCTCCATTCTGATGCGGCCGGTCTGCACGGCTACCCGGGATGGGGTACTACAGCCGCGTCGCTAGGTCGCAAGGCAAACCACAATTATACGACAAGACGGAAAAACGTCAAAACGGCGTGATTAGTGGGTAGCGGGTCAGTTTGAGCTGTGGGGGCCAGTTGGGCAATTTGCGTGTCGCTTTTTGCGGTAACTTGGGACAAAGTCTCATCTTCTAGTGTGTTCCATGAAAACTCTTGTAGAGAGCGGGAGGTCAAATGGCGTGCAAACAGGGTATATCCAATCTTCTCTTAGTCTTGAATCGTCTATGCTCCGAGTACGATGCGATGAAATACGTTCTTGAACACCCTCCGATTGAGGAGCATTGGAGGGCCAGTACCTCCAATTATTTGAAGGCGCCAAAGGTTCATCTCGGCGCGAAGCAGCGGCTAGATGAATGGCGTGAAAGCCTTCGATCTGTTCAGAGCGATGACGCGATATTCAAGTATTTGGTTGAAAGACTCAATCAAACGACATTGTTGTGACCTTGTTCGAAAAGTGAACGGGTTGTTCGGATGAACGGGGTTATAATCCCGCGCATGTCTAACAAAGCCCTAATGATTGTTTCTGTCTTGTGCGTGTTGCTGGCGATTATTTGCGCGCTTTTGGCATTTCTCTTATTGAGTCGTCCGCGATTCACGCTTGTCTCAACGACTAGCCCCTATATCATGTTTGACGATAAGACCGCACAGGCTTGCTGGTCCGGGCCTCCCAAACCACCACCCGATAACCCGCCCAATACATTACCGTCTGGTTTTAGATTCGATGTCGTGAATCAAGCGAATCTGCCGTTCTGCAAGGATTTGAAGTAGCGTGGTCAGGAATAAACTGATTTTTACGAGGCTCTGGACTAACTGCCTGAATTGTAGTTTTTCCTTCCATATAGTCCCAAGAGACGAAACACAAAACGCAAGAGTGCAGCAACTAGTTTAGAGCCCGACTTTATTTTCTAGCGGGAAATTCTTTGACATAATCTGCCCCGCATGCAACGCCCTTTTTTCGAGGCAGGAGGTGGAACTACATAGGTGCAGTTGTGGATATCTCGAAGTGGAGCACAAATCGGGTGAATGACGGTTACTTCACCGCTCTTTTCCAATATGTCGGTAATAGCAAGCGAAAGGACTGTCAGCGTGTGTTTCTTAATGAGGGAAGAATAGGCACCTAGCTCGAAGGAGGAGCCATCCCTTTTGCGCCTTTCTTGGCTATCCAAGATCGGCGCTTTGCGGACACGGTAGCCAAGAACGCTGTAAAGACTCGCTGGAAGATTAAGTAATTTTAGGCGGGTTGGAAGTTTCACCCGCCCTCACGCCGAGTTCATTCCTTGTGAGAAATCCCCCTACGGCCACGGTTTGTCAGTAGGTCAGAGCGACCATTTAGACGCTCAGTTTTTCCAATACGCTGAGGTAATACGACCTCATTGTAAAGGGATGCGTAGTTCCTAGGATAAAGCTCACCTACGGCAAGGCAGCATTTAGCCCCATCGCGGTCGGGGATGTATAGTCCCGTTGCTAGCCCGCTCTACCGACTCCAGGACGTATCAAAAGTTTGGTCAACATTTGACCTCTCTTTCGACCGTTTCCGGTCCGCCTTAGATTGTATATCGTGTTTATCAGACACGTCAGTCCATTCTTGTTTCATCTCTTAGTGTAAATCTTTGCAGAATGGGAGACGGGCTTGATTCTGGGGCAACGGCGTAAGTCCCTGTGGTAAATCCTTGGCAACTTTGTCGAATATATCTTCCGGTGGCGAACCTGGTTGGGTTCTCCCACCAAACTTTGCGTATGGGTCTTCATTAGAGGTGGGCCCGGACCAACAGGCTTGTGCCGTCTTGCTGTCAAACATGACGTAGGGACTCGTTGAAGAAACAAGCGTGAATCGCGGCCGACTTAACAAGAGAACCGCCAAAACCGCGCAAATAATGGCTAGCAACCCGCACAAGACGGAAACAATTATCAGGGGTTTGTTAGACATGCGCGGCATTATAACCCCGTTCATCCGAACAACTCGTTCACTTTCTGAACGCCTCGTCCGGTGCGGAGAAAGCGAATAGTGTCAGTCTTTCAAACTGACCCGCGACCCACTTGCAGGTAGGTCAGGAAATGAAGCAGCAGCCGACGCGGAGAGTGCCTTCGGAGGAGGGGCGGGACCAGACCGGCTTTAGATTGACGCGGACTGGGGGAAGGATCGGCACGTGAAGGATGGCGAGAAAATTATCGGGAAGGGACTGAGTGGTGTCGACTTCGAGGGCGACGCCGCCGAAGCCGAGGTCGAGCACTTTGGCGCGGCGCGGCGATGTTTCACCGAGAACGGCATAAGCGTTGGTGCCGGTCATGGAAACGCGTTCCGCTTTGCGCTGGACCGCGTAATTGGGGCGCGGTTCAATGCCCGGCGCCGCAGCAGGCGCAACAGCGACGGAAGACGGAATCCGGAGCGAGGACGCAGAAACGGCCGCGGCGAGGGAGCTCTCCGTTGGAGGAGCAGGACGAGGCATTTCGATCGGCGCCGGAGGAGCAGCAGAGCTAGGGGATGAAGGTGAAGGATGCGAATCGGAAATCGAGACTGCCCGCCTCACGCCAGGCATTTCCGTGGCTGCGGATGCCGACGAAATTGGCGGAACGAATTCTGGATTCGGTGGCGGCGGAGCTTCGGTCTGCGCCGAGGTCTTATCGTGATTTGCATGCTTCAAACGATAGAGGCGCTGGTCGGCGATGCGGACGAGCAGGTCCATGGCGTCGCCGTCCGCTGGAAATGTGGAGATGCCGTGATCGAGGCTTACATCGACGGAAATTTCGATGGAGCGCAGAACGTCGTAAAAAATGATGCCGATGCGTTTGCTGAGTGCCAATGCCTGCGGGGCGTCAGTCTGAGGAAGCAGGAGAGCAAATTCGTCGCCGCCGAGACGAAACGCGGAGTCCGACGTGCGCAGGGATTTTCGCAGCGTGGATGCGACCGCGCGCAAAACATCGTCACCGCGGAGATGACCGAGATGGTCGTTCACTTCCTTGAAGCGATGGAGGTCGAGGGTGACGAGGCTGAGCGGCTGCGCGTAACGCTTTGCGCGATTCAGTTCTTTCTCAAACGTTTCACTGAAGAGACGCCGGTTGTGAAGACCAGTCAATGGGTCGGTGACCGCGTTGCGTTCCAGCGTCTTTAGATCTTCGCGTTCGATGAGAAGTGGAAATTGAAAGAGATTCGCGGAGGCGAATACGTCGACCATGGCCGTGAGCAATGAAACGGAATTGGCGGACCCGGAGGCGAGCGTTTGGCGGCGCAGAAGAATCTCGTCCCACAATTGGGCTGAGCGTTCCTCGGAAAGCTCCAAGTGAGTGAACGTGCGAAAAAATCCACGGAGGAATTGGCCGCGCGCGGAAACGTCAATCGATTGCAGCGTCTCGACAAGAATCTCGAGAAAATTCGCGGCAATGGACGCGCGTGGCGGAAATGCCGCGTCAGGGCTGGGCGAGTGTGCTATGGGCGTTCACCTCTGCCTGTCCCCGCGGGGGTTGGGGAAAGTCAATAAAATCCGATTTAGATGACCAGTTGGGAGCAAACGGGATACCAAACCAATAGAGCGTCCGCTGCCGCCGAATCGAAAAACCGATCGTTTGTTAAGGTGTAAAGTATTGAAAAAGGTGCCCTTGTGTCAAGGGCTGGGGTTGCGATTGCCGATGGGTGAGGCGAGTTGGATGCAAGTGGGAAGATTGCGGGCGGACTGGGGAAAAAAATGGAAGATTATTATCCCCGGGAATGGGCTATTCCAGCGTTTTAAAGAACTCGATCCCGAACAAGCGAAGCTCTCCAGCAGTCTGCTGCCGAAGGACCTTGGCGGTGATAGGCGGGGTTTCATTTGGGACGAGTCCGGACGACGCAGGAGAGGGCGTGGGAATGGTCAAGTGGACGACTTGATCGGCGCGAAGAACGTGGGCTGAAGCGATACAGGCGCCGGAAGCACTAATATTGAGAGTTTTGGTGAGTTCGACAAAATCGACACCGGAAGCGTCCTGCGCGCGCAAAAAAACAGGAATCTGGAGGCGAATCCGGGGAAACCGACGCTGTTTGGAGGTGTCCACGGCTGGGTTGATCTTGGCAACCTGGGTTTCCACAATTAGCCCTTTTGGTACCACAGAACTAGTACGGAGTCATGCACCTTGGATGCCACAGTCACAGCGTCAGATGGAATATTAAGATACATCAAATCAGTAGGATAGCTAGTCATGCGCGGGGGAATGCGAGTAGTCACTTCCCCTCGCGTAAGAAAAGGGATACGTTAGTTCCCATAATATGCAAGTGGAACGGATTTACCATTGACACCTTTAGGGCCAACTGCGAGCATGCCAGTAAACGGGAAAATTTTTGCCACTCTGAGGGGAGTTGAACAAAGTAATGAAGTTGCCGAGCACTGAAACCCCAAACGCGGTGAGGACTCCGGATACTGTGGCGTTCGGTGTGGTCAAGGGCTTGCTGGACTGCGTCGAAAAGGGATTACTTGTTGCCGAGCGTAGCGGTCGAATCGTGGTGGCGAATTTGCGGGGCCGGGAGACGCTGGCGTCACTGGGGCACGGTGACTTTCGAGAAGCGAATTTGATCAGCGACGTGCTGAAGGTTTCGCCGGAAAGTTTCGTGCAAAAGCTGGAGGCCGGACGGCGGGAACTTCAACTGGAGATTATTTCGGGCTCGTGCAAGTATTTTGCGACGGTGCAATGGATGGCCGAGCCAGAGTGGCTTGTGCTGCAATTCGAACAGGCGGCACCGAGCGCCGCGCCGGATGCGGCGACCCAGCTGACGGTGCAGGAGCTTTTACAAGAACGAGAAATAACCTACCGCAACTTGCTGGCGGCCTACCTGAAGCTGCAGGAGGTAAATCGCCAGAAGACGGTGTTCCTGGCGTCCGCGGCACATGAATTGAAAACGCCGCTTGCCGTGATCAAGGGCTACTACGACCTGCTGCTGACCGGATCGCTCGGCCGACTGACGGAAAAACAGCGGGACATTTTGGAAGAATCGAAAGAGAGCTGCGAACGGCTGGTGCGGCTCGTGTCGATGTTCCTGAATTATTCCGCGCTCGAAAGCGGAAAGCTGGTGCTGCAATTGCGCGAAAATGATTTGCGCGATTGCCTGGACGAGATGGCGAAGCGATGGTCGGAAGCGTTTCAGCGCAAAGGCGTGCGGCTGGATGTGAACCTCGATCCGTCGATACCGAGTTTCCGATTTGACTATCAAAAGGTGCAGCAGGCGGCTGCCAACCTTCTGGATAATTCGCTGAAGCACACGCCATCGGGCGGAACTGTGACGCTCGTTGCGAAGCCGCATTTTTGGGAGCGGCGAGTCGCGGAAGTGGCATCGCCGACGCAAGAACGCCGGCGGTTCCGTTTGCCCCGCCCGAACAGCGTTGAGGTGAGTGTTTCGGATTCGGGGTCGGGCATTGCGCCGGAACATCATCAAGAGATATTTGAGGACTTTGTGCGAGTGGATCGCAACACGTCCGGCATGGGGCTAGGGTTGGCGATTGCGAAGAGGCTGGTACAAGCGCACCGCGGCAAGATTTGGGTGGAAAGCGAAGCGAAGAAGGGCAGCACGTTTCATTTTCTGCTGCCGATCGAACAATAAGAATCCGACGGATTAAATTGAGATGAGAGCGAGGGACGGGCAATGGCGGTAAAAGAAAAAATTCTTGTAGTGGATGACGAACCGAGCATCAGGAAATATTTACAAACGCTGCTGGAAGTCGAAGGATATGACGTGGAGGCGCTCGGCAGCGGGCCGGAAGCGATCCAGAAAATCAACCAGGGCGATCGGCCCGACTTCATCATTTTGGATGTGTTGATGCCGGAGATGAACGGCATCGACACGCTGAAGGAGCTTTTGCAAATTGACCGCACCTTGAACGTGATTATGCTGTCTTGTTCGAATGAAGTGGGCGTGGTGGTGGAAGCGATTCGGCTGGGTGCGCACGATTATCTGACGAAGCCATTTGAGAAATCGGAACTCGACGCGGCGATGCTGAAATCGCGGCAGAAGAAACAGCTCACGACGGAGAACCAGGCGCTGCGGGACTACTGCGATCAGGTGACCGAGGATCTGAGCTTTCTGGCGGCGAGCCCGCAGATGGTGCGCATTCGGCAACAGATCTTGCAGATTGCGCCGGTCGATGTGCCCGTGTTTATTTGCGGCGAAAGCGGAGTCGGCAAGGAAGTTGTCTCGCGCATGATTCACCTGCGTTCCAAGCGGCGAACGCAGCCTTTTATAAAGGTGAATTGCGCGGCGCTGCCGGGAGAATTGCTGGAATCGGAACTTTTCGGCTTTGAACAAGGCGCGTTCACGGGAGCGGTGAGAGCGAAGCCGGGAAAATTTGAATTGGCGAACAAGGGAACGATTTTTCTGGACGAAATTGCCGAGATGAGTCCGCACTTGCAGGCAAAACTTCTTCACGTGTTGCAGGATCACCAATACTCGCGGCTCGGCGGACGGAGCATGATCGAAACGGACGTGCGGGTGCTTGCGGCGACGAACGTAGACGTTCACGAAGCAATGAAAACGGGAAGATTCCGCGAGGATTTGTACTACCGGTTGAACGTGCTTTCGATTCTTGTGCCGCCGCTGCGGGAACGCACGGCGGAAATTCCCCTGCTGTTCCGGCACTTTCTGACAAAGTACTCGGAAAAGTTCGGCAAGCCGGCCGTGGATCCGTCAAAGCATTTGCTGGATGCGGCAGTGAATTATCCCTGGCCTGGAAACTTGCGCGAACTTGAGAACTTTGTGAAGCGGTACGTGATTCTGGAAGATGACGAAGGCAGCTTGCGAGAATTGGTGGAAATGTCTTCCACGCGTCAGCGGACTTCGCCGCGCGAAGAAGTGGCAGCTCCGAAAGAGCAGGGGTTGAAGGCACTGGTCCGCGGATTAAAAGACGAAGCGGAGATGGAGGCGATCGCGGACGCGCTGGAAAAGACGCGTTGGTGCCGCAAGGACGCCGCGAAGATGCTCGGGATCAGCTATAAAGCGCTGCTCTATAAAATGCGGCAGTTCAACCTGGATACGCCACGCACTCGGCGGTCCGCTGCGACAGCGGCCGTGGACCCCGCGCCGATAGCGGCCGGAAGAAACGACTGACGCCCGGTTCTCGTAGCAGTTTCCTTTCAGGCTAAAGCGATTGAAAATGGGCTTTGTGAAACAAATGTTGCGCGATATCGTTAGCCAGGCAATTGAATACAATCGCGAAGCCACCAGATACAAACTTGAGGCCGAATGGGTTCATCGGGGGATAAGCCGCAAGTTCGCGCTTGAGATAATAGTGCCGAAATGATAAAAGAAGGCCGGCCAGAAAGTCTACGGTCGCGAATCGGGTGAGGGATGAGTTTGATGTCGGAACGCCGCAATGCTCGACGCTACGATTTGTCCTTGCCGGTAATCGTCAGGATTCCCACGGAACGTCCGAATGGCAATCAAAATGGCAAGACGCGCGACATCTCGACGCGAGGGCTGTACTTCGTGATCGATCAGGATTTGGAAGCGGGCTCGGAGCTCGACATTACGTTGACCTTGCCGGCGGAGATCACGCACAGCACCGAAGTTTTTGTGCGCGCCATGGGTAAGGTGGTGAGAGTCGAACGGCGCGGCGAAGACGGAGAGTTGCGAATGGGCGTGGCCGCCGTGATAGAGCGATATGACATTATCCGTGGCGAATCTGCGCGGGCGTAGGTATCGCGCGCAGTGCCACGAGTAGTTGGGCTTCGACCTTCACGCTGGAGTTAGTTCCGGTACTTTTGAAACTCACCAAAATAGGGAATGAATAGACTTGGTCTGCCCGTAAGTTGAAGCAAAGGCTTTCTATTCGAGGGAAATTTACTGCCCGTGCTGATGCAAGTCGGGCGGCGGAATTCGATGTGTGGTACTAAAACTTGCCTGGGAAATTTAGCAAGTCGGGATAATTTTCTGTCCTTTTATCCCCAATTTTCTTGTGAACCGCGAAGCTGGAGCACTTTTGGAACAGCCTTGGTCGGTTTCGTGTTTGGATGGCAATGTGCAGCTCATGACGCGACCAAATGGGAGCCATACCAGCAAAAGCGATCATCGCCGGGAGTACGGGATTGCTCGGGGCGGGCGCAGGACTGCCTCCGGTTGAGGTTATTTTTGGTCAGACAGAATTGATGAACGTGGTGAGGCGGAAAGTGGAGAAGTCTGCCGCAACGGGGGTTCCGATCCTGATTGAGGGACCAAACGGCAGCGGAAAAGAGATCGTTGCGCGTTACGCGCATGCGATCTCGCCGCGAAACGCAGGAAACTTTGCAAAAGTGAACTGTGCTGCCTTGCCGGGCCCGTTGATGGAAAGCGAACTTTTTGGATACGAACGAGGCGCGTTTACGGGCGCGGTGAATGCGAAACCGGGAAGGCTTGAATCAGACACGCCGGGAACGATTTTGCTGGACGAAGTGAGCGACCTGAATGCGGATTTGCAGGCGAAGTTGCTGCAGGTGATGCAAGACGGGAAGTTTTTCCGGCTCGGCGGTCTGGAAGAAAAAAGCCTGATTTCAAGCGTAATTTCGACGAGCTGCCGCCCGTTGGCGGCGGAGATTCAGGCCGGCAGATTCCGAGTGGATCTCTACTATCGCATTAACGTCGTCAAGGTGGAATTAGTGCCATTGCGCGAAAGGCGAGAAGACGTGTTGGCATTGGCGAATTATTTTCGCGAAGAACTTTCGCGGAAGCACGAGTGCGAAGCGCCGCCACTTTCCAGCTCTTTCTGCGAATGGCTAAGAGAATATGAATGGCCAGGAAACGTCAGAGAACTGCAGAACACGATTGCGCGATACGTATTGTTAGGGCCCGAAGCGGCGATTCAATCGCTTGAAGGCGCTGGCGGCAATGAAAGCCTTGCGGTTCAAGTGAAGCCGAGCGGTAACAAGCGACTGTTTGCCGAAACCTCAACGGCGGTGCGAGACGTCGAAAGAAAAATCATTTTGCAGGCGCTTGCGGCAAACCGGTGGAACCGGAGGAAAGCCGCCGCGACATTGAAGATCAGCTATCGGACACTTTTGAGCAAGATTAAGCAAGCTGGATTGCCGAGGCGAAGGGATATTGCTCGAAGTGTCCTAAGGAATTCCGACGATTTTCCAATCATTATTAACTGAGATTTTCCGCAATTAGTCACCGAATTCTCTCAACAACTTCTTGGCGTCGAAAAACTGTGCGTCCGCGGGAACGCCCTCATAGGCGACTGCGCCCTGGAAATCCCGCGCCGGTGAAAAAGAAACCAATCGCCAAGCCGTGCTCGCACCACGAAGGAATCGCGCCGGCTCACCGGGGCGAAGGGAAACTTCAAAGCTGTCTAAGGGGATTTGAAGCCCCGCGCCCAGCGCTTTGACGTACGCCTCTTTGCGCGTCCAACAATTGAAGAAGGCCTGTGGGCGCTGTGCCTCTGGAAGAGACACAAGTTCCTGAAATTCCGCGGGCGCAAAGTGGGATTCCGCCACGTCTTCGCCGCCGAAGTCCGCACGGATCGCTTCCACATCAATTCCCAAGCATTTGTGGGAAGAAATCGCGAAAACGCCCAAATCCTGCGAGTGCGAGAGGTTAAAAGAAAGCATGAGTGGATTGAGAGCCGCGGAGAGAAACGGCCTTCCGTATTGCGTTTGTTCAAAGGCGAGGTCGCCCGGGGATACTGCCAAATAGGCGCCAAGGATAGTGCGAATAGCCATGCGACCGGTGATGAAGCGATTGGCATGAACTGGAAAATGAAAACGGGAGGCGCGAGCCAATTCGTCAGAGCTCAGGATGGAGCGGCGGTGAGCGTCAAACGACGAATCACCGTTCAGTTCGAGCCGCCAAACGTGCAGAAAGTTTGAAGAGAATGAGGGGCAGCGAGTCACTGGTTGCCAGAAAACTGGTTCCTTACTGCTCGGGGCACCACGCTCCGGGACTCGTCGCAAAGACATGGCTCGGTATTATGCCCGAATGTGACCTAAATCTCGAAAAATCAGAGATTTCCGTCGATTGCCAACGCTTCGAGAGGAGGATTTCGCGACGGGAAATATGGGTACTTTCTTTCCACTGGGCAGAAGAAAAGAATTTCCTTTCGACGAGGCGAAGACGAATCTAAGTTGCAGTAAACAAAGGCGTTAACTATAGGGCAGAGTGGTCTGACGATTGCACATCTTGGGGCGAACATTCCTGCGAGGGGCCAGGTTCGCTCGGACGGAGCGGCTCAAGTTGAGGTCCGCAACGCTTCCCGCAGGAAAGCGAATTTAGGGGCAAACGGATTTCATGACTGAGCCTGAGCTGTATCTGAGACCCAACGCGATGGCTGAGCCGCTCGTTGACGGCTGGTATGCCTGGGCCCATCTCATCCCACCTGCGACGGCGGCCAGGAACCTGACGCAGCGGCATTTAAAGATCATGGACTCGTACATCGAGTCACCCGAGACGCACGCTTCGGCCGTGAAAAATCCCCAGCTGCTGGGCGGACCATTCATGGATTTCGAAGGAAACAAGGTGGAGGAAGTCCGGCAATTGAGGGACCGGACCTTGCGGGAGCGGAAAAAGCTGCTCGATCTATCTTCGGCGATCGAAAAACTAGACCAACTTCTGCGAGAAAAAGGGACTGGATTCAGTCTTGAGTCGCTTTACGCCGAAGTCCCCAACGAGTTGCAGGGATACGTCGAACTGGTCTACGACCTCAACAATCATCCGTCTTTCCGGGTGATCGAGCCGTTGCTTTATCGAAGTGAGTATTATGAGGAGTCCATGCAGTCGA
>Ga0209166_10002018_pt1 | contig 15958 bp, 11 predicted proteins | sample Coa_R1_3_FD_187151 | JGI IMG/M metagenome (GOLD analysis project Ga0209166, IMG submission 187151) | Surface soil microbial communities from Centralia Pennsylvania, which are recovering from an underground coalmine fire - Coalmine... | ecosystem: Environmental > Terrestrial > Soil >... | reverse complement strand
GCTGGTGAATTTCAGGATCACGTTCGCCGGGGAAACCGGGCCGGCCGTCGCCCCGATGCTGTCGCCGTCGGTGCCGGTATAGCCGACGTCTTGCGTGCTCACCGGGGACGTGGTCTGCACCTCGACGGGCTGGCCGCCGAGCGGGTGGCCGGTCGTGGCCCCCGGCGTGCAGGACGTCAAGGACATGAAGATGATCGCCTGGCCTGGTGGGTGGTTGTCGACCAGGCCCTTGAAGTACTGGTCATGGCCGATCGGGATGGGATCCCGGGCCGGGCGCACAGTGGCCCCGGCGGGGGAGGCGGCGGCGAGCGCTAAGGCGGCCGCGACCAGGGACAGGAAAGAGCGAGCGGGTGTGCCGAGCATGTGAACCTCCGATGTTCAGGTGCCGGTATCACTGTCCGGGCTCATCCTGATCTGCTCTGGAGACTTATTCAAAACCGGCCAGCGGCCTTGCCACCAGGCTTGTGAGCTGCGGCAGCTGGCTGATCACCCGGAGGTTCTGAATAAGCCTCCTGGTCGCGCCATGCCGGTTTGGCATTACCGCGGTGCCAGCCCGGATAGCGTTGACCCCGCCCGTTCGTGTCTTTGCCAGCGCCGGAGGCCCGCCATTCACCGCCTCGTCCTGTGGAACATCGATCTGACCCTGGTTGACGTCGGGCAGGTCACGCGCGACGCCTGTGCCGAAGCGTTCCGGCAGGTCACCGGGCGCCCACTGGTACGGCTGCCGCAGACGGCCGGCCGGACCGACTCGGAGATGTTCTTCGACGCGCTGGCCCTGAACTCGGCGGAGCCGGTCAACCCCGATGACGCGCAGCGCCTGCTCGCCGACTACACCGAGGCGCTGGCCACGGCGTTCGGCCAGCGGGCCGGCCAGCTGACGCAGAAGGGCCGGATGCTGCCCGGCGCCAGGGAGGCGCTGGTCGCGGTGGGCCGCCTGCCCGGTGTGGTGCAGACCGTGCTCACCGGGACGATCAAACCCAACGCGATCACCAAGTTGCGTGCCTTCGGGCTGGACACGCTGGTCGACTTCACGATCGGCGGCTACGGTTCCGAGGTCTACCCGAAGGGGACGCTGCTGCAGGTGGCCCGGTCCCGCGCGGCGCAGGCGCGGCGGGTCACCTTCAGCGAACCGGCCACCGTCTACATCGGCGATTCGCCCCGGGACGTGGAGGCCGCACGGATCGGCGGCGCCCGGTCGATCGCGGTGGCCAGCGGCCGGGCCGCCCATTCCGAGCTGGCCACGGCTGGCGCGGACGCCGTGCTGGACGGACTGGCCGACACGGAGGCCGTTGTGCGCGCCATCGACATCCTGACCAGGCCGGAACGCGCCGTCAAATAATTAGCCGTCAAATAATTACCGGCAGCACGAATCAGCGGCGGCGTGCCGTCTGAGCATCGCTCTTTGACGGAGCCAGGTCTCGACCAGGTCACGGAACTGTTAGGACAGCCGGGATCCACCCACCGCTTCAGGCCCTGGTAGATGTGCCGAGTTATCCTTGGGGGCACCGTGACATCACCACAAAGGCGTGGTGCGGCCATGCCGGCGCCCGGCAACGGGCCGCGGCAGCCCGGGCCGCCGCAGCCAGCCCAGGGATCCCCGCCGGATCAGGACACGCGGCCAGGCCGCGACGATCCCGCGGCCGATGGACAGTCCGCACAGACAGACGGGCGAGCCAGGTCCCGCAGCTTCGGCGAAGAGGGTGGCCGGCTCACCTACAGCAGCTACCTGCGTCTTCCCGAGCTGCTCAGCCAGCAGATCCCGCAGGCCGAGCCGCCCGCCCACGACGAGTTGCTGTTCATCACCGTCCACCAGGTCTACGAGCTGTGGTTCAAGCAACTGCTGAACGAGATCGGCGCGGCCAGGGACGAGATGCTGGCGGGCCGGCCGTGGCAGGCCAGGCACCTGCTGCGCCGGGTACACGCGATCGAGCGGCTGCTCGTCGCCCAGGTCGAGATCCTGGAGACGATGACTCCGCAGGACTTCCTCGACTTCCGGTCCACGCTCGCGCCGGCCAGCGGCTTCCAGTCGGTCCAGTTCCGTGAGCTGGAGTTCCTCTCCGGCGCCAAGGATCCCGGCTACCTGGCCCGGTTCCGTGTGCTCTCCGAGGCGGAGCAGGGGCGGCTCACCGCCCGGCTGGCCGAGCCGTCGCTGTGGGACGGGTTCGTGGACCTGCTGCGGGCGCGCGGCCTGCCTACCGGCGACGACGAGCAGCTCATTTCCTCGCTGCTGGTCATCGCCAGGGGACGAGCCGAGCACGATGACCTGTGGCAGCTCTCCGAAGACCTCCTTACCCACGACGAGCTGGCAGCCCTGTGGCGGGCGCGCCATGTGGCGATGGTGGAACGGCAGATCGGCACGAAGTCCGGCACCGGGGGGTCGTCCGGCGCGCCTTACCTGAGGCGCCGGCTGGCCTTGCATTATTACCCGTTGCTCTGGGAACTACGTGACTGGCTATAGGTGCGAAAAGGTCAGCTAACAGGTGCAAACCGACCGGCTGCCGGACGTGGCCGGGCCGACCCAGCGAGGGAGCAGGCGGTGGAACCGACAGTGGTGGTGGGCTCGGACGAGCAGCGGGAAGCGCTGCTGAAGTCGGCCGCGGCCCGGGTGGCCGAACTGCTCCGCGATGACATCCCCGGCCTTGGTGATCCGCTCAGTTACCTGCACATCTACTACCGGCACGTCGCGGCCGAGGACCTGGCCGCCATCGGCCCGGACCAGGCTGCCGCGGTAGCCGCCGAGCACGCCAGGCTCGGCGCGAACCGGCCGCAGGGCCGGCCCCTGGTCTGCGTCCGGGTCCCGGCCGAGCCGGACGGCGGTGACCATGTCGCCTTCGACCCGGACCGCGCGGTGGTGGACATCGTCACCGACGACATGCCGTTCCTGGTCGACTCGGTGACGATGGGCCTGGACCGCTACCACCTCGAACTCAGCCTGATCGTGCATCCCCAGCTCCGGGTGAGCAGGGATGTCGCCGGCGCGCTGCGCAAGGTGTTCGGCCCGCTGGAGGACCGCTACGGCGACAACGGCGAGATCAACGAATCCTGGATACACATCGAGGTCTCCAAGCCGTCCGGCGATCTCAGCAAGGAGAAGCTGGAGACCAAGCTGCGCGGTATTCTCGACGACGTCCGGGTCGCGGTGGAGGACCACCCGCGGATGCGCTCGGCCGCCGAGCGGCTGGCCGATCAGCTCGCCGATGAGATGCGGAACGAGACGGCCCACGGAGTCAACCGGCTGGGCCGCGACCCGCAGCCCACCGCGGCGGGCGACGTCAGCACCGAAGAGGCCGAGGCGCTGCTGCGCTGGCTGGCCGACGGGCACTTCACCTTCCTCGGCTACCGCGAATACGACCTGGTGGACGGCCCCGAGGGCATGGCACTGCGCGCGGTCCCCGGCACCGGCCTGGGCATCTTGCGGCACGACCGTCCCGGATCGGACGCGTTCGCCGCCCTGCCGCCCGAGGTACGGGCCAAGGCCACCGAGCCGGTGCGGCTGGTGCTCACCAAGGCGAACTCCCGGTCCACCGTGCACCGCTCCAGCTACCTCGACTACGTGGCGGTCAAGAAGTTCGACGGGACCACCGTGGTCGGCGAGTACCGGTTCCTCGGCCTCTACACCTACGTCGCCTACACCGAGAGCATCACCCGGATACCGGTGCTGCGGCAGAAGCTGACCGACGTGCTGGAGGCGGCCGGCATCGCCGCCGACAGCCACGACGGCAAGGATCTGACCGAGATCCTCGAGACCTACCCGAGGGAGGAACTGTTCCAGACTTCGGTGGCCGAGCTGACCCCGATCACCCTGGGTGTGCTGCGGCTGCGCGAGCGCAAGCAGACCCGGCTGTTCCTGCGCAAGGACCCCTACGGCCGGTACATGTCCTGCCTGCTCTACATGCCGAGGGACCGGTGGAACACCAAGGTGCGGCACCGTACCCAGGAAATCCTGATGGCGGCGCTGAACGGCGTCTCCGCCGACTACAGCGCCATGATCGGCGAATCGGTGCTGGCCAGGCTGCAGGTGGTCATCCGCGGCGAGCGGGGCCGTCCGATGCCCGACGTGGACGCGGCCGAGCTGGAGCAGAAGCTGATCGCCGCCGTCCGCACCTGGGACGACGACCTGCTGGAGGAAGCCACCCGTTCGCTCGGCGGGCGGGAGGGCCGGGCGCTGGTCGCCACCTTCGGCGACGTGATACCCGAGACGTACAAGGCGGACATGCCCGCGGTGGACGCGATGGCCGACCTGTGCCGGATCAAGGCGCTGCGCAAGGCCGGCGACCAGGTCGCGGTCGAGCTGTACCAGAGCAGCGGCCATCAGCACCCAGCCGTGGCCACCGATGGTGACCAGGGCACCCCGCCGCAGGCCTGGCGGCTGAAGATCTACCGCGCGCAGAGCCCGATCACGCTGTCCCATGTGCTGCCCCAGCTCCAGCACATGGGAGTCGAGGTGGTGGACGAGCATCCATACGAGTTCGTGAGCGAGGACGACGGCGGCCCGGCGCCGTTCTGGATCTATGACTTCGGCGTGCGCAGCACCGCCTCGGTGAGCCCCAAGCCCCGGGTCAAGGAGCAGTTCGAGGATGCCCTGCTCGCGCTGTGGGGCGGGCTGGTCGAAGACGACAACTTCAACTCGCTGGTGCTGGCCGCCGAGCTGACCTGGCGGCAGGCGGTCGTGCTGCGCGCCTACGCCAGGTACCTGCGGCAGACCGGCATCACGTTCAGCCAGGACTACATCGAGCGGGTGCTGCGCTCGAACGTCACCGTGACCAGGCTGCTGGTGCGGTTGTTCGAGTCGCGGTTCGACCCGCAGCGGTCGGCCGGCGAGGCCGAGCGCAGCGAGGCGATCGTCGAGGAAATCCGCGGCGAGCTCGACGAGGTGGCCAGCCTGGACCAGGACCGCATCCTGCGCGCCTATCTGGCCCTGATCATGGCCACCCTGCGCACCAACTACTACCAGCGCAACGGCGGCCCGGCCGGTGGTGCAGGCTCTGCCGTCGCCCAGCCGCGGGCACCGTACCTGGCGCTGAAGATGGATCCGGGCCAGGTGCCCGACCTGCCCGCGCCCAGGCCGCAGTTCGAGCTGTTCGCCTACTCACCCCGGTTCGAGGCGATCCACCTGCGGTTCGGCCGGGTGGCCAGGGGCGGGATCCGCTGGTCGGACCGGGAGGAAGACTTCCGCACCGAGGTACTCGGCCTGGTCAAGGCGCAGGACGTGAAGAACTCGGTCATCGTGCCCGCCGGCGCCAAGGGCGCCTTCGTCTGCAAGCAGCTGCCCGACCCCGCGGACCGGGCCGCCTACGCCGAAGAGGGCCTGGCCTGCTACCGCATGTTCATCAGCGCCATGCTGGACATCACCGACAACCGGGGCGGCGAGCAGGTGGTGCCGCCCCCCGACGTGGTCAGGCACGACGGCGACGACCCCTACCTGGTGGTGGCGGCGGACAAGGGCACCGCGACGTTCTCCGACGTGGCCAACGGTATCTCGGCCAAGTACGGCTTCTGGCTCGGCGACGCGTTCGCGTCCGGCGGTTCCGTCGGTTATGACCACAAAAAGATGGGCATCACCGCGCGCGGTGCGTGGGAATCGGTGCGCTACCACTTCCGTGCGCTCGGCCTCGACGTGGACTCCGACGAATTCACCGTGGCCGGGATCGGCGACATGTCGGGCGACGTGTTCGGCAATGGGATGCTGCTGTCCAGGAAGATCAAGCTGGTGGCGGCCTTCGACCACCGGCATGTCTTCCTCGACCCCGATCCCGGCCCGGCGGCCAGCTTCGCCGAGCGGCAGCGGCTGTTCGCCCTGCCGCGGTCGAGCTGGGCCGACTACGACAGCTCGCTGATCTCGGCCGGCGGCGGCGTCTGGCCGCGCACGGCCAAGTCCGTGCCCATCTCGCCGCAGGTCCGCACGCTGCTCGACCTCGATGACAACGTGCTGACGCTCACCCCGGGCCAGCTCATCTCGGCGGTCCTCGCCGCGCCGGTGGACCTGCTGTGGAACGGCGGGATCGGCACCTACGTCAAGGCCTCGACGGAGACGCACGCCTCGGTCGGCGACCGGTCCAACGACGCGATCAGGATCGACGCGCCGCAGCTTCGCGCCAAGGTCGTCGGCGAGGGCGGGAACCTCGGCCTGACCCAGGCCGGCCGGATCGAGTTCGCCCGCCGGGGCGGGCTGATCAACACCGACTTCATCGACAACAGCGCCGGCGTGGACACCTCCGACCACGAGGTCAACATCAAGGTCCTGCTGGGCCGGTCGATCCACGACGGCCAGCTCACCATGGAGCAGCGCGACCGGCTGCTGCACGAGATGACGGACGAGGTCGCCGCGCTGGTCCTGCCGCACAACTACGACCAGAACGTGGTGCTCGCCGCCGCCCGCGCGCAGGCGTCCTCGATGCTCCATGTGCACGCCCGGCTGCTGCGCAAGCTGGAGCGGGACGGGAAACTGCGGCGCAGGCTCGAAGTCCTGCCCGGCGACAAGGAGATCGCCGAGCGCCGGGCCGCCGGTGAGGGCCTGACCAGCCCCGAGTTCGCCGTGCTGCTCGCCCGCACCAAGATCGACGCGGCCAAGGAGGTGCTGAACTCCGAGCTGCCCGACGACTCCTACCTGCACGGGGCGCTGGTCAAGTACTTCCCCGAGCCGCTGCGCGAGGGTCACGAGCGGCAGATGGCCGTCCACCCGCTGCGCCGGGAGATCATCACCACGGTCGTCGTCAACGACATGATCGACAAGTCCGGCATCACGTTCTGGTTCCGGCTGAACGAGGAGACCGGCGCCTCGGGCCCGGACATCACCCGCGCCTGGCTGGTCGCCAGGGAGGTCTTCGGGATGCCGGCCGTGTGGGAGCAGATCCAGCGGCTGGACGGCCTGGTGGACGTGAACATGCAGATCACGCTGCTGCTCGAGGGCCGCAAGCTGACCGAGCGGGCGGCCCGCTGGCTGCTGCACAACAGGCGGTCGCCGTTCGGGATCCAGGACACCATCGACTTCTTCGCCGATGGTGTGCTCGCCGTCGGCTCTGGCCTGCCCAAGCTGCTCACCGGGACCGACCTGGCCGGGTTCATGGACCGGCGGGAAGAGTATGTGTCCGGCGGCGTGCCGGCCAGCCTGGCCGACCGGGCCGCGGCGATGGTGCCGGCCTACTCCACCTTCGACATCGTCGAAATCTCCAAGGCCACCGGGCGTGGCGTGGAGGAAACCGCCGAGGTCTACTTCGACCTGGCCGACCGGCTGCAGATCACCCAGCTCCGCGACCGGATCACCGCGCTGCCGCGCGACGACCGGTGGAACACCGCCGCCAGGGCGGCGCTGCGCGACGACCTGTACGCCGCGCACGCGGCGCTGGCCGGCGACGTGCTGGAGGTGGCCGGGGGCGGCTCTCCGGAGGAGCGGCTGGCCCGGTGGGCACAGCGCAACGAGGCATCGGTCGCCCGGGCCACCCAGACGCTCACCGAGATCTGGGAGAGCGACCGGTTCACCATGGCCACCCTGTCGGTGGCGGTGCGGGCCATCCGGTCGCTGGTGCAGGGCAGCCGGCTGCCAGAATGAGGTTCATGACGACCTGGTCCCGGCACTGCCGCAGGGTAATGGTGGTATCACGCCTGGTAAGGCTGCCCCAAAGACGTGCCGGGCTCGCGTAGGCTTTCCGCATGGCAGCCACCGACCCCACGGAGGAGATCAAGGAACTATCCTCCAAGCTGACCGGCGTAGAAGTCGTCCTTGACCTGGACGCGCTGCGGCGGGAAGCGGATGGGCTGCGCCAGACGGCCTTGAGCCCGAACCTCTGGGACGATACGGAGAAGGGCCAGGCGGTGACCCGCAGGCTGGCTTATCTGGAGGGTGAGATCTCCCGGGTCGAGGGCTTGCGCCGCCGGCTCGAGGACACCCAGGTGATGTTCGAGCTCGCCGAGGGCGAGAATGACGAGGGCTACCGGGAAGAGGCCACGCGCGAGCTCGCGGCGCTGCGGACCGAGATCAACCAGCTCGAGGTCCGCACGCTGCTGTCCGGCGAGTACGACTCCCGCGAAGCCCTGATCACGATCAACTCACAGGCCGGCGGCGCGGACGCCGCCGACTTCGCCCAGAACCTGCAGCGCATGTACCTGCGCTGGGCCGAGCGGCACGGGTACCCGACCGAGATTTATGACACGTCCTACGCCGAAGAGGCCGGCATCAAGTCGACCACCTTCGCGGTCAAGGTGCCCTATGCCTACGGCTGGCTGCGCGGTGAGCACGGCACCCACCGGATGGTCCGCATCTCCAAGTACGACAACCAGGGCCGCAGGCAGACCTCGTTCGCCGGGGTGGATGTGGTGCCGGTCGTGCAGACCGCCGACCACATCGAGATCAACGAGGACGAGATCAGGGTCGACGTCTACCGGTCCAGCGGACCCGGCGGCCAGGGCGTCAACACCACCGACTCGGCGGTCCGGATCACCCACCTGCCCACCGGGATCGTGGTCTCCTGCCAGAACGAACGGAGCCAGCTGCAGAACCGGGCCACGGCGATGTCGGTCCTGCAGGCCAAGCTGCTCGAACGCAAGCGCCAGGAAGACGCCGCCAAGCTCTCCGAATTGCGCGGCGAGGTCACCAGCAGCTGGGGCACCCAGATCCGCAACTACGTCCTCTACCCGTACCAGAACGTCAAGGACGTCCGGACGAACGTGGAGAACAGCAACACCGTGGCCGTCCTGGACGGCGAGATCGACGACTTCATCGAGGCAGAGATCCGCTACATGCGGCAACACGGCCTGTAGGGGATAATTCTGCTCACTGGCCCACGGCCAGTTTCGCCGTCGGGGCAGCCAACCCTGCTCGCTGTCCTTCGGTCAGCTTCGCCGCAGCCCGCAGTGTTTGCCCGGGGGGCCGAGCCCCCCGGACCCCCACGAGCGGGGCTGGGCCGGGGTGGCGGTTGGCGGTGGGGCGTTCCCCGGACTGCTACAACTGGGGCTGGGGCCGGGGTGGCGGTTGGCGGTGGGGCGTTCCCCGGACCCCGATGTGGCGGCTTCGCTGCCACGGCCTGTAGGGGGAGGGCTGCTGGCCTTAATGCAGGTGGAAAGCCAGGATTAGGAGCAGGGCGGCTACCAGGGCGATCAGGGCCAGGGGGAGGCCGAGGTGCGGCTGGGAGTGGTGCACGTGGGCCTTCGCCGCCCGGCAGGCCGCACAGCGCCCTTCCACGACCGGCCCAGCACATCGCGCGCATATCAGGTGTTCGCAGCTCATCGGCGTTCCCTTCGGCCGGCCCCGGTACCCAGCCTATTCGGCGATGTTGGACCTTCCATGCCAGTTTCCCCCCTAGACTGAGCCCTGGCCAACCCGGGAGACAACCGGGCAGGCCGCAACACCGGCCTGGCATGTTCGGCGACCGTAGGCCGCCGGCTCGCCCGGCCGGCGACCTTTCCCTCCATATCTTACCGATCGCGTGTGATGAACCTGTGATCCACTTCGATAACGTCACCAAGGTGTATCCGAACCAGGGCCGCCCAGCCCTGGAGAACGTCAACATCGATGTCGAGAAGGGCGAGTTCATCTTCCTCGTTGGCCCCTCGGGGTCAGGTAAGTCGACATTCCTGCGCCTTGTGCTCAAGGAGGAAAGGCCGACCGACGGAAGAATCCACGTGGCAGGCAAGGACCTGGCGCGGCTGACCAACTGGCGTGTTCCGCTGCTGCGCCGCCGGATCGGCTGCGTTTTCCAGGACTTCCGGCTGCTGCCCAACAAGAACGTCTATCACAACGTGGCATTCGCGCTGGAGGTCATCGGGAAGCCCCGGCGTTTCATCCGCAAGGTCGTTCCCGAGGTCATCGATCTGGTAGGGCTGGAAGGCAAGCACGACAGGATGCCCGACGAGCTGTCCGGCGGGGAGCAGCAGCGGGTCGCGATGGCCAGGGCTTTCGTGAACCGGCCGATGATCCTGCTGGCGGACGAGCCGACCGGCAACATCGACCCGGCCACCTCCATCGGGATCATGAAGGTCCTGGACCGGATCAACCGGACCGGCACCACGGTCGTCATGGCCACCCATGACGCGGCGATCGTCGACTCGATGCGCAAGCGTGTGGTGGAGCTCGAATTCGGCAAGGTAGTGCGGGACCAGTCGCGCGGGGTGTACGGCCAGGCGTACTAACCATTTACTACGGGCTGGGCAACGCACCACACCGCGGTACCGGGCATGAGCCGGGCCGCCAGGGACTACCGAGGGATCAGCGGCGATGCGCGCACAGTTTGTCTTCCAGGAGGTATGGACGGGGTTGCGGCGCAACCTCACCATGACGATCGCGCTCGTGGTCGTGGTCGCCATCAGCCTGTCCCTGCTCGGCACCGGTTTGCTGTTCGTCAAGCAGGTGGACAACACCAGGACCTACTGGCAGGGCAAGGTCGAGATCTCCGTTTACCTGTGCACGTCCACCAGCCCCAGCACCCAGTGCCGGCAGAACGGGCCGGCCACCGCAAGCCAGATCGCCGCGATCGGGCAGAACCTGCGGAGCCTGCCCGAGGTCGAGCACGTCTACTACCAGTCCCAGGCCCAGGCCTACCAGAACTTCAAGCAGGACTTCTCGCAGGACCCGTCGTTCGTGAGCACGGTCAGCCCGGGGGAGATCCCCAACTCGTTCGAGGTCAAGCTGAAGAACCCGGACACCGACTTCAGCGTGGTCGCGGACACCGTGCAGGGACGGCCGGGGGTCGACGACATCGTGGACGACCGGTCCATCCTCAACAACTTCTACAACCTGCTCGACGCCGCGCGGAACGCCGTGGTGATCACCGCCATCATCCTGATCGTCGCGGCCGCGCTGCTGGTCGCGAACACGATCCGGCTGTCGGCGTTCAACCGCCGCCGGGAGACCAGCATCATGCGCCTGGTCGGCGCCTCCAACTTCTACATCCAGCTCCCGTTCCTGATGGAGGGCGTTATCGCCGGCCTGTTCGGCTGGCTGATCGCGGCCGGCCTGCTGGTAGCGGTGAAAAACCTGGGCCTGGACACCCTGCAGTCGTACTTCACCTTCAACGTGAAGCTGAGCCTCAGCGCCCTGCTCGAGGTCATTTTCGGCACCATGCTCGTCGGCGTGGTGCTGTGCGGCCTGACCTCGTTCCTGACCCTGCGACGCTACCTGCGGGTGTGATAGAGCCCGATGCCGCGGGAAGACGGGATCAAGGTCGTTGCCAGGAACCGGCGGGCCAGGCACGACTATCAGATCGAGGACACGTTCGAGGCGGGCCTGGTGCTCACCGGCACCGAGGTAAAGTCGCTGCGGGCGGGCAGGGCATCGCTGAACGAGGCGTTTGCTCAGGTCAGCGGGGGGGAGCTGTGGCTGCATGGTATGCATATCCCGGAGTACGAGCGGGGAACGTGGACCAACCACGAACCCCGCCGGACGCGTAAGCTGCTGCTACACCGCAAAGAGATCGACCGGCTCGCCAGTCAGACGGCCGAGCGTGGCTTCACGATCGTCCCGCTGTCGCTGTACTTCAGCGGCGGCCGGGCAAAGGTTGAGCTCGGGCTCGGGCGTGGCAAGCGGACCTACGACAAGCGCCACGATCTGGCGCAGCGGGACGCGGCCAGGGAGGTGGACCGTGCGCTCCGCCGGCGAAGGTGACAGGGAAGAGGAATATGTACCGCTCCGGCCATAGCCGGGGCGCGCACTCCCCCCCGCACAAGCGCGCATCCTGGCTTCCATCCCGTAACCGGGTCACTGTGCCGCATGACCATCCCGGTGACCACGCGCCCGCCGCCCCGCAGCCTCTTCCAGCCGAGCCCGGTACCCCGCTCTTCCCCGGTCTGCCCGATCGGGTGATCCAGGTTGATCAGCACAAAGACCCGGCACCGGGTGTGTCGCAGCCGTCCCATCCCTGGCCGGTGAGTGACAGTGGATCCATGGGCGAAACGCTGACCCCCCTCCGTACGGAAGCCCAGGGCTCCCAGCGCAGCGGCGGGGACGGCCATGCGCCCACCCAGCCTCAGCCGGCGGCGGCCGGCCAGCAGCCGCGAGGGCGGGTCAGCGGCATCGTCACCAGGTCGCATCTGCTGCGGGTCTGTGTGCTGGTGGTCGTGGTCGGCGTGATCGCGGTTGGCCTGGCCGATGGCGGGGGGCGCGCCGAGTCCGCCGAGCCGACGGTGCAATCATTCCTGCTGGCCTGGGAAGAGGGCGACTACCATGCAGCCGCGCAGTACACCACCGGCGATCCGGCGACCGTCGCGAGTGCTCTGAAGACCGCCTACGACCAGCTCGACGCCGCGTCCCTCGCACTGACCATGGGGACGATCACGCAGAGCGGCGACCAGGCCCGGGCTCTGTTCAGCGCGTCGGTGGACCTTGGCGAAGACGGCGCGCCCTGGCAGTACACCGGGTCCTTCCCGCTGCGCTGGACGGCCGCCGGCTGGAAGGTCCAGTGGAGCCTGAGCGACATCAACCCCGGCCTGCGAGCGGGAACGCGGCTGGCCGTCCGCACCACCCTCGGCCCACGGGCGCAGGTGCTCGACGCCGCCGGGCAGCCGTTGCAGCCATTGACGCCGGCCTACGTCGTCGGCGTGCAGCCGGGCAAGCTGACCGATCCGGCGGCGACGGCCAGCGGCCTGGCCCAGGCCACCGGCTTGAACGCCGAGGAGCTGGCCGCCCAGATCCGGTCCAGCCCGCAGAACGCGTTCCTCGGCCTGGTGACGCTCGACCCGAATTCCTACGCCGCCATGAGCGCCCAGTTGCGGCAGGTGCCCGGGCTGGCCGTCCACATGGTCAAGCGGCGGCTGTTCGACAGCATCGCCAGTGACGTGGTCGGCTCGGTCGGCACCGAGATAGCCCCCACGCTCCGGCAGGAAGGCGTCGCCTACCAGCCCGGCGACACAGCAGGCCTGTCCGGCTTGCAGCAGTACTACCAGCACAGGCTGGTCGGCTCGCCGACGACCGAGGTGGTTGTCGAGGATTCGGACGGCCGCCTGGTCTCGGTGCTGGCCAAGTGGCCGGGCCTGACCGGCCAGCCGGTGCGCACCACGCTCAGCAGCGCCGCCCAGGTCGCGGCCGACCGTGCGCTCGGCACGACCGGCAACGCGGCCGCCATCGTCGCCGTGCAGGCCTCCACCGGGAAGATCCTCGCCGTGTCCAGCCAGGCCTCCCACGGCGGCGGAGCCCAGCCCGACCCGCTGGCCGGGCGCTACCCACCCGGGCAGGCGTTCACCATCGTCTCCACGGCCGCGCTGCTGAACACCGGCCTGTCGGTGAGCGATCTCGTGCCGTGCACCAGCGCCAACGACGTGGGCGGCGAGACGTTCATCAACGACCCGCCGGCCCACGGTCTTGGCACCCAGCCGCCGTTCAGTGCCGACTTCGCCCGTGGCTGCGGCACCGCGTTCGCTGGGCTGTCCCGCCGGCTCAACGCGGCGGGCCTGTCGGCGGCGGCGAACAGCTTCGGCCTCGGCTCACCATGGCGGCTGCCGCTGCCGGGGTTCGCCGGCGCCATGCCCACCCCGGCGACCGACGCGCAGCTCGCCGCCGACACCATCGGCTCGGGCAACATCCAGGTGAGCCCGCTGGACATGGCGCTGATCGCGGCCCAGGTGGACTCCGGGACCTGGCACGCTCCCTCGCTGGTGCTCACTCCCGACCCGCCGGTGCGGGTCACGGAGACCCGGTCGGCCAAGGAGACGCTGACCCAGCAGGACATGAGCACGCTGCGCAGCCTCATGCGGGCGACCGTCCGGACCGGGGCCGCCCGCGCGGCCAACCTGTCCGGCGCCCCGGTCTACGGCCAGGCCGGCCAGGCACCGTACGGCCAGGCAGGCAATGGCATGCAGGCGATGTGGTTCGTCGGCTACCGGGGGGACGTGGCCTTTGCCGTGCTCGAGTTCGGCAAGTCCTCGCCCAGGTCGGCCGTCCAGCTGGCCAGCCAGTTCCTGCACCGCCTGCCCGCCTCCTGCTCAACCAGTAGCCCGTCGGAGTGCTTCGGCGCCGTAACGTAACCGTTACCCGAATTCTCGTAACGCAGAGCAACCTTCCAGTGCGGTTCTGGCGTCTTAACGAATGACTGGGTGCCGCTTGGGGGGTTGCGGCCCAGTCGCCGTGATGAGAACCGGGCTTCATCTCGGGGGAAGCCCGGGCTATGGACCGGCCCCGACCCTGCCGGTCAGCCCCCGTGGGCGCACCTTCGGCCACCGCCAGCGCCCACGGGGGTTTCTCATCACCGATCTGCCCGGCTCCTATCCTGGTCGGATGGACCTGGAGTTCAGCAGCAGGATGTGGTTCTGGAAGGGCCCGTCGCCGTTTCACTTCATCACCGTTCCGGACGAGGAGTCCGCCGACCTGGAGGCGGTATCCTCACGGGTGACCTACGGCTGGGGCATGATCCCGGTCGCGGCCCGGATCGGCGAGACCGAGTGGACGACATCGCTGTTCCCGAAGGACGGCGGGTACGTCCTGCCGGTGAAGACCTGGGTGCGCAAGGCTGAAACGCTCGGCCTGGGCGACACGGTAACGGTCCGGCTGACCGTCAGCATGTGAGATGATCCAGACGCTTCCCAGGTCGTTGCGGCACCGCCAGGCAAGCCGGGAATCTGGGTTGGTCGGACGGCGTTATCAAGGTAGCGTTGCTAGTGGCTGTTCACGGGCCGGTACGGTTCCGTGTGCCGCCAGTACAACTCAATAGGGGGTGACAGGCTTCGACTTCGGTTGTCGAACCAGGGGAAGCGGGCCGAGGGTCGCGGTGGCGACCTCGTTAATCCCGTGACCGTAAACCAATAAGTGCCAACGCAAAGCGCACTGACCTCGCTCTCGCGGCCTGACCGCGAGTTCTGAGGTCTGTCAGCCCGGGACCGCCTCCGGCCCGGATCCTGGCATCAGCTAGGAGGCTCAACTAACCGGCCCGGTCGCGGGACCGGTTAGGACACCAAACAGCGACTGAGCCCGTCGGCAGCTTGCCTGCGTGACTGCCGGGGCTGAGAAAAGCACAGCAGGCTGCGCCCGGAGAAGCCCTGGTAAGGAACTGAAGGACGCGGGTTCGATTCCCGCCACCTCCAAGAGTGCTCAGTCAAGAGCCTGAGCATTGTTGGAGGTGAAAGTGTCTCCCTCGTAACGAGCAAGAATCTCGCGCGCCCAGGCGATAGCGTCGCTCACCCGTATCCCGGTGGGCTGTGGGCGCGTCCAGAGTTCCAGATTCTCCGGACGATTGTCGTCTCGAACACCATTGCGATGGTGCACCGACTCTTCTGGCAACAGATGACGACCCAGCATCCGCTCCATCACGATGATGTGCTCGAAGACGTACTGTCCCTTTCCGGCCCGGGGGTGACCCGGGCTCCAGACCATGACATACCCGGCCTTGTGGCGGGTACGTCCGCCCTGCCAACGGCCATTCGCGGCACCTCCTACCGAACGGCAGGCGGAACACGTGGCCGATTTACCCTGCTTGGGCGATCCGCACGCGCACAAATCCTTGGAGCGGCACGCCGGACAACGAAGATGCCTACTGGAGGGCCGATACTCCCGGCCGCACTGAGTGCAGATTCGGGTTTTCACAAGGACACTCTATCGAACTTGTGTTTGAAACACAATCATATGCTCTGCCCATCCTGCTGCTCCGGTCTAACTCGTCGTTGCTGCTCAGCTCTCACCATCCGATCGATCAGGGCATCGGGATAACGGGCAGCCAGAATCGTTCGCTTGGTCACTGCAAACAACGGAAAAGCGACGAACTGTCGGCTGTAGACACCAAAGACAACCAGCCACCCCGGCCGTTGCTTTCTAATATCCTCAGCGATTGCCCAGCCTTCCTCATCACTGAGCACGGACAGACGGGCTTCGCGTCGTTCGTCCACGCTTATTACCGCCATCGAATCATCACATCCACGCTGCGCACGATTAGTGCAGGGCCGACGCTGGAGCTTGGCTCTTCAGGGAATGGCCATATGGGGCACCAGCCATCACGCTGACAACGTCGGCCCTGCGGCTTGTGCGAAGACGCACGGCAATCAC
>Ga0209166_10002017_pt1 | contig 15962 bp, 12 predicted proteins | sample Coa_R1_3_FD_187151 | JGI IMG/M metagenome (GOLD analysis project Ga0209166, IMG submission 187151) | Surface soil microbial communities from Centralia Pennsylvania, which are recovering from an underground coalmine fire - Coalmine... | ecosystem: Environmental > Terrestrial > Soil >... | reverse complement strand
CGTCGGCAGGGCGATACTCAGAAATCTCGCCAGACTTGGGGTCGAGCTTTCCAACGTAGCCTGCAGAAATCGCGGTGAACCAGATGTTGCCGTCTTTGTCGGCAACCAGGCCGTGCGGGCCGGAACTCGGCGTCTTCAGCGGATATTCCTTGAATTCTCCCGTCTTTGGATCGAGTCTTCCCAGTTTGTTGGCGGCCTGTCCCGTGTACCAGAGCGAGCCGTCAGGAGCGAGCGCGGGGTCATGCGGGCGCGACTTGGGCGTGGGAACTTCGTACTCCTTAATCGGTACATTCAGAGTTCCGGCTGCGGCCCAGGCGAGCACTGTGATGGCGAGCGTCAACATGCATATTTTTGGGAGAGACATGGCTGGACTCCTTTCGCGAAATTGTAGACCTTGTTTGCGGCAGCTTCCATCGTGAGATTTCTTTGCACTCGGGCACCGCATGGCTTACCCTAACGCCCTATGACAATTGTGAAACTTCGCTCCCATCTAGTGCTGGCGGTGGTCCTGGTTGCATCGGCAGCGGTGTGGGCGCAGTCGCCCTTCACTTTGGAGCAGGTTCTTAGTTCACCATTTCCCAGCGGGCTGACGGCAGCCATGCACGGCAGCCGCATTGCCTGGGTTTTTGATGCCAAGGGGGTCCGCAACGTTTGGGTGGCGGATGGCCCCGACTTCGTACGGACCGCGCGGCAGTTGACGCACTATCGCGAAGACGATGGCCAGCCCATTGCCAGCCTGCGGCTCACGCCCGATGGCAAGACCGCGCTCTATGCCTTGGGTAGCGAGTTGAATGACGCGCAGGAAAGCGCCAATCCAGAGAGCTGGATCAAGGGAGCGAAGCAGCAGGTCTTCGCCGTGGATGTGGATTCCAAAAGCGCCGAGCCGCGCCTGCTGGGCGACATGGGCTGCGCGGAGGAAGGTTGCGAGGACATTGAAATTTCTCCCGACGGCAAGATGGTCGTGTGGTCGGCCAAGAAGAAGCTGTGGCTTGCCAGCGTGGATGGAAAGCAGCAGGCCAAGGAACTGGCTACGGTGCGCGGAAGTTCCGCTGAACCGAAGTGGTCTCCGGACGGCAAGCATATTGCATTCGTGAGCGAGCGCGACGGGCACAGCTTGATTGCGATTTACGATTTCGGCGGCGCCTCGATCCGCTATGTCGCTCCCAGCGTCGACAAAGATTCTATGCCGCGCTGGTCGCCGGACGGAAAATCGCTGGTGTTCGTGCGTACTCCGGGGAATGAGCATAAGCTGCCGCTGATTCCAGTGCGTGCGCGGCCATGGTCGCTGTGGATCGCCGATTCTGGGACGCGCAACGGCCACCTGCTATGGCGCAGCGGCGACAAGATGGACGATTCTTTGCCCGGGTTGACGGAAGACGGATCGCTCAAGTTCGCGGGCGACCGCATTGTTTATTCGTCCGAGCAGGACGGCCGCAATCATCTGTATTCGATCGCGGCTGGCGGCGGCCAGCCAACTCTGCTTACGCCCGGTGACTTCGATGTGGAGGACGTCTTCCTCAGCGCGGATAACACCTCCATTATTTATTCTTCCAACCAGGATGATGTGGACCGGCGGCATTTGTGGCGGGTTCCAGTGGCGGGTGGTACAGCACAGCAGGCGCTGACCAGCGGCGAAACCATGGAGTGGTCTCCGGTGCAGACCGGAGACGGCAAGAGCATTGCGTGCCTCGGCTCGACGGCAACCTCGCCCGCGATGCCCTACGAACTTAATGATAAGGCCCGCGACATGATCGCCAAGCAGGCTCTGCCCAGCGACTTCCCTTCGGCATCACTGGTCCCACCGAAGCAGGTGATCTTCCGCAGTGAAGACGGTGTCACGCTGCACGGCCAACTTTTTCTGCCGCGGAATGTGAGCGGGAAAGTTCCCGGCCTCGTGTTCATGCATGGCGGACCGGTCCGTCAGATGATGCTTGGCTTTCATTACATGGACTACTACCACAATGGCTACGCCGAGAATCAGTATCTGGCCAGCCGCGGTTACGCGGTTTTGTCCGTGAATTACCGGCTCGGGGTGATGTATGGCCGGGCGTTCCGCGAGGCGCCGAACACGATCTGGCGCGGGGCGGCCGAGTACAAAGACATCGTGGCGGCGGGAAAATATCTGCAATCCCTGCCGGAAGTCGATGGCGAGAAGATTGGATTGTGGGGCGGTTCCTACGGTGGTTTTCTTACCGCCATGGGCCTGGCCCGCAATTCCGATTTATTCAAAGCGGGCGTGGACTTCCATGGGGTGCACGACTGGAGCGTCTTCCTCACCGAGCGTCCCTATTTCGGCAATGTGGCCTTGAAACCGCCGGATGCAGACGCGGCCATCAAGCTCGCCTGGGATTCATCCCCAGATGCCTCCGTGGATACGTGGAAGTCGCCTGTGCTGTTGATTCATGGTGACGACGACCGCAACGTTCCCTTCACGCAAACGGTGGACCTGGTGCAGCGTTTGCGCGCCCATCAGGTGCCGTTTGAAGAAATGATTCTTCCGGATGAGATCCACGGATTCTTGATGTACAAGAGTTGGATTCGGACCTATGGCGCAACCGCCGACTTCTTTGATCGCACCCTGAAGCGCGGCGAAAAAATTGGAACGGGGGAATAAGCAAGACGTCCTCCCAGCTGTCAGCGAGGCAAAAACAGCTAAGAGCCCGGAGCTACGAACGAGGATCCCGGAGCAAAGCCCAGCACCCAAGACCGAAGACCGAACACCACCACCACCACGACCGTCCCTCCTTTGCTAGACTGTCTGCCTCATGCTTCTTCCGCAACGAAGAACGTTTGACGTTTTGGTGATCGGCTCCGGGGCCAGCGGCGGGTGGGTCGCCAAAGAAGTTGCGGAGCGCGGGCTCAGCGTGCTGATGCTCGAGGCCGGTCCGCCCCGAATTCCCACGCGCGACTTCACCGAACACATCTGGCCTTATCAGCTCAAATTCCGCGGCTTCGGCGATCAGAAGCGCTTGCTCGAAAACCAGCCCGTGCAGCGCCTCTGCTACGCATGCGACGACTATAGCCACCAGTTCTTCGTCAACGATTTGGAAAATCCCTACACCTTTCCCGCCGACAAGCCGTTCATGTGGATTCGCGGCCGCCAGGTTGGAGGCAAAACCTTCTGTTGGGCGCGCGAGAGCTATCGCTACACCGACAACGAATTCAAAGCTGCCAGCCGCGACGGCTACGGCGAAGATTGGCCCATCAGCTACAAAGAAATGGAACCTTATTACGATCGCGTGGAAAGCTACATCGGCGTGAGCGGTTCGCGCGAGGGACTGGAGCAGATGCCCGACGGCCAGTTCCTGCCGCCGATGAAACTTTCCTGCGGCGCGCTGGAAGCCAAGAAGGTCATCGAACGGAAGTTTGGTTGGAAGGTGATTCCCGATCGCGTAGCGAACCTGACGGTGGCGCACCGCGGGCGTCCCGCTTGCCATTACTGCGACCAGTGCCAGCGCGGATGCTTTACCGCTTCGTACTTCAATAGCCCGTCGGTCACGCTGCCCGCGGCAGCGCGCACGGGGAAGTTCACGCTGGTCAGCGACGCGGTGGTGAGTCATCTATTAATGGGCCCGAACGGGCGCGCCGAAGGCGTTCACTACATCGATCGAACCACCCGCGAAGGACGTGAAGCCTACGCGCGTTCCGTTGTTGTTGCCGCGGGGGCGCTGGAGTCCACCCGAATTCTCCTGAATTCGAAATCGCCGTCGTACCCGCAAGGAGTAGGCAATTCCAACGGAGTGCTCGGCCACTACTTGATGGACCACTTCACCATTGAGGGCGCGGGTGGCTCTATGCCCGGCTTGCGTTCCTCGCAGCGCGAGGCGGTTGGGCGTCCCTGCGGATTTTTGGTTCCGAAATATGTGAACACCTCGAGCAAGCGCGACCGTAACTCAAATTTTGTGCGGGGATATCGCTTTGACGGTGACGGCAGCCAGGAATTATATGGCCATGCATTTCTTCTGCCCGAGTTCGGCGACCGCTGGCGCGAGCGCGTGCGCCAGGAGATTCCTTACTATTTTGGGATCGAGGCCCAGGGCGAATGCCTGCCGCGCGCCGAAAACTACGTCAAGCTCGATCCAGACAAAAAAGATGCGTGGGGCATTCCCGCGCTGCACATCAACGCGAGCTATGGAGAGAACGACAAGGCCATGGCGAAGGCCATGACAGCCCATATCAACGCGATTCTCGATGAGATGAAGTTGGCGGACCCAACCCCTCCCAAGCCGGAACTGAGCGTCTTCGGCAAAAACATCCATGAATGCGGTACGGCCCGTATGGGCGACAAACCCGAAAAAAGCGTGGTGGACCGCAACTGCAAGGTGCACGACGCGCGCAACGTATTTGTCACCGACGGCGCCGTGTTTGTGACGCAGGGATGCTACGAGCCCACGCTCACGATCATGGCGATTTCGATGCGAGCCGGCGAGCACATCGCAGAGGAATTTCGCCGAGGGGAAGTGTAATGGCACTCGACCCGTTCGATTTGCGAGATGAGGTTACGCGGCGCCAGTGGCTCCTGCGCTTGGGCGAGATTGTCATGCTGGCCGGAGTCAGTGGACTCATTCCTGAAAGCGCTCTCCTGAGCGCGCAGGAAAATGCTGCCTTACCGCCGGGGTTGTATGTGCCTTCCGCCGGCGACTTGGTGCACGCGCTGAGCAGTGGCCATCACGCATTCACGCCGCCGGCTGGAAGCGAGACCGACTATGCCCAGCCCCCAGCATCACCCTTTCAACCACAATTCTTTTCGCCAGAGGAATTCCGGCTCGTAACCCGCGTTGTCGAGATCATGCTGGGCAACATCGACCCCGATGCACTGGCCCAAACGACGCAATGGATCGATTTGTGGTTTCACTCCGCAGATGGCGCCAGGACCGCGGCGCAGCATCTCGATCCTCTGCACCGCGCGCTCGCCATCGCTTATTTTGGCGAGGCCACGGTGCGCGATCTCGAGACGGCGGATCCTGCGGCAATTTCGCGCGAGGGCATTCCCGCGTGGAACAAACTCTCCCTCGAGAAATATGGGCACTCTTTCCTGGATCTCAGTGCCCCGCAGCAGGAAGAAATCGTGCGTTCGATTGCCACACAGCCATCGGCAAATTCATCTCGAAAATTCCTGGAAGCGATTCGAGGCGAGGCCATTCGCGGCTACTACACTTCCGCGCAGGGCCTGAAAGAGCTCGAATACAAAGGCAACGCCTATCATCCCTCATGCCCGGGCTGCGACTCGGGACAGCAATCGTAGATCGTAACGTTCTAACCCTCACGCGCGCCGCCATTTGCGAGCACAACCACGCGGAGGTTACGTCAGTAATCGCCGCGTGAGTGCCTTTCGGGCGAAAAAGGACGACGTTGGAATGGCACCCTAGTACCTTTGACCCCTCCGTATTGCCTACCTAACATACAAAACGAGCAGCAATTGGGGCAGCGAAATTGGTAATTGATTCTCGTGGGGTCGAATCTCAGAGCTCAGTCTGGGGTCGCGGATACGCTGACGCGCTCTTCCCCGTATAACGAATTTATGGAAGTCAAAAAGAGTCGTGGGTTCACGCTGCTGGAGATGATGATTGCCCTCGGCATCGGGCTGACCATGACGTGCGTCACTGTGCTCGCCCTGATGCCTCTGCTGCGACAAAGTCACGTGGACGCTGCCTACGATACCACGCTCTCTGTCATCCGTACTTATCGAAGCCAGGCCGTGAGCGAGAGCAAGCGCTATATCCTGACCTTCACGCTTCCCGGCACCATCACCGTGCAGTACTGGGGAGTTGGCGTGCCGGTCTCGCCTCCTCCGGTGACCGTGGCCACCTATACGCTCCCTCCTGATATTGAGTTCGCGGTGCAGCCCGGATTTCCCGCAGCCGCCCCAGACAGCTTCGGCACCGGCGCCACCGCCATTGACTTCGACCAGGGCATGGGCCTGGGCAGCCAGAATTACATCATGTTCATGCCCGATGGCTCTTCGCAGGATACGCTGGGAAATTTCAACAGCGGCGTGCTCTACCTGACCCGGCCAGGTGACCTGTATAGCTCGCGCGCCGTCTCGGTGTTCGGCACCACAGGAAGAATCCGGGGATGGCGGCTGTACAACCAGGCTGGCAACACCTGGGTGCAGCAATGAAGAAGCCGGGGCGCAAGTCGAAACCGCAATGCGGCTTCACTCTGATCGAAGTGATGATCGCGATCGTCATTCTGAGCATCGGCATACTTACCGTGGTCGCAGCCTTCGCCACGGCCGTGGCCTCGACGCAAAACGCCCAGGAAAACCTGATCGCCCGGCAGAAGGCGCTGGAGGCCATGGAGAGCATCTTCACGGCCCGCAACACGCAACAAATCACCTTCTCGCAGATTGCCAACATTCCCAACGGCGGAATCTTCAGCAGCGGCACAAATCCTCTGTGGGACGCGGGAAATGACGGCTTGCTGAATACTGCTGACGACGTTCCATTTGCCGCCAAGGGGGTCTGCCCCGCCGGGCCGGAGTGCATTACCCTTCCGGGACCTGACGGCATTCTGGGTACGCCCGACGATGTGCCCATGAGCCTCGCTAATTTCACTCGGCAGATTCAGATCAATCAAGTGCTGGAGCCGGATGGCTCGGTGAACCCCAATTTGAAGCAGATCACGGTGACAGTGAGTTATATCGGGTTGAGCGCCACGCCCCGCAGTTACAGCGTCAATGCTTTGATTTCGTCGTTCCGGTAGATGGTGACAGGAATTATGAAGACGCAGCCACGCAATCCGGGATACGGCTTTACGCTCTTGGAGCTGGTCATCTCCATGGCGCTGGGACTGCTCGTCCTGGGCTCCATGGCTAGTCTTTTCAAGACCGGACTGAACTCCGTGATGCTGGTGACGCAGCGGGCAGAGACGCAGCAGAATATGCGCGCCGCCATCGATCTCATGGTGAAGGACATCAGCATGGCGGGCGCGGGGCTGCCCTCCGGCGGCATCCAGTTGCCAACGGGAAACGGGTCGAGCCTCTCGGATTTCGGTTGCGATCAAGCCGCCATTTGCCACGTGCCGGCCTTTAATTACCCCAACAACAACTACATGTATGGGGTGATTCCCGGATTCAATAACGGCGTGGAAGCGAATGCAGTCGTAGCCGCTGCTCCGCCTCCCATCATTAACGACAGCATCACCGTGATCTATTCGGACTACAACTTTCCGCTGTTCGAATACGACGTAGCATTTCCCACGCCGGGCGACGGGACCAGCATCGCTCTTACTCCAAATGCGGCCTATGTACCGCCGCCGCCGCCCGTTAACGCGGCGGGAGGAATTCAAGTCGGCGATTTGATCATGCTCAGCAACAGCCTGGGCACGGCGGTCGGTGAGGTGACGAACCTGGGGCCGGGATTCATTGAGTTTGCCGACCGCGATCCGCTCAACATCAATCAAAACGGCGCGGCTTCGAACAACGTCAAGGCAATTTCGACGGGCGCGAATACGATTGCATATCGTTTGTTTGCCGTCACCTATTACTTGACGGTTCCCGCCAATGGCCAGACGCCCCGGCTCATGCGCCAGGTCAACGGGCTGACCCCGGTGCCGGTGGCCGACGACATCATCAACTTGCAGTTCGCCTACGACACCTACAACTCGGGCAACGGCTCCCTCGATCCCAACCAGTCCAACCCGCTGGCCGCGGGAGAATCGCCCAACCTGATTCAGAAGATCAACATCGTGTTGATGGGCCAAAGCATACTCAACAACGGCAACAAGTCGCAGAACATGTATCTGGCCACCTCGGTCAGCGCGCGCAATATGGCGTTCCGCAATCGCTATCAGTAGCGCTTCAGGAGCACATCATGGCACAGGGCAAACGCACATCACGGGGTTTCACGCTGATCGCGGCACTGATCATTCTGGTGCTGCTGTCGGGAGTGGCGGCTGGGATTCTGTTCATGGTCACGAATGAATCCCGCATGGGCGGCCACGACCTTGAAACCAACCTGGCCTTTTACGGCGCCGAATCGGGCATGGAAAAGCTGACCTCCGACCTGTCGGCCCTCTACACCCAATCCATGAGCCCGACCAACGCCCAGATTCAGAACCTGACGAATTTTCCGCCGACACCCGCGATGGTCAGCGGCATGACCTATACCGAAACCATCTCTTATCCCCTGGACGCGAACGGTAATCCGCTGAGCGGCTGGAACACAATCAGCTCGGGCGCGAACCAGGGACTCGGCGCCCAGATCATTCCGATGTCGATGCAAGTGATTGCCACCCGTCCTTTAGGCGCCTCAGTGAATATGACTCGTAAGGTGGAAGTGGCCCTTATTCCGGTATTTCAGTTTGGCGTGTTCTGCGGCTATGACTGCAGCTACTTCGCCGGGCCGAACTTCGGCTTTGGCGGACGCGTGCACACCAACGGCAATCTGTTTCTTGCCGCTGGCAGCGATCTGGTCTTCAACGACAAAATCTCGGCCTTCCAGCAGATCGTCATGGACCGGCTGGAGAACGGCTATAGCACGGCAGTCTCCTACGGCGGAACGGTCTATGTGCCGAAAGCGTCCGGAGGGTGTCCGCTGACTTTTCCGCCAACCGGCGCGAATTGCATTGCGCTTCCAGGCGCAGGGACGGTCCCGGGCGATGCCAGTTGGAGTGGCGGCTATCCGAGTCTTGCCGGCTCCGCGAACAACAATTTCCCCAGCATTTCTTCGGGAACCCTGAATGGTTTCGTGATTAATGCTTTGACCGGCGCCACCAACATGCAGTTGCCCTTTGTGCAGAACAGTTGCACCAGCAATCCGCCGCCATGCACCGATCCGATTGCAATTGTGCGCAAGCCGCAGCCGGGAGAATCCGCCACCGGCACGCTGGGCAGCGCTCGTCTCTATAACAAGGCCCAGATACGTGTCCTGTTGGCCGACGCGGTGGCCGATCTGCATCCGGAACGCGGCGCGGGCGCGCTCGATGCGGATGACGTACAGTTTTCGCCCGGCTCAGGCTATGCGATTCCCTCGGCTGCGGGAGTGAAGGACACCTCGGGGGCAGCGGTGAGCGGGCAGGAATATTACGGCATCGCAGTTACATCCCCGCCTACGAATAACTGGATTAACCCGGTGGGCCACGCAGGATGGACCTCTTATCCTCTTTTGGGTGAGCTCACGACCGCAGGCATCCCGAACAACGGACAGGGTGCATGGATACGCATCGAGTATGCCGATAACGCCGGAGTTTGGCACGGAATCACCCGCGATTGGCTGAGCTGGAGCTTCACCCGGCAGTACAACCAGGCACCGACGGGACCCGGCGCCGATCCTTACAATCCCAATGCGATCATCATCCTGCAGCAGATGAATCCCGGCGCAACTTCGCCGATCGGTAACCAGAACGCCTTTTATCCCATTAACTTCTACGACACCCGCGAAGGCGAGATGCGCGACGCGGCGAACGGCTGCGCGGTCAACGGCATCATGAGCGCGGTCGAGATCAATGTGGGCAATCTGGCGAAATGGCTGGCCCATCAGGCGCCGTACACGCAACCAGCCGACGTGGGCAACCTGGTGAACTTCACCAACCAGAACGGCTACATTCTGTATTTCTCAGATCACCGTGGCATGCTCCCCGATCCCAACCCGTCTAATGGCGGCCAGACTCCGGCGGGCGTGATCAGCGGTGAATCTGGTCTGGAAGATGTGGTCAATTCTAACCAGCCGATGCCGTCCACCAGCCCAGATGGTCAGCTGGAAGCCACTACTTATTACACGTACTCGCCGGAAGACGCGGATCAAAACGGAAAGCTGGATAACTGGGGCGGCGCGGATATCGGCTACGGCTTTGGCGTGAATACCAATACGGCGCCGCCGAATCCTTACCTCACTACCAGCTGCTCCACGACCGCTTTGAGCAATGCCGTATCCGGCGCTCGTCACGTACTCAAGCTGGTTGGCGGAGGAATGACGGCTGGCGTCAGCTACCTGCCGGTTCGCCCCGACAACGCCCAGGGCGGTTTCACCGTGGCTTCGGAGAATCCGGTTTACGTGCAGGGCAATTACAACAGCGGCCCATCCGATCCCTTATGGACTGGCGGCACCAATGCGACGCCTCACGCCGCTGCGGCCATCATTGCCGATACTGTAACCGTGCTGTCGAACAACTGGAACGACGCCAACAGCCTGGCCAATTTCACCAACCTCGGCGGGCGAGCCGGTACGACCACGTACTATCGCATGGCCGTAGCGGCAGGCAAGAACGTTCCGTTCCCCGAGCCTGCCTGGACTCCCGCAGCGAATAAAGATTTCGGCACCGATGGTGGCTTGCACAATTTCCTGCGCTATCTCGAGAACTGGGGCGGCCAGCAACTGTTTTACAACGGATCTCTGGTGAGCATGTATTACTCCGAGTACAACACCGGCACGTTCAAGTGTTGCACCACTGTGTACAGTCCGCCGACCCGTAACTTTTCGTTCGACACGTTGTTCCTGAACCCGGCGAATCTGCCTCCAGGCACGCCCATGTTCCAGGACGTCGTGAATCTGAGCTATCACCAGAATTTCACGCCGCAATAAGACGGCAGATAGGAGTAGCTGGGTCGCATCGGAGTGTTGTGTTGAACAACCGCCGGCTCGAGCGCAAGCGTATGGAGGACGATTGTCTCCGCTAGTTGAGCAGAAGAGCGTAGCTCCCCAGCCGCCGCGGCGGCCGAATCCCGCGAGTCAGCACTGGGCCATGCTTCTATTTGAAAGCGCCGGGGCGGGCGTGTTGGCAATCTTCCTTGGCTTTGTTGCGCTTTCGACAGTAGTTGGAATTTACGTGATTCTGGTATGGCCGCTGACGTTTTGGGATCTCAGCAATCTTCACCTGGAGCGCTTCAATTCGTGGATCGAGCCAGTGGTGTGGTCGGTATTTGGAGGAGGCACGTTGGCCGGATTCCTGTGTTTCAGCGGCCTGATATTCGGAGGCTCCAAGCCCAAGGCCGCGGCGTCTGTCCCAGCAACCACTGCCGGAATGCGGCCGCCCTCTCGATACAAAGGATTCCCGGCTGCTGGAGTCTCGGGAAGGGTAAAAGAGCTAAGTCGGCGGTAACTTGCTCGGGGTCGAGCAGGGGGATAGATTTCAACTTTGGGCGTGTCTTTCGATCCGCCAGGCAGGAACATCATGGCAGGTTGGACCTTCAAATGGCTGTTCTGGATCGCGCTGTATTTGGTCCCGGTGGTATTGCTGCCGTGGGCCATGGCGCACTCGTGGAATCAACAGCACGGCGCGGCCGCTCGCTTTAGCCCTCGGGACCTGCTCAAACGCGGAGAACTGGGCCTCCTTAGTCTGGTCTTGGCCAGTTCGGTCATTTGGGATCTTCTTCAGTCGCAATTCACTCCTCATACCAGAGCCCTGGGCGCGATCCTGCTCGCCGTTGGCGGGGTCATGGCCGTGAACGTGTGGGTCGAGACCTATTGCCGGCAGCATAGCGGCACCGATTGGCATCCCGAACGGGCGTGGCGCGACTCACGCAACATGGCGCTGCTGGTATTCAGTATGGCTGCGGTCATGCAAATTCTCTTGGATCGCTTCACCAAGGTGGTGGCCCAGTGAGCTCTCCGGCTCCAGCCTTGGCGAAGGCGCAACCCGAGCGGCGGATTGTGGTGGTTCGCCTGGCAGATTCAGCCGAAGCAGTGGCTGTCCTCTCTGCGCTGTTTGCCCTCCTGCTCATCGCGTTTCCGGTCTCATTCCCTCGCCTGATTGTGAATGGCTGGCAGCACGGCCAACTCATTCCGGTCATGATGGCAGTCACCTTGTTGTTGGATGGTTGCTTATACTTCCGGGTGGCTCATCTGCTCTCAGCGAAACCCGGGCCGGTCGCGGCAGCTTGCCTGGGATCTCTGCCTCTGCTGGTGGTAGGCGGGCTTAGCCTTCTGTTGCAGAGTGCTGTGCACCACACGATCTCATTGGACTTGCCCAATCTGCAGTCGCGCATCGGCGAAGAGATCCTCGCCCATACCTATCTTGGCCTGGTTGCCGCCATTTTCCTGCCCTTCCTGGTGATTCGGCTTCTTCAGCAGGCCAAGGGCAAAGGCCTCTAAGCCCTCACTCTCATCCGCGGCCTTCAGCGAACGCATTTCGCAGCTTGAACCGTTGCACCTTCCCCGTCGCGGTTTTCGGAAGCTCCGGCAGAAACTCCACCCAATGCGGACGTTTGTAAATCGGTAAGCGTTCCAGCACAAATTCCTGGAGCTCGCGAGCTAGCTGCGCACCGCCATTCGTTCCGTCGCGAAGTACGACGCAGGCCAGCGGCTTCGGAAGCTCATCCGCGTCCTTGCGGAAGACGACCGCCACCTCCTGCACCGCCGGATGTTCGCTGAGCACGCGCTCGATCTCGATTGGGCTCACCCACACGCCGCTCACTTTCAGCATGTCGTCGGAGCGCCCGTCGTACCAGAAATAACCATCCTCGTCCTGATGATATTTATCGCCCGTCCGCAGCCACGGGCCGGCGATTGTGCTTTTGGTTTTTTCGTGCTCGCTCCAGTAGTAGGCGCAGGTCGAGTCGGCGCTGACCAGCAGATTGCCGACTTCTCCCGGAGCGACCGGCTGATCGTTGTCGTCGACGATCTTTGCTTCGAACCCGGGAAGGATCTTGCCGCTCGAGCCGGGCCGGACCTCGCCGGGCGCATTGGAAATCATCATGTGCAAGGCTTCGGTCGAGCCGATCGCGTCGAGGATCTCGACGCCGAAACGCTCCTTGAAACGATGAAACACCGAAGCGGGCAAGGCCTCTCCGGCGGAGATGCCATGCCGAACGCAGGAGAGGTCGAACTCTCGCTCCCCCGCGGGATGCGCCAGCAGCTTGACGTAGTTCGAAGGAACAGAAAAGAACAGCGTCGGCCGGTGCTTCTCAATCGCTTCAAACACACTCTGCGGCCGCGGAGGTCCGGGCAGCAGGATGCTGGTCGCGCCAACGGACAGCGGGAAGTAGAGTCCGTTTCCCAGCCCATACGCGAAAAACAGCTTGGCGACGCTGAAGAAGCGGTCGTCTTCTGAAATCTTCAGGATCACCTTCGCATAGCGCTCTACGCTGACGACCATGTCATGCTGCAGGTGAACGCAACCCTTCGGCTGTCCGGTGCTGCCCGACGAGTAGAGCCAAAATGCGGGATCGTCCTTGCGGGTGGCTGCGGCCTCCAACTCGGTGGAACTGTCGTGCACCAGATCGTCGAACGAAAGCGTCCCCGCTGCAGCTCGGCCTACCGTAACAATCGTCTCGAGGTAGCGCAGTTCATCTCGCGGAATGCACTGCACCATGGGAAGCAGCGACTCGCTGACGACCGCCACCCGCGCGCGCGAGTTGTTCAGCAGGTACTTGTAATCAGCCGGCTTGAGCAGTGTGTTGACGGGAACAGGAACGGCGCCGATTTTGATGGCACCGAAGAAGCTGGCGGCGAATTCCGGAGTATCCAGCAACAGCAGCAGGACGCGTTCTTCGATGCGCATGCCCAGATTCTTCAGGGCGTTGCCGAACTGATTCACCCTTGCGCACAGTTCGCCATAGGTCACGCCGAGGTCGCCACATTCAATGGCGGTTTTTCCGGCGCGGCCCTCGCGCAAGTGCCGGTCGACGAAGTACGTCGCGGCATTGAATTCATCAGGAAGCACAATGGTAGGCGCCCAGGTCATCGGCGGCTCAGACTATCGGCAGCGGATGCACAGCCATCCGTTAGCCAACAGAATTTTACTGCTGCATTGTACGCGACCGCCCCGGACGGCTGCGCAGGAGACAGGATCCTATTGAGGGACGATCTTATTGGGGCACGATCACGGCTTCCGCCTTGCGGATCGCCTTCTCGTGTAGATCCCAGCTTTCGATGGCCTTGCGACAGCCTTCGCGTGCCAGGCTGGTGCTGAGCTGTTTTTCCGCATCGTCGAAAGTTTTTTCCGCGGCCATTCGGGCGCGATAGGCTTGCTCATCCGCGTCTTTCATGTGTCTCGCCGTCAGAAGGGCTTTGGAGTCCGCGTCCTGCCTCGCCGCCTTCTTATGGCCGTTGGTTGGTACCGCCTCGGCAAGTACGCCGTAAGCCGCTCGCAGGTCGTCTGGCCAACGCCTTTTCGTCTCGCGGTCCAACAGGTCCAAGGCAGCATTGGCCTGATCGGCAGTCTTCCGCACCCGTTTCTTCTCGCGAAGCCACTTCATCACCGACCAACCCGTGGCCTCCGTCATCAATTGCCTGGCATTTTCTACTTCTGGCAGCTTTTCCGTACGATCCTCCTGCGCTTGAAGTTCTTTTCACAATCGTGACCTGCCGCGTGGGTCTCAGGGAGTGACCACGATCACATTTCTTAATGACGCAGCGCACAATATGCCGAAACGGATTGACCTCACTCCCTGCGAATCCTATAGTAGACCTATGCTGCAGTGCAGCAATGGAGGCATCTTATGCAAACTCATTCCAAGCCTCGGCAAGAGCACTCCCCATTCGCTCTGCTCACCGAACTGGCAGTCGAGGCGACTTCGAGCCTGGTAGAAGCGCAACGCACTCTTCTGAATCTGGCGCAGGAAGAAAACGAAATTCTCCTCAATGGCGTGAAGGAGCAGATTGGCAGCTTCGTGCCCGGAATCGCGATGACCGAGCTTGTCCGCCGTAGCGTGGACACAGTGATCGCGATGCAGCAGGAACTGCTGACCACCACCAGCAAGCAGACGCTCCAGTGGCTGGAGTCGGAACGAACAGGCAAGGCGGATCGCACCGCGCGCCTGATCGAGTCGGCTCATGAGGCCGTGGAGACCTTTACCCGCGCGCAAAAGAAGTTCCTCGACGTTGTCGCTCAAGAAGCCGTGAAGGCGGTGGACGGCAAAGAGCATGAGCCCAAGCCCGGAAAGAAGACAGAAATCGCGCACTTGGCGGGCAAGGCCGCGCATGCCTTTATCGAGGCGCAGAAGAAACTGCTCGATGTCATGGGACAGCAGATGAACGTGAACCTCGACGTCACCACGCGGTCCATGGAGCTAATGAAAGTTTCGCGCCTGCTGCCGATGGCGAATCTCACCGGCGAAGGCCTGAAGAATTTCCTGGACACAGAGAAATCGCTGCTCGGCTCGTTTATCACTTCGGCCAAGAAAGTGGCCCCTGCGGGACCGGCGCGCCGTGGGAAACGGGCGAAGGCTGTGGCGGTCTAACACTGATGATGGAATGCCGGTCGTAACTGCTCTCAGCGGGCGGCAGACGATGCTCTGGAATTGACTTTCAGCCACCGATTCATCATCGTCTGCTGCCACCGCACTCCCAGCCGGCTCGGCAGAAGCAATGCACTGCACTGCAAGGTGAGCCAGTCCCGCGCCTCGAGCGGGGACTCGAATTCAGAGCGGTTGGCGATCCAGTGTCGGGCGAAGCGCCGCGCAATGGTGAAGCCCATCTCCGTGTCTGCTCCCGCGATGTCGCCCACGATTCCCTCCAGCGTGAACATCACCTTCGACAACATGATCAGCGAAGCGGGGAACCTCACGCCCTTGATGGCGACGCGCTCGAGAAGCCGCATGGCATCGGCAACGCTGGGGAGGCGTGCGGCCGGCATTTCATCGAGAAACTCGGAAATAACTTGTTGCACCATGCGGCCGCGCGGCGAGTTCCTGCGGATGCGGCCTTGCCCCAATGCCGTGATTTCTTGAAAAACTCCCACCGGGTCGCGCAAGCTGACCATCAGGAATAAAAGAGCAAGGTGACGGCGCTGATTGCGTCCCAGCCTCTCCCGCAGAGCCCAATCAATGATCGCCAGTTTGCCGCTGCGCTGGTCATAAAGCAGATTGCCGGCATGCGGATCGCCGTGGAACACCGCATCTTTCGTCTTGGAGAAAAGGGGTACGGCTACCAGCCCTTCAATCAACTGCTCAGCAATTTTCCGCCTGCGATCCACCGGCAAGCGGGCCGCGGCGCTCGTCACCTTAATACCTTGCTCTTCGCTCAGCGCGGTAATGGTGCGCGTGCACAACGGCCGAATCAGCCGGGGTACGCAAACTGTGG
>Ga0209166_10002016_pt1 | contig 15964 bp, 13 predicted proteins | sample Coa_R1_3_FD_187151 | JGI IMG/M metagenome (GOLD analysis project Ga0209166, IMG submission 187151) | Surface soil microbial communities from Centralia Pennsylvania, which are recovering from an underground coalmine fire - Coalmine... | ecosystem: Environmental > Terrestrial > Soil >... | reverse complement strand
GCGCGGCGTGATTATGCGCTACATCGAATTCATGCCGCTGGATGCCGACCGGACCTGGACGCGCAATCTCGTCGTGCCCGCCGCGGAAGTCTACCAGCGCATCCACGCGCGGTGGCCGCTCGTTCAAGTACCGCACGAGCGCAGCGAAACGGCGCGCAAATACCGTTTTGCCGATGGCGCTCCGGGCGAGATTGGCCTGATCGCGCCGGTGACGCAGCCCTTCTGCGGCCATTGTTCGCGCATCCGCCTGACTGCCGATGGAAAGCTCCGCACCTGCCTCTTCAGCAAAGAGGATCACGACTTGCGGGTGCTGCTCCGCGAAGGCGCAACGGACGACGACCTAACGTCATACATCCGCTCCGTGGTCAATGAAAAGGAAGAAGGACACCGCATCAACGCCCCTGATTTCGTGCCACCCTCGCGTACCATGGTGTTTATCGGCGGATAAAGGAATACTATCCCTGCGGCGCATTCCTTGAGCGGATGACGCTCGACCGTGCGAGGAGTTTGCGTTAGCATCGAATTAAGCTGGATATCAGAGGCGGATAAAGAACGGACATCCCATGGCGGACGAAGACGACGAAGAGGGACAGGACGACACCCCCGAACCGGAGCCGCGGCTCTTTACGCTCACCGAGGCGGAGCGCGCCCGGCGGGACCTCGAACCATTTCTCGTCGAGGCCATGGACTGCCGCAAGAAATTGTCCGGCCTGGAAAACGATCTTTCCGCGGTTTCCGCTCGAATCATGATGATGGGTGGCGTGATCGTCCCGTATGAAAAACTGGCCGCGCTGCGAGTCGAGCACCAGCATCTGGCCGAATCGCTGAAAACCGCGCTGGAGCGCATACTCGAAACAGGCTGTGTCATAAAGGACCTCGACGTGGGCTTGCTGGATTTTCCCGCCGTGATCGACAACGAAGACGTCTATCTCTGCTGGAAGCTCGGCGAGGACCGCATCCGCTTTTATCACCGGCAGGACGAAGGCTTCGCCGGGCGCAAGCCGATTGATCCGCGCGACACCGGCCCGGGAGACATCGTGCAGTAGCTGGCCCGGCGGCTCGTGCTTCTGTTCCGCCAGCTATTGCACTTCTCATGAACGTCGCCTGCCTCCAGCGCTTCGCGAACCGAAAGGATTTTTCGTGCCGTCGCATCCTGAAAACCGCCTGAAGGATTCCGCCAGCCCGTACCTGCGTTCCGCGGCGCACCAGCCCATCGACTGGCACGAATGGGGGGATCCGGCTTTCGAGCGGGCGGAATCGGAAGACAAGCCCATACTTCTCGATATTGGCGCGGTGTGGTGCCACTGGTGCCACGTCATCGACCGCGAGAGCTACGAAAACTCCGAGATCGCCAAGATCATTAATGAAAACTTTGTCGCCGTGAAAGTGGACCGCGACGAACGCCCGGATGTCGATGCGCGTTATCAATCCGCCGTCAGCGCGATCTCCGGCCAGGGCGGCTGGCCGCTGACGGGATTCTTGCTGCCCAATGGAAAGCCGTTTTTTGGCGGGACGTATTTTCCGCCGGAAGATCAAATGGGGCGGCCCGGCTTTCGGCGCATTCTGCTGGCGGTGGCGGATTCCTACAAGAATAAAAGGGCTGAGCTAGTCCGCGCCGCCGATCATCTGGCCGATGCCGTCGCTTCAGCGGAAATGTTTACCGGCGCACGCGCGGAATTCGACCCCGGCGTCGTCGATGCGCAAATCGCGTCGGTCACGCAGCAATTTGACATCAAAAATGGCGGCTTTGGCCGCGCGCCGAAATTTCCGCACTCTTCGGCAGTCGATTTGGTTCTGGAGCGCTATCAGCAGACAAAAGAAAAGCATCTGCTGGCGATGATCGAGACGACGCTTGAAAAGATGGCTCGCGGAGGCGTTTACGACCAGCTTGCCGGAGGTTTTCATCGTTACTCGGTGGATGAACGCTGGCTCGTCCCGCATTTCGAGAAGATGAGTTACGACAATTCGGAACTGCTGAAGAACTATCTGCATGTGTCTCAAATAAGTGAAAAATATGACTGGGAAGCCTCGTTTTCTGAGACGGCGGAGAGCATAGTTATATGGGTCATGAAAGTTTTATCCGACCGGGAAAACGGCGGCTTTTACGCCAGTCAGGATGCCGATTATTCGCTGGACGATGATGGGGACTACTTTACTTGGACGCTTGACGAGGTTCGCGCTGTCCTTACAGCCGAAGAAGCTCGCGTGATTGAACTTTATTACGACGTGGAAGCTCACGGCGAGATGCACCACAATCCAGCCAAAAATGTGCTCTGGATCGCGCGAGGGTTCAAAGAAATAGCGGAGACTCTGGGGCGCGACGCGGACGACATCGTCACCATAAAATTGCGAGCCGAAGGGAAAATGATGGAGGCGCGCCTTCAGCGCCCAACGCCCTTTGTGGATAAGACTATGTATGTCTCCTGGAACGCGATGTTTATCTCCGCGTATTTGGAAGCGTCCCGCGTGCTTTTGAATGATTGGCTGGCGAAAGACTGCCGCGAGTTTGCCCTTAAGACTCTCGACCGCATGTTGAAGGAAGTCTGGAGCGAATCCCGCGGTTTCGGCCATCGCCTCGGAGGGCCTGCGCTCGACGGCTCACTCGACGACCAGGTGTTCGGCGTTCTGGCTTTGCTGGATGCTTACGAAGCGACCCTCGATCCGCGCTATTTTGCCAAGGCGCAAAAAACAATGGACCTTGCCATCGCGCGATATGGCGACGCAGAAGGCGGCGGTTTTTTCGACCGGCCTTCGGACGCCGCGCCCATGGGCGGCCTTGACGTCCGCCGCAAGCCCTTCCAGGATTCGCCCACGCCGGGAGGCAATTCCGTCGCGGCCATCGCGTTGATTCGCATGCACGCTTTCACTGGCGATGAGCGCTATTACAATTTTGCACGGAAAACGTTGGAAGCCTTCGCGGGAATCGCGCCGCAATATGGAATGTTTGCCGCAACGTATGGCCTTGCCGCAACGCTGTTCGCGCGCCATCCATTACAAGTTGTCATCACCGGGCGCGCCGACGATCCCGCCGCGCAAGCCCTGGAGGCCGCCGCCCACCGCGTCTACCGCTTCGGCAAATCTGTTCTCCGGGTGACGCCCGAAACGCAGCAACTCCATTTTGCGGGCGCTCTCAAGGAAACGCTGCCGCATCTCCCCGCTGACAAAGCATTGGCGGTGGTATGCGCCGGACAAACCTGTCTGCCGCCGACAAGCGACCCTCAGCAACTGACCGTGCTTCTGGAGAACGGCGCTGCCGGTGCGGCAACCTCATAGAGTTATTAAGCGCTCAAAAGAAAACGGGCACGAGGACAAATCCTCGCGCCCGTTTCAGACTCGATGCAATACCGTTTACTTCTTGGGCCGCGATTCGGGCGGCACCATCCCGTTGATGCGGTAGTACACGACCAGCTGGCCATAGTGTTCGCCGGAATGCTCGATCAATCCATAGGCGAGGTCCGAAAGGCGGTAGGTTCGCTTTCCCAGGACCACCGTTCCAGCCATGCCGGAATCGCCTTTGGACTTGATGAGTTCCGCTCCGTCTTCCACCGACTTCTTGACGAAGGCCACAACCTGCGCCTTGGTCTTCAGCTCGTCGCGTTTTGGATCATCGCCAAACCGCGCTTTCTTCCCCACCGCTTCATCGGTGAAGAAATACATTGATGCGGAAACATGCAGCAGTTGCGCCACAAACGTCCGCGAATCCGGATGTGGTTTGTAGTCGTACTTATCTTCCGGCAGATCCTCGGCGATGGCGATCAGCTTCCTCCCGATGTCATTCCAGGACTCCAACACGGCCTGTGACGGACTCGCCACTGGTTTTGGCGCAGCGGCCGTCTTGGCTTCCTGCGCCAATGCGGGCATTGCCGCGAGAACTGCCGCAACCAGCAGGGCCCCCCATCTGCTAATACTCTTCATCGTTTCTCTCCTCATCCTTATCCTTGACCTGCGTTTGAGCATGCCGCCTGCCCCGACTCGGGCCGGCCTGCGCAGGCTCACACTCTCTGACGGCCCCCGCGGCCAAGCGTTTCGCTCCTGGGCAGTCAAAGAGCTGGCCATTTGGCCGGGTTCATCTTACGCGAGACGTTTTCGCGCGTCAGGGGAAACTCCCGGGACAGGCATGCTAAACTTATGTTTTGGCTCCTAGGGGGATGCTCTCATTGAATTGGACCTGGCTTTTAGTGCGTAGCGCGATCGGCCTCGGCGTACTGGGACTGCTGTTTTTCTCCCAGCGCTTCTGGTATCGCGCCATCTGGCGGGTGACTTCCAATTGGGGCAGCCAGCCGCTCCGCGTTGCAGCGCGTTTGATTTACGTAATTATGCTGCTGTTGATTATCGCCGCAACAGCGAACAGCTTCCGCATGGGCCGGCGCGGCTACCTGATTCCGGCTGGCAACATGATCACCGTTTTCGCCGGCTTATGGTTTTTCAGCGCCCTCTTCGCGTACTTGGCGGTGAAGTTTGTGCGCGGGGTCGACCGCATCTGGGCCTGGCTGCGCGCCGCCTTCTTGCTTAAGGCCAGTCTGAAGCCGTCAACAGCCACCGCTACTCCCGCGGCGGCTCCGCACGACGAACCGCCGGCCGCTGCGGAACTGCTTCCCAACCCGTCGCGCCGCTACTTTTTCCAGACGGCCACTGCGCTGGCCGGAGCGGGGCCCTTTCTAACCGCGGTCTACGGTTTTGCCGCCGAGCGCCTGGATTATCAAGTGAGGCAGGTCGAAATCCCCTTGCCCAATCTGCCCGCCGGGCTCGAGGGCATGAAGATCGTGCAGATCAGCGACATTCATTTGAGCAGCTACATGCCGCGCCTGCAAGTTCGCCGTGCCGTCAACATGGCCAACGATCTGGGCGCCGACCTCGCTCTTGTGACGGGCGACTTCATCACCGGCGCAAGCGACCCAATCGCCGATTGCATCGACGAAGTGAAAGGGCTGCGCGCCTCGCTGGGCGTTTGGGGCTGCAACGGCAATCACGAAATTTACGCTCGCGCGGAAAACAAGGCGCAGGTCCTTTTCGCGCAGGCTGGGATGAAATTGCTGCGGCACCAGAATGCGCAAATCGACTTTAAGGGCGCAAAGTTCAATCTCATCGGCGTCGATTATCAGCGCGAGCGCACGCCCGGCGGCCGCAGACTGCAAATGCTTCCCTATCTCGAACCGCTGGTGCGCCGCGACATGCCCAATATTCTCCTTTCCCACAATCCCAACGCCTTCAATCGCGCCGCGGAGATGGGCATCGAGCTGACGCTTGCCGGCCACACTCATGGCGGACAAATTCAAGTCGAAATTCTCGACCACCGGCTGAGCCCCGCGCGGTTCATTACCGACTACGTAGCTGGGCTGTTTCACCGCCCCATGTTCGCGCCCGCGCCGAATGACCGCGCCTCCTCGAACGGCTCTGTGTTTGAAAAAAAGCACGCGTCCTTGTTTCCCAACCGTTCCTCGGCCTTGGCGTCGATTTACGTGAATCGCGGCCTCGGCACTGTCGGCGCTCCTGTGCGCCTTGGGGTGCCCCCGGAAATCACGCTCCTTACTCTCCGCAGAGCCTAGCCGCTCGAATTGAAGATTCGCATGGATGAAGGGCCGGAAATCGACCGCATCGTCAACCAACTGAACGAGCTTCGCGACCGCGAAGGTTCCGAACCCGCCAGCACGCTTCAACTCGATGCCTGGCTCAAGACGCTGATTGCCCGTGGCGGAAGCGATTTGCTGCTTGTTGCGGGCGCGCCCGCGTGCATTCGCACAAAGGGCGCCGTGCAAAAAATCGATGCCGCGCCTCTTGACGGTTCTGAAATCGAAGCTGCTGTGCTCCCGGCACTCTCCTCGCATGCACTTGCGCTCTACCGGCAAAGCCAGATTGCAGATTCTTCCTATCGTGTTGCCGGGTTGGGCCGCTTCCGCATTAATCTGCATCGCGAACGCGGACGCGCCGCTGCCGCGATTCGTGCCTTGCCTCAGAAGGTCCCCGCGCTGCGTGAGCTCAACCTTCCTCCTTCGGTGGAATCCCTCGCACATCTCCCGCGTGGCCTGGTTTTGATCGGAGGTCCAGCGGGTTCGGGGAAATCCACGACGCTGGCCGCCTTGATCGACGACATCAACCGCCGCGAAGCACGCCACATCGTCACCATCGAAGACCCCATCGAGTACGAGCACACACATATCCGTAGCGTGATCGAACAAGTTGAGATCGGCACCGACGCACCCGATTTTCCCACCGCACTTCGGGCGGCTCTGCGCCAGGCGCCGGATGTGCTCGTCGTCGGCGAGATGCGCGATCCCGAAACGATGCGCATCGCCGTCTCGGCCGCGGAAACCGGCCATCTGGTTCTTTCCACCCTGCACACCGTTGACGTCGCCACGACCATCTCACGCATTTCCGATTCCTTTTCTGATGAGCGCCAAAACACCATCCGGCAGGAATTGGCCATGGCCATCGCCGCTGTGCTGACGCAAATCCTTCTGCCCAGCAAGAGCGGAGAGCGTTTTCCAGCGGCGGAACTGCTGATGATCGGTTACGGCGCGCGGCAGCACATACGCCGCAACGCCTTGCAACACCTTCATCAGGAAATCACTATGACCAAGAAAAAGGGCTCGTTCGCGCTGGAAGAATCGCTCGTGCAGTTAATCAGCAGAGGTCACATCGACCGCGAAGACGCGCTCCTCTGTGCCATCCATCCCGATGACCTGGACATCCTGTTGAAAACCGGCAGCCGCGGCTGAAAATTCTGCAACAAACGTTTCCAATCGCCGCGCAGTTCAGGCAAAATACCTGCGCAAAACCGAGGGGGACTAATGAACCGCAAGGGTTTAGTGGCATCCATTGTCTTCGCAACTATTTCTTTGGCGCCGGTTGGAACGCATCTCGTCGCGGATGAGCAGCCGCTTGCCGGATATTCCGTCGAATCCTCACGCGCCGAACGGCAATGGGAAGAGAAGATGCGCGCGATTCCCGATCCAGAGAAGATTCGCGGCTATATGAAACAGCTTTCCGCGGAGCCGCACCACGTCGGTTCGCCGTATGACAAAGCCAACGCCGAATGGCTGCTGGCGAGATTCAAAGAATTTGGATTGGATGCACACATAGAATCCTTCGACGTGCTTTTTCCGACGCCGAAGGAACGGCTCGTCGAGCTCGTGGATGGCGGGCCAAAGTTCACCGCCACACTGCAGGAACCCGTCGTCAAGGAAGACCCCACCTCGGATCAGACGGCCAAGCAGCTTCCCACGTACAACGCCTATTCGATTGACGGCGACGTGACGGCTCCGCTGGTTTACGTCAATTTCGGCGTTCCTGCCGACTACGAACAGCTCGAGCGCATGGGCGTATCCGTGAAGGGCGCCATCGTCATCGCGCGCTACTACGGTTCCTGGCGTGGCATTAAGCCCAAGGTCGCTGCGGAGCACGGGGCCATCGGCTGCATCATTTTTTCTGACCCTCACGAGGATGGTTACTACCAGGGCGACGTTTTTCCAGAAGGGCCTTATCGCCCGAAAGACGGTGTGCAGCGCGGCAGCGTCGCGGACATGCCGCTCTATTCTGGCGACCCACTGACGCCCGGCGTGGGCGCGACGAAGGACGCGAAGCGTCTCGATCTCAAAGACGCCGAAGCCATTACCAAAATTCCGGTTCTGCCGATCTCGTACGCTGATGCGCAGCCGCTTCTCGCTTCCCTGAAAGGCCCCATGGCGCCTGCTGCGTGGCGTGGCGCTCTTGGTGTCAGCTACCACATTGGACCCGGCCCCGGGAAAGTGCACCTGAAAGTAAAATCCAACTGGACCCCGCTCCAGCCGATCTACGACGTCATCGCCAAGATTCCCGGTTCGAAGTATCCCGACGAATGGATCATTCGCGGAAACCACCACGACGGCTGGGTGAACGGCGCCGAGGATCCACTCTCCGGCCAGTCCGCCATGCTCGAAGAAGCCCGCGCTCTGGGCGAGCTCCTAAAAGCAGGTTGGAAGCCCAAGCGCACTCTTATTTTTTGTGCATGGGATGGCGAAGAGCCCGGCTTGCTTGGCTCGACGGAGTGGGTTGAAACGCATGCCGAGGAATTGGACAAGCACGCCGTCGCGTACATTAATTCCGACGGCAACGGGCGCGGCTACCTCGGCCTCGCCGGCTCGCATACGCTCGAAAAATTTATAAATGATGTGGCGCGGGATATTCAGGATCCCGAGACGAAACTCTCCGCCTGGAAGCGGGAAGAATTGCGCGCCATTGAGCAGGCGCCCGCCGACAAGAAGCAGGATATCCGGCACCGCGCCGACATGCACCTGGGCGCACTGGGCTCCGGTTCTGACTACACGCCCTTCCTCCAACACGTCGGCATCGCTTCACTCAACATCGGTTTTGGCGGCGAGGATGGCGGCGGCATCTACCACTCGATTTACGATGACTTCTACTGGTACACCCATTTCAGCGACACAACATTCGTCTATGGCCGCGCACTCGCGCAGACCGGCGGCACCGCCATGATGCGTCTTGGGGACGCTGATCTCCTGCCGTTTGATTTTGGCGATTTCGCGGAAACCATGCAGACCTACGTCCACGAGCTGCAGGACCTTTCGAAAAAAATGCGCGACGAAATTCGCGAACGCAACAAGGAAATCGACGAGGGCGTTTTCACCGCGACCGCGGACCCGAAGAAAACCTATGTTCCGCCGAAAAAGGAAGAAGTTCCGCCCTTCCAGAACTTTGCTCCGCTCGAAAACGCTGCCGATGCGGTGACGCGCAGCGCCGCCGAATACCACAAGGCGCTGGAGCATGCCAATGCCAACGGCGGATCCGCACTAGCCGCGGCTTCACTCGACGCGGTGAACCGGCTGCTCATGGAGAGCGAACGCAAGTTGATCACCCAAAACGGCTTGCCGAACCGGAAATGGTACCGGCACCAACTCTACGCTCCCGGCTTTTATACCGGATATGCTGCCAAGACGATGCCTTATGTGCGGGAAGCGATCGAACAGAAGGACTGGAAACAGGCCGATGAAGGCGTCGAGGTCGTGGCGCATTGCCTGCAGGATGAAGCCAAGTTAATCGCCGACGCAGCCGCGAAGCTCGCCGCAGCGCATTAATTTATTTCATCGCAAGGTGGGACAGACATTCCTGTCTGTCTCTCCTGCTTCCACTCGGAGAAACGGCTCATGCCGTCCTATAACCTCGCCATCGTCGGCATGGGCAACGTCGCTCGCGCGCTCCTGCGATTGCTCATTTCAAAAGAGACCGATTTGCGCCGGCGCTATGACATTCGCTGGCGGCTTACGGGAGTGGCGACGCGCCGCACCGGGTGGATCGCTGATCCCGACGGTCTCAACCCACTTGCCGTTCTCCATGGTCACCCTCTTGTGCAGCATGGAAACACGGTGCAGCCGCGTAACCTCCGTGAGTGGCTGGAAAAAACGCGCGCCGATGTTTTTTTTGAAGCGACCTCGCTCAACGTGAAAACCGGCCAGCCGGCTACCGAACATCTAAGGATGGCGCTCGATTTGGGCATGCACGCCATCACCGCAAACAAGGGGCCTATCGTTCACGCCTACCACGAGCTCATGGCGCTCGCGAAAGAAAAGAACAGGCAATTTCTTTACGAATCCACGGTCATGGATGGCGTCCCGGTTTTTTCGATGTTTCCGGATGGCCTGCCCGCCACTGAACTTCGCGGGTTTTCCGGCGTTCTAAATTCCACGACAAACGTCGTGCTTACCGAGATCGAAAAAGGCCGTTCGATGGACGAAGCCGTGAAGCGCGCGCAAGCCATGGGCATCGCGGAGACCGATCCAACGGCTGACTTGGACGGGTGGGACGCGGCCGTGAAAGTTGTGGCCCTGGCGGTCGTTTTGATGGGTGCGAATGTGCGGCTCGAGCACGTGCAGCGCACCGGCATTCGCGAGCTTAGCGAGGAAAAAATCCGTTCCGTGCGCGCCGCGGGGATGCGCTACAAACTGGTTTGCCGCGCGGAACGCCGCGGCGACGGCGTGGAGTGCAGTGTGCGACCCGAACTGCTGCTGGCTTCCGATCCCCTCGCAAATCTCGAAGGCAGCAGCTCGGCGATCCGCTTCGACCTTGACGTGTTCGGCCTATCGTTCGTCGAGCACAATCCCGGCATCGAAGCCACGGGCTACGGACTGCTTGCCGATTTCCTGCGTGCTGTCCGCCAGTAAATCATTAACCTGCGCGAGTGCCATTAGGAACCGGCCGCTCCGGGACCGCGAGCGACGGAGTCACGCCGTCCGCGTAGCCGATATCGAACAGCATTCCTTCCGAAATTTCTCCGGCCATTTTGCGCGGTTCCAGGTTGAGAACAAACAAGGCTTGGCGGCCCTCCACTTCGCGCGGATTGGCGCGCTCTTTCCTGATTCCAGCCAGAATCGTGCGCGTGTGATCTCCGAAATTCACGATGAGCTTCATCAATTTTTCGGAGCGGGGCACTTCTTCCACGCGCTCGATGGTGCCCACGCGAATGTCGAGCGCTTCCAGGGCTGAGATAGTCACAAGCGGCTTCACGACCGCGGGAGTAAATTCATTCACAACTCACCGCCTGTAATCGGCCGCATACGCCGGGAGGGGAATTCCCAGATCACATCGCTCATCGCGTCTGGGTGAACCGGCGGCCACGTGCAGGGGAATAACGCCGGCCCAAACAGCGAGACCGTAATCAGCGGCATCGTCCTCAGGCGGGCCGACGCGCGCTTTCGCGGAAGCTTCCGTTAGCGGCAGCCGCAAAATGCTCGTGGACTTCAGCTCTTTCTCATTCGGCTGCCTTGCGTCCGCCCAGCGGCCGGGCAAAATCTTTTCCGTGAAGCCGCGCAGCGCTTCGAGTTTCTCTTGCGGCGCTTCAACGAGTGTCGCTTTGCCGAGCGCCACAACGGAGCGGTAATTCATCGAGTGATTGAACACCGAGCGGGCAAGGACGATCCCGTCCGTAAGCGTGACCGTCAAACAAACGTTCGCGCCTTCGCTGACGCCGCGAAGCATCCTGCTGGCGGCAGAGCCGTGAAAATAAACGGCATCTCCGATGCGCGAGTACAGCGTGGGAATCACAAACGGCTGGCCGTCCGCGGAAAAACCGACGTGGCAGACCAGCCCTTCATCGAGAATCTTGTAAATCGTTTCGCGGTCATAAACGCCGCGCTGCGGCTCTCGTACTACACGAGTTCGCTCGGTCGGCGTGAAGTCTTCGGACACTGTGCACCTCATCGAGAAACGTGGCGCGGAGCCGGCCGTCTGTGGCCGCTCATTTGATTTGTAGCCGGCGCCAAAACGGCATGAGTGAGGAACAACCGCTTAAATGCTAACACGGCCGCGCGCGGCTTCATCCTCGGCCCGGCCTGTGAGAAACTAGCGAGCGGAGAAAACGATGAGCACACCCGTGATGCACGGAACCGAAAACACGCCGCTGGATGTCGCCTGGGTGCGGTCGCAATTCCCGTCACTGCAATTGCAGGTGAACGGCCACGCAGCCGCATTTCTGGATGGGCCCGCCGGCACGCAAGTGCCCAGGCAAGTGATGGACGCTGTTCAGAACTATTTTCTGAAGTCAAATGCGAATACCTGCGGCGCGTTTGCCACCAGCCGAAGCAACGATGCCATCATTGCCTCCGCGCGCGCGGCCATGGCCGATTTTTTCAACTGCGACAAGGATGAAGTGGTGTTCGGCCAGAACATGACCACCATCACGTTCGCGCTCGCCAGAGCCATAGGACGGGTGCTGGAGCCAGGCGACGAAATTGTCGTGACAACGCTGGACCACGACGCAAACGTCGCGCCCTGGCGCGCGCTGGAAGAGAAGGGCATAGTGATTCGCCAGGTGGACATTCACGAATCGGATTGCACGCTGGATCTCGACGACTTGAAGCGCAAGATGAACGCAAACACCAAGCTGGTCGCCGTCGGCTACGCTTCGAACGCCGTTGGCACCATCAATCCCGTCGCCGAGATCACCAAGCTGGCCCATGCCGCTGGCGCGCTGATGTTCATCGACGCCGTGCATTACGCTCCCCACGGCCCGATTGACGTGCGCGCCCTCGATTGCGATTTTCTGGTGTGCTCGCCCTATAAATTTTTCGGTCCGCACATGGGCACGCTTTATGGCAAGCGCGAGCATCTGCTGCGCATCCGTCCTTACAAAGTGCGCCCCGCGCCGGATTCGCTCCCCGATCGCTGGGAAACCGGAACGCAGGTGCAAGAATTAATCGCGGGCATCGGCGCGGCCGTCGATTACCTCGCCGAGTTGGGCCGGCGTTGCGATCCATCTGCAAAAGACCGTCGCAGCGCATTGCTTGCGGCCTATCGCGCGACGCGCCAGCACGAGATGGCCTTGCTCTCGCGTCTGGTCCCAGGTCTGCTCGCCATTCCAGGCTTGCAATTTTTCGGCATCAGCGATCCAAAACAATTTCATCAGCGTTGTTCGACGGTTTCCATTCGGCTTGCCAATCATACGCCCACCGAAGTGGCGACATTCCTCGGCGAACGCGGCATCTTCACTTGGGACGGCAATTACTACGCCCTGAACCTGACGGAACGCCTCGGCGTCGAAGCCAGCGGCGGACTGCTCCGAATCGGAATAGTTCATTACAACACTTTGGAAGAAGTGGATCGCCTCCTCGCCGCGCTAAAGGAGTTTGCGGCTCGATAGCCACCACGCAAAAAATGAGCAAACGACCGAAACCAATCGTACTAACCGTTCTCGACGGCTGGGGCTATCGCGCGGAGACCAAAGGCAACGCCATCGCTCTTGCGCGCAAGCCCGCTTACGACCAGCTGATGAAGAAATTTCCGAACACGCTGATTCACACTTCCGGCCCCTATGTCGGTTTGCCCGAAGGGCAGATGGGCAACAGCGAAGTCGGCCACATGAACATGGGCGCGGGCCGCATCGTGCACATGGACATCACGCGCATTGATCTTTTGATCGCCAACAAACAATTGCAAAACGTCCCGCTCTTTCAACAAGCGATGGAGCGCGGACGGCAGCGCCAGCTGCACTTGCTCGGTCTGTTGAGCGACGGCGGCGTGCACTCGCATATCCAGCACCTCTTTGCGCTGCTCGAAATGGCTAAGCAACAAAAGGTCGAGCGCGTCTTCGTCCACTGCTTCATGGACGGCCGCGACACGCCGCCCAACAGCGGCCGCGACTACGTCCGCCAGTTACAGCAAAAAATGCGCGAACTCGGCGTGGGCGAAATTGCCACGCTCACCGGCCGCTACTACGCCATGGACCGCGACAACCGCTGGGAGCGCGTCGAACTCGCCTACCGCGCGGTCGTTCACGGAGAAGCAGAAACGCATTCGAATGATCCCGGCGCCGCCCTCCAAAAAAGCTACGAACAAGGCGTCACCGACGAGTTCGTAAAGCCCATCGTCATCACCAAAGGAAACGGAGCCGCAGCTGCGCCGATCGCCACGATTCACGATGACGACGCCGTGATTTTTTTCAACTTCCGTGCCGACCGCGCCCGCCAAATGACGCGCGCCCTCATCGAGCCCGGCTTCGACAAAATCGCCGATGCCAAGCGTCCCAAGAATCTTTTCTATGTGGCCATGACGCAGTACGACAAAAACTGGCCGTGGCTGAAGTACGTTATCGCCCCGGAAAAACTCGAGCACATCCTCGCTCAGGTGTTCGAAGAGCTGCAATACAAAAATCTGCGCTGCGCGGAAACCGAAAAGTACGCGCACGTTACCTATTTTTTCAACGGCGGCGTCGAAAAGCCCTTCGGCGGCGAAGAGCGCATTCTCGTTCCGTCACCCAAAGTCGCCACCTACGACCTCAAGCCGGAAATGTCAGCCGCGGGAATCACGGACACGGTTGTAAAAGCCATCGAGAAGGGCGACTTTGACGCCATCATCATGAATTACGCGAACGCGGACATGGTCGGACATTCCGGCAATCTCGAGGCCACGATCAAAGCTGTCGAAGCCGTAGACGCAGGTCTCGCCACAATTTATCAGGCGCTCAAGCCGCGCGGCGGCGTCTGGCTCATCACCGCTGATCATGGCAACGCCGAGACCATGATCGATCCCGTCACCGGCGGCCCGCACACCTATCACACCACCAATCCCGTGCCGCTCATCCTCGTCAGCGAGAACGATTCTCTGCAATTGAAACCGGGCGGCTCCTTGCGCGACCTCGCTCCCACCATGCTTGCCGCTCTTGCCCAGCCGCAGCCTTCGGATATGACCGGCCACGATTTGCGCATCGCTACAAGGTCATAAGATGAGCCTCACCTACGAACCGATTAAGCAAAAGCCGCCCGAATCCCGGCAAAATCGCCAGCGTTCCTCCTTCGGCACCGTCAACATCCCCGGCACGCCCGTCGGCGCCATCGTCTCCGTGGGTCTCGTCGTGATTTGCTGGTTCGCGCTCCCGCTTTCCCACTTATTTATTCTCGGCACTGGCGGCCTCGGCCTCATTCTTGGTCTATTTCTATATTGGAAGCACCGCGGCCCGCGCGAATGAACCGCAACCGCACAAGTCCAGCCGACACCAAACTCGTCATCTGCGTGTGGCATCCTTTCACGTTCTGGCGACCCCAGCCGCTGATGCCGCAAACCATTTGCGCCCGCTGGCCGGAAATGCGCGTCGTGCATCTCCCCGACTACGACCGTCTCCCCGAGGAATTGCCGGACACGGATATTTTCGTCGGCTACTCTCTGCGCGCCGAACAACTTACTCATGCGACAAAATTGAAGTGGATTCACTCCACCGCCGCGGGCGTCTCGCAATTGATGTATCCCGAACTGCGCGACTCCGGAATCGTAGTCACCAACCCCAGTGGCGTTTTTTCCACGCCCATGGCCGAGCACACCATGGGCCTCCTCTTGGCGCTCGCGCGCAATTTTCCCGATTCCACGCGCCATCAGGATCGCTCTCACTGGGCCCAGCAGGACATGTGGGACAAGCCGCAACGCCTCACCGAACTCAACGGCAAGGTCCTTTTGATCGTGGGATTCGGTTCCATCGGCCGCGAACTCGCCAAGCGCGCGCGCGCTTTCGACATGCGTGTTTGGGGCGTAACCCGCTCCGGCAAAAGCGACTCCACCCACGCGGAGAAAATCGTTCCAGCTTCGCAACTCGAAGAAGCTCTGCCGCACGCGGACTACGTCGTCATCGCCGCGCCGGAAACGACCGAAACGCGCCTCCTGATTGGCGCCGCGCAAATCGCGCGCATGAAGCCCGGGGCCCGCCTCATCAATATAGGCCGTGGCTCACTCTTGGACGATGCCGCTCTCATCCTCGCCTTGGAAAAAGGCGCTCTCGCTGGCGCCGCACTCGACGTCACCTCGGTCGAGCCTCTTCCTCCGGAAAGCCCTCTCTGGAAAGCCCCGAATCTTTTCATCACGCCGCACACCAGTGCCGTAAGCGATCGCCTGTGGCATCGCGAAACTGCTCTCCTCATGGATCTGCTGGAACGCTGGTTTGATGGACGCGAGATGTTCAACCAGGTTGATTTCGCGCGTGGCTACTAGCTGGAGGGCCAACCTGCCGATTGCGGCTTTTGCCGCTCTTATTAAATAAAATCAGTCGCTGGCGCCCGCTTTTTGTGGCTCGTAACCCTCGCGCGCATATACCACCCACTTCTCCTTCTTGCCCTTCTGATTGTGAATTTCCAGCGGACTGCCATCGGGATTCACAAGCTGAATCTTGACCTTGTGGAATTTGTCGTCTTTTCCTCCGCTCGTCGGCGTATACGACAGGCTGTACTGGTGACGCAGGTACGCAGCGACGTCGTGGAAAATTCCGGGAAGTTCGCCGTCAAATTGCGGGAACCAGGCATAGCCGCCCGTCAGATTCGCAATCGTCCTCATCTGGTTTTCGCCCTGCAGGTAACTCATGTGCGGATTTAGCGACCCATTAGCTTCCAGGAAATTAAGGTAGGGCTTGTCCAGGCCGACGCAAAAGATGGTCACGTCGCTTTGCCGCAGTTGCTTCATGGTTTGGTCCAGGGTATGTTTCGAAAATGTGTTCACG
>Ga0209166_10002014_pt1 | contig 15968 bp, 9 predicted proteins | sample Coa_R1_3_FD_187151 | JGI IMG/M metagenome (GOLD analysis project Ga0209166, IMG submission 187151) | Surface soil microbial communities from Centralia Pennsylvania, which are recovering from an underground coalmine fire - Coalmine... | ecosystem: Environmental > Terrestrial > Soil > Unclassified... | reverse complement strand
GGGACGGCTCTCCACCGCGATCGAGCCTTGGTGTTGAGTGACAATCCACTGAGCAATCGCCAGACCAAGCCCGGTTCCGCCTTGCGTACGGCTGCGCGCTTTGTCGACACGGTAAAAACGCTCGAAAATTTTATTCTGCTCCTCCTCGGCAATACCTACCCCGGAATCCTGAACCGTCATGACCGCGCTTTGCGCTGTCTGTTCCAGCCGCAAATGCACCGAGCCCGGAGAGGATGTGTATTTGAAAGCATTGTCGAGAAGAATGTCAGCCAATCGCCGCAACAGAGATTCGTCGCCCATAACGAATACTGATTGCCTATCAAAGTTTGCGGAGAGTTCCATGGAGCGCATGGTCGCCACCTGCCGCCAACCATCAAGCACGCTCCCCAGCATCTGCCCCCAGTTGAGCGGTCGGAGGTGGACAGTTTCGCGGCCGGAGTCGGCCCGCGCCAGCGACAACAGTTGTTCAATTAATGCCGTGGTGCGTTCGGCCTCCAACAGGATGTGGCGGAGCGCCTCCTGATATTCCGCCTCTCCGCGGGATCGCCGCAAGGCTAATTCCGCTTCGGTGCGGATGAGAGAAACAGGCGTCCTTAATTCGTGCGAAGCGTCGGCGGTGAATTGTGAGACGCGCAGAAACGCACTCTCAATCCGGTCCAGCATTTCATTCAACGTATCGGAGAGGCGCTGCAGCTCATCTCCGGTCTTCAGCTTCTGCAGGCGGCTGTTGAGATTGGAGCCGCCGACTTCGCGCGCGGTTCTCACCAGTGCATCCACCGGGGACAAAGCCCGGCGGCTCATCCAGTAGCCGACACCGGCTGCCACCAGCAAAAGCAGGGGAGCGAACATCAACAGGTAGGAACGAAACAGATGCAGCGTCTCGACCGCATCGTCTGCCGGGATGCCCATTTCCACGGTGTAAATGTGGCCGTTGACATTGAGCTTCTGGAAGAGAAAGCGGAATGGCCTGCCGTCCAACCGGCGACTGCGGGATCGCGGGCCTTTCACCTGAGCCGGGGGCATGAGCGCGGAGGGATGGGCCTCGAAAAATGCCGCCCGGTAAATCGGCTCGCCACTTTCCGCGAATAGAGCCAGGTAGTCTCCCGAGTGTTCAATCGAGTACGTGCGATTCACCGCCTGCTGCAATTCCGCAACAGTGGCTTCGTTCTTTTGCTTCCCTAGAAACGTCTTCAGGTCTTCCACCTGAGTTTCGAGATCGTCATCGACCATGTCGTAGAGGTTATGCCGCAGAATGATCCACACTCCCAGGCCGAAAACGAACTCGCCCAGCGCAAAGACGGCGAGATACCAGACGGTGAGGCGCACGCCGATGGAGAGTCGCTTCATGCCTGCCCGTCCTGGCGAATCATGTAGCCGACGCCGCGCACGGTGTGGATCAGCTTCGGGCGCCCCGGTGGATCGACCTTATTGCGCAGAAGATGCATGAAGGCATCCAGAGTATTTTCTTCGATCTCGCGATCGAAACCCCAGACGGCTTCGATAAGAGCACGCCGCGAGACTACCTTGCCGGCGCGGTACATCAGGCGTTCCAACAAATTGTATTCAGTGCGAGTCAAGGAAACGCGTTCTTCGCCACGCTGTACTTCTCTGCTGGCCGGATCGAGCACCAGGTCTGAGACTCGCAGATTCGTGTTCTGCGTCGCGAGCGCGCGCCGTTGCACTGCCCGTAACCGCGCCACCAGTTCGTCAAAGGAAAACGGCTTCGTCATGTAGTCGTCGGCGCCCAGGTCCAGTCCGTGAACAATGTCGGGCACCGAATCGCGTGCCGTAAGCATCAGGATCGGGGTCCGCACTTTCTCGGATCGCAAACGCTTAGCGAGCTCATATCCGCTGAGCTTCGGCATCATGACATCAAGAATGATGGCGTCGAATTCGTAGGCCTTGGCCAATGCCAGGCCCTCCGCGCCATCCGAGGCGCAAGTCGCCGTATGCCCTTCTTCCGTCAGCCCTTTTCGGAGAAGGTCCATCATCCGCGCTTCGTCCTCGACAATCAGCAGTTTCATCGGCGTCCAAGCGATCGACTCACGTAGCGGCCATTTCTCCCCATAGTCTAGGGCGAATACCTTGCGACAACCTGAAGAAATATTAACGTGACGTTCATTCCCGCGTCACACTCCCGCTCTAGCATGTCCGGCCATACGAAAGCACGCCATTGAAATTTCACCGGGATGCGACTCCAGGCTGGACCTCGAAATTTCGGGACCTGTCGGATTCGCCATCGCGGCTGCCAAGGAGCCGAAGCCATGCGTTCGCCTCGTGCCAGAAGGACTGCTCAACTCTCGCTCAGTATTGCGCTCGCCCTGCTGCTTAGCGTGGCATATCTCCTCGTGGGCATGCCCGCGTTCGCCCAGGTCGATCGCGCCGTGCTCGAAGGCACCGTCAGTGATCCGTCGGGACGGGTGATTGTAGGCGCAAGCGTGAAGGTTGTGGCCATCGATACCGGCCTGAGCGAGGAACAGCAAACCAATTCGAAAGGTTATTACCGTTTTCCCGGATTGGGGGTCGGCCGCTATACGGTGACGACCGCCGGCAAAGGTTTTAGGAGTAAACAGGTGGAGGACATGGTGCTCCGTGTGGGCCAGACTCGCACCTTGGATGTCCAGCTTGGAGTGGGCGCGATCAACGAAGTGATCGATGTCCAGGCATCTGCCGAACCAGCCGACCGCAGTTCGGCCGAAGCCTCCACGGTCATCGATACAGAACAAATCTCCGAACTCCCCAACAACGGACGCGATTGGGCGAGCTTCACGCTTCTCGCCCCCTTCGCGCAAGACGATGGAGGCGGCGATCAGCGCACCATTCGCTTCGCGGGCCGCGCCCGGGACGACAATAATTTTTCCTTCGACGGAGTCGATGCCGGAGGCATTCAGGAGCAGGCACAGAAATCACAAACACGGCTGCAGATTTCGCAAGATGCGATCGAGGAGTATCGCGTGAACAGCGCTCTCTACGACGCTGAGTACGGCACGCAGGCTGGCGGCCAGATTGACGTGGTCACCAAATCGGGCACCAATGACTGGCACGGCAGCATGTTTGGTTACTTCAGAAACTCTGTGTTCGATGCCCGAAACTTCAACGACTTCGATATCAACGGGAAACCGGCAGTTCCGCCGTTTCGTATGGGGCAATACGGATTGACCTTCGGCGGGCCGATTCAGAAAAACAAGACCTTTTTCTTCATCAGCTACGAAGGGCTCCGGCAGCTGCAGTCCACGACGCAAACATTCGCGGTGCCGTCCGGCTTTGGCGTGGGATTTAATAATGCATCCCAAACGTCGTTGTCAGTGCCATTCCAACAAAACGTTTTGAACAGCTCTCCGCAGATGTGCGAGATCATACAAGCCTACCCCTGGCGGGCCTCGGTCGGCACGATCAATGGCTGCGCGCCGCGTTTCGTATATCCGGATGCAGCCTTTCAATGGCAAGGAAGCCTTTCGAGCGCGAGTGACAGCAATAACATCGACGTAGTCACGGCACCCACGCCAACGACCGTTCACGAGGATACCTGGCTGGTTCGAATCGACCACAAAATGGGCGAGAACACCCTGCTGTACGGCCGTGCACAACGCGACATCAGCCTGGTGAATGCCCCGAACGGCAGCAGTCTGCCGGGCGATAAGCTCCAGACCATCAACCACCCGGCCAATTATCTGATCGCGCTGGAGCATACTTTCAGCCCGACTCTGTTCAACGAAGCCAAGTTCTACGTCAATCGCTCTCCTTTTCACAATCCCCAGGCGAGCGCGCTTCCTTTTGCAGTCAGCACGAGCGATTTTGTGGGACTGAACGACAACACCGCCGACATCGAAGTCGGCACGACGTTCGGCGTAGTTGATAACGTGATCTGGACTCACGGCCGGCACGCCTTCAAGACCGGGATGGAAATCCGACGCGTCCGGCTGAATCAGGGTCAGACTGCGGATAATGTTCTCAGCTTTGGCAACACGGACGACATGGCGAGCGCAACCCTCGATAACATTACCTTCAATGCTCCGTGGTGCTGCCACAGGCTGCGACGCATGTTCTACATGCCTTATTTTCAGGATGAATGGAAGGTAACCCCGACCCTGACGTTCACCGCAGGTTTGCGCTGGGAATACTACGGAGTCGCGCACGAGGCTACCAACCGCACTACCGTTTTTGACCTGAACCAATTCCACGGAGTGTGTCTCGGGTCCGGTTCCTTTAACACGCTGCCGGTTCCGGCTGGCTCCGGTCCCATCAATACGGCTCCCTGTCCAACCAATCCGGCTTTGTACAACGCAAACTACAGAAACATTGATCCCAGACTCGCGCTTGCCTGGGCGCCCGGCATGTTCCACGGAAAAACTGTGTTTCGTACCGGCTTCGGAATTTATCACGGAGCGGCTCAGAACGACGATCTCAATGCCGGTCTGGAAAGCGACACCTTCCGCGTGAAGGTGAACCAGTCCATCGCCCTCAACCCAGCCTTTGAGCAGACCTCTCCGGACCTGAGCAGCGTCACTGCGCAAAAACAGGCTTCACATCCGCGCGCTTTGCAGCGTCAAGGACGCCGCGACTTGTACGCGGAGGAGTGGGGATTGACGGTAGAGCATGAGCTGCCGTCGAATTTCCTCGCGTCGGCCCAATACATAGGAAGCCGCGGGGTTCGCCTGTTTTCGCGAGGCGCCGTAAACCTCTGCACCACTCCGGTAACATTTAATCCCATCGACGGCGACTGTGTGCGGCCGCTTGACCAGTATTATCCCGATCCCAACAATCCTGACCCTTTTGGTTCCGTCGATCGCAAGAGTGACATCGGGTCGAGCACCTATAACGCTCTGGGACTCTCGCTCGAGCGCCGATTCAGCCAAGGTCTCTCTTTCCAATCGCGGTACACCTGGTCGCATTCGATCAACGATGGGTCCGTAGGAGGAGGCGAATCCAGCGGTCCTGAAAATGTGAACTGCCTGCCCTGTGACAAAGGGCCCAGCATTTTTGATGTTCGCCACAACGTGGCTGTCAATGCGGTTTATGAACTTCCTTTCGGCCCTAGCAAACCATATCTCAGCGCTCCCGGCGCACTGAGCAAGGTACTCGGAGGCTGGCAATTCAGTAGTATTGGCCTCTGGCACACTGGGCATCCTTTAACGGTTTCCATGGACCTTTCCAACAGCATTAGCGGCGGGCCTTTCGATTCGCTTCCCTACACCTACCTCTTACCCGACGGCAATGATCAGACCAACCAGCGGCCTGACATCATTCCCGGTGTACCGGTAATCCTGCCGGGAGGCGGACGCTATGGCGTGCCGCTGATCAACGCGGCTGCGTTTCAAGCTCCGCCTACCGACGCCAACGGAAACTTCACGCGATTTGGGAACGAACCGAACGGAGTGATTCGCGCTTTGAATAGCTGGCAGATCGATCTCGCCCTCACCAAGGACACGAAGCTGACCGAACGCGCTTCGCTGGAGTTCGCCGTACAGGCATTTAATATCTTCAACCACGTTCAACTGGGCGACCCGGGGGCGCTGAATCTCGTGTACGATCCGGGCGCTGCCTCGACCGGCTTTCTAACTCCGCAGGGCGGATTCGGGCTGATCAGTTCCACCGTGAATTTCAACAATAACAATGACAATGCTGCCTCGCCCAACACCGGGACCGGTCTGCCGCGGCAGATTCAGTTCATGGTGCGCATCAAGTTCTGAAACTTGCGGCATGCTCCTTCAGGCAAATTTCAGCTGTGTGCTGTAAAGTTGGCGGATCAGCAAGTCAGGATGAATTTCGTGCCCGCACGAAAACGCACCCTTCCCTCTCCACCCACACTGGCCAGTTCTGAACGTGGTGAGTGGGAGCATAAAGCCCTACTTCGGTATTGGAGCTTCGATGAATTTTCAGCGTAAGTCTTGGGCGGGAACCATCTTTGTGCTGGTCGCGACAGCCATGTTGCTGGCCCTGACCTGCTGCACAAAGAATTCGAGCGCCCAAACCTCTACGGTCGACCTGAACCTCAGCGTCAAGACTCCCTTCCGCTTCGCGGCCTACGGCGACACGCGCTTCCACGATCCCAGCGATCTTCAGCCGTCGAATCCTGCCGCGCGCCAGGCACTCGTGCGGGCAATTGCAGATGCCAATCCGGCATTCGTCTGCATTACCGGCGATATCGTCTACAACGGGAATGACTCCTTTGACTGGAACGTGTGGGACCATGAGACCAGCTTCTGGCGCGAGAACAAAATTCCCATCTACCCCGCCATTGGCAATCACGATCTACATGGGGATGTGGCCGTCGCCCTCGGGAATTACTTTCAGCGCTTCCCCGAATTGAAGAACAGCCGCTATTATTCCGTGCGCGCAGCCAACTCCTTGATTCTGGTGCTGGACAGTGCGTTGCCGGAGACGGCGGGACCACAAGGCGAATGGGTGGCGCAAAAACTTGATCATGTTCCTGCGGATGTGGATTTTGTGTTTGTTGCCTTGCACCATCCTCCGTACACCAGTTCGTCAAGCTCCGCGCCCGGAGGCGGACATTCGGCCCGGGCTGCAGAGACCGCGTTGGCCAAGCTATTGGAAGATCGCCAGGCCAATGCCCGCTTTCGCATCGTTGTGTTCTCGGGGCACGTGCACAATTACGAGCGTCAGGAGCATGCAGGAGTTACCTACTTCGTGACCGGTGGCGGAGGCGCTCGCCCCTACCCGATCGAGCGCACGACCGCTGATCCGCTCTATGGGAAGGAAGTAAACTACCATTATCTGCTAGTCGCTGTGGATCATCAGCAACTCACGGTCACAATGAACCGCGTGGACATGGTTACCGGAAAGGCCGTGTGGTCGCAGCCCGACTCGATCAAGATCACTGCGCCTGGCGTAGTGACCCAAGCCGTGCACCGCTAATTGCCGCGGAATTGGAGAACACCGTTGCACCTCCAGTCGCGAACCTTGAGTACTCCCCAGAGCGCTGCTCGCCTTTCTACGCATTTTGTTTCCTGAATAATTTGATTTTGAAAGGCGTCATCCTGGGCGGAACCGCTTTTCAGGCGTAGCGAAGGATCTCGCGCCGTAAAGGCGGGGGCCTCGATGAGCACGCGATTTCAAATTGCACACTACCCGGCGAGTTTTGGAAATGTCCGCTTTTCGTTTATCCTGAAAAGTTGCTTGGAGCTCTCAGAAGTCCCCTGTTGTCCCTGTCTCAAATTCATCGTCATGCTAAAAGCTAGGAGCCAGAAGCTAGAAGCCTTCTTATGAAAACCGGCATCATTGGCCTGCCGCAGGTAGGCAAGACTTCACTGTTTCAGATCCTCACCAAGGCGCATCTGTCGGCCCAAGCCCACGCCAATCCGCGTGAGGCACACATTGGTGTCGCCAAGGTTCCCGACGATCGCCTCGATCGCCTGGCCGCGCTCTACAACCCGAAAAAGCTCACCCACACGTCTGTCGAATACGTCGACGTCGGCGCCATTGGGCAAGACGCGCTGAAGGAGACGGCCTACATCGGGCATCTGCGGCAGGTGGACGCGTTGGCCCACGTGGTGCGCGTATTCGAAGACCCCGCCGTCCCGTTGGTAGCGGAGATCGATCCACTGCGCGACATCAAGAATGTTGAATTCGATCTCATGGTGAGCGATCTCGGGCAGATCGAAAAACGGCTCGAGCGCCTGGAAAAAGATTTAAAGAAGATGAAGACGCCGGACCTCGAGAAAGAATTCGAGTTGCTGAAGCGCGCCAATGCGCATCTCGGCACCGAAAAGCCGCTGCGTGAAATGCCCATGACTCCCGAAGACAAGAAGCGCCTCCGGGGTTTCATGTTCCTGAGTGAGAAGCCGATTTTTTATGTGCTCAACATCGGCGAGTCCTCGGAATTGGGCAAAGAGCTCGAGGAAGCGGTGAGCAAATACAAGCTCACGGAAATTGCTGCGCGCCCCAACGCCGCCGCCACGGCTATTTGCGGCAAAGTTGAAGCGGAACTCTCGGAGATGAGCGATGCCGATGCCGCCGAATTTCTTTCCAGCTACGGGCTCAAAGAGAGCGGCCTGGTCCGCCTCATTCGGACAACCTACAAGCTGCTCGGCCTGATTTCTTTCTTCACCGCGGGCGAAGACGAATGTCGGGCCTGGCAAATTCCGGCCAATACTCGCGCCCAGGAAGCCGCGGGAGCCATTCACTCCGATCTGGAAAAGCACTTCATCCGCGCCGAAACCATCCGCTGGGACCAATTGCTCGATGCCGGCTCCGAAGCTGCCGCCCGCGCCAAAGGCACTCTCCGCCTCGAAGGCAAAGATTACATTGTTCAGGACGGCGACGTGATGCACATCCGCCACTCGGGATGAGTCATTTCACCACGGAGGCGCAGAGTCACGGAGAAATTCACTGAAATGGGTTTCTGTCTCCGTGACTCAGTGGCTCCGTGGTGAATTTCTGCATAGGCTGATATCATCCCGCTGCCTCATGAATCCCATCCTCACAAGCGTTTTGCTAGGCCTGACTGCGGCCGCCGCGAACGTTTTCGGTGGGGCGATCATTGTGCAGCGGCATTGGGAGAGGCGCTATCTCCGCTACTTTGTGGCGCTGGGAGCGGGATTCATGCTCGCGACCGCTCTGGTCGAGATGGTTCCCGAAAGCCTGGAACTGCGCGGGCGCTCCGCGGCGCTTCTTGTGCTCCTCGGGTACCTGATCATTCATTTCTTCGAGCACACAGTCACTCCGCATTTCCACTTCGGCGAGGAAACGCATCACGACGAATTCATTCATTCTCGCAAGTCGTACTCGGTGCTGCTCGGGCTGGTGATTCACACGTTTTTCGACGGCATTGCCATCGCGTCAGGATTTCTGGTGTCGAACTGGCTCGGCTGGCTGATTTTCCTCGCGATCTTTCTGCACAAAATTCCCGAGGGCTTCACCGTGAGTTCAGTCATGCTCGCCGGGGGACAGAGCCGCGGAACCGCCTGGGGCGCCTCGATGGTCCTGGGTGGATCAACTCTGGCGGGAGTGTTAACGATGGCGGTGTTTCGTCATCATGTCGGCGCGGGCTTGCCGCTGGCTGCGGGCGTCACCATCTACGTCGCGGCCTCCGACCTGGTGCCGGAAGTCAACAAAGAACCCGCGATGAAAATGGCTTTGCTGGTCTTTGTGGGCGCTGCGATTTTCTTCCTACTCGATCACTTATTCCACGTGCAGTAATTCAGGTAACGAAACAAAGTTCTTAGCGTCGAGCCCCTGGCCCTTCATTCCGATCGGGATCTCGCTCGATTCGAGCAGGAACTCCTCGCCCGGCAAGAATGCCCTTCATTCCTTCGATAAATGCATCAGTTAGAGGTTGGATAAGCAGGCGCCCATCTTCTTCCATGAAGGCGACGCGAGTCCCCTCTTCGATCTGGAATTTGCGGCGGATATCCACCGGGATCACTACCTGCCCATTCGCCTTTACGGTTGCGTACTCGACGCTCATAGATTGGATCTTATGTGTTCATACACCAAAGAGAAAGCTTTCCATTAGGGAGGATTGTTTGCCGGCAACGCGCTCTAGTTCACCGTAATGCTGACCGGCAACGACGGGATCCCGTTCGCCACCACTTCTAGCGTGCTCGCGCCCGTCTCCATGCTCGCGGGTACATCGAAATTTGTGGATACGGTAGCCGACCCGGTGGCAACCGCCATGGTGCTGTGATTGTGCGTTTTGGCGTAGAAAACGTGCCCGGTGCTGCTGTTGGTGATGCGCACCAGCGGATAATTTGTCGCGGTCTCGTACTCGTCTCCGAAGGCTGCCGCCTGGGAGAGTCCATTGAATTGCGTTCCCGCAATCTTGTACGTAGCACCGCGGGTCAAGGAAGATGCAACCGACGTAATCGTGGGCGCCCAGCTAGCGTCATAGGTGCCAGTGGGATTGTAGACCTCGGTTCCACCCACCAGCACCTGCCCGGTTGGCAGAACGATCAAGCTGCCGAACGTCGCCAGAGTCTGAGTCAGACTGGTTCCATTCCACTCGTACAACGAAAAGCCGCCCTCCACCAGCACATTGCCGCTGGGCAGCAGCACGGCGAAAGAATCTCCGGCATTGTCTCCGTTGGGAAAATCCGGCCCGACAGACCACGTCGCCGTCTTCGTATCGTAGATCGCAGTATGTCCCGCGCCGCTGCCAGTGGTGCTATAAGAGCCAGTCGTAAAGACGGTCCCATCTGGACGCAGAATGGCCGGCCCAATCTCCCCCGGCGGGTAATAACACAACGAACCATTGGGGCCGTAATGGAGGCACCCGAACGGCGAAGGCGAGTGCAGGTCCACGATCGTGCTCCCGGCGCTCGACCAGGTCTTAGTGCTAACCACAAAGCGCTCAGAGTGCGGAGCTTTTTTTACGTCCATGGTCAGGATTGAGCCGTCCGGCAGAAGGGTCCAGCCTTCTTCCGCGTTAAAGTCGGTCTTGCCCGTTCCCGCCAGCACGGTCCAAGTCAGAGTCTTGGGATTTAACGCTGCCATTTGCCGGGTCAGCTTGTTGCCGACTAGGAAAGTCCCGTTGGGCAGCACCGCCGATGGTGAATCTCCAATGTAGCTCCAAGTCGAGGGCGCGGGAAGATTGGTCCAGGTGTTTGCTTTGGGATCGTAAATCGCACCCAGGTTGGTGAGGGTGAAAGCTCCGTTCAAGTATTCCCCGCCGGTGATGACCACACGCCCATCGGCCAGCACGGCGGAAGCGAAGGCGTCAGGAACATACCCCGAAGGCAGGTTTGCCATGCGCGCCCAGGTGCCATTGACGTAGCTTCCGGTATTGTCTGGGGTCAGCTTGTACCAGTCGCTTTCCGCGTTGCCTTGGTACAGCACGGTACCGTCGGTGAGCAAAAATCCGATTCCGGCGCCGTCGGGCGGCTGGTGGGCCAGTCGCTGAATCGTCTGCGAATACAAAGTGGAAATGGAGAGTAGGCAGACAACAACCGCCAGCAGAAATTTTCTGGGCAAGGGGCCCTCCTTCACGTGATCTTGCGAATAAAGCGCCTCGGAAGGATACACCAACTACGCCGCAGAAAGGTCGTCCAGCGCTCTGATTTGACGCAAACTTTACAAGGTCAGTCTACGGTGTGTCTCGCGGTATACCCCTCGCGCGCGTAGACTTCAATTTTGACGTCCTTGCCCTTCTGGTCCTTGACTTTGAGGTGGCCTCCGTCGGGCGCGACTATCTCCACCTTAAGCTTCCGATAGGTGCCGTCGAGTTTGGTATTGCTCGGCGTGTAGGAGAGCGTGTACTGGTTGCGAATGTCGTTGGAAATGTCGCCGAAAAGTTCCGGCAACTCTCCCTCAAAACGCGGGAAATAGGCGCGGCCGCCGGTCATCGCGGCGAAGGTCCGCATCTCGTTGTCGCCCTGGAGATAATCCATGCGTCCGACAGGGATACCGATTCCATGCGCGCCGCGGCAATACCCCGGATTGATGTCGCACATTTCCCGAATGATGAAGCCTACGCTGATCGGGAAGATGGTTACATCCTTCGTATCCTTAATCTTCTTCAACATCTTGTCATAGGTAATCTTGCTGAAAGTATCGACTCCCGTGGTGATCAGGATGATGTACTTCTTGCCCTCCACCCGCTCCAGCCGGTCCAGGCTGTCATAGAGAGCGTCGAAGATGTTGGTTTCGGAGAATCCCGGAATCCGCATCTGGTTCAAAGCTCCGTAAACCGCCTTCTTGTCCTGAGTGAAGTCCACCAGGATGTGCGGGTTCATGTCGAAGTAAGAGACCGCGATCCAGTCATCTTTCTTCATCGAGTTGGCAAATGCGTACGATGCCTGAAGCGCCTGAATCATGAAAACGTAGTTGGTCGAGGCGAACTCGACCAGCAGCACCGCCGTGATGGGCGCTTGCGAGACCGCGAAGTGGCTCACCTGCTGCGGCACGCCGTCTTCCATCACTCGGAAATTGTCCTTCTTCAGCCCAGGCACGAACTGGCCATCTTTGGTCGTGACCATCACGTCCACATTGACCAGCGGGACGTTCACTTTCAGTGAATAGTCCGGCAGGTCGGCGGCTCTCTTGGGGGGTGGTGGCGGAGGCGGGGGCGTGTCATCCGCCTTCTTTTTCGGAATGGCGTAGGGCCCCATGCTGTCGGTCGGCCCTCCCGCTTCGGCGGGAACTTCTTGCTTGGGCTTGCCGGTGTCTGGCGTTTGGGAAGGGGGCTGCGACGGCGTTTGGGTCTGCTGATCCTGCGCACTCAGCATATGAGAACCGCAGATCAGAACAAAGCACAGCAGGCTGGCTACCATGGACAAGAACCTCGCCCCGCGGACCCGAAAGTTCCTGTCCTTCTGACCATTAAACATGATGATCCCTAAAACCCTCTGTGCTAGTATAGACGCACGGATTCGCAATTGGGATGTTTTGCCTGGTCCCAGAAAGTCCCCTCCTGGCAACGTTGTCGCAGTTGGTCTGGATCTAAGTAAATGGGCCCGTTGGCGGGTCTTGTCGGGGCTTTAAATGAAAAGAGTTGTTTTCGCGCTGCTCGTCCTAGGTCTATCCCTACCTACTCTAGTCCTTCACGCCCAAACCTCGCAGCCGACCATCGCCGTGAATCAGATCCATGCCGGAATGCGCGGCGTGGCTTACACGGTCTTCCAGGGGATTAAGCCCGAGCCCATGGACGTGGAAGTTCTCGGCGTTCTGCGCAACGTAAACGGTCCCAAAGGCGACATTATTCTGATCCGCCTGCACGGGCAAAAGGTGGAATACACCGGCGTCGTTGCCGGCATGAGCGGCAGCCCCGTCTACATTGACGGCAAGCTTGCAGGCGCGCTGGCTTTCCGCATCGGCGAGTTTTCCAAGGAACCGATCGCCGGCGTAACCCCGATCGCCGATATGCTCGAGATCAATGCGCTCGACAAATCTCCGTCCGAAGAAGCCTCGGCTGCTAAGCCGGCAATCACCATTGCCACCGGCAAGACCTCAGGCCCGGGCGAGCCAGTTGCGCTGCCCGGCTCCGTCGAGAACTTCGCGGATTATCTCAAGCCCATCGACGCTCCTCTGGTCTTCAACGGATTCTCCGAAGACGCAGTTCGCGCTTTCGCGCCGCAGTTCGCCTCGGCCGGTATCGTTCCTGTCATGGGCGCGGGCTCGGTCAGCGAGACCAAGCAGCCTGAACCGCTGGAAGCTGGTTCTGCGGTAAGCGCCATTCTGGTCCGCGGCGACATGGATATTGCCGCCACCTGCACTGTTACCTATATTGATCCCCAGCGCCTGCTGGCCTGCGGACATCCTCTGCTTCAGTTCGGCTCGGTCGATCTGCCCATGAACAAGGCGGAGGTCTTGGCCACGCTGCCCTCGCCGCTCAATGCATTCAAGATCGTCAATACCACCGAGCGCGCGGGCGTGTTCGTGCAGGATCGCCACACCGGCATTCTCGGCGTTTTCGGCAAGCAGCCAGACATGATCCCGGTGACGCTGACCATCCATGGCGGCAATGGCGTCAAGGAATTTCATTACGAAGTATTGAACAATCCGCGCCTCAGCCCGGTTGCCATGATGGCCACCGTCTTCAACGCGCTTCATGGCGTGAATGAGTTCGGCGAGGAGATCACCTATCGCCTGAATGGCAGCATTGATGTGAAGGGATTCCCTCAAGTCGGCTTGCGGAACATGTTCGTACCCGCGGAAAATGGCCAGCCTGCCGCCATGGCAGCCGCCATGTCACTGGGCGAGCGCTTTGGACGCATCTACGACAATCCTTATAATGCGCCTGCGGTGAAGAGCGTGAAGCTTGATTTCGATCTCGTGCGTGAACGCCGCTGGGCCCGTCTGGAGAGCGCCCGCACTGATGTAACCGAGGCCCGCCCCGGCGATCAGATCATGGTGGAAACCGTGCTCGCTCCCTATCGCGGCGAGCGCGTGGTCCGCCAGATTCCAGTCAAGATTCCGACCTCAGCCAGCAAAGGAACTCTGCGCATCCTGGTTAGCGACGGAGATACGCTCGATCGCGTGAACCGCACGAACCCGGCCTTTGGACGCAAGCTCGACCTGGCCTCGACGATTGCGCTCCTTAATAAAGAGCACTCGAACAATCGCCTGTACGTCTCCATGTTAGAGGCCGATCCCGAAGCCCGCGTCGCCGACAAGGTAATGCCCACGCTGCCGATCAGCGTCATGAATGTGATGGACGGCATGCGCGGCAACCAGGAGATGATTGTCAGCGGTGAGTCGAACGTGGACGAGACCGCCACGCCGGCGCTTGATTACGTCGTGTCAGGAGCGCAACTGCTGACTGTAACCGTGAAGTAGCGGAATTGTTGATTTTTGATTGCTGATTGTTGATTCAATACCCCGGAAGCCAAGGCTTTTTCATTCAACAATCAACAATCGTCAATCAACAATCGGTTTTATTCTTCCTCGTTATCACCCATCTGCATGCTCAAGTACCGCTCGTAACCGATTTCCTTGATCATATGCATCTGGGCCTCGAGAAAGTCCACATGCTCTTCTTCATCTTTGAGTAACTGCACCAGCAGGTCACGGGAGCCGTTGTCCCCCTCTCTGGTCGCGATGGCAACGGCGTCGTTGTATTGCTTGACGGCGCCGACTTCAAGCGCCAGATCGCTGTCGAGCATTGCCTTTACCGTGCCGCCCACGGTCAATTCCAGCGGCTGCATGGATGGGCTGCCATCAAGAAACAAGATCCTCTCAATCAGCACTTCGGCGTGCTTCATCTCGCCGATGGATTGTTTCTTGATGAATTCGGAGAGCTTGTGATATCCCCAGTTCTCGCACATTTCCGCGTGCAGAAAATACTGGTTGATGGCGGTCAGTTCTTCGCGCAGAGCCTTGTTTAATTCAGCCAGGACTTTCGGATTACCTTTCATAGCGCCCCGAGTATCGCAAAAGATGGACGTCCGGGCAACCGCCGGTGCGGTTCTCGAAATCATTTCAGAGCGGCATCCACCGTCTTAAGCAGCGACGCACGGGTGAAGGGTTTCTCCAGCAGCCGAATGCTGCCGTCCAATCCCTGATGCGCGACCAGTTCTCCGGTATATCCCGACATGTAGACCACTTTCATTTGCGGGTAGGAATCGATGAGCCGCAGCACCAACTCAGGCCCCGTCATCCCCTTCATCACCACGTCGGTCAGGGTCAGATCGATGGGTCTATCGCCGGACGCGATGATCTTCAGCGCCGCATCGCCGTCTTCCGCTTCCAGCACTTTGTAGCCGTGCTCCTCCAGCATTTTCCGCGTCAGCCGGCGCATAATGATATCGTCTTCCGCCAGTAGGATAGTCGTTCCCTCTCGCCGCGGCGGAAGAGCCTCCTCCTGCTTGTCTGCTGCAGATTCCACCCTATAGTCCGCGCTGGGCAGGTAAACCTTGAACGTGGTCCCGTGCCCCACTTCGCTGTAGACCCAGACGTGCCCACCACTCTGCTTAACAATTCCATAGACGGTGGCGAGTCCCAGCCCGCTGCCCTTCCCCACCTCTTTTGTGGTGAAGAAGGGCTCGAAAATCCGGGATCGCGTGGCTTCGTCCATACCCACGCCGTTGTCGCTGACGGCCAGCATGACGTAACGGCCCGCCTTCATGGAGGGGTGCTCACGGACAAACGACTCATCGAAATCGAAGACCGCGGTCTCGATGATCAGCTTGCCCCCGCGCGGCATAGCGTCGCGCGCATTGACCGCCAGGTTGACGACTATCTGATCCAATTGCCCGGGATCGGCTTCGACAATTGCAGTCCCCGGCCGCGGTGAGAGCACGATTTCTACGTCGTCTCCCATGAGCGGCTTCAGCAACTTGCTGACGTCCTTGAGCCGGTCGTTCAAATCCAGCACCTGCACCTGCAGCGGCTGCCGCCGGCTGAAAGCGAGCAACTGGCGGGTCAACGAGGCGCCGCGCTTCCCCGCTTCACGGATGTTATCGATATACTCCACGGCCTCGCCCTGCACGCGGCTGCGCAGCAGTTCCGAGCATGCCGTCACAATTCCGAGAAGATTGTTGAAATCGTGGGCGACCCCACCCGCCAGACGGCCC
>Ga0209166_10002013_pt1 | contig 15971 bp, 18 predicted proteins | sample Coa_R1_3_FD_187151 | JGI IMG/M metagenome (GOLD analysis project Ga0209166, IMG submission 187151) | Surface soil microbial communities from Centralia Pennsylvania, which are recovering from an underground coalmine fire - Coalmine... | ecosystem: Environmental > Terrestrial > Soil >... | reverse complement strand
CGAGCCCGAGCGCGATCTTGTCGAGGAAATTGATCAGCATGAACGCGGCGAGCAGGATGGTGATGGTCCAGGCCCGCCCGCCTCCAGATGCTTCACTCATCGCCCTTCCCGAACGTTCGAGCCGCTCTCCAAACCGTTCAGGGAGGCCGCCCCTGATCGCCGCGGCGGCCGCATTTGGCCGCCGTCGTTCAAAAATTCGTGTCCACCTGAGCGTGTAACACACCCTGGTCCGGTTGCGAAATTGCGCAGGACATCCTTTGGAGGGACCCCATGCTACCGCGTCCGCTCATCGCTTCCCTTGGCTTGCTCGCCGCCCTGACCCCCGTCGGCGCGAGCGCGGCCAGTCGCCCGGTCGTCGTCGAGCTCTTCACCTCGCAGGGATGCTCGTCCTGCCCTCCCGCCAATGCTTATCTGAACGAAATGGCCAAGAGCCGCAGCGACGTGCTGGCGCTCGCGTTTCACGTCACCTATTGGGACCGGCTCGGCTGGAAGGACCCCTTCTCGCTCGAGGCTGCGACTGAGCGCCAGGACCGCTATGGCCATCGCTTCGGCGACGGCTCCTATACGCCCGAAATCGTCGTCGACGGTGCCTCGAGCCATGTCGGCTCGGACCGCGGAGCGGTTGGCCCCGCGATTGAAGCGGCCAAGCAGGCGGGAAAAACGGCTGCGAGCGTTAGCGTCAGCAGGAACGGCAGCGACCTCGTGATCGACGTAGGCTCCGGCTCGGGCCGCGGCAGGGTGCTCTTGATCGGCTTCGACCACGACCGTCAGACCGCGATCCGGCGCGGCGAGAATGGCGGCCGCACGCTGGAGGAAGCCAACGTGGTGCGCTCGATCCGCGTCATCGGCGACTGGCAGGGCGCAGCCCTCCGTCTCAACGAGAAACTCCCGGAAGGCGAGGAAGTCGCGGTGATCCTCGAAGCGCCCGACGGTCACATCGTGGGCGCGTCGCGGCCGCTCGGGAGCTAGCGAAGGACCTCATCTAGTCGCGGTATGAGCGCCTCGCCTCCTCTCGGACACCTCTGCGGCGCGGGCGTCGTGTCACCTGGTAGATGACCGGGTGGGGCTACCGGACACTGCTTGGCTCGCGCAATTAGGGCTTCATTAACCATACTTGTTCAGGCTCGCAGCGGGCGGCGTGGCCTCCCGGGAGCCAGCTTCAATGACCATGACAACCTATGACAGCTTGCCCGACGCGCGCGGGCTGAAGCTACGCCGCGCACTCGCCCTCCCTTTCTATGCCCTCGCCCTCATCCTGAGCTACCTCAGCGATGCGCTGGGCAGCCTTGCGGCCGTGATCGCGCGAGACCCGTAGTTCTCCGCCCGTGAACGAAGTTCCCGATGCGGTGCTCATCGGGTTGAAGGGCTCGCGGGCGGATCTCCCTGTAACCTTTTTCTACCCTGTTTTCCCCTGTTACTCCCTGTTACTGATGTTTGCGATGACCCCTGCGGCGGCAGGATTGGCCGCGATTTGCAGGGTTTTATGACAGCAATTTGCCACTATATGCATCGGCAAGAAAAGCGGATCAGCGTAGCTCGCCTCCGGGGCGGATCTGATTCAATAACAGGGTAAATTTACGTGACCAAAGACAAGCGCTCCCCTTCCAGCAATTATCGCAACCCTCCCGCCGCGTACCGATTCAAGAAGGGGCAATCCGGCAATCCGAAAGGGCGACCAAGGAAGAAAAAGGCTATTGGCGCAAATTTCGGTGCACTGCGCGGTGGGATCGCCGATCGCTTTGCCTTCATGGCCTTGGAAGAAGCAACGAGACTGGTCACGGTTCCCGAAGGCAACAAGGCCTCCAAAATACCTGCAATGCAGGCGCTGATTCGAACAATGTTTACAGCCGCTGCGCAGGGAGACACCAAGGCGGGACGCCAGCTTCTTGATGTGATTGCGCGGGCGGAAAGCGCACGGGCAGCGGACGCGCAGGAACTTGTCGGGTACGCGATGCTATACAAAGAAAGATACCAGGAAGTTGATCCCCCGGACGATCTTTACCCTCACCCCGATGACGTCATCATCGATCGGGCTACCGGCGCGGTTGAAGTCGACGGGCCGATTACAAAGGACGAGGCAGACGGGCGCCAAGCCGTTCGAGAGCGGGCGATAAGGTCCTTGGGTCGCTATCTCGAGGTAGAGGCAGCCCTTAAGGAGGACCCCACCAACGTCGATCTCAGGCGAGAGTTCAAAGAGCTGAAAAAATACTACGACTTTCTCAAGAATGACTCCGCTAGAAACGCGCGGCTCGAGGCACTTCGACTATCGCGGCGCGCCCTCCAGAAACCCGAATCAAACGACGACGTCTCGGATCAGTAATCGCTAGGGATGATCTGCAACGCGACAATCTCCGGGAAGGATTGTAGGCCAAAGAGCGCTCACGTCGGAAAGCGTCGGCGAGCATGCAGAAGCGAAAGAGGTTAACCTCCCAAAACCCCACGTGCGCGAGCTCAAGAAGAAGACCCAGCGCACGCGGCGATCGACCGAACATTGGGTTCGTTTTGTGAATTTTAGGTCATCTGGCTCTCATCACACCTCCATGCCGGATCGGTAGCTGCCGTTCCACGCGTTTTCACCGGCTTGAGCCTGGAACTCTCGTCCTCAAGTCCGGTGTGAAAGCAGCTTCTTCTGCACTACTTGGCCATCGACTTCGAGAAATCAAGCGCGAGAACTCAGCAGTCTCCGATCCAGCCAATACGAGCGCGGACAGCACAAGGCCAGGATCATGGTACGACGCGCTTAACCCTTATCTTGGTCCCGTCTTAAGCATATGAACTTCTGCTTTCCAGAATCTGCACGTGGCAGCTTCACTTGTTCTTTGGTTTGGCGTTACTCGCCTTTCGCGACCGTACGCCGGGCCTTCCTCCGTTCTCATCGATGAACTCGACGCCGGCGGCCTCCAAGGCTCGTCGGACTGCTTGATCATTGGCGGCCGTCAACTTAGGCGGCCTCACAAAGGTTGATACATCTCCTGGGCGCAGCGGTCATTCTCGCTCATCAATCGCCAATTCGATTGCCCCAGAGATGTTCACCAAATAGGTACGCTCGCCCATCGGCGCAACTTACGTTCGGGTCAACCGCACAGGCTCCCAAGCAGGAGTGCCGCCACGACCGCGAGAACTGCACCAAGCCTGCCAAACAGGGCTGCCCCCGTCCAAACCAGCTTCCTAGCGGCTCCGGCTTACATGATAGTTACGGCATCGCTTTCGCTTGCCCGAAGGCAAATTAGGACATTCCGAAATTCTACTGAAGATACCTCGGGTCCAAATACGGGCAGCACCTTTGTTGACAATAGAACAAAATAGGAACATTCTCTGGACCGGTCAATCACGGAATTGAGCATGCGCCTGGCATCAGCAAGCGAGTTGGATGCACTTGAAGTCGCGACCGACCAGGTCATTGCAGCTTGTGACGGCGATGTACGCGCGGCCGTGCGCGCGCTGATCGTCGCCAAAGGACTGTTGGAAGCCGAACTCGCCGAGGTGCATGCGGCAACGTCGCGAGGATATGCCCGCGGCCGCATAAGAAAGGGAGATCAGGATTAGGGGGAGCACGTGCCCAACATCACCTACTATGTTGCCCTTCCTTTCGTGAACGGCGAGCAAGGTCTCTTTCCGCTATTGCGACCGAGGCAGCACACCTTCAGGTCGCTCTTGACAAGGCAGATGAGCCAACGGCGGTTCAATCGATGCAGGCCCTGAATGGTTTGCTGAAGCCCATACCAGGGTTTGATGAGTTCGAACTGCAGCAAAAGGCTTTGCGAGAGCAAGAAGAAAAGCGAAGACTTGCTCAAGCGCGAAACCTCACGCTCGCCGAACACTCTGCCGTGAACGAAACTCTTTGCCGTATCGCGCGAAGCTGTCGTGAAACAGAGCGGCTCTACTGTCTACCGCGAGGTAACAGCCCTGAGGGAGTGCGGAATGCGTACACTGATATTCGGCGCCATTCTAATTGCAGTCGCCGCTGTAGGGTTTCAAACCCTGATCTCGTCTTCGCTTGCCGCGGCTCGGAATGCCAAAGCCGCGACATTTTCCCAGCGATTTGATGCGATGCTCAAGCCCGCAGTGACCAAGTGAGAAAAACCCGCCGCCTGAGAAGCCCGACGGCTCTTTTGCGTAGCCGGTGCCGCGGTACGCGATAAGCCTCCCGGGCCGAACCTGAGTGTCCGCAGCCGCGACCGCGGTGGCCTAGCGCCGTTCCATGCCCCAAGGGATTGACGATTTGCGCCAGCTGCTGCTTCCCCGCGCATGACCAGCGTCCGCCTGATCAAACACGAAGCCGTTCCGAAGTGTGGCAGTTACGAAGTCCGGTCTTCGGACGGCGATCCCAATGGCGGGGCCCTCTAACCCTGCCAGCGGCGCCGGATCAAGGCTGTCACCCGGCTCTGAAAACCTCTGATCTCTCGGAGCGCATTGTCTCGCTCCAAGCCATAAGGAAGCTGTTGCACCGCGTGGCATAGGCTCGCCTGCAACTCGACTATCTCTTTCAAGTTATCGATTTCGGACACGCCTACTGTGCGATTGCTCAACGACCCGTCCTCTCATAATTGGATGCCATGTTCGGCGGACTGTTTCGAAGGTTCACCTCAGTCCTTCGATCAAGGTCCTCAAGCCGAGCGCATGGTTTTGCCATCAGCAGAGAAACGCGAAGCATTGCCAAGTGGTGTGACAATTCGCAATCCGGTCGGGGCGTTCAGATCACTGACGAACAAGGTGACCGCGTTTCTAACATCACCTCGGTCGAAATAATCAAAGGCTCGTTGCTCGCGCCGCGCACCATACTTGTCGCGCGACATATCAGTTATAGGGGCACGATCCATTTTCGCTAGCCAGCCGCCGAATCAAGTGTGAAAAGTGCCGACAGGTTGGAACGGAGGTTCTAGTCCGTCTGTCCGAAAGCCGACAAACCAACGTCTTTTCAATCGCAGTGTGGGAATCGGGAGACACGTGTCCGGGTCTGCAGACAGCCTCAAACCCGAACGGCTGCTGATTGGCAGCGAATCGGATAAGGGTATCGAACAGGCTTGGAATTGGACGGTTCAACTTAACGAGGCAGCCATGCTCCTCTTCGCCCTCCTTCCGTGGATCTTCTTTACGGTCTTCACGTCACCGCTGTTGATCTTCTGACGACCGCGGCGCCTAGCGCTGCTGTCGCAAGAACGGTGATCCCCGCCCCAATTCGGCGGCGTTTCTCGTCTGAGGTTGCGCAAGAGGCAGCGGTGGGCCGGCCCTCAGGTTTTGCAGCGGCGAGCAGATCACGCGCGCGTGCGATGTTGCAGGCGCCTTTGGCGAACAGGATGCGGTGCAAGCCTTAGCCTGGAGGCTTGCCGTGACACCTATGCAAGCTTTGCATGCTTGGAAAATCGAACGGCCTGTCGGCGGTCGATGTTTCGCAAGCATCCCGCTGCGAGTGCTACGCGGCCACGGCTCTCAGCCGTACGTAAGAGCCCGGGGCGTCTTCGATGATCGGCAGCTTGCCACCGCCCGATTCACGCGCAGGCACTCGCTCCGAGTCCAGCCCGGAGATCCACGCGTCCCAAACAGGCCACCACGATCCTTGATGGGCTGTGGCACCCGCGAGCCATTCGTCAGGCGTCGGCGGCAAATCGTCGTTTGTCCAATGCCCATACTTGCTACCCGGCGCGCTGATCACGCCAGCCATATGGCCCGAAGCAGACAACACGAACTTTAAGGGGCCAGAGTACAAGTGCGTTGCCGCATAGGTCGATTTCCAGGGCGCGATATGATCTTCGCGCGTCGACAGGATGAAAGTCGGCACCTCAATCTTCGACAAATCGATCGGAACGCCGGCGAGGCTGATGCCGCCTGGCCTGGCCAGAAGATTCTCCTGATACATCTTTCGCAGGTAGAACGAATGCATGGCCGCCGGCATCCGCGTCGAGTCCGAATTCCAGAACAGGAGATCGAACGGAAGCTGGTCCTTGCCGAGCAGGTAGTTGTTGACGACAAAGGACCAGATTAGATCGTTGGCGCGCAACATGTTGAATGAAGTCGCCATGTCCTAGGCGTCGAGATATCCTTGGTCGTGCATCCTCCTTTCAAGCGATGCGAGTTGCTCATTGTCGATGAAGACAGCCATATCTCCGACTTCGGTGAAGTCGACGAGCGTCACGAAATAGGTGGCGCTGGCAAGCCGATCGTCGTTCTTCGCCGCGAGATAGGCCGCCGTCGAGGCAAGCAAGGTGCCACCAAGGCAATATCCGACCGCGTTGACCCGACGCTCGCCCGTTACCCTCTCGACCGCATCCAGGGCCGCGATCGGCCCTTCGAGCATGTAATCTTCGAAGCCTTTCTCGGCGAGCTTCTCGTCAGGATTGACCCAGGAAATGACAAACACCGTGTGTCCCTGATCCACGGCCCACTTGATCAGCGAATTCCTTGGCTGCAGATCGAGCACGTAGAACTTGTTGATCCATGGCGGGATGATGAGCAGCGGTTGTCTGCGAACCTCACGCGTCGACGGGGCATACTGGATCAATTGCATCAGATTATTCTGATAGATGATCTTTCCCGGCGTCGTGGCGATGTTCTCGCCAAGGCGAAAGGCCTTCATGTCAGTCATTTTGATCGACAGGCGGCCATCGCCGCGGCTCAAATCGGACAACAGATTCGCCAAGCCGCGCAGCAGGTTCTGTCCACCCGATTCCAGCGTTGCGGTGAGAACCTCCGGATTGGTCGCAATGAAATTGGAAGGCGATAGAGCATCGACGAACTGGCGTGTGTAGAAGTCGACCTTTCGGGCCGCCGCCTCGTCCATGCCCTTCACGTCCCGGACCGTCGAAAGGATCGACTTGGCAGCGACCAGATAGCTTTCCTTCACGAAATGAAAGACGGCGTTCTCGGTCCAATCGGGGTGCTTGAAGCGCTTGTCCTTCGGCTTATCGGTTTCAGGAGCTCGTAGGTTGAACATGCGCTCCGCGCTCTTTTGCCAAACCGCGAGATTGTCGTTGACGAGATCGATCTGCGCCTTCGCCACCGCGGTTGGGTCGGCTGACATCTTCGTCATGAGGTCGGCAAAATCGAATCCAAGCGTCGATGTATCACCCATGCCGAATTTCGTGGGGTCGGTCTGGTTGGACACAAAGCGCTGCATAAGCACCTGGCTTTGCTTTGCGATGTTCTGGAGCTGCTCTGCCAGTGCGAGGGGGTCCCACGAGGTCTGGGTTGACTGGTCCGCCATGTTTCCTCCGCGAGCGATTTTGTGTCGGACCGAGTGCTCGGAGCCTCGGCCGTTTAGTGTAGCCTAACACCTCACCGGCTCGATTGGAGAAACATAAAGCGCAGCTCGCCACCGCAGCTTTTTGTTCCGACCTCCCGCACGCGAATACCATCGCTCAATGACGATCATTTTTGCCGCCGCTCGAACTTGTGCGAAGCGAGATCGCCCCCTTGCGCTGCCTTGATGGTTCCATCCCTCCCGGCCCGCTTGTGAGGTAGCCTCCGGATATCACCGGATGCGTCGGGGTCGGACGCTGCCGCTGCTCTTCTTCGGACGCTTCCTTCTGCGCCTGCAGCCGCTGCACGAAGATTTTTGCAGCCCGCGAAATATGATCGCGACTGAGCCGCTCTGCTTCCGCGCCGTTGCCCGCGATGATGGCATCGAGGATCGCAACATGCTCGCTGAGGATGGTTTGCGGCATTTGCGCACCGTCGCGCAGCACCTCGCCCATGACGCGTCGCAGATAGGGCCAGTGCGGCGCGGTGAACCCGACGTCAGCCTGCTGTAGCGCTCCGAAGTTGAACCGAATTCAACGAGGGAACACGCACGGAATCACCTGCCGACCGTGCCGCCGGTAGGTTCGAAAATCGGCATCCGTCGTCAACACCATGGGATCGTTCACGACCTCGGTCATCCGAACGAGGCAGGCATCCGCGAAGCTCATGGGCACCTCGGAGTATTTCTCCAGCAACCTGAGCACGGCGTCCACATCATCGGCAAATCGGTAGCTGCAGATGAGCGCGCCGCGGCGAAGCAGCGATGCGATGCCTCCTATTCCGCGTCCTCCGAGGAGGTGAAGGGTCTCGGATAAGACGGCCTCGCAGGTTAACCAGGGAGGTGGGAAACGCGAAGCTTCGTCTGCGGCCCAGCCGTGGTTGCCATCGCGCCGGCTGAGGAGCGCCACGAGAAAACCGGCATCAACGAGGGCGCTTGCGGCCATAGCCGGTTGACCTCAGGTATTCTTTCTTCCGTGCGCTCAAATCCGGCGGCAACTGATCAGCCGAACCGATGAGATCGGCAACCGCGTCGAGCAAGGTTGACCGCGTCGCACGAGACCTGCCTGTTTCGGTGAGGCGCTCCCGCACAACGTCGGATTTCGACATCTGACGGCGCCGCGACTCCGCTTCAATTTGAGCGACCAGATCTTCAGGCAATCGAACGGTCAGAGTTTTCATGGACAAGATGTATTACAAAAGCGGCAGATGCGCAATACAGATCAATGACTGCTTTTTGATGTCGTGGCCGACCTCCGGTCCCTTCCCAGTCAGCCCAACTCGACGTCCGCGGCTCCAAGTGTGCTTGGAAGCCGCCAGCTTCTTTCAACCAGAGAGATTGGGTCTTACCGGTCTTTCACCGCTTCTGCTTTTGCGGCTTTCGAAGCCGTACGCCTGGCCCGCCGCCGTTCTCGTCGATGAACTCGACCCCGGCGGCTTCCAGGGCGCGTCGGACTGCGAGGTTGTTAGCTGCGGTCATGGAAGTCTCGCCATCTGCTAGCTCGGCGCGTCGGATCGTCGCGACGCTCAGCGAACTTTCGCGAGCAAGATCCTCCGCACTCCACCGAATAAGCGAACGGGCGGCTCGGATCTGAGCGCTAGTCAATGCGCTGATGTTCATGTTGACACTTTTTAGAGCTTGTGCTATGTTTCATATCATAAGCATCTATTCATATCGAACCGAGGAATTGCGTCAGCAGGATCGATTCTCCAGTAGCGAGAGGAAGACATGAAATCGAACAGGTGGAAAGAAGCGCACAGGCGTGAATTCATCGGTGGCTCTGATGCCCGGATCATCATGGGCGACGACGAGGCGGCGTTGCTCCGCCTCTGGAAGGAGAAGCGCGGCGAGCTTGAGCCAGAGGACTTATCAGGCGAGCTTCTGGTCCAGCTCGGCACGGTGACGGAGAACCTAAACCGGCACTGGTACGAAAAGAACACCGGACAGATTGTCCGTGACGTGCAGCGGCAGGTCTTTCATCCCGTGCACCGCTGGATGGCGGCGACCCTCGACGGCCACGTGGCGGAAACGGGGGCCGTGTTCGAGGCCAAGTTCATGCTGCCGTGGAATTTTTCGGAAGAAGGCGCGGCCGAGAAACACATGGCCCAGTTGCAGCACAACATGTGGGTGACAGCCTGTCGGGCGGCCGTCCTATCCATCATCACGGGGGGCGGCAAATGGGTGGAGATGACCATTCCGGCCGATCCGCTCTATCAGCACCTGCTGTTGACCGCGGAGCGGAAGTTTTGGCGCTGTGTCCAAAGCGGCGAAACCCCTCGCCTCTTCGGCATCGAGCCGCCGCGGCCCAGGGTCGAGGCGGTCAGAACCATCGACATGAGCAGCTCCAACGCCTGGGCGGAGTTTGCAAACCTCTACCGCATGACCCGATCTGCCGCGCTCGACCATGATCGGGCGAAGACCGAGTTGAAGGCCCTGGTACCGCAGGACGCAAAGGAAGCCTGCGGGCACGGAGTAAGAGCGAGACGATCAAAGGCGGGAGCGATCAGTTTTGAGGTCGTTGACGGGGAGGCACATGATGCAGTCCTCCAGCGCTAGCATTGGAGCGCTCGCCGCAGCCCTTGCGAAAGCTCAGGCCGAGATCGCGAACCCGGAAAAATCCCTCACGGCGACCATTGTCTCGCCATTCCCGCGCGAAGGGAATCGGAGCTTTCGCTACGCGTCCCTCTCCTCAGGTCTCGATTTGGTGCGCAAATGCCTTGGCGGGCACGAGATCGCCACCGTGCAGACCACAGCAATCGATGAGGGTAGCGGCCTGATCAGGCTCACGACCAAGCTCGTTCATGCCTCCGGTGAATGGATTTCGTCGGACTGGCCGGTTTGTCCGGTCGGCGAGACGGCAGCGCCGCACCGGCTCGGAGCCGCCCTCACCTATGCCAGACGATACGCCTTATTCACCCTGGTCGGAATTGCCGGAGAGGATGATCTCGATGCGCGAGACCTGAACGTCCTTCCAATGACCGCAGCACGTGACGGATTGGCAGCGACTGGGAAAGGCGAGCCTTACGAGGACTCAGAATTGCTGGCATCTAAACGTGGCCCGGCGCCCCCACGCCGCAATGGGACCGAGCGCTCAAAACCCGCCGTTCTCTCGTCCGCGGAGTCCGAAGACCTCCGGCAGCAATTGACCGCTGAGCTCACGTCCCTGAATGAGCCCGAAGCACTTGCCAATTGGGCGCATCGGGCGCTTCCGCTTAAGAATCAGCTACTGGCTGCAGATGCGCAAAGAGTCGAGGCCGCGTTCGCGGCCAAGCTGAGCCAGCTCGATGAAGGCGCAGCAGTCGAACCGCCGATCAAAAACGGCTGCAATCACCAATTGTCGGGCGAACCCTGCGGCAACGCAGTCGTCACCATTCGCAAACCGATCCGCGAACGCGACCGCCACCATCTGAGATTTGTAGCCTCTCAGCCCTGTCTTGTCTGTGGGAGGGTCCCAACCGATGCCCATCACATCAAGTTTGCGGAGCTGCAAGCGATAGGACGAAAAGTCAGTGACAAATTCACCGTTCCGATCTGCAGGATGCACCATCGTGAACTGCACCGGCACGGGAATGAGCGAACCTGGTGGCAGAATCAGGGAATCGATCCTCTTCCGATTGCGGCCTCGCTGTGGGCGCGGACGCATGAGGTCGTGTCCGTTGCTGCAGAGATGATCGGCGACATTGACGTTCCCACTAACGTCAACGGACGGAATGGACCGCTACCCTTAGTCCCGCACCAAAATGACGAAACGAAGCCAATTGTTGTTCCAGAGGCAGAATGACCTCCTTTCGGCAAATCGAGGCGAACCGCCGTAACGCACAATTGAGCACCGGTCCCATCACGGAAGACGGCAAAGGAAGATCGCGACAAAATGCGGTTCGTCATGGTTTGACTGCGGAAACCGTCATTCACGCGCTGGAGGATGCCGAGGACTACGCAGCATTCGAGACGGCCGTGACATCTGACTACGACGCGCAATCGGCCGTCGAAAGAGAGCTGGTGCTTAGACTGGCGAGCCTGTTGTGGCGCTTACGTCGTGCGACCGCCATCGAAACGGGTCTCTTCGAGATCCAGGCGCGACAATTGCTGCAGTTCCGCAAGCGACGCCGATACGATCGGCGGGATCAACGGACGGTCGACAATCTAGACCAGCGCCCTGCTGGGTCCGAGAACGATGGAGACCAATATCGCCGGCTCCACGCCAGGTGCGATGACGCCAATTCACCGTCGAAGGCAGAGAACGATCTCACACGATCCTTCGTCCACCTGACCAAGCATCCATCTTGCCCTCTCGATCGATTGAGCCGCTATGAGGCCACGCTTTGGCGACAGGCTTGCCAAATCCTGCTCTGTTTGCAGGGTCTAAGCCGGCGGAGGCCTTGGGAAAGACTCCGCCGCTTGTAAAGCCCACGGTTGGCAGCGTGATTTGCACGCGATTGGCCTTTCAGTTCTATTTCGTACGGCCGGTCTCTGCCTCAACATTTCGGCACGCCAACCATGCGTCGAACCTGCGGCTCTTTGCAGGATTTTCGAGGTTGGAGCCCCACCGAGCGACGCGCTATCGCCTCACCTTGGCGGTTTAGGCTTTGCCCGACAGCATTCTTCGTTGAAGGGGGCTGAGCTTCTTGGGGTCAGGTGGTCCGTGCGCCTTCCCCTTTCGCGTGGCAAAAAACTCATCACGCGCCTCCCCTCCTTCTTTGGAGGGCGCACCCTTGGTGAACGTCTTGTCACCGCCCTTGGATTTTTTCCGCATCACTTGCTCCGTCGGGCAAATCAGTGATCTATGAGACGCCCTGACCAATTTATCAGGAGCCCTAATGTCGGAACCAGTTTCTGAGCTTATCGAGATATCGAAGCTCAATGGCGATTTCAAAAGGAATTACGGGAAGCTCATCGGTGCTTTCCTCTATCTGCGCTCGATCAGCGCTGCGCGCGGGCGCTCGTTCTTTTGGAGTGGCTTTTTGTTTGCGCTGGTTTCTGCCTGTGCGGCGTGGCTCGAGCGACACGGCTTTTCATGGCTACACGTCGCCGAATAAATTCAAATTGAGAGGTGGTTGGCTTACTCCCATCGGCTCGCGCCGAGCGCAGTCTGCCATAGAGAGCTGCCAATACGCCCTCCAGGCTATCGAGCCGCATGTGACGGAAAAGCCGATCTGAGACACGCAATTTCTTTCTGTCTTTCGACAACGGGAGAACGGCGGTCGGCATGAGGAAATAGTCCTGAATTTGGCGGTTGCCGGAGTCCATTCGGATCAAGAGCGTTAAGTCGGCTCGTGGGTACTTGAGCCTTCGAACTTCCCAGCGCCGAGACTTGGCAGTGCCGTCTGAAACAGCCCGCGCGACCGCAACCGCCACGGTCAATCCTCCGGAAATCGTGAGAAGATACAGTTCGTAAGAAAGGAAGGGTTCACGCCGCGTCCCCTCAGATCGACGTTGATATCATCGACCACAGAGCAGATTACGTGGTCGATTTCGGCCGCCACCTCTGCAAAGCGATATCGGGCCTTGGGTCTGAAACCAACAAGCTCATAGGCCCGCATCAACGATCCGAATCTGTTCGCATACACGGAGGGGTGGCGCACTTTTTTTGCGGCCTGCACAATGTGCACACTCAATCGACCCTTTCGCCGCAACAGTGCACTAAGGCGATCGAGCAGTTGTCGATCGGTTTCTATCTTGTTGTTTTCGACCTCTTGGAGTCGCTTTTGCGCCCTCGCGAAAAGGCGGGGCTCGATGATCGCTTTGAAGGCATTGTCCCGACGTATCCACATACCGGGGGGATTTTTGATCAATCGGTCACCGAGCTTCGTCGAACGGCGATTGAAGACCATGTGGCCTAGATAGACCTCGTTCTCCAAAACGTTGCTGATGGTGCGCGAGGTCCAGCGTTTTCCGCTTCGAGTGAAAGTGCGCTCAGCATTGAGTTCCTCCGCTATCGCCGACCTGTTCTTTTTCTGAACGACGAACGACGCAAAGATGCGGCGGATGAGGTTGATTTCGGATTTAGGGTCAGGAACAAGAATAACCCGCTCGCTCTTCACGTTCTTCCGCTGGCCGTATTCCAGAATCGCCTTCGGCCTGCCGTTCTCGTCGACCAACATCCGACGCAGTCCATACGCGGCCGGTCCTCCGCGCCAATATCCTCGGCTCACGGTATTGGATTGGCCGAGAAATACATGCTTCGACAGATCTCGGCTGAAATTCGCAGCTCCCACACGCTTCAGATTTTTGAGAACGACCGATACAAGGCTGCCATCATTCTCAAACTCTTCGGAACAATAATGAACTTCGAGGCCGGCCCGCTTGCAAATGAACTCGTAGTAGGCGCTTTCATCGACGTCCTGGAAGCGTCCCCAGCGACTGACGTCGAAGACAAGAATGCAATTGAAATCTGCCCGCCCATTCTGGACGTCATCTATAAGCTGCTGAAGACCGTCACGGCGGGCGATACTAAGTCCGCTACGCCCCGGGTCTGAATAGGTATGGACTATTTCGATGCCCCGCCTCGCGGCGTAGGCAGCAATAGCAGCGGCCTGAATCTCGATTGAGAATTTCTGCGGATCGCTCGACATGCGCACGTACTGCGCGGCGCGAGGAGCTGCTTGCGATTGGAGTAGTCGGGGTCCTTTGGGCGTTTGCCATCGTCCCCTCCATTGTACAACGAGGATGCTCGCTGACGTGCGGCGACGTCCTGCCCGGCCCAACGATCAAACGCTCACCATGGTTTCAATTGCACGCCGGTCGTGGACGCTGGCGTTGTACGAAGCCTTTTATGGTAGCACCTTGAAGGAGCAGCACAGGTCGAGCTGGCTTTGAATTCCGGCAGAAGCACGATATGAGGGGCAGGAAACGAATGGTGCTGAATGTCCATTTTCAACCCTGGTTGCGTAAGCCTTCGCGATTATTAGCTACGCTCGTGACGCCGAGTTGGATGGGCATCTGAAAGATAATCGCTTGATGAACATACCCGGCCCCTCCATAGGAACAGACGTATCGGTGCTGGACCTTCAATTGTCCGATCGAAAGCGGGTATTTCAGCAGCACGCCGAGCTCATTGCCGGCGAGCGCGAGGGTTGGATCGCCAAGAACGAGAGCTATTACACCGCCGACCGCAACTATATGCGCTTCCTGATCGAGCCGGGCTCGCGCGTGCTGGATCTCGGCTGCGGCACCGGCTCGCTGCTGGCAGCGCTCGATCCGGCCTATGGCGTGGGCGTGGATTTTTCGCCGGCGATGATCGCGATTGCGGAAAAGCAGCATCCTGGCCTCAAGTTCATCGTCGGTGACGCCGAGGTCCCCTCCGAGCAACTGAAGAAGGCAGGTCCCTTCGACTATATCGTCCTCTCCGGCATGTTCGACGATATCGAAGTCGCGCTCGAACTCCTGCATGATCTCTGCAAGGCGGAGACGCGGATCGTTATCGCGTATTATGCGTCGCTGTGGGAGCCCCTGACCAAACTCGCTACATGGGTGGGGCTGCGGATGCCCCAGCCACAGACCAACACCATCTCGAACGCCGACCTGCGCAACATCATGGATCTCGCCGAGCTCGAGATCATCAGCGAAGATGCCCGGCAGCTCATTCCGTTCCACCTGCTGGGTCTGGGACCGTTCGTGAACAAGGCGATCGCTCCCTTGCCCCTGATCAGGCATCTCTGCCTGCGCACCTACATGGTTACGCGCTCCAAGCGCATGCAGCGCAAGCCCGCGCCCTCGACATCGATCGTCATTCCCTGCCGTAACGAGATGGGCAACATCGAGCGTGCCATTCGTGAAATGCCGCGCTTCGGCTCCGAACAGGAGATCATTTTCGTCGAGGGAAACTCAACTGACGCAACGCTTGCCGAGTGCAGAAGAGTCCAGTCGGCCTATGAAGGCAAATTGAACATCAAGGTTCTGCGGCAGGACGGCAAGGGCAAGGGCGACGCTGTGCGCAAGGGCTTTCAGCATGCCACCGGCGATATCCTGATGATCCTGGATGCGGACCTGACCGTCCCGCCCGCGGCACTGGCGAAGTTCTACGAAGCCATTGCCACCAACAAGGGCGAGTTCATCAACGGTACCCGCCTCGTCTACCCCATGGAGAACGAGGCCATGCGCCCGCTCAATCAATTGGCCAACTTGGCGTTCGCGAAGATCTTTTCCTATCTGCTCAACCAGCGCTACACCGACACGCTGTGCGGCACCAAGGTGCTCTGGAAGAAGGATTACGAGCGGCTCCGCGTAGCGCGAAGCTATTTTGGCGAGTTCGATCCGTTCGGGGATTTCGACCTGATCTTCGGCGCCGCGAAGTTGAGCCTGCGGGCGATCGAGCTTCCGGTCCACTATGGCGCAAGGAAGTACGGCAAGACGCAGATCTCGCGCTTTCGCGACGGGTGGCTGCTCCTGAAGATGGTGGTGTTTGCCTACAGGAAGATGAAGGCGATCTAGGAGGTTCAGCCGTCTTCAACTGCCAAAAAACGCCTGAGCGCGCGATCGATCATGGCATCGAGACGCTCCTCCAATGCCAGATCTGCGAGCATACGCGCCTCCGTGAGAAAAGTCGCTGCTCTCTCGTAATGGGATATTTGCCTTTGGCGTGGGCGCTCGCACTTTTGGCAAGAGAACGGCCTGCGCGCTCCGGGGCATAGCGACCAGTGAATCCGATTGATGGCGACCACCATTTCCGATCGATGACGACCACCTGTTCCGGTCGATGGCGACCAGGGCAACAGGGCTGTGGACGGGCGTGATGAAC
>Ga0209166_10002012_pt1 | contig 15972 bp, 15 predicted proteins | sample Coa_R1_3_FD_187151 | JGI IMG/M metagenome (GOLD analysis project Ga0209166, IMG submission 187151) | Surface soil microbial communities from Centralia Pennsylvania, which are recovering from an underground coalmine fire - Coalmine... | ecosystem: Environmental > Terrestrial > Soil >... | reverse complement strand
AGCGGCGCAAGCACCGCCCACGCTGCGTCCGTCAGTTCTCCCCGCCCGACCATGCCCAGCTCCTGTGGTGTGCACACCCTCCTGCACAGGATACCGGGCAACGGGTCCATTCATCAGACAGACCCTAGTCGCGGCACGGCGCAGGTTTCGAAGATCGTTATCACCCGCGAGCAGATAGGCCGCGAATCGCTGCCGTATTAGGCGCCGAGCAGCTCGACGGTGTTGCCGTCGGGGTCTTGCAGCATGGCGATCCAGACGCCAGGGCGCGCCTCGCGCAGCGGGATCGTAAAGCTGTGGCCCTTCGCCTCCAGCCCCTTCACTACGCCGGGCAGGTCCTTCACGCTGATCGTGAAGTAGCGGATGCCCGCTTGCGCCTCGCGCTCGCGCGGGCCAGCAGGCGGCGGGCCGTCGTGGTATTGCATCAGCTTCAGCACCGTGTCGCCGATCTGGATGCGATGCATCGTGCGGTTGCCGGGAAACGCCATCTCGCCCGCCTTCGGTAAGCCAAGATCGTCGCAGTAGAAGCGCACGCAGGCATCCACGTCCCGCACCAGCACCCCGAGGTCAATGCCGGGCTTCGCGATCTCCATCGTCTTCTCCTTGCTCACCGCCAGCCTTCCGCGGCGGTAGCGAAGCGCATGCTACCGCGATCACAGCGACAGTTACCATGCGCCCTGCTCGCGCAGCTCCGCGATCTCCTGCCAGGAGAAGCCGGCCTCCAGCAGCACCTCTTCGGTGTGCTGGCCGACCTCCGGCGCAATGCTGCCGGGATTCGATGGCGTCTCGCTGAAGCGGATCGGGCTGCCGATCGCCGCGATCCGGCCCCACTGCGGATGTTCAACGTCGATCAGATAGCCGTTCGCCCAGACCTGCGGATCTGCGGCCACCTCGGCGTAGTCGTGCAGCGGCGCGTACCGCTGGCCCTCGGCGCGCAGCCGCGTGCACCACTCGTCGGTGCTGTGCGTGCGGAAGATCGCTTCCAGGAGTGAGTAGAGTTCCGGCCACCTCGCCTCGCGGGCGCTGCCCTGGCTGAAGCGCGGGTCGTCGATCAGGTCGGGGCGCTCGATTGCCCGGCAGAAGCCGGCCCACAGCGGCGCCCGCGCCCCGGCGATGGCGAGGTGGCCATCGGCGGTGGCGAACACGCGCCAGACGCCGCCCACGGCCGGGTGACCGCGGTTGGCGCGGCCCGGCACCTGCCCGGAGAGCAGATACTGGGTGATCTCCGTCGCCTGCGACCAGATCTGCCCGCCGAGCAAGGAGACATCGACGCGCTGGCCGCGTCCCGTGCGCTCGCGCGCGTACAGCGCGGCCAGCACGCCGGCGGCGAGGTTTTGCGAGGCGGCATGGTCGGCGATGAACGCGCCCACCGGCGAGGGGAAGCTGCCGTCCTCGCCCGTGGTGCTCAGCAGGCCGCCGGCCGCCTGCCCGTTGATATCGGCGCCCTCGCGCTCGGCATCGGGGCCGACAGGGCCGAAGGCGCTGCCGGTAGCGTAGATCAGCCGCGGGTTGAGCGCGGCAAGGTCGTAGTAGCCCAGGCCCCAGCCGTCCAGCGTGCCCGGCTTGAAGTTGCTCAGCAGGACATCCGCTCCCTGCGCGAGGCGGCGCAGCACGGTCTTGCCGGCCTCCGTGCGCAGGTCGAGCGAGATGCTGCGCTTGCCGCGGTTGAGCGCGTAGAACATGGCGCTGCGCGGGTCGTCCGCACTTATCACCAGGCCGCGGGCAAAGTCGCCGCTGCCGGGCAGCTCGACCTTGATCACGTCGGCGCCCAGATCGGCCAGCAGTTGGCCCGCCTGCGGCCCCTGCACAACCATCGACACATCCAGAACCCGCACGCCGTCCAGCGCTCCCATGCTCTTCCCCCGCACGCCTGCATCGTGTGGCCTCATCATACGGTCGTGGTGCGCGGCCTGAGGGACGGGTGCGAGCCGCTGCCAGACGTTGACCCTCCCCAGGCAAAGCCCTAGCATCGTGCACGCCGCCCATTGCAGGCGACGAGCGTCGAGGGCACGGCAGGTGCGGCGGTTTCCGAGGCCGGGACCGACCGCGCCGCCAGGCCGTGCCGGCGGAGAGGACGAATGGCGTACGACAAGCCGATTCCCGACCCCAGCCCGCACACAAAGCCGTTTTGGGAGGGCGCCAAGGCGGGAAAACTGATGCTGCCGCGCTGCACGAGTTGCAATCGCGTGCACTGGTATCCGCGGCTGATCTGTCCCTACTGCCACGCGCGCGAGATCGAGTGGATCGAGGGCAGCGGCGAGGGACGCATTCACACCTTCGCCGTGCAGCATCGCGCCTTCGGCGGCTGGGCGGCCGAGACGCCCTTTGTCACGGCCTACATCGACCTGAACGAAGGCGACCGCATGGCCACCGTGCTGCGCGGCGTGGACGCGACCAGGCCCGAGTCGATCAAGATCGGCGCCAAAGTGCGCGTGGAGTTCGAGCCGGCCAGCGAGGATGTGCACATCCCCTTCTGGCGAGTCGTCTGACGTTCCGGCCCGCGGCCGCGGCGAGAGGCCAGGCTGCTGCCGGCCGACTCGGCGCAGACATCAGTTAACTGCTGAGAGAAGAGGACGCGCAATGCCAGGTGAGCTTTCCCGCGCCGCGGCGATCGTGGGCGCAACCGAGGCGAACGAGATCGGCTACCCGGAGCCGCCGCGCACGTCGCTGCAACTGCACATCGAGGCGATCAAGAACGTCAGCGACCAGACCGGCATCCCCATCTCGCGCATCGACGGCATCTTCTCCGCCGGCTGGTCCTCGGAGCTGGCCGAGCACCTGGGCCTGCACCCGAAGTACATCGACACGACCGCGGTCGGCGGCTGCTCGTTCGAGATGCACGTCCACCACGCGCTGGCGGCGATTCACGCCGGCATTATCGACGTGGCGCTGATCAGCCACGGCGAGGCGGGCTGGTCCGCCCGCGCCAACAAGGGACGCGGCACGGGTGGCTTCCGCGGCGCGGGCGATCCCTGGGCGCCGGGCACGCAGTTCACCACCGCGTACGGCTTCTCCGGCGCGCCCTCGAACTACGCGCACGCCATGACCCGCCACAACCACCGCTACGGCACCACGCCGGCCGACTTCGCCCACATCTCCGTCGTCACCCGGCAGTGGGCGATGCTCAATCCGCGCGCGATCATGTTCTCGGCGGAGAGCAATCCGGGCGGCGGGCCGATCTCCGTGGAGGACGTGCAGAAGGCGCGGCTGATCGCCTGGCCGCTGACGCTGCTGCATTGCTGCCTGGTGACGGACTACGGCGGCGCGGTGCTGATTGCGAGCCCGGAGATCGCGGCCAGTGTGAAGACTAAGCCGGTCTGGATCGCCGGCGCGGGCGAGAGCATGAGCCACTCCAATATGCTGGAGATGGAGGACTTCACCGCGACCTCGGCCGCCGCCTCCTCCGCCACGGCCTACAAGATGGCCGGCATGGGCCCGGAAGACATGGAAATGGCGATGATCTACGACTCGTTCACCGTCACGGCCGGCATCACCGCTGAGATGCTCGGCCTGGCGCCACGCGGCGAGGGCTTTCGCCTCTGGCAGAACGGCGACGCCGCGCCGGGCGGCCGCCTGCCAATCAACACCAACGGCGGCGGCCTCTCCTTCAACCACTCCGGCATGTACGGCATGCAGCTGCTCGTCGAGGCCTACCGCCAGCTCTCCGGCACCGCGGAAGACGGCGTCAACGGCCTGAAAGGCAAGCAGACGAAGGCCCGCTCCTGCGTGGTCAATGGCACCGGCGGCAGCCTCTCCACCACCGGCACGCTGGTGCTGGTAGCGGACTGAGCGTCGTCGGGCCTTCCCCAGCCACGGGGCCGAATGCACGTGTTGCCTGCGCGCGGCGCTTCACCGGTTTCCGTGATGCGGGCAGGCGGGCGAGAGAAGGAAGCGAAGCCGGGACTGCGCCGGCGCGCGGAGCGTCACATGGCAGCGATCGAACGCGGGCGGCCGTGCGCCCGCGCCGCCGGCAGGTGCACGGTGAAGGTGCTGCCCTGCCCGACGCTGCTGGCGACCTCGATGCGGCCGTGGTGGCTCTCCGCGATCCACTGCGCCAGCGCCAGTCCGAGTCCCGTGCCGCCTTCCTCGGACGATCGCGCGTCGTCCGTGCGGTAGAAGCGCTCAAATAGGTGCGGCAGGTGACTGGCCGCGATTCCCGGCCCCGTGTCGCTCACGCGGAGCACGCCGTCGTGGCCCTGCCGCTGCGCACGTACGCGGATCGCGCCGGCGGCCGTGTAGCGCACCGCGTTGTCGACCAGGATCAGTACGAGTTGATGCAGGCGGTCCTTGTCGCCCCAAACCGCGGTCTCGGGATCCGCCTCGATCTCCAGCGCAACGCCCTTCTCGGCCGCCGCCGGCTGAAGCTGGCGCACCACGGCCGCGCCTATCTCGGAGAGATTGACCGTGCCGAAAGCCAGCGCCGCCTTCCCCTGGTCGGCGCGCGCCAGCGTCAGCAGATCGGAGACGAGCCGGGTCAAGCGCTCGATCTCGGCGATAATGTCCGCCACCACGTCCTGGTAGTCGGCGAGCGGCCGCTCGGGATGCCGCGTCAGCAGTTCGGCGTTGGTCAGCATCACCGTCAGCGGCGTGCGCAATTCGTGCGAGGCGTCGCCGGCGAACTCACGCTGGCGGTCCAGGGCAACCGCGATTGGGCGCAGGGTGCGGCCGGCGAGCCAGTAGCCCGCGCCGGCCGCCAGCGCCACACCGATCAGCCCGGCCAGCAGGGAGATCAGCGCCAGCCGCGTCACCGCCGCATTGACGAAGTACTGGGATCGCGCCACCTGCACGATGCCGACCGTTTGCCCGCCGCGCACCACGGGCAGACTGTAGACGCGCACGGCGCCGCCCTGCACGCGGATCGTCGTGTACTGGCCACTGCCGCTCTGCAGCGCTCGGACGGCGCCGGCGTTGTCGGGCAGGCCGGGCAGGGTCTGGTCTCGGGGCGGCGTGATCTGGCCGTCGACCACCGGCATCACGTACTCGAGCACGCCCTGCTCTTCCAGGTGTGAGCCGTGCTCGTCTGGCCGCGGCCGGTAGCCGGGGCCGGGGCCGCTGGGCGACGGCGGCGGGCCATCCGGCACGCCGGCGCCGACGGCGCCGGCCCGCAGCTGCAGCTCGCGGTCGTCGGTGGCGTGCGCTTCTCGCACGGCCAGCACGCCGATCGCGCCGGCGACCAGCACGACCGTAACGCCAAGCAGCGCCGCGTAGAGCAGCGTCAGGTGCCAGCGCGCCCGCGTAAACATCGAAGGGGACTCATTCCCGCAGGGCGTAGCCAACGCCGCGGATCGTGTGCAGCAACTTCTTTGCGAAGCCCTGGTCGATCTTGTCGCGCAGGTAGTGCACGTAGATATCGACCACGTTGGAGATGACCTCGGTATCGTATCGCCAGACCGCGGCGAGGATCTGCGTGCGCGTCAGCGCCTGGCCGGGATGGCGGAGGAAGTATTCGAGCAGGGCGAACTCGCGTGCGGTCAGCTCGATCGGCTTGCCGCCGCGTGTGACCTGGTGGCGCAGTAGGTCCATCTCCAGGTCGGCCGCGCTCAGCCGCGCCTCCGGCAGCTCGTCGGTGCGTCGGCGGCTGATCGAGCGCAGGCGCGCCAGCAGCTCGATCGAGGCGAACGGCTTCACCAGGTAGTCGTCCGCGCCGGCATCGAGCCCTTCGACGCGGCGCTCGACCGTGTCGCGCGCGGTGAGCATCAGGATCGGCGTGGCCACCCGTGCCCGCCGCAAATTGCGGCAGATGCTGACACCGTCGCGGCCGGGCAGCATCCAGTCGAGCACGATCGCATCGTATTCGCCCGCGCGCGCCAGCTCTTCGCCGTCCACGCCGTCGAACGCCTCGTCGACGACGTAGCGCTCCTCTTCCAGCACGCGGCGCAGCGCCCGCACCAGCCGCCGATCGTCTTCCACCACCAGCACCCGCATCGCTCACCTCTGTGAGCACAGTCTACGGCCGGCAAATGTGAGGCGGATGTGAGCAAGATGAGGATCCTCGTAGCCGTCGCCGGCCCAACCATCCAGGCGCCGGTGAAGCGGCTGCGTCTCGCGCTATTGCGCCGCCGCCGGCGTGGGCGAAGCCGTGGGCCGGCGCTGCGGCACGGGCGTTGCCACCGTCGCATCGCCGGGCAGGACCAGCACCGCGGCGGGGTTGCCGCTGTTGTCGAGCGCGACCGCCAGGTGATCGCCGCCGTGGATCTGCTGGGGCGCCACCGAGGTGAGGCGCCGCAACGGGCTCTGCTCATCGAGCGCCACGCTGACGCTGCCCGTTCGCCCGGCAAGCTGCACGCTCTTGGCGCTAACAGCCGTCACCAGGCCGTAGGCCTCCGGCGCCTGTTGCGCCGAGGGATACGCCTCCCAGCCGGTGAAGCCGCCGGCGCTCTTGGGCGGCAGCGCCCCTGGCTGACCAAGCTGGGCGGCGGGAATCAGCACCACCAGCTTGATCGCGAAGGAGTTTACCAGGTTGGGTACGCCGCCGATCGTCAGCCCGTCGCCGACGGCGATTGCGCCAGGCGCGGCTGGCAGCAGCGCCTCGATGCGTGTCTGGGGGCCGAGCGTGAGCTGCCGTGGCTTGGCGCCGGGAGCGGGCGCCAGGGTCACGGTGTTGCCCGCCACCTCCTGCACGTCGCCCTTCAGCAGGTCGGCTCGATACTGCAGCGCCGGTAACGGCGGCAGCTTCGCGGCCGCGTTCGAGCCGCCGCCCCGCAGCGCCAGCAGCGCCAGGAGCGCGACCATGACGAGCAGCGCAAGGACCGCCGCAGCGAGGATCGCGCGCATTCTCCACGGCGCGCCACCCAGCGGGACGCCGCTTGCTCCCGCAGCCACCCCACACCTCCGCCCCGTCACGCCCTTCATGGCGCCTCAACGTCACGATAGCAGCGCCGCGGGCGAGGGTCACGGCCGGCACGGCCGTTGCTTCGCGGCCGCGGAAGATGCTACCTTCGGCGCGCCGGAAAGAGGATCTGCGCGCCCATGCTGCTCGCCGTTCTGGCGTTGGTTGTGCGCCGCGCGCTCGGCAACTGGCGGCTGCTCGCGGTCGTCACGGCCGGCGTCGTCTTCGCGGCCGCGCTCACCTCCAGCACGGCCATCTATGCCGACGCCATCCGCGACCTCGGCCTCAGCCACGCCCTGCGCGGACAGCCGCAGCTCAGCCTTGACACGATCGTCACCAGCACCAGCGCCCGCATGGCCGCCGCGGAGGATGCCTCACGCCGGCAGAACACGCAGGGCATCGCGCACGCCTACGCCGGGCACTGGCTCAGCGGTCCGGTCGAATACGGCCGCAGCGCTACATTTTACCTTTCGCCCCCCGGCCAGCCTGCGCCCGTCGCCGACAACCGGCCGCGCAGCTTCCTGCAATACCAGGACGGCCTGGCCGACCACGTGCGCGTGACCGACGGCGCCCTCACGCTGCACACCGATCCCGCCGCCGATCCCAAACAGCCGCCCACCGTGCAGGCCGTGATCGGCAAGGTCACCGCCGATCGGCTCAAGGTGAAGGTCGGCGACCGCTTCGATCTGCATCCCTACTGGCACCTGGAGATGGCGCCGATCAGCGTCGTCGTCGCCGGCATCATCGAGCCGAAGGATGCGAACGAAGAGTACTGGATGGGCAAGAGCGACCGCTTCGAGCTGCTGAGCCAGTCGTGGGACACTTATCCCTTCTTCGTGGACCGCGACACGCTCGAAGGCACGGTCGCCGCCTACTTGCCCGACATCGAAGGCGATTTCACGACGCTCTTCCCCGTGAAGGCGAGCGGAATCAACGCGGACAACGCCACCCGCGCCCTTAACGGCTTCGACGGCATGGAGGCGCAGCTTCGCGCACAGATCCCGCGCACCACGATCAACACGGTCGTGCCGGAGACGATCTCGACGTATCAGAGCAAGCTCTTCTTCAGCCGCCTGCCGCTGTTCGCGCTGATGCTGCAGGTCGTCGGCATCGTGCTCTACTACATTGTCATGGTTTCCACGATGCTGGTGGACCGCCAGGCCGGCGAAGTCGCGCTGCTCAAGAGCAGGGGCGCCAGCACCCGGCAGATTGTCGGCGTCTACGCGATCGAGGGCGGCATCATCGCGCTGCTGGGCGGCGTGCTCGGGCCAGTGCTGGCAGCCGCGACGATCCGCCTGCTCGGCCCCACGCCGCCCTTCCACGACCTCTCCGGAGGCGCCCTGCTGCGCACACACATCTCGACCCAGGCCTGGCTGCTGGCGGCGCTGGGCGCCGGGCTGTCGCTGGCCGCGCTGCTCTGGCCGGCGTACCGCGCCAGCCGTTACAGCATCGTCGGCTTCAAGCAGGCGCTCTCGCGCCCGCCGCGCACGCCGGCCTTCTTCCGCTACTACCTGGACGTTTTCCTGATCGTCGTCGCCGCGGTGCTCTTCTACGAGCTGCGGCAGCGCGGCTCGCTGGTCACGCAGCAGCTCTTCGGCAACTTGAAGACCGATCCGTTGCTGCTGGTGACGCCCACGCTGTTCATGCTGACGATCGCCCTGCTCTTCCTGCGCCTGTTCCCGCTGGCGCTGCGCCTCGTGGCGCGGCTCTTCGGCGAAGTCAGCGGTCCCAGCGTGCTGCTCGGCCTCTGGCACATGGTGCGCAGCCCCGTGCACTACAGCCGGCTGATCCTGCTCCTGATCCTCGCCACCAGCCTGGGCATGTTCGCCGCCGGATTCCGCGCCACCCTGGACCGCAGCTACCGCGACCGCGCCGCCTATCAGGCCGGCGCCGACCTGCGCGCGGAGGGCGTGCGCGAGCCGCTGCCGCTCTCCGGCGGCGACCTGGCGGCCAAGGCGCAGCAGGCGCTCGGCGCGGCCGCCGTCTCCTCCACCGTGCGCGAGAACGGCAGCTACAGCCCGAAGCAGTTCCAGCAGGTCGATGCCCAGCTGCTCGGCATCGACCCGGCGTCCTTTGATTCCGTCGCCTACTGGCGCGACGACTTCAGCGGCCATTCGCTGAAGGGCATGACCTCGGCCCTGGCGAAGAGCCGGCCCGTGGCGCTTCCCGGCCTGCTGCTGCCCGACGGCGCCCGTGCGATCGGCGTCTGGGTGCAGGGCTCGGCGGCGACGCAGCCCTATCAGATCGCCGTGCGCCTGGTGGATGCCAGCGGCCGCATCGTCGACTATCAGCTCAGCAACGGACGGGCCACGCAGCCCCCGCCCGGCCAGTGGACGTTTCTTTCCGCGCGGCTCGACCAACCGGGCGCCGGCTTCACCTTCCGGCCCGGACCTCCGCCCGCGCAGCCGCTGCGCTTCATCGCCCTGTACACGCGCTCGCGGCCGATCCAGACGGCCGAGACGGTGCAGGACTACTTCGACGATCTGCAGGTCTCCACCGACACGGCGCTGCAGGCCGCCGGCGGCTTCGCCAACGGGACGGTCGTCACGGACTTTGAGGACACCAGCGGCTTCGAGCTTGTCGGCGACGAGTCGACACGACCGACGGGCGACAGCTTCGGCCGCTCGGACAAGGCCGCGCACGGCGGCCAGTTCTCCGGCCTGCTCACCTGGACGCACGAGGCCATTCCCGTACACGGCGCGCGCATGAAGGGCGACGGTCAGCCGGTGGCGGGCTACGCCAGCCAGGAGTTCATGAAGGCGGCCGGGCTGCACAGCGGCCAGACGATCCTCATGTACATCGACCGCGCGTACGTCGACGTGCGCATCGCCGGCAGCTTTTCGTACTTCCCCACCTACACGCCCGGCAGCGGCCAGAACCTGCTCGTCGTCGACATGGCGCGCCTGCAGTACGCGACGATGCGCGTGCCGGAGGCCGGAGACGGCACCTACGCGAACGGCGTCTGGGCCAGGGGCCCGGACCCCAGCATTGACTCGCTCACCGCGCTGCGCCGCGCCGGGCTGAGTGCCGACGAGATCAGCAGCGTGGCCGAGCTGCGCGCCAGCCAGCAGCGCGACCCGCTGGTGGCGGCAAGCTGGGAGGGCATTCTCTTCCTCTCGTTCGCGGCGGTGCTCCTGCTGGCGGCGCTGGGCTTCGTCGTCTACTCGTTGCTCTCGGCGCGGGCGCAGGCGCTGGAGTTCGCCGTGCTGCGCACCATGGGCCTCTCGCGCCGGCAGATCGTCTTCGTCGTCAGCTTCGAGCAGCTGTTTGTCACCGTGGCCGGCGTGCTGGCGGGCACGATCCTCGGTTTCCCGCTCAGCCGGCTGATGATCGGCTACATGGGCATCACCGAAACCGGCTCCAAGGTCGTGCCGCCGTTCGTGAGCAGTGTGAGCTGGCAGGCGGTGGCCTCGACCTATGTGGGGCTGGCCATCGTCTTTGCCGGCGCCACCGCCGCGCTGGCCACCCTCTACGCCCGCCTCGCTGTCTCCCGCGCCCTGCGCCTGGGAGAAGGCTGATCCCCGCCTCGTATACTTGAACCTGGACGGCCGCCGGCGTCGCATGCAGGCCAGCGGGAAGGCAGGCGATGGGCATCAGCGCGGAAACCTACGAGCGCGTGGCGCTGGAGGACGGCGATGCGACATGGGAACTGGTCTGCGGCCGCCTGCGGCAGAAGCCGCCGATGACGACGGCGCATAACCGCACCGCGCGCCTGGCGCGGCGGCAACTCGAGCGTCAACTGCCGGAAGACCACTTCGACATCGCCGAAACCGCTCGCCTACGAACCGGCGGCGGTTCGTTCTACGTTCCCGACCTGGTGGTGATTCCCGCCGGCCTGCTCGCCGCGGCGCTCGCCATGCCGCGCGAGCTCGAAGTCTACGAGGCGCCGGTTCCGCTGGTCATCGAGGTCTGGTCGCCCTCCACGGGCGACTACGACGTAAGCGAGAAGCTGCCAGAGTACCAGCGCCGCGGCGATGCCGAGATCTGGCTGATCCATCCCCACGAGCGCTGGCTGAGGGCCTGGCGCCGGCAGGCAGATGGAGGCTACACCGAGACGCTGTTCGGCGGTGAGGCATCCATCGAGCCGGCGGCGTTGCCCGGCGTGCGGATCGAGTTGGCGAAACTGCTCGCCTGAACCCGAGGTACACGCGCGCCGAACAGGGTTCGACGGCGCTCGCGAACGGCGTATAGTGGGCACAGCGCAGCGCGCGGCGGAGGGGCGGATGACGTCGGGTCTGGTGGATGGCGCGATCGGCGCGGCGCCGTGGCAGAACTACTACATTTTCTGCGAAGACCTTTTCAAGATTTACAAGATCGCCGACCTCGAGGTCGTGGCGCTGCGCGGCCTTGACCTGCGCGTCGAGCCGGGCGAATTGATGGCGATCGTCGGCGCCTCGGGCTCGGGCAAAAGCACGCTGCTCAATATCCTCGCCGGGCTGGACGTGCCCAGCGCCGGCCGCTGCTACATCGGCGGCCGCGACCTGCTGGCGATGTCCGACGCAGAGTTGATCGACTACCGCCGCAGCCAGGTGGGCTTCGTCTGGCAGCAGACGGGCCGCAACCTGATTCCGTATCTGAACGCCCGCGAAAACGTCGCCGTGCCGCTGACCCTCTCCGGTGTGGGCCGGGCGAAGGCGCGGGCGCGGGCAACGGAGCTGCTCGACGCCGTGGGACTGGCGCCGCGCATGCATCACCGGCCGGAGCAGCTCTCCGGCGGCGAGCAGCAGCGCGTCGCCATCGCCGTTGCCCTCGCCAACGAGCCGCCGCTGCTGCTCGCCGATGAGCCGACCGGCGAGCTGGACTCGATCGGCGCCGACGATGTCTTCCGCGTGCTGGCCGACCTGAACGAGCGCATGAAGGTGACGATCGTGATCGTCACCCACGACGACGCCATTGCGGAACGCGTCAACCGCGTGGTCACCATTCGGGACGGGCGCACCGCCGTCGAAAGCTTCCGCCGCATCGAGCTGCACGCTGGCCGCATCGAGTCGCGTCACGACGACTTCGCCGTGGTCGACAACACTGGCCGCCTGCAGATTCCCCGCGCTATGCTCGAGCAACTGGCGATCCACGACCGGGCGCGGCTGGACTTTGCCGGCGACCGCGTGGAGGTGCGGCCGGAGCCGAAGCTCGAGGAACGCGGCATGGCTCACGACGTACCCGGCTTCCCACCGGAGGAGCGGCGCGCATGAACGGCATGCGCGTCGAGCTGGACGCGGTCAGCCGGCGCTATCAGACCGGCGGCGTCGATATCTGGGCGGTGCACGACGTCTCGCTCACGATCGAGCCCGGCGAATTCGTCGCCGTGATCGGCCGCTCTGGCTCGGGCAAGACCACGCTGCTCAACCTGATCGCAGGGCTGGAGCGGCCCAGCGCCGGCGCCATCCGCCTCGACGGCGAGGAGATCAGCGCTCTCCCTGAGAAACGGCTCACCGCCCTGCGCCGCAAGCGCATCGGCTTCGTCTTCCAGTCGTTCGGCCTGCTGCCCCTGCTCTCCGCACTGGAGAACGTCGAGCTGGCGCTGCGCATCGCCGGCGCCGGCCGGCGAGAGCGCGGCCGCCGCGCCCATGAAGTGCTGGAGATGATGGGGCTTGGTCGACGGCTGCATCACCGGCCCTATGAGCTTTCCGGCGGCGAGCAGCAGCGCGTCGCCATCGCCCGCGCCATCGCCAACCGCCCGGCGCTGATCCTGGCCGACGAGCCGACTGGCGAGCTGGACTCGGTCACCGGCCTTACGATCTTCCGCGCCCTGGGCGAGATCGCCCGCGGCGAAGGGATCACGATCATCACCAGCACCCACGACCGCGCGGTCATGGAACTGGCCGGGCGCGTCGAGGAGCTGGCCGATGGGCGCCTGCTGCCGCACGAGCAGCGCTCGCTGCTGCGCTACGCCACCTCCCGCGAAGGCCGCGGCCCAGCGCTCGCCGGCCCGCATCCGCTCTCTTCGCCGCTCGGCCAGCGGAACGAGGCCGCGGATGGGCAGGAGCCCGCAATCGGAGCAGTGCCGGCGTCCTCGACTGAAGACCATATATCGGCCGAGCCGTTGGCGCGCTGGGCGGCGCCCGCCCGCCGCGGCGTCGCGGAGCTGGAGGCGGAACGTCCCGCGGCGGAGCCGCCTGCTCTGCCGCCCGGTTCGGCCGACGAGCCCGACGCCGAGATCAGCCGCTGGGCGCCTCCGGAGCGACGCGGGTCGGCCTGAAAGTCGGCCCGCCGCCCGCGCGGAATCCGCCCTGGGGCCAAGCTCGGCGCGGCGCCACGTTCCCGGTCTGCCGACAGCCCGACTTCGCCGTAACAAAATCTGACGCATTGCGTTATATTTTGGTGACGACGGTCGGCCGCCATGTTGGTTGCGCTTCGGGTACCGAACCGATGGCATTCGCAGCCGCCGAAAGAGGAGGCCACAGTTATGTGGAGCGTCGCGCGGCTCGCGGCGGTGACGTTTGCACTCACGCTCGGCTCGCTGGCGGTAGCCAGCGCCGCCGGGCCGAGCATCACCGTCAAGCCCGGCACCTTCGTCGGCACGGCAGGCGACTGCGGTCCCGCCAGTCCCCCGGCAACCGATGCCGTGGCGTCCGCCTGGGTGGCGGGGCAGGGTCTGCCTGACGCGGGCGGCTCCAACCACGCGCTGTATCTGCAAAAGTTCGGGGCGACGTCCGACTGCTCGGCCGCGCTGGCGTCGGTCTCCGGTGTCTCCGGCATCTCACTCACGGAGCTGGGCTTCGACGTGCGCGACGACGGGCACTGCGGCGCCGGAGCGCCGCGCTTCGACGTCATCACGATGGACGGGGTCGATCACTTCTTCGGCTGCTTCTACGGCACGCACACGCCGATCGCGCGCGGCTGGACGCGGGTGCGCTTCGCGCTCGGCGACGCCTTCCCGCCCGTCACAGCGACAGAAACCGTGCAGTCGATCGAGATCGTCTTCGACGAGGGCACGGATGTTGGCTCGGGCTTCGTCTACATCGACAACATCGACGTGAACGGCACGATCGCGGGCCAGCCCGGCCTCGCGCAGTAGCGCACGAGCGTGCATCGCCCGCCGCTCCGCCCGGCTGCCGCGGCTGATCGGCCAGGCCCGTGCGGCGCCGATCCGGTTCCGCCGACGGACAATAAATCACCCGCGCAGCAAATGCGCGGGCAGGAATCGGGGAGAAGGGGAACATCGCCATGCAGATTCGTCACTTACTGGTTGCCGGCATCGCCGCTGGGGCGCTGCTGGCGCTGCCCGCCGTCACCGCCGCCGCGCCGCCCACGCGCCAGTACGGCCCAATCACCACGGTCAACGACCCCGACTCCGGCACCTGCGGCAACAACTGGGCCACCGATGCCTTCAAGCGCCTCTTCACCGCGAACACCGTGCCGAACAGCGACGGCAGCTACAGCTTCGATGAGGCGTTCATCGGCGGCAGCTTTGTGACCTCGGCCGGCGCCAGCCCCGGAGCGTGCGAAACCTTGCCGGGACCGACAGGCAACGGCCACACCGTCGCCGCCGGCGTCAGGGGAGAGTTCTCCGGCTCCTATCGCAACGTCACCGTCAGCGGCGGCACGTTCAATCCCGCTGCCGTCTGCACGCAGACCAGTTGCGACAACACCACCGACTTTGTCCATACCGTGTACGGTCCAGGCGCAAGCTTCAGCGTCAGCGCGTTCTTCTTCCAGTACCAGACCGCGCAAAACGGCGACTGGACGAACGCCTCGCCCGACCTGGGCGGCAATAGCGGCGATATCTTCAGCAACTGAGCGGGAGGCGGCCTCTGACGCGGCAGGCCCGGATCGCGCGATCCGGGCCTGCCGCGCTGCACCGCGCGTCGTTTCAGCCGGCCAGTCTTGCCAGCCAGAGGCCGGCCGCCAGCGCCAGCAGGATCACGGCGATTACTTCCGGCGAGTACGGCTTGAGCCGTGTGCGTGCCGGCGCGGCGCGGCGGATCGTTTCGTCAATGCGGCTGCGCACGGCCTCTCGCTTGAAGATCGGTTCTTGCCTCCGTTCGCGCTCCCGCCTTTGGGCCTCCGTCAGATCGCGGCGAGAGTCGCGCAATGCGAGCCAGGCGCTGCCGCCGGCGATCAGCGTGACCAGCACGGCGACCACCAGCCCCAGCACGTTCAGCACGGTCACGTGCTACCTCCGTCGTGCCGCGTGGGCATTCCCGTCCAGTGTACCCATGCGGCACGCCTCGTGGATGCCGCCGGGGACGTAGCCGCGGTGAATCGGGCTGCGCCGGTGCTTGGCGCCGCGGCGAGGCGATCGCCGGCCCGCGGACCGGCGCGGCGTCTCAATAGAGCGTGGTGCGGTAGCCCGTCTCGAGGCGCGCGTCCAGTTCCTCGACGGAGCAGTCCTCGACGCCGAGCTGATCGCGCAGTATGCGGCCCAGCGAGGGCAGCGTCTCGCGCGGAAGGTGCCGGCTGGCATCCCAAAGCCGCGAGCGGCGGAACGCCTTGGCGCAGTGCAGGAACGCCTCGCGCACCTCGACCACGATCGCCAGCCGCGGCGCCTTGCCGCCCACCGCCATCGTGGCTCGCAGGTTCGCTTGCGTGGTGATGCAGGCGCGGCCGTTCACGCGCAGCGTCTCCTCGACGCCCGGCACAAAAAAGAGCAGGCCGACCTGCGGATTCTCGATAATGTTGCCGAGCGAGTCGGTGCGGCGGTTGCCGGGCCGCTCAGGCAGCGCCAGCGTGTGCTCGTCCAGCACACGCGCAAAGCCGGGCACATCGCCGCGCGGCGAGACGTCGCAGAAGCCGGCGGCGCTCGCCGTGCCGAGCAGCGCGAAGGGCGAGTGGGCGATGAAGGCGCGGCAGTGTTCGTCCAGCCGGCCGATGTCCTTCGCCTTCGCCAGCTCCGAAGGCTCGCCCACGATCGCGTGCAACTGCTCGGGCGTGGCGACGATTTCCGTGATGCTCGAAAACGCGGTCGCGGTCTCCGCCGTCATCTGCTCACCTCTCGCGGCGCTGCGCACGCCGGCGCACATAGTGTAACGGCTGCGAGCATGGCACGGCGGCGAACCCACGGAAAAACGGCCCTGCCAGCGACCGCAGCGCCGGGTGTGATCGATCACGCGATCTGGACCACTTCGATCCTCGAAATTGGCCCACCCCCTGTGGGTATCCGGCTGGGTAGCGGACGCTGCGCCCGCGGCGGTCTCAGGCCACAC
>Ga0209166_10002011_pt1 | contig 15980 bp, 9 predicted proteins | sample Coa_R1_3_FD_187151 | JGI IMG/M metagenome (GOLD analysis project Ga0209166, IMG submission 187151) | Surface soil microbial communities from Centralia Pennsylvania, which are recovering from an underground coalmine fire - Coalmine... | ecosystem: Environmental > Terrestrial > Soil > Unclassified... | reverse complement strand
ATTGGGGCATCGCGATCAGGACCCGATGCTGAAAGACGCAGATTCCGATTTCCCGGAGCCAGGGCAGAATCCGGAACACAGCGGAGAGCCGAAGCGCAAGACCGCATAGCGGAGATGAAAGTTACTATCACCTTGCTAACCCTCCCTCAGAATGGCATATTGAGAGCCGCACGGTAAGGCCTCCTCGCCTCCTGCGAAGAGCCCGTCCCGCGATCGGCCACACGGCAACGCAGCGAGCAGCCGACCTGAACCGCGCCGGAGCGGGTTGTAAGATTGTGAGAGCGCTCGGATTTTTCGGCCGATTCCGTGACCCACCTCAGAGGAGGGGCGGTGTGAAGAAACGTGCCTCGGCGCAAGTTGTCTGCATAGTCATTCTGCTGTGTTCTGCGGTAGCCATCAGTTCGGCCCAAACCGCCACCTTCAATATGCTGGTTAGCTTCGACGGGACGAACGGTGCGTCTCCTGAGTACATGTCTTTTGTCCAAGGCGCCGATGGAAACCTCTACGGGACAACCCTCTCCGGAGTCACCCCGTACGGAACGGTCTTCACAATCACTCCCTCGGGCACGCTGACAACGCTGCACAACTTCGATGGCAATGATGGCTTCGCACCATTCGCCGGGCTTGTTCTCGCGAGAGACCTGGACTTCTATGGGACAACAGCCTATGGCGGGCCCGGGCCGGGCGGTGGAGAGGTCTTCAAGGTCACCGCGTCGGGTACGGTAACGGCGCTGTACGCCTTTTGCTCCCAACCCAATTGCGTCGATGGCGAGACCCCTTACGCAGGGCTGGTGCAGGGTACCGACGGGAACTTTTATGGGACAACAACCTACGGCGGCGGGAATAGCGGTATTGCATGCAACGGCTATAGCTGTGGTACGGTCTTTCGTATCACCCCGACTGGCATATTCACAAAACTGCACAGCTTCAACGGTACTGATGGCGGTCAACCAATGGGAGAACTGGTCCAAGGAATAGACGGGAATTTCTATGGAACAACATACTTAGGAGGGGGCCAGGCTAGCGGTACAATCTTCAAGCTCAGTCCGCAAGGCAGAGTAACGACTCTTTACAACTTTTGCTGGCCAACCAACTGTTACACCGGAGCCTTCCCGTTAGCAGGGCTGGTCCAAGGCATCGACGGAAACTTCTACGGTACAACGCTCTCTGGCGGAGCCAATGGTTACGGCACAGTCTTCAAGATCACGCCGTCAGGTACGCTGACAACGCTACATAGCTTCAACAATACTGATGGCGCGAACCCGTCCGGGGAGTTGGTTCAGGGTACCGATGGAAATTTCTACGGGACAACTGAGAATGGTGGGGATCTCACGTGCTTTCCTTCCTTTGGCTGCGGAACAGTTTTCAAAATCGCCCCGTCAGGCGCCCTAACGACTCTTCACGTATTTGAGGTGAACGACGGCGCTAATCCTTACGGAGGGCTGGCTCAACACACCAACGGGACATTCTACGGGACAACCTTCGGAGGAGGAACCTACAACACCGGTGGCACAGTTTTTGGCGTCTCTGTGGGGCTTGGTCCGTTCGTGGAGACTCTCCCCACTTCCGGCAAGGTGGGCTTGACGGTCCACATTCTAGGAACCAATCTATCGGGAGTGAGCAAAGTCAGCTTTCACGGGACGGCAGCAGCCTTCACTGTTGTCTCACCCACAGAAATCAACGCTTCGCTACCCAATGGTGCGACCACCGGCTCGGTTGCGGTTACAATCGCCGGCGGCGGCACGCTGAACAGTAATAAGAAATTCCTCGTTATGCCGCAGATCACGAGCTTTAGTCCCACCAGCGGTGCAGTTGGGACGGTGGTGACCATCACGGGCGTCAGCCTCACGCAGACGAGCAAAGTCACTTTCGGCGGGGTGAAAGCAACCACATTCAGCGTAGAGAACGATACAAGCGTGAAAGCGACTGTTCCGACCGGGGCACCGTCGGGAAAGATCGCCATTGCCACATCTGGGGGAAGGGCAAATAGCGCTATGAGTTTTACAGTAAATTAAGTGCAAATCGCCAGCATCGGGTTCCACACCCCGTAGCATGAACTGGGGAACGGGACAAAGGCCACTCGACTTTGCAGGAAGAATCCGAATTTCAATTCTTGAGCGCTAACGCTGCGTCTTCCGCCGCGTAATCAAACCTTGGGGCAAACGGGGGAGCCGGGGGATTGTCCAGTTCCCACGCTATGGTCTCCCGAATGGCTTTCTCGATCGCGACCGGTTCGCGATATCCCAACTCGCGCCGGATGCGCGCGGAACTGGCAGTCCAATGCTGCGCTGCATTGCCCGGCCGGAGAAGATGAGCGGGCGTCCGTTCAGCCGGCAAGGTGACAAACTCTCCCTTCCACTGCATTTCATCCGCAATCTTCCGCGCCCACTCCAGTTCGCTGAAGGCGGGTTCCTCGCAGACGTTATAGATGCGTCCGGTTGCACGGGAATCGATCGCCGCCATCGCTATCGCGGCGGCCACGTTCTCGACATAGCCGCGCGGCGAGCGCCAGGCTGCCAGCGCGTCGGCAAAAAGAATGTGGCGGCGTCCGTCGGAAATGGGCTTCACGATGGGAAAGAAGCGATGTAAGCGATCGCCGGGACCATAGATCATCGGCAGGCGAAGCACCGTGCCGGGAAGGTCTGGGTCGCTCATGACGACGCGTTCAGCGGGTATTTTGTCGTAATCATCCGTGACCCAGGTGAATGTCTTCCGAAGGCTCTGAAGAATCTGGGGCGTGTAGGGATGCAGACTGCGCCGCAGTGGCGACTCTTCGGTCAACGGCAGAGGCTCTAGCGGACCGTCTTCGGTGCCGTGCATGACGGCAACCGCCCGGTAGACGTCCATGCTGCTAAGCATGACAACGCTGCCGGCTAAGCCGCGGAAGGTGTTCATCAACTCTTCCGCTTGTGAACCCGAGCTGACAATCAGATCGATTACCACGTCGGGATTGAACTTTTTCAGTTCCTGAGCGCTGGCCTGGAGTTGGTTGCGATTCCCGCGAATGTCTTCGATGCCCGCGGGCACGGTCGTCGGATCGCCCCGATGAAAAAGCGCCAGCGAGTGTCCTTGCCGTTGCAAAGCGGGAACCAGGAAGCGCCCAATGAATCCATTCCCGCCGATGAGAAGAATGCGCATGGGAAAGCAGCGATGCGGCCCGCAGCTTGGTTAAGACGTTAACGCAATTCTTCCATCACCGCGTCGAGCACTTCCTGTCCCGGCCGCGTCATCGAGTCGGGCAGCGTGGCCAGAGGCTGGTCCACCACGTTCAGCATCTCGATGAAGTTCGGCGCTTGCGGGTTCACGTAGAACACGCCGGTCAGCACCTCGCCTTTGTCGTGCGCTTCGGTGAGGCGCGTGATGGCGTGAACCTTGTTGGTGGGATCGTAATCTTCTTCGAGTTTGCGCAGGCGCAGGTGCGAGCCGTCATGCATGGTGACATCGACGGTCGATCCGGCATCGTACTCCACGTTAATGTCCTCGAAGTGCGGAACGAAGCTGACGTCCTGCAGCGTCTCTTCGTGCTCCTTCACGTACTTGTAGGACTTGGTCGAGCCCTCGTGATCGTTGAAGGTGACGCAGGGCGAAACTACGTCGAGCATAACCGTGCCCTTGTGCGCGATCGCGGCCTTGAGCATGGCGCTGAGCTGGCGCTTGTCGCCGGAAAATGAGCGCCCGACCAGCGTCGCGCCGAGTTGAATCGCCAACGCGCAGGTGTCAATCGGCGGAAGATCGTTGAGCACGCCGCTCTTCAGCTTCGACCCAAGGTCCGCCGTTGCCGAGAACTGGCCCATGGTCAGGCCGTAGACGCCGTTGTCTTCGATGATGTAAATGATCGGCAGATTGCGCCGCATCAGGTGTACGAATTGACCGATGCCGATGGAGGCGGTATCGCCGTCTCCGCTCACACCGATGCAAATCAGTTTGCGATTCGCCAGCAAGGCGCCGGTCGCGACTGATGGCATGCGTCCGTGCACGGCATTGAAGGCGTGAGACCGGCTCATGAAGTAGGCCGGCGCCTTCGACGAACAACCGATGCCGCTGGGCTTGATGACAAATTCCGGCTCGACGCCCATTTCGTACATGGCTTCGATGATGCGCTCGGAAATGGCATTATGGCCACAACCGGCGCACAGCGTGGTCTTGCCGCCCTTGTACTCGATGACGGTAAGGCCAATGCGATTCGTCTTCGGCCCGGATGCTCCGGGCTCAACCGTGGTGCTCGACATCTACTTGCCCTCCATGCTGGTCAGTTCGTCGGTGATGGACCGCGCATCGAGCGGCAGTCCGGTAATGTGCGCGAGGCTGCGCAGGCGCGTGATCAGTTCCGGCTTCAGATCCAGCTTGAGCAGGCTGAGCATCTGCGCGTCGCGGTTCTGCTCGACCACGTAGATGCGTTCGTGCTGCTCGATGAAGTCGTGCACCTCGCGCGTGAATGGATAGGCCCGCAGCCGCAGGTAGTCGGTCTCGATACCGTATTCGTCGCGCAGTTGATCGCGGCTTTCTGTGATGCCCCAGTGCGAGGTGCCGAATCCAATGATGCCGATCTTCGCATTGTTGCCTTTGGTGAGCTCGGGGCGGGGAACGAAGGAGCGCGCCGTCTCAAACTTGCGGTTCAGGCGCTCCATGTTGTTCTCGAAGTCGTCGGCGCGTTCACTGTACTGCGCCTTCTCGTTGTGGCCGCTGCCGCGCGCAAAATAAGCGGCTGCGGGATGCGGAGTGCCGGGCAGCGTGCGGTAGCCAATGCCGTCGCCGTCGACATCCTTGTAGCGCGCAAAGCCGCCCAGCCGGTCGAGGTCTTCTTTGCTCAGAACCTTGCCGCGCTTGATCGGCGTCTTGGGATAAGGGAACGGGTCCGACATCCAGTTATTCATGCCGAGATCGAGGTCCGACATCACGAACACGAGTGTCTGGAACTGCTCGGCGAGATTGAAAGCCTCCGTCGCCATGGTGAAGCATTCTTCGGCGGAGGAGGGAATCAGCATAATGTGCTTGGTGTCGCCGTGGGAAAGCACCGCGGTCGAAAGAATGTCGCCCTGCGAGGTGCGTGTCGGCAGCCCGGTGGACGGGCCGACGCGCTGGATGTCCCAGATCACGCCGGGGACTTCGACGTAGTAAGCCAGGCCGGCAAATTCCGACATGAGGGAGATGCCAGGGCCGGCGGTCGCGGTCATGCTGCGCGCACCTGCCCAGCCTGCGCCAATCACCATGCCGATGGCGGCCAGTTCGTCTTCCGCCTGCACGATGGCGAAGGTCGCCTTCCCGTCGGGAGTGATGCGGTATTCCTTCATGTATTCGATCATCGTCTCGACCAGCGAGGACGACGGCGTGATCGGGTACCACGTCACCACCGTACATCCGGCGAACATGCAGCCCAGCGCCGCGGCGGAGTTGCCGTCGATGATGATCTTGCCCGCAGTCTTATCCATGCGCTCGATGTAGAACACACCGCGCTTCTGCAAGTTTGCCTTGGCGTACTCGAATCCGGCCTGGGCCGCCGCCAGATTCAGATTTGCCGCCTTGGCTTTTGCTGCGAACTGCTTGCGGATGGCCTTCTCCACCTCAGCCATGTCGATGGTAAGCAGGCTCGCCACCACGCCCACATACACCATGTTCTTGACCAGTTTGCGGAGCTTGGCCTCGGGACAAACCGCAGCGACCAGCTTGTCGTAGGGAACGGAATAAAAGATCAAATCATTGCGCAGCTTGTGTAGCTGCAGGGGTTCGTCATACAGGACGGAGGCGCCGGGAGCCAGCGACATTGTGTCTTCGGCGGCCGTCTCCGGATTCATGGCGACCAGGAAATCGATCTCTTTCTTACGACCAATGTAGCCATTCTTGTTGGCCCGGATCGTGTACCAGGTGGGAAGTCCGGCAATGTTTGAAGGGAACATGTTCTTGCCCGACACCGGCACGCCCATCTGAAAAATACTGCGCAATAAGACGGTGTTTGAACTTTGTGAGCCGGAGCCGTTGACCGTCGCGACCTGGATGCTCATGTCGTTGACGATCCGCTTCTGCCCCATGCCGCCGGTTGATCCCCGCGGCACGACATCGGTGGTGGCCATCCCTACACCTTCCTTTTGGTTCACGGGCGCTGCCTGCTGGCCCGGATTTATGAGTGCGGAGGAGGAAACATTTCAATTATACGGCGGCGGCATGACTTCGGTCGTGCCCATTACCCGTCCAGAGCCGTGGGGAACCCGATATGAAACGAGAAGAAAGTCCGCGGACTCAGGCTTCCGTCTTGAAGAACTGGGCCATGGTGCGGAACTTATTATATCGTGTTACGACCAATTCAGCAGGGGGGATCTTTTTCAATTCGGCGTAGTGCTTCTGCAGGCTGGCATCGAGCAGGGCGGCTGCTGCTTCGTGATCGCGATGGGCTCCGCCTTCGGGCTCGGGAACGATGTCGTCGATGCAGCCCAGTTCTTCGAGGTCGGTCGCGGTGATGCGCATGGCTTCTGCGGCCAGTTCCTTCTTGGCGGAGTCCCGCCACATGATGGCGGCGCAACCTTCGGGAGAGATCACTGAGTAGATGGAGTTTTCCATCATCAACACGCGGTCGGCGACGGCGATGGCCAAAGCCCCGCCGCTGCCGCCAACGCCAATCACGGTGGCGATAATGGGAACTTCAAGGCGCACCATCTCGCGAAGATTGTGCGCAATGGCTTCGGCCTGGCCGCGCTCTTCGGCATGAATACCAGGATAGGCGCCGTCGGTATCGATCAGAGTAAACACCGGGCGCTTGAACTTTTCGGCAATATGCATCACGCGCAGCGCCTTGCGGTAGCCTTCCGGATGCGGCGTGCCGAAGTTGCGGTAGACGCGCTGCTTCATATCGCGGCCCTTCTGGGTCGCGACCACCACGATTTCGTCGCCGTGGAACCGCGCCATGCCGCAGATAATCGCAGGGTCGTCGCCAAACCCGCGGTCCCCGTGAATCTCGCTGAAATCGGTGAACACGCGCTCGATGTAATCGAGAGATTGCGGCCGCTGCGGATGCCGCGCCAGTTCCGTCCTTTGCCAGGCCGTGGGCGGTGCATTCATCTCACGCCGGAGCATTTCGATGCGGTCCTGCAGCTTCGAAATCTGGCGCCGGGTCGCGTCGTCGGAACCGTTCGATTCCAACTCGGCAACCTGGCGTTCGATCTGCTCCAGTTCCTGCTGCGCTTTTTCAGTAGGTGCCATGCTTTATGTAGGCCGACGTCAGCTGATGACGCGAACACTGCCGCGCCCGCACAGCTGTTCGACCCGGGCGATGAAGGCGCGGTCTGGAAGCACATTATAGCCTTCCGCCTCCATCACCACCATGAAATCGCCTTGGCGCTCCACGTCGAATAGGACTTTGGCCTCGCCCTTGCGCTCCATAAAGAGGGTATGCAGGTTATCGATCGTGGACTCGCCGGAGGTTTCGATCGGGATACGCACGCGGATGGCCCGCGGCAAGGGAACCTTGGCCTCTTCGAGCGGCATGATTTCAGCGGCGGTAATTTTAGGGTTGGCGCCCTCTTCGATGCGGACGCCCGCCTTCACCAGCACCGGCACTTCGAGTTTGACTTTCTCGCCGATTCGCTTGTAGGCCTCGGGGAAGACGATCATGTCGATTGAGCCCGACATATCTTCGAGCGTGGCTTGCGCGTAGAAGTCCCCGCGCTTCGATTTGAGCACGCGCAGGTTGCTGATGATGCCGGCGGTGACGATGGTCTCGTCCTTACCTGTAGATCTGGTCATCGCGGCCAGTTCTTCGACGCTCAGCGCCTGCAGGTCCTGCAGCTTGTCGCGGTACTTCTCCAGCGGATGGCCGCTAATGAAGAATCCGAGAATTTCTTTCTCGGCGGTCAGGCGCGTGTGCTCGTCCCAGTCGGGAATGTTCGGTAAGGTGTGGTTGTTGGCCTGCGACTCATCTTCCTGGAAGACGCCAAACAGGCCGTGCTGGCCGGACTCGGCATCACGCTGGACTTTCTGTGCCTGCTCCATGGCTTTTTCGAGCACGGCCATCAACTGGGCGCGGCGGCCCAGCGAATCCATGGCGCCGCTCTTGATCAGCGATTCCACCACGCGCTTGTTCAGCAACCGCAGGTCGACGTTTTCGCAGAAATCGAAGATGGTCTTGAAGCTGCCAAGCCTCTTGCGCCCGGCCACGATCGATTCAATGGCGTTGCCGCCGACGTTCTTGACCGCGGCGAGGCCGAAGCGGATAGACTCCCCGTGCGGCGTAAAGTTCGCGTCGGAGACGTTGATGTCGGGAGCCTCTACGGCAATGCCCATTTCGCGGCACTCGTTGATGTACTTGACCACGTCATCGGTGGATCCAGTCACCGAAGTAAGCAGCGCGGCCATGAACTCGATCGGGTAATGCGTTTTCAGGTAAGCCGTGTGATAAGCGAGCAAGGCGTAGGCAGCGGAGTGGGATTTGTTAAATCCGTAGCCGGCGAACTGCGCCATCAGATCGAAAATCTTCTCAATCTTTTTCGGCGGAAACTTTCTCTGCGCGGCGCCTTCCACAAAGCGCTCGCGCTGCTGCGCCATCTCTTCCGCCTTTTTCTTGCCCATGGCGCGGCGGAGGAGATCGGCTTCACCCAGGGAGTAGCCCGCCAAGCGGTTCGCGATCTGCATTACCTGTTCCTGATAGACGATCACGCCTAGCGTCTCTTCGAGAATCTCTTTCAGTTCCGGCAGTTCGTATTCGACTTTCTTGCGGCCGTGCTTGCGGTCGACGAAGTCGTCAATCATGCCGCCCTGGATGGGTCCCGGCCGGTACAACGCGTTGAGAGCGGTGAGATCTTCAATGGAATTGGGCTGGTACTTGCGCAAGACATCGCGCATGCCGTGCGATTCAAACTGGAACACACCCGAGGTTAGACCTCTGTGGAAGACCTCGCGGTAGGTTTCGTCGTCCTGCAGCGGAATGTCGTCAAGCGTGAGCGTTGTGCCGCGGGTCTGCGCGATCAGCTTCAGCGCGTCGGTCAGAATCGTCAGCGTGGTCAGGCCGAGGAAGTCCATCTTCAATAGGCCCATCTTTTCGATGGCGACCATGTCGAAGGCAGTGACGATTTCGTCGTTCTTGGTCTTGTGCAGGGGGACCAGTTCGGTCAGCGGGCGCGGCGAGATCACGACTCCCGCGGCGTGGACTCCCGAGTTGCGTACCAGCCCTTCCAGCTTGCGCGCGGTGTCGAGCAACTCGCGCACCTGCGTGTCTTTTTCGTAGGCCTCGTTCAGTTGCGGCGAATCTTCAATCGCCTGGTCGAGCGTGATGTTGAGCTGCGTCGGGACCATCTTCGCGATGCGGTCCACGTCCGCATACGGAATATCCATGGCGCGGCCAACGTCTTTAATCGCGGCCTTGGCGGCCATGGTGCCGAAGGTGATGATCTGCGCCACATTGTCGCGGCCGTATTTCTGGGTGACGTAGTCGATCACTTCGCCGCGGCGGTTCATGCAGAAATCGATGTCGATATCGGGCATGGATACGCGCTCGGGGTTAAGAAAGCGCTCGAAGAGCAACTCGTGCTGCAGAGGATCGATGTCGGTGATGCCGAGCGCGTACGAGACCAACGATCCGGCAGCCGACCCACGCCCGGGTCCCACCGGGATGCTGTGTTCCTTGGCGTAGCGTATGAAATCCCAGACGATCAGGAAGTATCCCGGAAACTTCATCTGCTGGATGATGCCTAGCTCGCGCTCCAGGCGCTGCTCGTAGTCGCTGATGGAATGCTTCAGCTTGCCCTGCTCGCTCAGCGGGCGCAACGCCTCCAGCCGGCGGGCAAAGCCCTGACGGGTGACGTGAACGAAATAGCTGTCAATGGTGTAACCGGGCGGGACCTCAAATTCCGGGAACGGGTTCGCGACTTTTTCCAGGCGCAGGCTGCAGCGCTGGGCAATGTCGAGAGTACGCGTGAGCACATCAGGATGGTCCTTGAACACGCGGTACATTTCGTCGTAGTTCTTGACGAAGAATTGCGTGCCGTCGAACTTCATGCGCGCCGTGTCGCGGATGGACTTGCCGGTCTGGATGCACACCATCACGTCCTGCGCATGGGCGTCGTCTTCGCAGAGATAGTGGCTGTCGTTAGTGGCGACAAGCGGCAGGCCGAGATCTTTTTCCAGCTGGAACAGGCCGGGATGGATGCGGTGCTCCATCGCCAGGCCCTGATCCTGAATTTCGAGGAAGAACCGGTCTTTGCCGAAAATGTCGGTGAAGGTCCCGGCCGCGGTTCGGGCGGCTTCATAGTTGTTTTCCATCAGGCGTTCGGCGACTTCGCCCTTCAGGCATCCCGAAAGGCCGATCAGCCCGCGGGAATGCTCGGCGAGAAATTTCTTGCTCACGCGCGGCTTGTAATAAAAGCCGTGGAGCGAAGCCTCCGAAGTGATCTTGACCAGGTTGCGGTAGCCCTCTTCGTTCTCGGCGAGCACGAGCAGATGGTTGTAGGTGTCACCCTCGGGCGGGGCGCGGTGGTCGTCCTTTTTGCAGACGTAGAGTTCGCAGCCGACGATAGGCTTGACGCCATGCTTGTGCGCCGCATTCACGAAGTGCACGGCGCCGAAAATATTGCCGTGATCGGTCATGGCCACGGCGGGCATGCCGAGTTCCTGCACGCGCTGGCAGAGCTTTTCGACGTCACAAGCGCCGTCTAACAGGGAATAGTCAGTGTGCAGGTGCAGGTGGACGAATTGGGACATGGGCCTGTGGCTAGTCTAACGCATGGGGCAAGGGAGGAAGGGTGTGGACGGCTGTGCGTTTCGAGGGGCTAATCGACTGGATGCATGGCCTTTTCCGATTCGTCTGAGAGAGGGCTCTCGATGTCTTGATCCTGCTGAGCCGTCTCCGGTTCCAATTGTACAGTGGGATGTCCAAAGATTCGTTTGAGCAAGTTGTGTTTTCCTGCGATGGCTCCGGCGCTATATGCCAGACCCGCATAGAAAGGCGCAACAAGCGACATTTGCAGCGCGACGCGCACAGGATCAACACCACCAAAACCGGCGGTAAACGTGGGCATCGTTCGTTGAATTACGAAGAAGTATTCGAATCTGGTTGAAGAGTGGGAGGCAAGAACCGAAACGGGAGGCTCGGCGAAGGTCAACAGCTTATATCCCAGCAAGAGTGTCGGGAGAATCCAGGCGTAGGACGCAAGCCTTTCAAAACGTTTCGATAGTAGATAGCCCAGTACCAAAGCCGGGACAATACTCGCCAACTCGAAATTCTGAAGATAGTCATCGCCGGTGGGGTGGTGGGCGGACATCCCGGCAAGCGGCCTTATCCAGGCGTACCATCGACTCAGCATCCACGGACCCAGGTGAATTCCGCATAGCGCAGCAGCCGCGGTATGAAGAGCAAAGGGGCCAATGGCCGCGGCCACAGGCCAGGCGAGGCCAGCGCGATGGGCGAGGTCATTCACTTCCTCGGTCGGCGCACCCTGCGCAGCCAGCCACTGCTTCCAGACCGGCAGCCCGACCAGATACCACTGCCACGCTAGGCCGATCCCGGCTAGAAGGTAATAAGGTACGACGCTCGGGCCGAGCGCCCACCATGCTGGGAACGCCAGCAACAGACTCACAACAATTGCCGGGGCGGTAAGGGTCAGATGCCCTACGACAACTGCCCGCGATTTCGAGGCGCGGTCCATACTGCGGCGCAGTATATCGCCCAACTTCCAGGCAGTCCACTTGGTTGCAGAGATCCGTTACGCATTCGGGAAGGGAGGAAGGGTGTGGACGGCTGTGCGTGGTGGACGTGGCGACTCAGGGGCGAATGGTCCGGGCTCTCGTTAGAGTCGCTGTCGCCAGTATCCCGGTCGGCGATGACCGTGCGATATCGCCAGGATCTCGATTCGCAAGTCGGCTTCGCGATAGATGATTGCGTAGGGGAATGGCTGCAAGACGAACTTCCTGCAGCCCTGTAAATATCCTGGCCATGTCTGCGGTGACCGCGAGATTTCTTCTAGAGCATCGTAAACTGCGGCCAGGAACCGAAGGCCGGCGCCGGGGTTTCGCTGACGGTACCAAGATTCGGCGGCCTCAAACTCCGCCCACGCTTCGGGATGAAAATGATAGGGCTTACTTGCCGGCATCGGACAGCCGCGCCATCAGGCGGCGGCGCACTTCTTCGTACGGAATCAGCTGCACTCTGCCGGAATCAATGTCCTCGACTCGGCGCTGGATTTCTTCCGCCCAAGCCTGCTCAACGCCTTCGCCGGGCGGGGACGTTTCGAGGCTTTCGAGCAGCGTATCAGCGATCTCCGCGCGCGCGTCAGCAGGCAGGGCCAGGGCCTTCTTCAGGATTGCGGAAGCTTCTTCGGTCACGAGGATATTTTACACCGCCGTAAGTAGGTGGCCGAGTTGGGAGATGGCCTGCGGGTTGTCTAACGAAAAGGGGATAACTCTAGTCCGCCCCGGCCCCCGCCGCCTGTGCCTTCTGCAGCAGCTTTCTGGCCTGGCTGATGAGCTCTGCGACTTCGAATGGCTTGACCAGGTAAGGGATGTTGTTTTCCTGCAGGAAGGCGCGTCCGTCGGTGGGTTCTACGCCGTTCGAGAAGGTGTATAGCACGTGGCCCTGCATCGCCGGGCAGTTTTCTTTCAGCCACGGGTAAGATTCTTTGGCGGTCCACTGATCGGGCATTTTGCCGTTCATGATGAGAGCGTCAAACTGTTCGGAGAGCAGGCGCGTCTTCACGTCCTCGCTGGCCTTGGCGGTCACTACAGTCGCCCCGGCGCCCATCAGCACGTCGCGCTCGAACTCCAGCACGGCCTCTTCTTCCTCAACGAGCAACACGCGCCCGTGGACGGCTCCCTCATGCAGGCGGGGCGCAGGCTTCGGCGCCTCCGCTACGACCGCCGCCCCGGCCGCTGCTGGCAGCCTCACTTCAATCACCGCGCCGCCGTCCGCATTGTTGTTTGCGGTAATGTCGCCGCTGTGTTCTTTCACGATGCCGTAGCAAATACTGAGTCCCAGCCCGGTGCCCTTGCCCACGCTCTTGGTGGTGTAGAACGGATCGAAAATTCGCTTGGGATCTTTGATGCCTGCGCCATCGTCGGCAAACCTGGTGCAAACGTGTCCACCCTGGCAGGTGACGCTGATCTTCAGCTTGCCCGTGCGCCCGGTTTCGAGAATGGCGTCCACCGCATTGTTGATGATGTTCAGGAATACCTGCTCGATCTGATGCGGATCGGCGACCACCATGGCGGGCTCGGAAGGAACGTCGCGATCGACGCGGATATTGTTGATCTTGAGATCGTAGTCGCGCAGGGCCAGAGTCTCGTCAAGCACCTTGCGTATGTCGACCTCGTCGCGCTGCGGCTTGCGCTGCCGGGCGAACGACAAAAGATTCTGCACCACGCGATGGGTGCGCTGCGCCTGCTTAAACAGTTTGGTGACGTAATCGGCCGCGCGCTCGTTCAGGCCTTCAGTTTCGAGCAGTTGCGCGTAGCCTAGAATTGCGGTCAACGGATTGTTCAGTTCGTGCGCCACGCCAGCAATCAACTGTCCCACGGCTGACATCTTCTCGCTCTGCAACAACTGCTCCTGCGTTTTGCGCAGATCTTCGTAGGCGCGGCAAGTCTCTTCGTAGAGACGGACTTTCTCAATCGTCGTGGCCAGTTGCCGGCTGATGGCCACCAGCAAGTTCTCGTCGTTGCTGGAATATTCGTATCCCTGGTGGCTGCAGAGTCCCATGATGCCAACCGGACTCTCCTTGCCCCAGAACAGCACCCAGATCCAGGAGCGGTCGGAGTCGGAACGCAGGAACTCCGCCACTTTGGGCGGCAGGTGCGGCAGATACTCGGCCGTGACCACCTCGGCGCGAGAGCGCACGATCAGATCGCCAAAGCCTTCGGCAAACGAAATCTCGGCCGCGCGCATTTTGTCGCGGCTGCGCGGGCCCCAGGCCGCACGACGCCGGTAGGTGGGCGCGTCAGTGTCGGAGAGATAAACCGTGCCACTGTCCGCTGCGAACAGGGTCACCACCTGGCGCAGGGTCAGGTTCAGAATTTCATCCAGATCGAAGGATTGCGCCGCCACCACGGCCATCGCGTTGAGCGCGTTCAATTCGCGATTGCGCCGCTGCATTTCATCTTCCGCGCGGCGCTTCTCCGTCATGTCGAGAACGAATCCCTGGTAGCGTTCGATGTTGCCGGTCGAGTCGCGGGTGGCGAAGCTGCTTTCGGCGGCCAGCAACAACGTTCCGTCCTTCTTCCGCAGTGTAGCTTCGAAGTTCCGGACGTAGTTGTGGGCTTCAATCTCTTTGCGGAAGGCTTCACGCTGCTTGGGATCGACGCAGATTTCCGAATCCAGATTCATTACCAGCAATTCGGAACGGTTGCTGTAGCCCAGCATGTGGACAAACGCGTCATTGCAATCAAGCAGCGTTCCGGCGGGGCTGGCGACGTAGACGCCTTCCTGCACCTGCTCAAACAGCAGGCGGTATTTCTCTTCCGCAGAGCGCCGCTCAGTGATGTCGCGAACCACGTGCAGCGTCCCTTTTTGCGGACTGCCTTGCTCAGTGTAGGAGGAAGTCGAAACTACCGAGAAGCCGCCAAAGCACGGGTCTGCCCCTTCGGTGAATTCTTCATCGCCGCCCATCGCGCAATAGGGACAGCCGGTCCATTCGCCGAAGGTGTGCGGCAATACCGAGTCGCAGGTGTTGCCGACGACGTCCGCGGTAGCCTGATGCAGCTGCTCCAGCAATACCTGATTGGCTTTGGTGATGCGGAAGTCGGCGTCGTGCGCCAGAATGATATCGTGGATGGAATCGAAGGTATTCATCCACTGGCGCTGGGAGCGCAGCACCTGCTCCAGCAGCCGGAAGTTTTCGACGGCAAGGGCGACCTGCTTGGCGCAAGCCTGCAGGAATTCGAGTTCTTCCGGAGTCCACTGGCGTCTCCGGGAATGGCCCAGCATCAGCAATCCCAGCGGCGCCTTATTGCCCACCACAGAAACGATCACCAACTGGCGAATCTTCTCGCGCTCAAGACATTCTTTCGGCTCATGGCTGGCGGCATCGGGTGTAGTGACCTGCGCCGCCGGGTGCGCCAGCAGTTTCGAGGTGCCTTCTGTCGGCTCAGCAAAGCCTGCATCCCGCAAGAATTCGGTCGAGAGCCCGGCCGCATGCGTCGCGACCAGATGCCCTCCCTCGAGCAAGCGGAACCAACCGCCCCGCACTCGCAGCGTGCGCTGCAATTCTTCCAGCGTTCGCTGAACGACGCTGCCATACTGCTGCGCGCCGGCAATGGCATTGCTGATCGCCTGTACCGCCTGTAGCCTGCGTGTTCGAGCATGTGCCTGGTCGAGCACGACTAGCAGCATGCTGACCGCTAGCGCAATTTCAATTCCGATGGAGGCCGCTGCGGAAATGCCGTCGGTAAAAGGAGCCCAGACAAGATGCTGCAGGGGCAGGCACAGGGCAAGCAGCCATGCTGCAGGTTCCCAGCGCCCTCGTCGTGCCCGCAACAACGCAAGGGAAGCGGTCAGCAGCGCGATGCGGTAGCTGACCTCCACTGCGACGCGCAGCGGCAGCGAGTCGGGCCAGAGCAGCACCCGCGCGCCCGCAAAGCCGACCAGCACGGGCGTAATCACCATCAAGGGCAGGATCAAGTCCCGGGTGCGGGTATAAAGCAGTACGGCCCCAGCCAGCAATCCTACGGCCAGCACGAAGGTCGCCTGGACGACCACCAGATCAAATGGCGCCGGTATCTTTGCCGCCAAGCAGTGTTCGGCCAAACGCGAGGCGAGCAGAGTCGTCCAGCCCAAAATCCAAACTTTGAGATAATTCTCGCGGAATGCGCGCAAGGCGAGCAGGGAAGCGCCCAGCAGGATCAGCAGCGTGATTTCTGCCGCCGAGGGCCTGGCGATTCCAAGTCTAGCCGCCGAGTTCCAGATGGACCAAAGGGACGCGCTCATTCGGATGCGGACGTACGGATTCCTTTGTTCTGAATATCACGGTCGCGCCGTTTCTCGATGGAGATTCCGGACCTCAATGATTACT
>Ga0209166_10002010_pt1 | contig 15981 bp, 10 predicted proteins | sample Coa_R1_3_FD_187151 | JGI IMG/M metagenome (GOLD analysis project Ga0209166, IMG submission 187151) | Surface soil microbial communities from Centralia Pennsylvania, which are recovering from an underground coalmine fire - Coalmine... | ecosystem: Environmental > Terrestrial > Soil >... | reverse complement strand
TTCCTTCCGAGAAAAAGTGGCCGCGTTCATTCTGCATCACGTAGGCATAGCCGCGCTGAACCGCAGTCAGCACAGTCTTCATATCGGCGGGAACCCCATTGCGTACGTCCCAAAAATTGAAATTGTACGGCGTGCGCACCCAAATGATTGGCACTTTGCCGGTAGCGTTCTTCGGACGGTAGATGTCCGTCGCCAAGTGAACGCCATCGCGCATTGGCATCATGACTTTGCGGTCGATGGTCGCAATGGATTCCAGTTCCTTTTCCGTCTGCCAGCGTTGATCGCGCTGCTCTTGCGTAAGCGCCGTGCCCTGCTGTGCCTGCATCCCGGCAAACGGAAGCGCCCAAGCAAGAGCCCCCACTAAGAGAGTTCGAGCATACGAGTTTTTCATGCAAAGCCCTCCCCGAGCGGCTGATCCTCACCGATCTGATCTTTGGCGCGAAGATTCTACAGGATTCCAAGCCGGTTAGAGAGGGAAGCAACCATGAGAACGCTTTGCTTGAAGACGACGAGGAAGGTACCGAAACCTACGCGGGCTGCGCATTTCTCGTTTGAGAAGCCAGGGCGATCTCGTAGGATTTGCGCAAAAGCCGAATGGCACGGCCGACATCATCGGGATTCCGAAGAAAGACGCTCACCCAACCTGATTTGGGAAGAATGTGGTGGGGTTCGGCCTCTCCGCTTTTCACCAATTCATCCCGTACGTGCAGTGGAAACGGGACGTCCACAAGGCTGTCGCCGTGCACATGACCAATTTCGCGGCGGCCAACACGGTATTCGGTGCCGCCAAAACCGTGCGGCGCATGCGCGATTTCCTCCCAATGCGTAACCGCTTCGTAGATTTCTTGTTCAGCACCCTTCACGGGCATGGCCTTCACTACCGGTTCCAAACTCCGCTACGATCTCATAGCGTTGGATGCCTGGAGACTTGCCTAAGCTACGCGAGATGTCTCGAGACGGGCACCATCCGGCCCTCACTTCGCGCTCAGAAACCGAAGGATTTCTCGCATCACCGCTCGGCTTGATTCGTCTCGAGCAGGAACTGCGCATGCGCGGAGCCATCGAGAATAAGCAACTCCTTCGGTTCGGGAGTTTTTTTGTATTCGCGCGAATACGGGGCAACCGCGGTCCATCCGCGTTTGCGTCATCGCGTGCCACGATGAACAACGAGGCGCATTTGCGCTTCTCCGCCGGACCATTCAGCGACGCTCCAAGGAAGATGATGCGTTCTGGGGAGCGAGCGCCATCGAGGAAGAAAGCGAGAGGCTCAGAGTTCCGGGTCCGCCAGTGTTGCCACTGCTGTTGCACCCGGTCGCCGCAAAGCATGAGAGCGCCAACCAGTAGAATGCGTTTCCGTAATGAGTTTCTTTGGGACGCTTCATTTCACACCCGGAGTGCACAAAATGTAGTTTAATCACCCTTAGGCCCTTCGGGAAGGTGTTGGATGCGGTTTGTTCAGCTGCTGGCAGCAGTAATTATTCTGCAGGGGATTTTTGCTGCCGAGCAAGCGCGTCCGCAGGATTCCGCGGATTGCAGAGGGATCGTCCTGGACGAGAATGGTGTGCCCGTTGCAGCCGCGCAGGTAAAGCTCGAAGATACCGTCGGGCGTTCTTACCAAGCAGAAACGGATCTGGCAGGACGTTTTGCCATTCGCAATCTGTCTTCCGGCGACTATAAGGCGGAAGTCCGCAAGAAGGGCTTCTTCCTGCTTTCGGGACAGAACGTCAGCCTGCACGCGGGGAACAACGACGTTTCGCTGGTCTTAAATCACGAACAAGAGGTTCGCGAGAAGGTGCAGGTTACCGCGCCCTCGAACCAAATTGATACGCAGGATACCTCGCAGCGCTCGTCGCTCTCCGCACAGGAGATTCGGGATATTCCCGTTCCCAACAGCCATATCCTCCAGGATAGCCTGGTGGCGTTACCGGAGATTGTGCAGGACAACCGGGACAACCTGCATGTGGCGGGCGCGCGCTCGGGAGAGACGCAGTATTTGCTGGACGGATTCGAGATTGGCGACCCGGTGAGCGGGGCGCTGACTTCGCGCTTCAACATTGATGCTACGCGGGCGGCAGAAGTCCAAACCGGAAGAATTGACGCATCCTACCCGCACTCCGGCGCAAGTATTCTGAGCCTTGTCACTCCGGATGGAGACGACCGCTGGCGTTTCGGGACCACCAATCCGGGCCCCGGCATCAACGTTCAGGAAGGCGTACATCTGGGAGACTGGTATCCGCGATTTACCTTTTCAGGCCCTATCGAGCGCGGGCGTTTCTGGTTCTCCGATTCCATTAGCGTGCAGCATACGTTTGGCGTCGTGAAACAGCTTCCTTCAAACGCGAACACTTTCGAAGAGTGGGCCGGGGATAATCTTTTGCGGCTGCAATACAACTTCTCGCCGAGACACATCATGCACGCGAGTGTTCTCTACAACCGGGCCAACGATGCGAATCTTGGTCTGGACGCGCTCGACCCGCAATCTACAACGGTTACTGCAGACCAGCGGCGCGGGTTCGTATCACTGAAAGACCAGATCTGGCTTCACGAAACGCTTGTGGATCTGGGCGTTGCGGCCGATGAAGGAACGCTCGAATATACACCCCAAGGGTCGCAGCCGTACGTCTTGCTCATCAACGGAACGGGCGGGAATTACTTTGAGCACTTGCAGCAGCGCGGCCGCCGGTTGCAGGCGGTGATGAATTTGACGGCGGCTTCGCGCCACTGGCATGGCACGCATCAGCTTTCCGTGGGCGCGAATGTGGCCGGCCTGATATTGCACGAGTCCGCCCAGCGGGGTGAAATTGACGTCCTCAACCCGACGTTCACCAGCAATGGCACAACTTCAGCTTGCACAGCGGCTGACGTGAATGTGCAAGGTTGCCTGCGGCGCCGATCCACGTTTACGGGAAGCGCCACACCCCAGCTTTCGAACACGCAGACGGGCGCCTTCGCGCAGGACACGTGGTCGATAGGCAGGCATTTCGTTTTTCAGGCAGGCTTGCGGACGGATTGGGACCGCTTCACGCAAAGCGCCATGGCCGAGCCGCGTGTGTCGGCCAACGTCCTGCCCTTCGGAGACGATCGCGTCAAGTTTTCGATCGGCTGGGGCATTTACAACGCGCCTCTCAATCTTGCGCTCATCGGCCAGACGCTTGACCAGCAACAAGTTGACACCTTCTACGACTCGACTGGGGCCGTCGTTTCGCCAGGACCGGCTATTAGCCAGTTCGTCTTGCCTTCGGGCGGCTTGAGGCAGGCGCGCTTTGCGACTTCGAGTGCGAGTTGGCAGGAGAAGTTTGGGCGGAATACGCTTGTGAGTCTCGATCTGCTCGCGCGAAACGGATCGCATGGCTTTGCGTTCGTGGATCAGCAGCCTTCGCAGCAGGGCGGAATTTTTCTTCTTCAGGACCAGCGCCAAGACCGCTATCGCTCGGCCACTTTCTCCCTGCGCCACATTTTCTCGGAAAGCACGGAGATTTACGGCGCGTATACAAGTTCGAAAGCGCATTCGAATGAGGTCCTCAATCCCGCGTTAAGCTCGATCTTTTACGCAGCGCAGCAGCCGGGGCCTGTGGCTTGGGATACTCCCAACCGCCTGGTCCTATGGGGCTGGATGCCCACGCACATTTGGAGCACACAATTGAGCGGTTTTTTCGAGTACCGAACCGGATATCCGTTCAGCGTTGTCAATCTTCAGCAACAACTGGTCGGTTCGCCCAATTCCTCGCGCTTCCCCGCGTACGCGAGCCTGAACTTAGGACTGGAGAGGAAATTCGAACTGCGTGGCTATTTGTGGGCGGTACGAGTTGAAGGGGTCAATATTCTTGGCCGGCAAAACCCCGATTCGGTGGTGAATAATATTGACGCTCCCCTATGCAGCGCCACCGTTCGAACAGGATGCTTCGGCGCTTTTGCGGGTGGCCAGGGCCGGGCGACGACGTTACGCGTGCGTTTTGTCGGGAGAAAGTGACAACCAGCCGACCTGCCGTAAATTCATCTCACCTTAGGCCTCGCACAAGTGCAGTTTATAGCTGGGGACTTGACAAGTGCGTTACTATGACCATAGGCTTGCGTCCCGATGCAGCTGGACGCCTCCCTCTCCTGGCTTGCTCTTGGGCTGACTCCCGGCCTGGCTTCGCGTCTTTCTGCGCGCGTGCTGCGGCAGTTTGGCTCGCCAGAGGGAGTATTCCGAGCCTCGAAAAGAGACTTGGAAGCCTGCCGCCTGCCATCGGAGGCTGCGGAAGCTGTTCTCAAGAGAAAGGCGTTCCCCCGCGCCGAGAAAGAGCTGGCTGCGGTACGAAAGATCGACGGCTGTTCGCTGGTCAACTGGACCGAACCCGAGTACCCACAAACGTTGCTGCAAATCTACGACCCGCCGGTTCTTTTATATGTCCGGGGAGACCCGCAGGTGCTGAACCTGCCGAGCCTCAGCATTGTGGGAACGAGGAGGCCGACGGTTTACGGCACACAGATGGCGCAGCGGTTGGGGCGTGAACTGGCGGCGCGCGGCTTGGTCATTGTCAGCGGGCTGGCGCGCGGCATTGATGCCATAGCGCACCAGGGAGCGATGGACGCTCATGGTCGAGCCATAGGGTGCCTGGGGACTGGCATCGACGTTTGCTACCCGAAGGAAAATAAGAAGCTTTACGAGAAAGTTCTGGAGCGGGGGGCGATTATCAGTGAATTTCCGCTGCGAACGCATCCCGCGCCGGAAAATTTCCCCGTGCGCAACCGGATTGTCGCTGGGATGCCCCTAGGTACCGTGGTGGTGGAAGGCGCGCAATACAGCGGCTCGCTGATTACCGCGCGGCTGGCCATGGAGTTTGGCCGCGAGGTGTTTGGCGTGCCCGGGAACGTCACTCAGCCCGTCAGCTTCGCCCCGAATCTGTTAATTAAGCAGGGCGCCAAGCTGGTCACGGGAGCAGAAGACGTCATTGAAGAACTGCCTACCCCGGTTCGCGCGGCGCTCGTTCAAGCGGAGCAGCCGGAAACGGAACAGCGCAACCTGTTGGCAGTCAACGGGCTGAATGGCTCAGAAAAAAAGCTCTATGAACTGCTGAGCGCCGAGGAACCGGTTCCTGTCGACGAAATTGTCGAACGCTCCGGCTTGAACTCTTCCGAGGTTCTGGCTACCCTGTTTACACTGGAGATGAAAGGGATTGTCCGGCAATTGCCGGGAAAGCAGTTCTGCAAAGTGTTGTTATGAAGAGGGATAGCAACTGAGATGTCCCTCAGCGGGCGGAACGCCATCTAAGAAGAGGAACCGGCAAGGCCCTAGAATGCATCTTATGGTGGGCCGGGCCCATCTCAGGGACATGCGCCAAAGGTAGCGAGAAGGACACACGCCCCACGGTCCGCCCTTTCCGAATCACAGACCGGAGTTACAAAAGTTACATGGCTCGTTCTCTTGTCATTGTCGAATCGCCCGCGAAGGCGAAGACGATTAATAAGTATTTGGGACGGAACTATACCGTCAAGGCGTCCATCGGCCACGTCATGGACCTGCCCACGAAGACGATAGGGATTCGCCTGCCGGGAGAAGATCCTTCGGGGAAGAAAAAGTCAAAAAGGAAAAAGGGCGCCAAGAAGAAGGCCAAGGCCGAGGCAAAGACCCCCAGGATCAGCATCAATGACGAGAAGATTTTCGAGCCGACGCTACAGATTATCTCTGGCAAAGGCAAAGTGATCCATGATCTGAGGAAGGCGGCTCATACAGCCGAGGCTGTGTATCTGGCCCCCGACCCGGACCGCGAAGGCGAGGCCATTTCGGCACATTTGGCGATGGTGTTGTCGAAGCCGAGCCGTTTTGTGGAGGCCGAACCGCCCGGGAAGCAGAACGGGAAGGCTGCCGAAACGAAAGAACCGGAAGACGCCAAGGCAGGAAAGAAGAGCAAGAACAACGGCAACTTGGCGGACGATATCCCTCCGGCGGACCCGAAGAAGATCTTCCGCGTGACCTTCAACGAGATTACGCCCAAGGCGATCCGCGCAGCGTTTGAACACCCAAGAACCATCGATGAGCACCTGGTGGATGCGCAGCAAGCGCGCCGGGTACTCGACCGGCTGGTGGGCTACAAAATCTCGCCGCTCTTGTGGAACAAGGTTCGCCGAGGGTTGTCTGCGGGCCGCGTGCAGACTGTCGCGCTGCGGTTGATTGTCGAGCGCGAGGAGGCGATTCGCGCATTTGTCCCGCAGGAATATTGGACCATCCACGCCATGCTGGACGCGGGCAAGCCGCCGCTGTTTGAAGCTAGGCTCATCAAACATAAAGACGCGGACATCGAAATCAAGGATCAGGAAGCCGCCGACAAAATTGTCGCCGCGGTGAGCAAGGCCAAGTGGCAAGTCGCTTCGGTGGCGCAAAAAGAGAAGAGACGCAACGCGCCGCCGCCGTTCACCACATCGAAATTACAGCAAGCCGCCTACAACCGGTTGCGCTTTACGGCGAAGCGGACAATGTCGTTGGCGCAAAAGCTGTATGAAGGCGTGGAGTTGGGTTCGGAAGGTTCCGTAGCGTTGATTACTTACATGCGCACCGACTCTGTACACGTTTCCAACGATGCGCTGGCGCAGGTGCGCGAACTCATCCCCGCGAAGTTTGGCCCCAACTACCTTCCCGAGAAGCCGAATTTCTACAAGTCGAAGAAGGATGCGCAGGAGGCGCACGAGGCCGTGCGTCCGACTGAGGTTTCGCGCACGCCGGAAGACGTACGGAAATATTTGGACGACGACCTCTTCAAGCTGTACCAGTTGATCTGGCAGCGGTTCGTGGCGTCGCAGATGCTGCCTGCCATCTTCGATCAGACGACCATTGACATCCACGCTGGCGAATACACGTTCCGCGCAAGCGGGTCGGTGCAGAAATTTGACGGATACCTCCGCGTGTATCAGTTGCCGGCGTCCACCGCGGACCGCGAGGACGACGAAAAGGATGACGAGGGCGAGGGCCGTGCGCTGCCGGAGGTCGCGGAGGGCCAATTGTTGCGGCTGGACAAGATTCGCCCCGAGCAGCACTTTACCGAACCGCCGCCGCGCTACAACGATGCGACTCTGGTCAAAGAGCTGGAAGAAGACGGAATTGGCCGGCCTTCCACGTACGCAGCGATTATTTCGACGCTGGTGGAGAGAGAATACGTCACCAAGAATCAAGGGCGGTTTTCGCCGACGATGCTTGGCGAGCGTGTCTGCAAGCTGCTCGTAAAAAGCTTCGAAGACATTTTCGACCTCAAGTTCACCGCGCGGATGGAAGACGAATTGGATGAGATTGAAGAAGGCAAATTGCCGTGGCGCGAATCGGTGAAGGAATTCTGGGGGAAATTCGAGATTGACCTCGACAAAGCGGACGAGGAAATGCTTTCGTACAAAGCGGGCATTCCCACCGGAAAAAAGTGCGAGAAGTGCGGCCAGGGAGAATTGTTGGAGCGCATCAGCCGCCACGGATTCTTTCTGGGCTGCTCGCGCTATCCCGATTGCGACTTCATCGAAGATCTTTCGCCAGTGGATGCAAACGCAGGGGATCCCAATAAAGTAGAGTACTGCGACAATTGCGGCAAAGAAATGGCCATTAAGCGCGGGCGCTTCGGCACGTTCCTTGCGTGCACAGGTTATCCAGATTGCAAGACGACGCGCAGGCTCGTGCAGGGCACGCGCATCGCGCACCAGCCGGATGAACCGCTGGACGAGAAGTGCCCGACCTGTGGCAGCGGTTTGGTCAAGAAGCACGGGCGCTTTGGCGAATTCATAGGCTGCTCCGCCTACCCTAAGTGCAAGTACACGCGGCCCATCACGATGGGCATCAAATGCCCGAAGTGCAACGAGGGAGAATTTGTACGCCGCGGCAGCGCCGGCAAAGGCGGACGCGGACGTCCCCGAGTTTTTTACGGCTGCTCGCGCTATCCGGATTGCGATTTCACCACGCCTTACATGCCAATTGCCGAGCCGTGTCCGAAGTGCGGCGCGCCGTTCATTGTCGAGAAGAATTCAAAAATCGGCAAAGTGCACGCCTGCCTGAAGGAAGGCTGCGACTGGGAGAAGCTTGTGCCCGAAGCTCCGCCTGCGGCGCAACCCGAAGAAGCTCCTGTTCCGGTAGCAGTGAAATCCTGACCCACCTGCATCTAACGAAACATCTTTGCAAATTGACTTTCTGCGCTGGCGCGCACGCCTATACTGTTTCCGGGGCTCTCTAGTTTGCAGGTGGGAATGGAACAAGCGATCATCAAGTACCTCGAATACCTTCGAACGGTCAGGAACTCCTCTCCTCACACGGTTTCCAACTATGGAAAGGATCTTCATCAATTCCTGACGTTTCTTACGCCGCCCCGCGCCACGCCCCCGGCTCTGCGCGCTGTGAACCACGGCATGATCCGCGAATTCGTGGCGCACTTGCATGACCACGGGTTGGAGAAAAGCTCGGTTGCCCGAAAGCTTGCGGCTTTGCGCTCGTTTTTCAAGTACTGTGTGCGCGAGGGACATTTAAAGGAAAGCCCGGCTCGCCTGGTACCCACGCCAAAGCTTCCCAAGCGCATCCCATCGGTCGTTTCCGCCGAAGAGATGAACGGTTTTCTCAACAGCCTTGCGGGAATGACTCAAGGTCCGGCCGATGGCGCTACCGTTTCTAAAAAGCGCATGCCGACGAAAGCATCGCTAGTCAGCGCGCAACCAAAGAACTCAAGCAGCTCCTCGCGCGTTGACGAAGGCTTGCTTCTGAAGCGCGACCGCGCGCTGCTCGAGTTGCTTTATGCCGCAGGTCTGCGCGTCAGCGAACTTACGGGGCTTAACCTGCTCGACATGGAGCAAAAAGAGCGCATTTTGCGCATCCGCGGCAAGGGAAACAAAGAGCGCATCGTCCCTTACGGAGCGAAGGCGCAGGAAGCGCTGGAGAAATACTGGCCCGTGCGTGAACAACTTCTGAAGCAAGCGAACGGATCTCATAGCAATGGGGATCTCCACGCCCAGGCCGTTTTTCTCAACTATGTGGGCCGCCGGCTGACGCAACGCTCGGTGGGACGCATCGTCAAGAAGTACGTCAAGCTGGTCAACGTCAACTGGGACCTGCATCCGCATTCGCTGCGCCACGCTTTTGCCACGCATTTGCTTGCCGACGGGGCCGACCTTCGCGCCATTCAAGAGCTACTGGGGCACCAATCGCTCTCCACGACTCAGCGATATACGCACGCCTCCATTCGCCAATTGATGGAGGTCTACGATAAGGCGCATCCCCACGCCTAATCCGCCCATCTCCTTTTCTTTGTCGGCAAACGGTCCTGAGATACCCTAAGTAGCCCAAAGTTTGGAGCTTGAGCGTGCGTATTCCCATTGTCTGCGGTCTTCTTCTGCTTCTAAGCGCGAGTTTCTCGTCTACGGCGGGCGCGCAGGATAATTACGAAATTCAAGTCTACGGCTACGAGACCGTAGAACCGCATCACACCATGGTGGAACTGCACAGCAATTTCACTTTTCAAGGCTCAAAGACGTTTCAGGACGGCCTGCTTCCCACAAATCATCAGTTACACGAGACCATCGAAATCACGCACGGCTTTAATGATTGGCTTGAGACGGGCTTTTACATTTTCACTTCGGCACAGAATGGCCAGGGTTGGGACTGGGTAGGCGATCACATCCGTCCCCGTGTGCGTGCGCCGAAAAAGTGGAACTGGCCTGTCGGTGTAAGCCTTTCCAACGAGATTGGCTATCAGCGGCGCAGGTATTCTACAGACACATGGACCTGGGAGATGCGGCCCATCATTGATAAGCAGATTGGCCCGTGGTACCTCTCGTTCAATCCTGCTTTTGACCGGTCGTTTCATGGGGATAGTGTCCGCCAAGGCGTGACGTTCTCGCCCGATTTCAAGCTCAGCTACGACTTCACAAAGAAAATCACAGGGGGCTTCGAGTACTATGGAGCTGTCGGGCCGGCCACCGATTTTCTTCCTACGGGCCAGCAGCAGCATCAATTTTTTCCGGCCATCGATTTGAACCTTTCGCCAAACTGGGAAGTGAATTTCGGCTTGGGCGTCGGCATGACGCATTCCACCGACCATTTAATCGCCAAAATGATTCTCGGCTACCGCTTCGATTTCTAAGATCTGTCCAACACCACGTTTCCCCCGGCCCCGCGATTGGTGCGCGAACTGTCATTCGTATACGCCAAACGTCGCCTCTTAGAGGCAGCGAATGAAATCTACGCGCGAAGCGTCGCGCGCTTAAGTGCTTGTCGTCACAGCTTTTCCAGAAAGAGGAGCATTGGCCAAACGCGTGCACTTTCCTCTGTGGACTCCGAAACCAGGAAAAATTCCACGGTAGGTCCGTGCGAAAGGAAGCCTGTTCTTACAGGTTAACGCGCCGATGTGTGCTTATTTTGTTTGTCTGATGGGCCTGTTCACAGCCCTGATTCTCGCGGAGCCAGTCTCATGCGAAGAAGTAGAAACACCGGGCGTGCCTGCACAGTCGCTCTGTCCCCTCGTTCGCTCCGCCGCCGGTCAAACGCAACTCGAAACGGAGGCCAGCGCCCGTTTGCAGGAAGCGGAGAGGCTCTCCGCGCAGCAACCTGATATACAATCTGCTATTCCTGTGGAGGCGTCGTCTCCTGCTGCAACTCCGGATCTCCGCACAGATCGCATTCTATTCGAATCATTTCTGGTCAACTGGTTGTTCTTCGAGGACCTTGCTCCCGAGCAACGCGATCTCATACAGAAGTTTATCGCTCGCTGTGGCGTTGCGGCAGACCGGCTGCCGCTAACCGCCTCCATTTTCGGACAGTTTCATAATTCTTTACGCGCCACTTTCGTTGGAATCACTCATGCAATGATGCACACGTCGTTTACTGACCGGCAAAGCGGGGAAAGATTGGGCGACGCCCTCGGTTTGATTCAGGAACTAATCGACATCCAAGGAGAAAACAGCGCGCTGTCCAGCGATCATCAATTCCAACTGGTTGTCCGGCTCACCCCGGATGCGCTCCAGAAACTGGATCGCGCCGCATACTTTCTCAAAGGCGAAAATCATATCTTCCACAAGGATTATCCGGTTTCCTTCCGCCAGTTTCGCAGGATAGGTCTTCACGGACAGGAAGCAGGTTTGCACTTCTGCCTAACTCGCGACGGGCGTTTCGGTCAAATCCATATCGATTACCGGTTTGGGCTTTTACACCTGGGTCCCGCAAATTCGGACCCGCGCGACGAGGGCAACCATCAGCGGCATGCCGACCGCTGGCCCGAATTTACGTTGAAAGAAAAACCCATCCGTGTTCGGCGCGTTGTGCTGCGCGGAGAAAGTCTGGACTTGAGCGTAAACTCTCTAGTGGGAGAGTAGGAACGAGGGCTGTACGGTGGATTCTTGATGCAACGGTTGGCAAAGGTGAGGCATCCAGTAGTCCACCATGACCTACCATCTGGCTCAAATCAATATCGGGCGTCTCATCGCTCCCATCGACGATCCCAAGATTGCTGAGTTTGTGGCCCAGCTTGAACCCATAAACGCGCTGGCCGACAAGGCCCCCGGCTTCGTGTGGCGCCTGCAGTCCGCATCCGGTAACGCGACGGACATCATTTACGATGAGAAAGACCCGTCCATTCTGCTCAACATGTCGGTCTGGGACTCTCTCGAGGCATTGCGCGACTACGCTTACAAGTCCGATCACGCGCGCGTCCTGCGCGACCGCGCCAAGTGGTTTGAAAAAATGGACAAGCCTATCTATTGTCTATGGTGGATTCCAGCGGGCCACATTCCTACAGTGGCCGAAGGCCGCGAACGCCTCGAACACTATCAGCGATTTGGCGCAACGCCGTACTCGTTCTGGTTCTCGCAACATTTTCCGCAGCCCGCTGACGAAAGTGTTTGCGCTTAGGGCAAGAATCCGCGCGGCGTTTTCCGGCGGAACATCCCAAAGAAAAACGGCTGGCAGTTTGGATTGCCAGCCGTCTTCAAGATTCTTCTCAGAATCGTTGCTTGTCAGTTCCGGTCACTTACCGGCGCCCATGGCCACCTCCGTGGCCGCCACCGCCGTGAAACCCTCCGCTCCCGTGAAAGCCTCCACCACCTCCGTGGAATCCAGCGCCCCCACGAAATCCACCGCCCCCACGAAATTCGCCGCCACCATGGAAGCCGCCGCGCCCAAAGCCTTCATGCTCAAATCCGCGGCCTCGAAAACCTTCATGATCCCAGCCACGTCCGCGGAAGCCGCGATCACCCCAGCCGCGACCGTAGAAGCCTCGGCCATAGAAGCCTCGGCCATACCACGGGCCCACGCCGATGAATACGCCGTTTACAAACCATTGCGGCCCGTAATAGCCATAGGGCGCGCAGGCGTACGGGTAATAGTCATAATATCCATAGGCGCAAACTGGCGGCGGACCAACGTAGGCCGGTCCATAGTAGGCTGGTCCCACTCCGACGCCAACAATAACTCTCTGCGCGCTCGCAAACGACGCGCAAAAGAGGCAAATGCCGAGTAAAGCTACGAATCTTAGGTATCGCATTTCTCGTCCTCTTCTTTGAGTCTCGCTCCCGTTAGTGCGCATTTGTTCCTTGTTCGCTGAGCGGACTGCCACTTACTCTAACCCGTTCGCTCGCAAAAGGTTGCGGCCGACAGCAAGCGAACTTCTGCCGAGTCCTCCATCGGGGAACCACGACTCAATTGAATCCTGGATGGAATTCTTCAGCTCGGATGTGTAGATTCATTCCATGAGCGCACCCGCTACCACTCACGACTTGAGGCCGCTCAAGCCCATCCTAACCGCACACCTCTTTCCCAAGGTGGATGGGCTGCTTCTCGAATTGCTTCGCTCGTTGAGTCCGGAAGAATGGGAACGACAAACCGTTTCGCCGAAGTGGACGGTTAAAGATGTAGCCGCGCATCTTCTGGACACGGCCCTGCGAGGAATCTCTTTTGCACGCGATGGCTACGCGCCGCCGGCTGCGAACATCGATTCGCTGGCAGCCTTGGGTGCTTACATTAATCGTCTGAATGAAGAAGGCGTCAAGGTGTATCGCCGATTGAGCGCTGAGGTTCTGATTTCGCTCATGGAAACCGCTTGCAAACAGCTTGCGGAGTATCATTCTGGGCGCGATCCGTACGCGCAGGCGCCCTACGGCGTGAGCTGGGCTGGAGAGGAAAAATCCGCGAACTGGTTTGACACGGCCCGCGAATACACCGAACGGTGGCACCATCAGCAGCAAATTAGGCTGGCCGTCGAACGTCCCGGCATCCTGACGCGCGAACTTTACTATCCTGTGCTCGATTGTTTTATGCGCGCCTTGCCATTTACGTATCGCAACGCACTGGCCCCGGCAGGAACTGCGATTCGCATCACCGTGTCCGGAGCATGCGGGGGCAGTTGGAATCTGCGTCGCGGAGACACCGGCTGGGCGCTCACCGACAGCGACACGCATGAACCTGCCGCCGAAAGCACTATTCCTCAAGAGATTGCCTGGCGGATTTTCACCAAGGGCATTGACCGCGCGTCAGCCCAGTCTCAAATTAAAGTGACGGGCGAAGCCGCCCTCGCCCTTCCCGTGCTGAGCATGGTCTCCATCGTATCCGCCTGACCTCACAAACGCGCAAAGATTTCAGCTTTGGGGCTGCGCAGCGTCTTCCTGCAGAATCGCATCGAGCGTACTCACGAACAGGTCCGCGTCGTTTCCCGTGAAAACGAGAGGTGGACGCAACTTAATCACATTGTGATGCGGACCATCCGTTCCCGTGAGAATCCCACACTCGCGGAGCCGGTTCACAACGTAAGAAGCCTGCTGCGGCGCGGGCTCTTTCGTGTTTCGATCGAGCACCAGGTCCACGCCAAGAAACAAGCCTGATCCCCGCACGTCGCCGATCAGCGCATGGCGCTGCTGCAAGTCTTGCAATCTGCTCTTCAGGTGAGCCCCCACGTGCAGAGCGTTTTCTCGTAGCTTTTCATCCTCTAGGACGTCAAGCACTGCGAGCCCCGCCGCGCACGCCACCGGGTTGCCTCCAAACGTGCTGAAAAATTCCATTCCGTTGGCAAACGAAGCCGCGACCTCTTTTGTAGTGACCACTGCCGCCAGCGGAAATGCATTCCCGATCGGTTTCCCCAGGACCACAATGTCCGGCACAACTCCTTGCGTTTCGAACCCCCAGAAATGCGTCCCCAACCTCCCAAAGCCCACTTGCACCTCATCGGCAATGCACACTGCGCCCGCCGCCCGGACGTGCTTGTAAACCTCCTGCAAATATCCCAGCGGAAAGACAATTTGTCCCCCGACGCTCGGCAGAGTTTCCGCAATGAACGCTGCAACGCCGCGGCCTTCATCGCGTGCGCGCTGTAAAATCTCAGCAACGTGGCGCGCATACTTCGCGCCCGCCTCTTTGTTCTCACGCCGATACAAACCGCGATAATCATCAGCCAGCGGAGCAACGTGCACCCACGGTTTCTTGCCACGCCCACCGGGGCCGTTAAACTTGTATGGACTCATGTCGATGAGAGTATTCGTGTGGCCGTGATACGCGTGCTCCAACACGATTACATCTTCGCGCCCCGTGTGCGCCCGCGCCAACCGCAAAGCCAGTTCATTGGCCTCGCTGCCGGAGTTCACAAAAAAACAAACGCGCAACGGCTCCGGCAGTTTCTGAGTTAGCCGCTCAGCGTACCGGTTCACGTTGTCGTGCAAATACCGCGTGTTAGTGTTGAGCAGCGCAAGCTGCTCCTGCGCCGCTTTCACGACGCGTGGGTGGCTGTGCCCCACCAACGGCACGTTGTTGTACACGTCGAGATACGCGCGACCGGTATCGTCGTAGAGATACTGCATCCAGCCGCGGACAATTTTCAGCGGCCGCTCATAGGAAATGCTCAGATTTTTCCCCATCAGCGTGCGCCGCTTTTCCAGCGTCTGTAGAAAATCCGTCTCCTGCTCAGGTAAGCGTCCCTCAGGAATTCCGATCAAAAGATTTGGGTCGGGAGAAAGGCATGTCCACACGGCACGCTGCGAGGCGTAAGCAACACCCGGAAAATCAGCACCCAAATCCAGCAAATCGAGAATGATTTGAAAATGGACGTGCGGCGCCCAGCCGCCGTTTTCCTCCGCCCTGCCCACCCGCGCGAATTCCTGTCCTCGCGCCACCCGCTGCCCAACTTTCAACCCGCCAAGCGTGTCCGTTGTCAAATGTCCGTAGAGGGTAAAGAATTCTTCACCATCACCCGTCTCGTGCCGCAAAATCACCAGCGGCCCATAATCCTGCGGCGCCGCATTGTTCGCGACAATGTGCACCACGCCATCGAGCGGCGCCCGCAGTGCCGTCCCTGCCTCGACAAAGAGATCCATGCCTAAATGAATCGTTCGTCGCTCGCCGACCAGATTTTCCAGGCTTCCGAACAACGCGGAACTGTAAAGTGGCCGCGCCTCGTTGTACCGCCCGACTCCCACGCGCACGCCAGCGCGTTTCATTTCGCGAAAAATCGTTTCCGTCAGTGCGAGAGTTTCAGAGGCTCTGGGGTCCGCGCCAAGAAGCAAGCTCCCAACACCTAGGTCAAAAACAAAACTCGGTTCCGCATGCAAGTCCACGTCAAGAATCGAAGCTGCAGACTTCCCATTAGCTTGCAGCCAGCGCTGGATCTTCCCTGCCTTCGGCACAGGCGCAAAGCCGCAAGCTGCTCGAAATGTACAATGCGCAAAGCGCGGATGAATTTTCGACAACCGATCCAGCGCATCCCACGCAGGCAGTTCGCTCACGGTCACATAAGCATCATCCGGCTTCACTTTTTTTCGGTGAGCGGAATTCGTTACGCTCACTGCCAACCGTGCGGCCATCAGAGGGAAAAGCGCCGCGACCTCTTCTTCCTGCAGCGGAAATGCGCTGTGATACCCGGCAACCACTTCCGTTGCCACCTTCAGCGGATCCGCTTTGCCAAGAATCGCGTAAGCCGCAGCGATGGCCGCTTCCGAAACCGTCGGACCGTGGTGCATATCTCCAAAATCAATCACTCCCGCCACTTTGCGCGGCTGCGGCCACGG
>Ga0209166_10002008_pt1 | contig 15985 bp, 17 predicted proteins | sample Coa_R1_3_FD_187151 | JGI IMG/M metagenome (GOLD analysis project Ga0209166, IMG submission 187151) | Surface soil microbial communities from Centralia Pennsylvania, which are recovering from an underground coalmine fire - Coalmine... | ecosystem: Environmental > Terrestrial > Soil >... | reverse complement strand
GCGAGTCATTCGAACCCGTCTTGAGCCGTGCCGAGCAGATCGATCAAGGCGCTCTCTGGAAGCTGGCGCAGGGGATGCCCGAAGAATGGTGGAACCGCGATCGAGTCCCGGAAGGCATGTCACGGGGAAGATGGCACAAGAAATTTTCATCCGATCTGTGTCGTTTGGTTGACACCCTTTATCAGCGCCGCTCGAAAATCCGCGACCTCATTACCGCGTTCCGCGAATCGTCCCGCAATCCCTTTCCCCAATGGGTCGGCAATTAGCCGACCCAGTTTCGCCCAGCAAAGGCCGCTCTATCCTTGCTATGTCCCGCGCAGAATGCGCCCCTATAAAATTTTTTCGAAGGGCGCTCACGCCGCGCCCTTCGAGCTTCCCTGGCGAGAACCTTTGCAAAGCAACGATAAATCCAATCGGAAACTTTGTGTTCTCAATATCCGAGGAATTTTATGCAGTGCTGGCAAAAAACGCACTACGGCTGCACTGCGTTGAAACGGTGGGAGCGCCGCTCCCCCTTTGCTATATGTTACCTTTCAAGGCCTGACGACTTGCACGCCGACGCTTTCCGCAGCCTGCTGGAGCTTTCCGTCCACGGTTGCCAGCGGAAGCCTGCGGGCCTGCGTGAGGCTGAGGTAACAAGCGTCGTAAACCGCAAGGTTGTGCTTCAGCGCCAATTCCAGAAGGGTTTCATTCACCGCCACATCCGCCACGCGGACAGGCAGCGCTTGCACTTCTTGCCAGAACAGGAGCGCCTTGTCACGGGTCAAACGACCACGGGTAACGCCTTTGCCGAGGCCGTTGAGCATCTCGTACCTCCAGATGGCGGGAACCCAGGCTATGGCTTCCTGATTCTCAAGACTCGTCAGCGTGGATTCGGTTTGCGGAGTCGCTTCATCGTCAAAGCACCAGCACAAGGCGAACGAGGCATCCAGGACGAACTCCCTCACTCACGGCCCTCTTCGATAAGCTCCTTGATGGGGATTCCTCCGAGTGTTACGCCCTTGCGCAACTCACGAATCCGCTGGCCGGCAATTTGCGAGCGCGTCAATGCGGGACCGGCTGCCTCCCGGCTGCGTTCCCGGAGCACCTGCTCGACATAGGCTTCAAGCGAGAGTCCATTCGCCTGCGCTTGCGCCAACAGACCCGCCTGAACGTCGGGCGCTAACTCTACTTTCATCGTCATAACCGTTGGTTCCTTGTCGCAATCTCTACGGCCAACCAGGGGCGCAAAAAAATGAGCCGCAGTCAGGCGGCCCATCCGTCAAGACCTTGACGGACTCGTCCGGGTAACTTCTTACGTGTCCGGCACCCCAGTCCGTCATAGCTAATGATGCCCCAAAACGAGAGCCGATTCAAGGTGTCTAGCAACATCTCATAATTGGCTGTAGACAAAGGGCTTACCCGTGAGAACTCCCCGTCCCAGACCAACGAATCTACTGCTTTCGAACCGGCTCAATTCCGGGAAGGATGTTGCTATGACGGTCCAGGGCGTGCTGCACCCATTGAACCACTGTCTCAAATATCTCTTGGCAATCAGCGCATTGAAAGGCATAGGCGCCTTCCATTTTTGTCAGCTCGTTGAGGCTGGGGCCGGGGCCGTGCGTAATTGGAAAAACATCTTCGGGCATTGAATTCACCTTATTCCCTCCCTGTTTCAAGATTATAAGAAACCAGAAGCAAAAAAGAAAAAGAGTAATGGCGGGATTCACTCATCAAAGAAGACCGAGCCGTATCACCGCTAGATTTTCTCTATTTTGCTAAGTAGTATTAATACCCAGAGGTAGGATGGCCCACGCCCCGACTCCCGGTGATTCCTTTCAAACTGTTGCAACGCTTGGATTTCCACCGTGCGGCAGAGATTTACTCAAAGGAAATGACAGATCGGCAGAGGGTGTGTATTTGCTTTGGCCGCCGTCCCTGGCCACCATTTACCCCCTTTATTATCAGCAGCTTTCAGCCGATTTGCCAACCGTACAATAGCCATCCAAGTGGACGCCTATTGGTCGAGATTTTTTGACCAACGAGGAGTCCGCAATGCTCTCGGTCTATACCCGCCACTATCCTCCATGCCGATCACATCGACATCCATCATCGCCGGTGTCGCTGTCCCAAGTGGGTCCAGGATTACTGGATGGAAAATTTATTCGTGTGAGTGCCAATACACGCAGTTGGGAAAGGGCGAAATGGAATACGTGCCCAGTCCTGAGGTCCCGCCGGACGAACCGGTAACGCCCCAGAAAGCGATTGCCGAATACATTGCGGATGTTGTGTCCGTGATTCTCCTGACTCTGCCGCAATTCCTTTCCTGGTTTGCTGTGCAGGGCATCAATTTACTTCAAGCAGAATAACTTCGCCTCTCTGCCAATATGTTCCCATTTTGCTCTCACGCTTGCCGTGACCCAGGGGCCTATCTATTGGCGCTGGACCAAAGACGCTCGAAGGCCCAACTAAGTTCAACGTTTGGTACTTCTGTCTCCAGTCGTATGTGCCCATAGCCACCCTCTTTCGCGGCTTTTGATCTTCACCGCTCTGGTTCTGGTCACGGCCTCTTTATCCCAACGTTGCTGCATAAGCGCGGCTGTCTCTAATTAGAAACGCGGTATGAAAGAAGCTCCTCCACCGCTCTGCGTGCATTGGTTCCTGATGGAATGGCGACAAAACCCGTGACTGTTTGCTTTTGAAATATCCGCAAACTTTTAAAGAGCATGACCTTCCCCGTAAAATCCACATTGAGGGTGGTGATTCTCCAAACGCCCGGGCTGATCTCGCTCTGCACAACTTTGAAGCGGCCACCTTTATAGAGCCGGCCCAGAATTCCCCAGCCAAAATTTACATCTCGGAATAATTCGCCCTCGATTTCGGCAATCCGCTCAGAAATGGGATCGATCCAGAGCCAGCCTTGCATGCCTGTCAGTATCTGGGTTTCCCGGCTTTTGGGATAGAAGCGTGGATTGGGACTGAAGCTGAACTTAAGTCTCCCGCCGGCGTCCATGCACGAGAATGTCAGAATAAAGGCATTGGGAAGGTTTGCTATCAAGAGTTCTCGCCGCGCATCGTCTACACGCTGCTCGGAAATTTCTTTTTCCAATGTTGTCTTGTCCAGCAGAAACTTGCTTAATCGCTCCTGTTCTTGCTTTTCACGGATTGGGGTAAGAGGTTGGTCATTGGCGGCAATCATGCGGTCGATGCGTCCTTCTGTGGCCTCAATAACCATTCGAGTCTCTGAACCCCGTTGAAATTCTATGCGCTGGGAGAACCGAAAGGTACGCTGGCTTTCCATTGCCAGCCTTTCCTGTTGAGAAGTGCGTTGTAATAAATCTGTGTAGTCTCTTTGCACGCAAACAGATCTCAAATTCAACACTAGCAATGCTGCCAGGAGTAAATACCTTTTCATGGCATCAAAGTATGCCTGCTGCGCTTTGCAGGTATGTGATAGGAGTCACAGATCAGAGGCCTGCCTGCTGCAGTCATACTCCGGAGTGATGGCCATCACATCAAAGATCCTGGGTTTGGCGGGAAAATTAAGACTGTGAAGGAATATCTGATCGGAGGTCAAGTTGACCTTAACCATCATGAAAAAGAGAGCCTACATCCGAAGCTGGCCTATCGTAATCGAACGCATTCTTCTCATAGTGGGAATACTCTTTTCGAGCTTCTATTTGGCTGCCAAGGTTCACAGTTTCATCACCTACCGGGCCGCACTGCATAGCTTCGACAACAAATCTGTCTCCAGGACAGATCAAACAGAAAAATCGTTGGCGACTGACTTGTCGTTTCCCGCCGCTGGCATGGAGCAATTCTCATTGCCTCCGGCAGGCATCAAAGGACGCCACAACAGAATTGCGCAAGGCGTGCCTTTAGCCCTGCTGAGGATTCCACGGCTGAAGCTTGAAGTCCCCGTTTTGGACGGCACCGATCGTCTCACTTTGAACAGTGGAGTTGGCCGCATTGAGGGAACGGCATTTCCTGGAGAAAGAGGGAATATCGGGATTGCGGGCCATCGCGATAGTTTTTTCCGCGCATTGAAAGATATCGGCAGAGGCGACACCATCGAATTAGTGACCCGTCAACAGGTGGATAGTTATGTCGTCGATAGCATCTTCATAACTGGCCCTGAAGACACCAGCGTGCTGGCCCAGGGTTCCGGTCCGGAGCTTACGCTCGTGACTTGCTTTCCCTTTCGTTTTATTGGTCCTGCTCCGCGGCGATATGTCGTTCGAGCTACGCTGTTAGTGGAAGGTCATGCAGTGAATTAACATCCCAATATCTCCATCACTAGCTTGTGTGATCCAGGACACATCTTTTCCATCCAGCAATACCTAGCATAAAGACGATATGTGAGAACTATTGAAATCGCGCGCCAGTTCCAATGGCGACGACTGGGCCTTGCTAAGGCCAAGGAAGGATGTCAATCATGAAACTATTTCGGCTCATCGCTGTAACCGCATTATTTGTTGGCGCTTCAGCTTTGATTGCTCAAGAAGCAGAGTTGAAAGTTGAGGTCAAGCCAAAAGAGGCTTTTATTTTTGTTGATGGAAAGGCCTATAACCACCATGACAGGAAGCTGGAGCTTGCTCCCGGCGAACATACAATTGGTGTCTACAATTATGGTTTTACACCTCAAATAAAGACTGTTGTGATTACAGCGGGCGACAACCCCGAACTCGAGATCACGCTGCAACCTGTGGGCGGACCAGTCCAAGGACCTTGGGGACGCCTGGAGATCGCGGAAGCCCACAATAGAGATGCTGTATTTGTGAATGGCAAGACTACGGACTTCTTCGTCGGCCATGTTGATGAAACTACCAGCCATGTGTTCCTCACGCAAAAGATGGTCCTCCCGCCAGGAATCCATCAAGTAACAGTGATCGACCCGAAAACCGGCGGCGAGGTGTATGCCGGCAATGTAGAGATCATTGCCAATCGCAAAGCGATCCTCAATGTGGAGAAAGGAGCTGTTCACTATGAGTCCTGGAGCGACGGCGCCAAGATCAACTCGCTGCCGCGTTTTAATTCCACTTCAACCGAGACGGTGGTTGCGGTAGCTCCAGTCACCGGAAATCTGACCGTTGAGCCTGCCGAGATCAACTGCAACCAACCAGCACGGCTGGCGTGGAAGGCTTCGGACGCAGTCCTGACCACCATCAAGGCGAACGGCGTACCGGTCGAGAATGTTCCTCTTTCGGGAGAGCAAATGGTAAGCCCGAAAGAAACGACCACCTATGAATTCGAAGCCATTGGGCCGGGCGGCAAATTTACTGCAAAGCAAATTGTCCGCGTGAATAATACAATTCAAACTTCTCTGAACGTATTTCCCAATGAGCTTCGCTTTCACCAATTGGAGAGCACGGTCGATCAGCAAGGAAAGGCGACCCTGAAATGGACCGCCTCCAATGCCGACTTTGTCCGTATCGACCCCATTGGCCCAGTGAGCGGAGCCAGTGGAGAAACCACCATCGCCGGGGTGCCAAACAAGACCGACTTTGGCCCAATAGCCGAGATGAAGACCTACAAGATCACGGCCACCAATGCCTGCGGTGGCTCCGGCACCAGCACAGCTTCGCTTCACATTACCGGATCAATCGACCGTCAAATAGCTGAAGAGAAGCCACCTGAGCTGCCACAAACAGCCTCGCCGATGCCGCTGCTTGGCTTGCTGGGATTCCTGGGCTTGCTGGGATTTAGCTCTCTTCGCTCGATTCGCGGGCGCCGCAAGAACCACTAGTTTGTCTTCTCGCTCGCAGGCGCTAAACGCCTGCGAGTGAGTTTTTTTCTAGGGCCACTACGCCGAGGCCACACTTACCTCTTTAGGGATAACTCCAGGCCGTCCACAGCGTCCGCTAGGTCCACATCGTCCAAAGAAAAGCGCTCAACAACTTCGCTATTCTGGGCGTTGATGTATCCGCCAATTCACATGTGACAGCGCTCACAGATTCCAATCACCTTCCCGTCCTATAAATAACCCATAGGGACTCAAATGCCACGCCCACTACCAGACCAAAGCACGCAGGAACTTGAGAACAACTTCTCGATTCGCAACTTGCTGCATCCTCATTGGAAGGCGCTGGCCATCGGACTCGCGGCCGTGGGAGCCGAAACTGCTGCCGGATTGCTCGAACCCTGGCCGTTGAAGGTGGTATTCGACAGCGTCCTGCACACCAAGAAATCGCCCGACTGGCTCTCGCGCATGGTCCTGCTCATCAGCCATGACAATCTCACAGTCTTGAAGATTGCCGCTCTCGCCGTGATATTGATCGCCGCCATCGGAGCGGTAGGAACCTACGTCGAAAAGCGCACCATCACCGAGGTAGGCCAGCGGGTGATGCATGAGCTGCGCCGCGCCTTTTATTGGCACACGCAACGCCTCTCCATGTCCTACCACGACCATAAGCAAAGCGGCGACGTGATCAGCACCGTAACCACCGACATCGATTCCATTCAAAGCGCCATCACCTCCGGCATTTTGGACTTTCTTTATTACGCGCTCACGCTCCTGGGCATGATGGGCATCATGTTCTATCTCGATTGGCGGTTCACATTGATTGCCTTGTCGGTGCTGCCGGCATTGTTCGTCGTGGTCTACACTTTCACGCGCCGTATCAAGAAGGCATCGCGCGAGCTCAGAAAAAAAGAGGCCCAAATCGTCTCCACGCTCCAGGAGGTGCTCTCTTCTATTCGCATTGTCAAGGCATTTTCCCGCGAGGAATACGAGCAAAAGCGTTTCGAGGCCGAAAGCCTCGAAAGCGTCGATTTAGCGCTCAAGGCCCGAAACATCAAGGCCAAGTTGTCGCCGTCGGTGGAGATCATTGTTGCTGCCGGCACGGCTCTGGTCTTGTGGTTCGGGGCCCGCCAGGTGCTTGACGGCACGCTGACCCCCGGCATCCTGGTGGTCTTCTTCCTTTACTTGGGCAAGATGTACAAGCCCATGCGCGAGCTTTCGAAGATGACCGACACCTACTCGAAGGCCGTAGTTGGCTATGACCGCATCCGAGATTTCCTGGCCATCGATTTGCAGATTAAAGATCTGCCCGACGCTGCCGCGGCCCCTCAATTTCAAGGGGCAATCGAATTCGAACACGTCAACTTCAGCTACCTGTCGGGCCGCGAAGTGCTGAAAGACATCAGCCTGAAAGTAAAGCCCGGACAAGTAGCGGCGCTGGTGGGGCCGACCGGTTGCGGCAAGAGCACGCTCATCAGCCTGATTCCGCGCTTCTATGATCCTCAGTCCGGCTGCATCAAGATTGATGGCGCGGACGTACGCCGCTATACGCGCAGAAGCGTGCGCCAGCAGATGAGCTTCGTGCTGCAGGAAACCCTGCTCTTCCGCGCGCCCATCTGGCAAAACATCGCCTACGGCAAGCCTGAGGCCACGCGCGAAGAAATTATTCACGCCGCTGAGCTGGCCAATGCCGATGAGTTTATCCGCGCGTTGCCACAAGGTTACGACACCATGGTGGGCGAGCGGGGCGTAACGCTCTCTGGCGGCCAGCGCCAACGCATCGCTATTGCCCGCGCGATCATCCGCAACAGCCCGATCCTGATTCTCGACGAGCCCTCCACAGGCCTGGATGCAGCCTCGGAAAAGCTGGTCATGGAAGGACTTGATCGCCTGATGAAGAACAAGACCACGCTCATGGTAGCCCATCGCCTGGTCACCGTGCAGAACGCCGACGTGATCTTCGTTTTGCAAGATGGGGTGATTCGCGAGCATGGCACGCACAAGCAACTGCTGGCCGCTGGCGGCCTTTACGCAAAGTTCTATGCACTGCAATCCAGCAAGGAAGAGGTAGAGCGGCGCACCCAGGCCAATCCGTTGCTGGCAGGAGTCTCCGCTGATGTTGCTTAGAAAACAAGGAGGAGTTTATGTTCAACCGCAAGCGCAATTTAACCGGAATCTTGATGATTTTGGTCTTGGCGTCGGCAAGTGTTGCGCCGGCACAATCATCCAAGCCCATCCATCACTTCAAAGACAGCACCAAAATTGGCCTCGATTCATCGAAGGCCGTGATCTGGCGTGAACCAACCGACATCAAGGCCCGTGACCTTTTTTATGGTCCAGGTGGCCCCGACCATCAGCCCCAGGGCAAGCTGTCTTTTATCCAGGAAAAATTCAACGGAGTGAATCCCAAGTTCGACGTGCGCGATGAAGCCGGCATTCGCTGGGGAGTCAAGCTGGGCAACGAAGCCAAGCCCGAAACTGCGGCAACCAGGCTCGTATGGGCCGTCGGTTATTTCACCAATGAAGATTATTTCCTGCCGGTGCTCAATGTCAGCGGCGATATGCAACTGACTCGCGGCCAGGAATTGATTCAGCATAACAAGATCAACGGCGTCCGTTTGAAGCGCCACAACAAGGGTGAGCGCCAGATCTCGGATTGGTCCTGGGACAAAAATCCCTTTGTAGGGACCAAAGAGCTCGATGGGCTCAAGATCATGATGGAGCTGATTTGCAACGTCGATCTCAAGGGCGCAAACCAGCATGTCTATGCCGAATCAGATGGCGAACAACGCTACATCTCCGCCGACCTGGGATCGAGCTTCGGCTTGGCCGGCAAGACCATGTTCTACTCCAAGGGCAAGTTGAGGGACTTCCAGTCCCATCCACTCATCAAAAATGCGGGACCGGACTACATCGATTTCTGGCGCTTCAAGCACATTCCCCGCGAACATGCCAAATGGATCGGCGGCTATCTAGCCCAGCTTTCTGACGCCCAGATCAATGATGCCTTTAAGGCCGCAGGATTTACCCCTGAAGAGGCGGAAGGATTCACCCAGAAAGTGCGCGAAAAGATCAACGAATTGACCGCGCTTTAAGAAGATCAATGATTCTCGATGAAAGGAGAAGCTATGAACCGACCAGCAAATCACGCACGCAATGCCTTGAACCTGGCTGCTCTCCCGGTGTTCTGCATTGCTGGTCTTGTGTTTGTCACGACCAGCTATGGGCAATTGGACCGTGATGCACAAGCCATGCAGGACTTCAGTAATAAGATTCACCTATATCTAAAGATCCACCATCAGGCAGAAGTCACGGTGCCGCATATCAAGCCTACGGCGTCGGCGAAAAAAATTATCGACCGCAAGCACGCTTTGGCGGCCCAAATCAATAAAGAACGTGGCAACATCAAAGAAGGCAACGTTTTTACCCCCGAGGTTGCCGCCTACTTTGAGAGATTGATTCACTCCGCCTATCGTCAGAACGCTCCAGGCATCGAGGCCACACTTTTATGCTTATCTCCAGTGAGGGAAGACAGGCTCAAGCCAAACGATATCTATCCAGAGGATGCCGAGCTTACGGCCATGCCCTCGACTATCCTGCTTCATGTTCCTGAATTGCCTTCGGAGCTGGAGTACCGCATCGTCAACAAAGACCTGATCATCCGTGACCGAGAGGCCAACCTGATCGTTGACATTTTCAGGGGGGCCATTACACCGCCTCCAGGGAGGAAATTATGCGACGACTAACAGTTTCTTTGGTTGCCACCGGAATCGCCGTAGCCATTTCCGGCATGTATTTGATGAAACCTAACGCAGGGACAATCCCCAGCGTGGGCAACCCGAGCGAAATGGTCCTGACCATTCCTTTAAAGGCGGACTCCGTACGTTTTGCCGTGATTGGCGACAACGGCACTGCGGATAACTCTGAAATCCAGGTCGGAGACCAGATGCAGAAGGCGCAGCAGATCTCAAAATTCGGCTTCGTCATCATGCTCGGCGACAACCTTTATGGCGGCGCCTCGCCCAGGGACTATCAGGACCGCTTTGAGCGTCCCTACAAGTCCCTGCTCGACCGAGGCGTGCTTTTCTACGCCTCGCTGGGGAACCACGACGACAACAATGAAATCTCCTATGTGCCCTTTCACATGGGAGGGAATCGCTATTACACGCACACCGAAGGCGATGTCGAGTTCTTCGTCCTCGATACGAATTACATGGACAACACCCAGCTCGATTGGCTGCAGCAGGAACTGCAGAAGTCTAAATCTCCGTGGAAGATCGCATATTTCCATCATCCTTTGTATTCCAGCGGAAAGGCCCACGGTCCCAGCAGAGAACTCCGCACAGTCCTCGAGCCGATCTTCGAAAAATATGGCGTGAGCGCTGTTTTCTCCGGACATGACCACATTTACGAACGGGTCAATCCGCAAAATGGAATTCAATATTTTGTGATGGGCGCTTCCGGCAAGCTGCGCAATGGGGACCTGAAGAGCGATTCTCTGAAAGCAGCCGGCTTCGACAGCGACCGTAGTTTCCTGCTGGTCGAGATCACTGGAGACAACATGTACTACGAAGCAATCTCCCGGACCGGCGACACCGTCGATTCAGGTGTTTTCAACAAGCAACCCCCGGTCAGCATCCATGCTGGGGCACAAACTCCAGGGCCAACAGAAGGAACAAACGCAGGTACACCGGCAACGAAATAACGATCCTTACAGGAGAAGGGGAAAGCAGAATAATGCTCATGGGCCACAAAGCCATGAGCATTGGCGCGCGTCGTAACATAAAATCGTCCAATCGTGTTGGTACTTGCCATTACTCTCCTGCTTGCGACGCCAGATGATGCGGCCACCCTGCTTATTCGGGCCCAAGCCGATCTTGCTGCTGGGCGATATGCGGAGGTGTTGGAAAAAGGCGCCGAGTCGGCGGAGCTTTTCCACAAGATCAGGGACCGTGCCGGTGAGGGGCGAGCACTTACAGTCATAGGATTGGCCCATCTTTATTCCGGCGAATACAATCGTGCCCTTGCAAACTTCGATCAGGCCCTGAATATCGCCCGTGAAACGCGAAATGTTGAAGCTGAGATTACCCGACTCAATGACATTGGCAATGTATTCTATTTTCAGGGACGCTACGCTGACTCGCTCGATCGATATCAGCAAGCTTTGCGTCAGGTCGAATCCCAGAGCGCGGAAAAATGGTCGGCCTCGCGCCGGCAACTTACCCTGGCCAACCTCGCCATTCTGTATCAAACCATGGGACAGTTCGAGGTGGCTCTCGGATTTTACTCGGAGATTCAACATTCACCACAGGCGCTTCCCGCCGATGAAGAAGCACAGCTACTCACAAATATTGGGGTCCTGCGCAGGCGGCTGGGAGATCCCCAGAAAGCATTGCAGACCTACCGTGCAGCGCAACAACTCTATCGACGGGCCGCACATCGCGATGGCGAAATCGCAGTGTTGAACAATATTGGAATCTTGCAGGCCATGGATCTTTCTGATTTTCCTGCTGCAAATTCAACGTTTGGCGAGGCCCTTAAACTGGCAGAAAAGAGTGGTGACCGGCCACTCGCGGTTCATGCTCGGCTTTATCGTGCTGAAACTCTTTACCGTGCCGGACGGCTTGAGCAATCCGCCGGGGATTTTCAAGCCGCCGCCGATGATGCGGCTTTTTTAGGGGAACTGGAGGAAAACTGGAAAGCACTCTATGGTCTAGCCCGCATTGCAAACAAACGTGGAGAAAAAGCCAAGGCCGATCAATTGCTGGGACGCTCCTTGGAGTTGATCGAAAAGCTTCGCGTGAGCCTGGCTGGCTCGTCGTTGCGTGCTGGTTTTCTGGCTGATAAACGTGATGTCTACGATCTTTTGATCGAACATACAAATGATCCGGACAAAGCATTCAACTTAATGGAGAGGTCACGGGCCCGAATACTACAAGATCAGCTCTTACGGGCTTCGATGAAAAGTCTGAAGGATGTATCACAGACGCTGCCGGTTGATACAGCAATTCTGGAATACTGGCTGGGAAGTTCCTCGGTTGCGGTGCTTTGGATCTCACGGACAGGATCAGGCCTTCGCAGATGGGGCCTTTCTGCGGATGATCTCGAAGGCATCCGTCTCCTGATCTCAGCGCTTTCAGATACTCAGCGTAAGGATTGGAGGGAAAGCGCTCGCACAATGGCGCAAAAACTTCTTTATGCCCTTCCACCTTTGCAGCAACCTGCCATCCGCCATCTTGTAATTGTTCCAGATGACATTCTGGCAGAGGTGCCATTTGAGGCGCTCCCTTTGGATGAATCGAATCTCCTGATTGAACGCTATAGCGTTTCATATCTTCCTGCTGCTTCGCTCTTTGCTGTGGCCGCCGGACGACGCGGAGTTCGGTGGCCATGGCAAAAAACCTTTGAGGCTTTTGCTGATCCCGCTCCGGGAAATGGGAATGGCGTAGAAATTGCAGCCCTGCGGGGCTGGTCACGGCTCCCTGGAGCAGTTCAGGAGGTCAACTCAATCGCCAAATCTGTTGGTGGAAAGCGGGAGCTACACATTGGACCAGATGCACGCAAGGCGATCCTCGAGGACAAGGCTCCTTCGCCCCTCATGCACTTTGCGACACACGCCTTTGCCGACATGCAGGATCCGAACCGCTCCTACATCCTTTTCGCGCCTGCCCTGTCCTCGCAGCGCTATGATTATCTTTTCCTGAAGGAAGTCACAGCTCTTCAATTTGCAAATGTCGACCTTGTAACGCTCTCGGCGTGCGAAACCGATGCCGGTAAGCTGGTTCGTGGAGAAGGCGTGACCAGCTTTAGCCATGCCTTCCTCGCGACTGGAGCGAGGTCAGTAGTAACCTCGCTTTGGGATGTAAGCGACAAGGTTACCGCCGGCATCATGGTTGATTTCTATGCCAGACTGGCCCGTGGTGAATCCAAGCAGGACGCTCTTCGTGCCGCCAAACTAGATCTCATGCGCCAGTCGGGCGCCACCCACCCAGCATATTGGGCGGCATTTGTGCTGGAAGGCGATGGTGACTCGCGCATTCCCTATGTTATTCCCTGGCTCTGGCTTATTGCTCCGGCGCTGCTGATTTGCATCTTTGTCGTCTTCACATTACAAAAGGCAAAAAGGGAATTACTGTTCCGGTATTTTCATCTGCATTGATTCCAATAATCTGAACAGCGGAAGTTGCATTCACGGTGACAACATCTCCCTCGAGCAGATTTGCTCCTCCCAGAATGGCAGAGATTTCATCCATCAAACGTCCTCCGGAAGGAAGAGTGACCATAGTTGTCGCCCCACTGCTCTGAATCGTCATAGTCAATGTGACTGGCATCGTGCCGGGATTCTGAATCGCCAATGCTGTGAACTGTCCTGGGCCATTCAGCGGCAGAGGACCTATGACAGCGGTAGAGTATGTCCGGATCGGGAAGATCGGCTCCGTTTTTTGCAACAGGGGCCGCGAGGGGGATTGAATCGGAGCACCACGCAAATAAGAATAATAGGTGACCTGTGATCCGTCGGGATTGGTCACTTGAATGGGTTGCATGTCTAATGTCGCAGGTTGTAGGAGTGTAAATCTCATCTCCCCCGGCCCGATGTATGTTGCCTGGCTGGCCTTCATTTTCGTAGCAATTTTCGTATTCGGCTGGAACCCAGTGCCCTGGACCCTGATCACTGTTCCTGCCGGCCAGCTTCCGCCGCCGGGATATACACCTCGGACCGAAACGCTGCCTGCAATGGTAAGCATTCCTGGCTTTGGTTCAACAAACGTGAGCGGTCCTGTGGGCGTTTGAAAGCTTGAATCTGCAGTCAACGCCAGTGGAAAAGTCGATCCTGGCCTCACGGTGGAGGGAATATCCATCGTCACAGCAAGGAACGGATAATCGAGATTGGTTCCAAAGTCAGAGAGCGGGGAAATCACTGAAATGAAAAGCGAGCCATTCTGCACTACTGCTGCACCCGCTGCGTCCCCCATTGGACTGAAGATGAAGACGCCATCGACCGTGAAGCCATTCACCGGTGTTCCCGCGCCTCCACTGCTGATCGGGCGCGGTTGTGTAAGTAAAAACTTTACCTGGACGGTTCCTCCTGCCGGCACACGTTCGCTCAGCGTACGCACCTCTGCTGTACCGGGTGGATTTTGCCCCCCGCCCGCACCGCTCTGGCCAAAAAGCGCTGAGCTTGTGCCCAAGAGGAAAAGCAAACCAAGCACGAATGAACTGCAATTCATAAAACCTCCATGAATCAGTTGGGTCGTCGCGGTCGCAAGCGGAAACGCTGCTCGGCACTTGTGCTGATTTCGTGGCCTGAACTATCTTCGGCACGCACGCTCCACAGCAATGGCTTGCCCGGTTGGAGCAACTTTTTGATCTCCCCGGGAAGGGGCAATGATGTTGCAGAGATTCTCGTTTCGAATAAAGTTGTGCCGTCTACTTCGGTCATTTTGAAAAAATACCTGCCCGCTCCATTTACAGCATTCCACCGAAATTCTTCAGGCTGCGCATTCAGGTCACCTGTTGGTGCGAGCGCGCGCAAAGGAGCGGAGCGCAGTGTGTCTTCATTCCCTCCAATTGTTGTTTGTTGAGCGTGCCAGGAGAAAAATAACCCAAGACTAAGGACAAGGACAGCGGCGGCCGAGAATGCACTCATACGGAGCGGCGACGCCCATGATCGAAACCGCCGTTGGGGAGTTATTTCGACAACTTTTCCCCCAGCATCAGGCATGCCTAACATCGGCTTTAACCGTGCGGCAATCCATGCGACCGGCTCCCTCTCCTCGGGAAGCACCTCGTCGCGCTCGAATTCCCGCAGCAACGCCAATTCCGTACTGCAAGTGACACAAACAGCCAAGTGGCATTCCACTGCCTGGCGCTCCGGACAGTCCACTGCGAGTTCCACAGTGGCAACTAGTGCCTCCAAGGATGGGCAATCCGGCATTGGCCGCACCGCTGCTTTCATCACGCTCATTGCGCCCTCCTCATAGCCGCTGACCGCGCCTGGCGACGTTCCAGGGCAGCCTTTAGTTTTCTTCGTGCGCTCACAATGTAAGACTTGGCGCCGCTGGCATTGTTCAGCCTCAGCAATCTTGTGATTGCATCCAAAGGCATTTCTTCTCCGTAGTGAAGCGCCATTACCTTTTGTTCTGTTTCGTCCAGGTTATTGCACATAAGCTTCCGCATCTGTTGCACCATCTCTTCCCGCTCGATCTTCGATTCAAATTCCGGATAAGAAGGAAATTCATCATCGATCGGCAGAGTTGCACTTTCACACCGAATTGCGCGTTGCCGGGACTCGTTCACACAGTGGTTTCGGGTGATCGAATACAGCCACGTTGAGAACTTTGCCTCGCCGCGGAAGAAGTCCAGGGACTTATACGCCTTGATCAGGATCTCCTGGGCGAGGTCTGCTGCGGAATTGCGCTCCCCCGTAATGCGAAAGCACCACCGGGCAACCCGTATGTGATAGCGGCTGAACAATAGATTGAGCAGCTCACGTCGCAATGCCAAATCCGTGCTCGACCTGGCTTGAGCCAACAGAATCTCGTCCGCCGGACCGCCAATCGAAGTTCCGGACGTCTCATCGTGGTGGCTTTTCCGCTCTCTAGTGTCAGAGCGTCCGAAGGTGCTGCCGGAACAACTTTTTTTGCAAAAATGGTCAACAGCGCTTCCACGCGAATCATCGGCAATATCTTCCTTCGGGGGCATGGGGGACCTTCGTTCATTTTCATTGTCGCGAAACGAACGCTCCAAGGACTGTGACCGTCATCACCTTCTAATGTGACCATTGGGCCTGGAGCAGGCTTTGGAGTGTCCCTGAGCGATGGAGGTGCTCATTTCGGAAGCTTCAGAGAAATATCAAAAAAAATTGTTCCGCCGCTTGAACCAGACGCTCTTACCAACCAGCAACTGCAAAAATACCAAGGAGTCAATTACATGCCATATCAAGTCAGTTCTTCCAGATTTGCGTCTGTCCAAAGTGTGCTGGTATATAGCCTTCTCTTCCTGGCATTCGCAGCAACCCCCAAAGGTTCCTGGGCACAAACAGCAACCATCTCGGGCAACCTCAGCGCATTCGATGTCTTGAACGACACCGGGCAGCCGGCCCACGGATTCGAGATCCAAATTGAGGGAGCAGCGGCCGGGGACCTCTACTACACGGTTCCGGCAGGAAGATATGGAAATCCTTCGGTGGTCCCCTATGCAACGGGCGTCTACGTTCGTTACCAGAGTGCTTACAACAGCGCCACCGGTCAATACGCGGCGACAACA
>Ga0209166_10002006_pt1 | contig 15994 bp, 7 predicted proteins | sample Coa_R1_3_FD_187151 | JGI IMG/M metagenome (GOLD analysis project Ga0209166, IMG submission 187151) | Surface soil microbial communities from Centralia Pennsylvania, which are recovering from an underground coalmine fire - Coalmine... | ecosystem: Environmental > Terrestrial > Soil > Unclassified... | reverse complement strand
CCATGGATTTCGTGGATGGCCATGATCTCCGGGCACTCCTCAAGGAGAAAGGCAAGTTTCCGCCAACAGAGGCGGCGCGCGTTATGCTGCAGATCTGCCGCGCTCTGGAGGCTGCGCACGGCGAGCGCGTCATTCATCGCGATCTGAAGCCACAAAACATCATGCTGGACGGCAAGGGGCGCGTGTATGTGATGGACTTCGGCATCGCGCGCTCGGTTCACGTGCCCGGAATGACGCAGACGGGAGCGCTGATTGGCACGCCGGAATATATGTCGCCGGAGCAGGCTCGCGGGGAGAATCTGGATCAGCGCTCGGACATTTTTTCGCTCGGCGTGATTTTTTATGAGATTCTCACGGGAACGAAGCCGTATCCCTCGGATATTCCGCTCGCAACCTTATGGAAGCGGATGCAGGAACCAGTAACACCACCGGTGAAACTTGAGCCGAGCCTGCCTCTTGCGCTGAACGATGTTGTCGTGAAAGCTTTGCAAATCGAGCCGGAGAACCGATTTGCCAGCGCGCGGGAAATGGCCCATCAGTTGGAAATCTGGCTCGGTCCCTCGGCGGAGAGCTCCGCGATTTTTCTTCCCGCGCCAAAAACAACTCACTACTGGAAGTGGGCTTCCGCGGCGCTGGGAGCCTTGCTCATCGTGGCGGTAGTGGCGTTTCGCCTGAAAGAGCCGGTCAAGCCACCTCCCGCTCATGCGCCGGTTTCCGTTCTCGTCGCGGACTTTGCCAACACAACGGGCGACAGCATTTTTGACGAGACGCTCGAGCCGCCATTAAGCGTCGCTTTGGAAGATGCTTCGTTCATCAGCTCGTACAACCGGAACCAGGCTAAGAAAATCGCGGCGCAACTCCAACCCGGAGCCTCTTCGTTGGAAGAAACGACGGCGCGGCTCGTGGGAGTCCGCGAAGGAATCAGCTTCGTTGTGGCCGGGCTCATCGAGAAGAGAGGAAGCGGCTATAAAGTGCGCTCCCGGATGTTGGAAGCGGCGACCGGGAAGATTGTTCTCGAGATGAACGAGAACGCGGACGACAAGAAAAGCGTGTTGGGCGCGGTGGGCAAGATTGCGGCGCAAACCCGCCGGGTTCTCGGTGATACCACGCCGGAGTCCGCGCAGGTAACAGCTGGAGGAACGTTCACAACCAGCTCGCTCGAAGCGGCTCACGCTTACGCAATGGCGCAGGATTTGCAATGGGCGGGCAAATGGGAAGAGGCAATACCTCTGTACGAGCAGGCAATCCAGTTTGATCCGAACCTCGGTAGAGCGTATGCGGGACTAGCCGCCACCAGCTCGAACATGGGCCGCCGCAAAGACGCAGAGAAGTATTACCAGCTTGCTTTGGCGCACATTGATCGCATGAGTGACCGCGAAAAGTATCGCACGCGGGGCGGCTACTATCTCGCAAACCGCGAACCGCGCAAAGCTATCGACGAGTATTCAGCTTTGGTGCAGCAGTTTCCGTCGGATGCCGCGGGATACTCGAATCTGGCTCTGGCATATTTTTTTCTGCGAGACATGTCCAAGGCTATGGAGCAGGGCCGCCGAGCCGTGGAATTGGCGCCAAAGGCGCTGCTTCAGTTAAATAATCTGGCGCTCTACTCCGTCTATGCGGGCGACTATGCAGCTGCCGCTGAAGTAGCGCGAAGCGTTTTGGCGCAGAACGGATCGTCTGTGGATGCGTACGGCGCCCTGGCGATGGCGCAAATGGGGCAAGGCCAACTCCGTGACGCGGAAGAGACTTTCCAGAAGATGAGGAACATAAGCACGCGCGGCTCCGACATGGCCACATTGGGACAAGCCGACCTTTTGCTTTATCAAGGAAAAACGAAGGACGCGATCACACTTTTGCAAAAGGCGCATGGCACATCGGCGAAGATGGACGATTCCACGCTAGCGGCTCACACACTGCTCGAAGCCGAGGCCAAACTTGCTGCTGGAAGAGCCTCTGAAGCGGCGGCAAGCGCGAAATCTGCGCTGGCCCATGATAACGGAGCGATTTCTCAGTTCGCCGCGGGCCGCATCTACGTGGAAGCGGGACAATACGCTCCGGTCCAAGGGATCGTTTCGCAGCTATCGGGGCGCTTGGATCCTGATGGCCAAGCGTATGGGAAGCTCCTGGAAGGCGAGATGACTTTGAAGCGCGGCGAGGCAAAACGCGCCATCGCTCTCTTTGTGGAAGCGCAGAAACTTTCGGATACGTGGATAGGACGCTTGGATTTGGGCCGCGCCTACATCGACGCCGGAGCCTTTGCGGAAGCGGACTCCGAACTAGAGAATTGCCTGAAACGCCGGGGCGAAGCGAGTGCGATTTACCTGGATGACGTGCCAACGTTTCGCCGACTTCCTCCCGTTTATTATTATTTGGGACGAGCGCAAGAGGGGTTGAAGAGCCCTGCGGCGGATGAGTCTTTCAAAGCTTTTCTGGCAATCAAGAAAAATGGCGACGAAGCCGGTTTGGTCAAGGACGCGGAACGAAGAATTGCGTCGCATTGAGCTTCCAGTTTTTGGATTCCGTCGCGGTGTTTTAGCGCCGCGAGTCTAAAAGACGTTGAAGGATGCTGAGAGCGCGAAAGCGCCGGCACCGTTGGAAGGACTGATTACCGTCGCTTTCAGTTGGTATCCCGTGCCTTTTCCATTGATTCCCAATCCACCGAAAACAGCGATACCGCCTTGTCCGGTTGTCTGAATGGTCTGCCCGGTAAGTGTTGCGCCGCCCGGGTTGATGGCGATGGTCATTTGAACGACCACGCCCCTTACGGGATTACCGAAATTGTCTATGACGAGCACTTTGACCGAGGGGGTGATTTGGGTTTGTGACTGTGTACTGCTGGGCTGAACGGCAAAAGAAACGGTGAAGCTGGAGGCCACGGTAAGCGTGTAGGAAACGATTGTTTTTTGCTGTGGCGTGCCTGAGTCCGCCGCCTGGATCGTGAAAGCGTAGTTGCCAACGACAGTTGACGTGCCGCTGAGCGCGCCTGTCGCGCTCAGAGAGATTCCGGGCGGCAACGAACCGGCTAGAACCGACCAGGTAACGGGACCAATTCCACCGGTTGTGGTGAGAGCTGTGTTGTAGGCTACATTCGCGAGCGCATCGGGCAGAGCGCCGCTGGCTGGAGTAATGAGGAGTGGCGCGGGTACGCGAATGGTCAAAGCTAGTGATTTGAATTGCGCAGGCGAACCACTGTCCTGAACCTGCACAGTGAATGCAGTTGGGGCTGGATTGGCTATCGTAGGTGTGCCGCTCAACACGCCCGCGGTGCTGAGTGTGAGTCCGGCAGGGAGCTGCCCGAGGGCCATGGACCATGCGAATGGCGCCGTGCCTCCAATCGCCTGCAAGGCAATGCTGTAAGGTTTGCCCACAATTGCGTCAGGCAAGGTGCCTCCCGCAGAAGTGATTACCAGAAGCAACGCGCTCTTGATGGCCACGTTGATGGTGATCGTCTGCAAAGGCGAGCTCGCGTCGCCGGCTTGGACCGTGAATGCGAAATTGCCTGCCGTTGTCGGAGTTCCACTCAGAGTGCCATTCGAATTGAGCGTTAGACCCGCCGGGAGTTGGCCGCTCGAAAGCGTCCAACTGATAGGAGTGATTCCCCCGTTTGAATGAAAAGTAAAGCTATAGGAGACTCCGATGATGGCATCAGGAAGCGCGCCGGGGGCCGTAGTGATGGTCAATGGGGAGGCGATGCGGATGGTAAACGTCACACTAGCAACCTGAGCAGGACTCCCGGAATCCTGAACTTGCAATGTCAGCGTGTTGCCGGCGAGGTTTATTTGCGTGGGGGTGCCGCTAATAACGCCGGCCGGGCTGAGGCTCAGTCCCGCGGGCAAAGAACCGGAGAAAAGTGTCCATGATTGATTGCCGGTGCCGCCGGTTGCGGCCAGATTCAACGTGTAGGAGGCGTTCACGACTCCGTCCACTCCCGTGGGAGTGATAGCCAAAAGCGGGCTGGCGACGTGAAGGTTGTAAACCTGGGTGGCGACTGCGGGCGGCGTGAAGGAGTCTTTCACCTGCACCGTAAATGTGTAATCTCCGGGAACAGTGGGGGTTCCCGAAATCAATCCCGTATTCGGATCAATGCTTAGCCCTGGCGGCAGTGACCCGCTGGAAATGGAAGTTGTAAGCGCTCCGAATCCACCAAAAATGTTCACCGGGCCGCTGTACGTGTTGCTGGTAATACCGTCGGGCAGCATGGAAGAAAGGATTGCGAGTGTAGCGGACGGAATGGCAACGCCGGTGTTCGCGGAATGTGCGACAACGACTGGCGTAAATGTGCTCCCGAGGAGGTTTTGCATCACGTTGGGGTCGGAGACATTGGCACGGATGACGAGCTGCCCGGATTCGCCGGGTTCCAGCGCCAGCGTGGCGTTTGTGATTGCAGGATCGGGCAGGTTTGGATCGCCGAGGCTCCCGGCAGGAGTGAAAACAGGGTTGGGAATGTTGGCGACGACCACATTCTGAATTTGCTGCAGCAAATTGCAGCCTTGCGCCACGGGCACAAGGTATTGTTTCGTCAGAATCAACTGCAGATTGACACCCGCCGGCAATGGCGCTTTCTGGAAGAGTTTTACGGCATAGGAAGTAGTCGTATTCCCGGCGTTGGTCACCTGGTAAGTCGCGTCGGTGACAGATTGATTCGCGATCGCGGGATTCGCGATGGCCGGATTGGCAATGGCCGGGTTGGCGATCGCGGGATTTGCAATGGCTGGATTCACGGAAGTGACGACGGCCGGATTCGCGATGGCTGGATTGGCTATCGCGGGGTTGGCGATCGCAGGATTAGCGATTGCCGGGTTCGCGATGGCGGGATTGGCAATCGCCGGATTGGCAATGGCGGGGTTGGCGATTGCAGGATTGTGGGTTTCCGCTGAAAGAATGGCGGGGTTCGCGAAACCGAAATTGTCGGGATCTAGAATCTGCGGCGCATTCGGATCGGGATTGAAAATTACGAAGCCACTCAGGCCTCCGGCAACCAGCACGCCATTCGGCGCCGTAATCTCTTGTGCGTTTACGGTCACACTCGCGGATGGATTCGCTGATTGAATAAATACAGCACGCGCGATGCTCGATTGCGCGCCGATGGTGACGTCGAGCGAGGTCTGCAAACTGAATTGCAGCAGTGAGGCCTGGCCCTGCGGGTCTGGTTGTCCATTGGCGAGGGCCGGTTGGTTGCCGATGGAAATGCGGAAGCTGCGCTGCGTCGTTGTGGTATTTCTTAAAATTATTGTAAAAGCGCGTTGGAGAAGCTGCGCTGGATTATTTGTCTGGAAGCCCAGCGGCTTTGCATTCCCTTGAGAGCCGACAACCAATCCCGGGGCCACGATCGATGTGTAAATGTTTTGGTTGCGGGAGGCGACAAAGCCATCGTTCACGCCGACCTGACATGCCGTTACATTCTGCGTTGGATCAAAAATACTGGTGTTGACGCTCCCCGCAGGATTGGAAGCCGAAAACGGCGGCACATAGTGCGCCCAGTTTCCGTCGGAAGGCGGCACGACGTCGCGGTTATCCGTCCAAACCGCATGAAACACAGGTAAATTTGAAGAGTTCGTATTGAAAATCCATTTTCCGCCCTGAAAGAGGAAGGGCGGCGCCGCGGCAATATCAATGTAATCGCCAAAAAACGGAACCGTTCCTTGTTCAAACATCGGCAGGTCGGGAGCGTCCACTTGCAACTGCTCGACCTGATTCGCATTGTCAAAAGGATTGATCCCAAATAAATAGCGAGAAATCCGGAACGAGGAAAAGGACGGTACTCCCAGCGAACCCGGAGGAAGCGGCCCAGCTTGCGCGCCTTGGAGGTCAACGGTGTGGCGTCTGGTTGTCAGCGGAGGCGCGGCATCGCTCACAAAAGAGTTGAATACAAAAGTCGATGCGGGGTCACCGACAAGCTCACCTTCAAACTGCCGGGTCTCTGTGTAACTAACCTGGTCCGGGTTCTCAGTGAAGAAACCAAGCGTGTGGTCCTGACGAAAGTCGAAGTAAATAAGAGAAAGTTTTCCGGCGCTGAAATTTAACGACGGCATTAATTGGTGACCGTGGCCGGAAAGACTGCTGAACGCGTTGCCATAGTCGTCCAGCACCGGGCCGTTGTCCACTAGTACTGGCGCGGAGGGCCAATTCACTCCATCTGCCGAGACTTGCATCATGATGCGGGCGTCGCCGGAAGCCTGGCGCTGCGACCAGGCCAAATACACACGGCCGGTGTCATCCACGGTGAGGGCTGGAAACGCGGAGGTTCGGAACGACGCGGCAGTAGTTCCTTGGTCGAAGGCGCATCCCGTAGAAGCTGGAGCAGTTGTGCTGCACGTCGCTGGAAACGTTACCGCCTGAATCGCCTTGGAGAAAGTGTTGCCACCGTCGGTGGACTTGGCAATCATCAGCGCGTCAGGTTGCGAGCTGGTGGAAAACCTACGCCATGCCACATAGATTGTAGCGGCCGCGTTGTTCGAGCTGCTTGGGTCGACGACGACGATGGTGCCCTGGTTGACGGAATTGCTCTCGCTGAGCTTCGTTGGCTTGCTCCAGGTGGCACCGCAGTCCTGGGAGCTTGCAAACATGATTTTGGTATCCTGCAGATTTCCGTTGAAGGAAGTGTAGGCAAGATAGACGCGGCCCGCCGGAATCGTCTGAGTGCCTTGAGTTCCATCAGGTTTGGTGAAGGGCAGGCTGCAGGTGGCGGTTCCGCGAGGAACGTCCGTTGCGATCCACGGCTTGTCAAGAAACTGTCCGGAGTTACCGCTGTCCACAATCACCGTGCTGAGATATTGAATCGGATCGGTGGGAGCGAGATTGGTCAGGCTGCCATTGGTGTGAGTGGCGTCCCCATTTTCCTTATTGTCATTGTCGATGAAGCGGGAGACAAACACCACGCCAGCGCCGTTGGTCCCGCGATTGAAGGCAATCCCGCTGTAATAGAAGAGACCATTTGTTCCCGCGCGCACAGTGGGGTCCGCGGCCGCTTGAAATCCATGCAACGGCGAAGAGGTGCCGGTGGGAGAGCTGTCCAAGGGGAAGCCAGGGAGCAACGTGCTCTGCCAGGTTTGTCCTCCGTCGAAAGACTTAAACACGCCCAGCCAGGCGTCCGCGCGCTCGCTTTGGCCCGCCAGCCCGGCAATGTCAACGGAGCGGTAGTCGTTGGCGCCTCCAAACAGATGGACTGTGTTTCGCGTGGAAACCGCGAGCGAAGGTTCATTCTGCCTTTGCAGGAAGGGGTCGCCATTGGTCCAGCCAGTGCCGGAAACCATGTTCACGCTGGGACCGGATGTTTGCCCCAGGACAACAACAGGGCAACAGAATGTACTCAAAAGGAGCGTGAAGGCAGGGACCGAGCGAAGCATGGGCATGAGCGTTTCTCCTTGCCGCACACTCTTGTTCGCCGGCACTGCATTCTCAGAGCCTAGAATCTTGGGGACGGATTCGAAATGCGAGGGACATTCAACGCAATGCTGTCTGTGAGCTCCTCGCGGCTCCGTTGGCTGGGTGAACTAGAGCAACGGATCCCATATAAATTATCGTTATTCCCTCTATAAGTCAAGAAATGCATGGCGGCCCGCTCAGTTTGTCGTTGCCTGGGACTGAGTAATGGTGGGTGGATTGGATGGCGCGGTGATTTGTTAAAATTGCCGAGTCGTGGCAACCGGAGACAAACTGCGAATTGCGGTGCAGGGCAACGGCGAAGTATCAGCGTTGCTGGTTCGTCCGCCAACCGCGCGCTGGCTGCTGGTACTGGGCCACGGCGCCGGGGCAGGGATGGCTCATCCCTTTCTGGAGAAGCTCGCCGCGGAGTTGGCGAATGCGGGAGTCGCGACCTTGCGCTACCAGTTTCCGTACATGGAAGAGCGAAGGCGAGTGCCTGACAGGCCGGACGTGTTGACGTCGACCGTGGCTGCAGCGGTGCGCCTGGCCTCGGAAGCAGCGCCGGAATTGCCTCTGCTGGCAGGGGGCAAGTCCATGGGCGGCAGGATGACGTCGCAAGCCGCGGCGGGGAACCTGCTCGGCAGCGTGAAAGGACTGGTCTTTTTCGGGTTTCCGCTGCACCCGCCGAACCGTCCAAGCACGAAGCGCGCCGAGCATTTAGCAAATGTTGGCGTCCCGATGCTGTTTTTGCAGGGGACACGCGACACGCTTGCAGACCTGACGCTACTGCGCCCCATCTGTGCACAGCTAGGGACGCACGCCACTTTGCATATCATCCCGGAAGCCGATCACTCGTTCCATGTACTCAAAAAGGCAGGCAAAACGGACGCGGAAGTGATGACCGAGCTGGCCCAGACTACTGCAGCCTGGGCGAACAAACTTGAAAACTGAAGGAGGGGATTATCCAAATGGCGCTGTTCACGAGAACTCGAGGCATTGCGTCGCGGACATGCAGGTATGCGGAACATTTCCTTTTTGGATGCACGGCTATGGCCGCCCTGAGCTTATTGGTCTTTTCTGCGCGTTCTACGGGTGCCGCGGCGGCAGGCCCTGAAAACGGAACAGGCCTGCAGATTTACTTTGTTGACGTCGAAGGCGGTCAAGCCACGTTGTTTGTCACTCCGGAAGGGAAGTCGCTCTTAATTGATACAGGTTGGCCGGACAACAATGGTCGCGACGCGGATCGCATTTTGGCCGCGGCAAGACTGGCCGGCATCAAGCAGATCGACTTCGTGCTCCTGACGCACTACCACATGGATCATGCAGGCGGGATCACCCAGCTTGCCGCAGAGATTCCGATTCGAGCTGTGATTGATCATGGCGAGAATCGCGAGCCAAACAATGACGCGACTGTCCAGATGTGGGAGAGCTATCAAAAGTTAGTCGCAAAGGAAAAGCTCACGCGCATCATTGCCAAGCCTGGGGATACTTTACCGTTAGAGGGAATTGAAGCCCGCTTCATCAGTTCTGATGGAGAGCTGATTGAAAAACCTATGAACGGTGGCGTCAAGAATGAAGCCTGCGATAGCGCCGCGAAACGGCCGGCGGAACAAAGCGAGAATGGGCGGTCGCTCGGAGTGCTCTTCACTTTTGGAAAACTGCGGATTCTGGACCTGGGAGACCTGACCTCAGACAAAGAAGCGCAACTCGTTTGTCCGGTGAATAAGCTGGGGCAGGTTGACATCTACGTTGTTTCGCATCATGGGTCTGTGTCGAGCAATAGCAAGGAGTTTTTGAACTCGATTGCTCCACGATTGGCCATCATGGATAACGGAGCCGCGAAGGGCGGAGCGCCTTCCTCGTGGGATGCGATCAAGAAATCTCCGCGGCTGGAGGATCTCTGGCAACTGCATTTCGCGAATGAAGGAGGCGCGGAGCACAACGTTGCCGACTCTTTCATTGCCAATGTTTCGGGACCCGATACGGGACATTATTTGAAGCTGACGGCGTGGCCGGACGGAAACTTCGAAGTCTTCAACTCGAGAACGAAGCAGAGAAAACGTTATGCGGCAGCGACTTAATTTCGGGGCTAATGTCAGGCAGCGCCGGGTCCAATCGCGACGACAAAATAAGTGGCGGGAGTCAAACCCACGTTCTTGATACCATGCTCATCGTTCGAACTGACAAAACCGACGGACCCGGGACCCAAGCGCGTGGGAGTGTTGTTCACGGTGATGTCCACAGTGCCTTCGCGAATGAGCCACATCTCCGAGTGAGGGTGGCGATGCGGCGGATGCGGAGCCCCGCCGGGTGGAAGCGTGGTCTCGTGGACCTCCACGGATTCCCCGGTGGCAAGTTTTCCTTTCAAAACGGGCCGAATTGCGGCGGTAGCCGAGGCGTGCGCGGCCAACTGATCGAAGTGATGCATGCTCGAAGAAAGGGAAGCTGACTCGGCGGACTGTGCCTCAGCCTTGAGCAGAAGTGCGGGGAGCAATGCGGGCGGAAAAAGCAGACAGAGTTCACGGCGAGTTAGGGACATTGCTACCTCCATGTGGTGAGCCAATCTGAGGATTGAAATGTCGAGTAGTTCTCAGACGTGTTTTGGCTTTCCCACGGAAAGATATTGGGTCATGACCTTTGCGTAGTCCGCGATGGCGATTTCCGGCTCCTCGATTTCAGGATGCCAGGCCTTTTCCCATTCGAATGAGTAGTAGCCTGTGTAACCGATTCCCGCGAGGAGTTCGACCTGCCGCTTCACGGGAACATCACCATGGCCCGTAAGGACGTAATTGTCTTGGCCGCCTGCCAAACGCGCGTCCTTCAAGTGTGTATGGCGGATGTATTTTCCAAGCTGTCGAACGCTGGTTTCTGGATCTTCTTTGCCTTCCACGAAGGTGTTGTGCGCGTCCCAGAGTAAAGCAACGTGCGGGGAAGCGGTTCTTTCCAGAATTTCCTTCAACATTGGGGAAGTGGTGAAATCACCGTGTGATTCCAGGATGACCGTCACGTTCTTAGGCCCCGCGTAGTCTCCCAATTGGCGCAAGGAGGCGACAATGTGTTCGACTGCGGCGGCTTGCGGCCCGACAAGCTTGTTGCCAAAAACCCGCACGTAGGGAGCGCCGAGCCGCGAAGCCAGATCAATGAACCGGCGCGCGTCGGCAAGCTGTTTCTCATGCTCAGGCCCGGTGTCGTGCAAGTTGGCGGAGCTGCTCACGCATGAAATGAGGAGCCCCCGACTGGCGATTTCTTTCTTCGACTGTTCTAGCTGACTGTCTGCGAACTCCGGGCGCGAAGGCAAATCCATGCTCCCTGAGAGCCCGCGAAGCTCGACCGAGGCGAAGCCATTCTGCTGCGCGAAGTCGAGAATCTTAAGCCAGTCCCAGGAAGGGCAGCCGAGTGTGGAAAAGCCGATAGGTAAACGCTCACTCGTCGCGCGCAGCGCCACGGGCAATGCCACCGTCATTGCCGCAAGGCGCTCAAGAAAAGCTCTCCGTGGTATGCCAGTGCTTGTCATTGACTTGGAGCAATCTCTTTCGGAATCGATTCCGATACGTGCCGCGCTCCATTCTTCGCAATCCGCGCTAACAGCAGGTCAAATTACAACGCGCCTGCTTCTTGAAGTTCTTTCTTCATCCCAGCCCAGCTCTGCCGCGTTGATTCCTCAGGTGTGCCCGCGCCGCGCCAGTGGGTTTCCAAACTTACGGCATAAGAATACCCATCGCGTTTTAGCGCTTTGAATTGGCCAACCCAATCGATGATGCCTTTTCCCATCGGCCCCCAATCATAGCCCTTTCCATTTGCCTTCTTGACGGCATCTTTGCAATGACAGTGGCCGATCCGGTCTTTCGGCAAAAGGTCGTAGCCATTGGGGTAGGGAATCTCGCCATGTTCGGATGCGTTTCCTGGATCCCAGTTCAACACTAGATGAGGGGACTTCACAGCGCTGAGAACTTTGGCGGATTCAGCGCCCGTGGCGGTGTTGCATGAAGGCTCATTTTCCAGGACCAAAATGATGCCTTTCTTGCCGGCGGAGTCCGCTGCGGCCATCAGTTTTTCGTTGATCGCTTCGCGATATGGTACTTGATCGTCCAGCCGCCAGAAATCAAAGCAGCGCACGCGATCGGTGTTGAACGCTTTGGCCAGCTCGATGCTGCGGTCCAAAACTTCGTCCTGCTGGTCAAACGTGAAGTCGGCGTTGAATTGGTCGCGCTTCGGACTGAATTTCGAAAGGGGCGCGCCTTTCCAATCCACCTTGAAGAGCGGGCTGGCGATATCGGTCACGCGTAGCTTGTTCTTTTCCAAAATGAGGCGAGCTTCTTCCACTTCTTTTGCATCGAGCTTGAGGATGTTCTTGTTCCACATGCCACGAAGTTCGATCCAATCCATGCCGAATTCACTGGCGGCAATTTCGCAAGCGTGGCCGAAGTCCTGTGTGATCTCATCGTTGATGACGGCAACGCGAAATGGTGATTTCATACCGTCACCTTGATCTTTTCTTCCAGATACTTCTTGCTGATTTCGGCGCACTCCTTGGGCGTGCGGTCTTTCTCGGGTGCAGCATCCAGTTCCACGATGGCCCAGCCGCGGAAATTTATTTTGTTAAGGGCGTCAAACACGGCTGGAAGATCGACGCGGCCCTTTCCGAGTTCGACAAAGCGATAAGCGCGCTTCGGGTTCGACGCATTCGGCAGGGGTTCAACGTCCTTGATGTGCAGGAACAGGAGCCGATCAGCGTACTTCTGAATGGCTTTGGCCGGGTCGCCGCCGCCCTGGAGGTAGTGCGCGACGTCGAGCTCCAGCTTCACGTATCGGGGATCAGCGGCCTGCAAAATTTGATCCACTTCTTCCGGGCTTTGTCCGAGAGTGCCCATGTGATTGTGATATCCGAGGGAAACTCCCAGGTCGGCGGTGCGCTTTCCAATTTCTGTGATGAGCTTGCCCAAGCGTTCGTAATCCGCTGATGTAATTGCCCGACCCTTGGGGCGTTCGTCGGTGACTTGCAGATACAAGCCGCCCACATCGTGCACGAATCTGGCGTTCGCCGTGTGCTTGGCGATTTCCTCGGCTTCGACGGCGGGATCAATGCGTACGCCGCCGCTCGAGAGCGCCACCATCTTCAATTGATGCTTTTCGAGCAGATCCCGCAACTCCGAGGGACTTGCGAATTCTCTTAAGGCGTTGGCGCGCAACTGAATGCCGTGAAATCCCACAGCGGAAATATCCTCGATCGCCTGCCTGTCATTGCCGTTCCAGGTGATCGAGGCGTATCCGAAATGAATCTCTGTGGGCGCTGGCGAAATCGGCGTATCAAAGTACGACAAGTCCATCGGCGGATAGAGCCGTTCCGCCCCGCGCACAGGAGCGCACCAAAGAGGAAAAGAGGCGAACGTCGTTGCCGTTGTGGCTGCTCCTACAGCGAACAGAAAATCACGGCGTGGCATGCGATGCTGCATAACTGCCTTTCCCCCAGACGGTCCCACACTTTTAAGACGCTAGTCTAGCCCTATTTCGTTTGGTGCTTAGCTCGATAGTCTTCGAAGCCAAACTACGCGGTCTTAGAAGGTGAGCCTGCCTCCAAAATAAATATTGCGGGCGCCGCCAATGGTCGATGTCACATGCCCGAAGTTGGCGTCGCCCAGCGTCACGTCGGGATTGCTGAATTGCGGCATGTTCGTTTCGCTGAACCAATCCGTGCGGAACTCGAAATTAAACCGCTCCGTGAGCCGGAAACTTTTGGCCAACGAGGAGTCCAAATTAAAGAAGTTTGGACCCGACATAGTGTAACGCCCAACATTACCGAAGGAAGTTCCCCCGGGGTCCTGAAAGACGGAGGTATCGAACCAAAGCTGCGTGTCCACGCCCTTTGGTTCTGCAATAGGGCCGGTCACGTTGGGCGTCTGACGGTTCCCAGGAGTGTTGATGCTCTTGCAGTTGCATCCGAAATTGGCAGGACTTCCGGTCATGAACGTCAATACGCTGCTGAAACGCCATCCGCCGAGAACGGTGTTCATCGGCCCGCCGTGAATCCAGCGATGCCCTTTTCCGAACGGAAGGTCCCAGATGTAACTTTGCACGAACATGTGCGTGCGATCAAAGTCCGTGCGTGCATAATTCCTGCGGAAGTTGATGTAGTAATCGATGCCGTTGGAGTTTTCTCCATTTTCCTCGATAAACCCCAGCGCCTTTCCATACGTGTACGACGTAGTCAAAATAAGTCCGCTCCCCACACGGCGGTCGAACGTCACCTGAAGAGCATTGTAGTCGGAGGTCGCAGCGGCAAAACGCTCGGTTGCAGACGCCGTGCGGCACGTCGTTGTTCCGGGAACGCAGAACCCGTGGAGTGGTTGGCCGGCAGCCCCAGCGCCAAACTCCGCGGGATTTGAGATCGCATTCAGGTCGTACTGGATCGGAACGTGCACTCCGCGGTTCCCGACATAGCCAACACCCAGCGTAAACTTCCCCGGTAGGGCGCGCTGGTAGGTGAGATTCCAGGACTGGATGTAGGGATCGAGATAATGAAGATTAATCTCGTCATAGCTTTGGTTGATGAGCAGCGGCGTGTTCGCCGGAATGATGCCATTCGACGGGATAGTGGCAGTCAGAGGAGCAGGAAATCCTTGCGCAAAAGTCGCGGGATTCCCATTTGGAAGAATAGCCGGGCCGAAGCCCGAGAGGTTGTTGAATGCATTGTTTTGCTTTACGGGAAAGTCATAAGCGTAGGTGTTGTCCGCAAAGGGCTCGTAGCTGATGCCGTAGCCCGCGCGTACCACGTCTTTGCTCGTGAATTGATACGCCAACCCAACGCGAGGAGCAAAGTCTTTGTAGTTCTTCTGCATACCCAGGTCTAGCGGATTGCCGCCAACTCCGGCAACCACCAGGTTGTTGGTCGTCGGATCGTAATTGGAAAACCCTCCTGGGAAATGAGGAGTTCCTGGCGGGTAGAACTCCCAGCGCACGCCGAGGTTTAAGGTCAACTTAGGATTTACTTGCCATTTGTCGTTGCCATAAGCGAAAACTTGCCACTCTCGATAAGCAGGAAAAACGAGGGCCAGGTCGCGGCCTACTTGGCTGGGAACTCCAAGGAAGAAGCTGCCGAAATTGTTGCCAAATCCGACGGCGGGCGCCGTCACCTTTCCGGTTGATGAGTTCAATGTACAGTTTGGCGGTGGCGGGACCACTTGCTGGCAGTTCAAGCCGGTTTGGCTCGAACCGAAGTGCCATAGGCCGCGTGGGCTAAAGGTTTGTTCTTGTAAGAGATCGTCGCGCAGACGAATCAGGTTGCCGCCCCATTTGATGGTGTGATTGCCAATGACTTTGTTCCAGTTGCTGACCACGTCCAGATCGGTTTCCGCCCGAACCCAGGGGAGACTGGCAGAGTAGCCGACCATGGGGTTGGAAATGGTAGCGTCAATGTTAACACCCGTTAACCCGCTCTCGAACTGACCCACGTTGACGCCCGGAATGCCGAGATTGGTTGAGGCGTTGGTGCCGTAGTCGGTTTGCTGGGCTGTGTTGCGATAGCGATTCAGCCCGATGCGGTTCTGCACGATAAATGTAGGGGAGAAGATATGGTCCCAATTAATGGCCACGGAGTACGTCTTGTCCGTTCCATTTCCCTGAAACCCTCCGCCAACAGGACCGCCGGCAATGCCGTAGGCGGGGGCCTGAAAAGTTTTGGGATTCATGTATCCGAGGTGTCCCGAGATATGGTCGTTTTTGCCTTGGTAGTGATCGATTTTGACGTCAATGTCATTGTTGTCTTGGCTGAAGGGAGTGTGCTCCAAGAAGTTATTTGAATATTTGCGCGTGCCCGGTGCGGTGAGGTTATTGTTTGGGAGTGGAACTAAGGCCATTATCTTTTGCGCGATGGGATCCAGGCGGTTCGTCGGGATAATGTTTGGGCAGTTGCCGGCGTTAAAACCAAACGTAGTGGGACTACAGGCTGCGTTGTAATTTGGGTTGGCGGGATCGGAGGAAGCAACGAATTGGGTACGACCTGTGCCACAGAGTTTTGAGTTTCCACCCGGGAGGCAGTCTGCCGTATCTCCAGTCGCCGGATCAAAAATAGGAGTTATTTTGGTTGCGTCTCCGTTGAATGTTGCTGGGTTAATGAAATCGCTGAAATCTCCGACGCGTTCGGCGGCCGTCGGAACGCTGAACTGTTGAAATTGAGCGGAATGATTGGTCGTTCTCAGATAATCCACGAAGAAGAAAGTCTTGCCCCTGAAAATCGGACCACCGATATTCCCGCCCCAATAGTTATATACCGAGTGGGGCTTGTGAAATGGCGCGCCGTTGGCGCCGCGATCGAAAAAGCTCTTGGCGTTGAGTCCATCGTCGTTATGGAAGGCGTACGCGGTTCCGTGAAAGTCATTCGTGCCAGACTTATAGATGACATTGACCACGGCCCCCAACGCCGTTCCTTGCTCTGCGTCGTAATTGCTCGTGAGAATCTTTACCTCTTGAATGGCCTCAATTGGCGGAACGTAAACCTGCAGCAGCCCGGTGCGCTCGTTGTCATTCACACCTTCGATTTGGAAATTGTTGCTCAAACTCGAGGTGCCGTTCACCTCGCTGTTGCGGCTGCCCTGCGGGTTGAAGAATACCGAGTGGTTGAAGTCAGCTTTCG
>Ga0209166_10002004_pt1 | contig 16014 bp, 16 predicted proteins | sample Coa_R1_3_FD_187151 | JGI IMG/M metagenome (GOLD analysis project Ga0209166, IMG submission 187151) | Surface soil microbial communities from Centralia Pennsylvania, which are recovering from an underground coalmine fire - Coalmine... | ecosystem: Environmental > Terrestrial > Soil >... | reverse complement strand
GGCTTTCGCCGACGCCCTCGATATTGCCCGGGCGCTGAAGCCGGCGGCCGCGGCGCTGGAGCAAATGGGATTGCGCCTGCCCGAGCCGGCCAACAGCCAAAGGCCGTCGGCCGAGCAGCTCTAGCCGTCCGACTCAGGCGGCGTCGACCGACGCGGTAAAGATATAGCCGGACCCGCGAACCGTCTTGATCAGGCTCGGGTTCTGCGGGTCGTCCTCGAGCTTCTTGCGCAGGCGGCCGACCTGGACGTCGATCGTCCGGTCGAACGGCCCGGACGCACGGTTGCGGGCAAGATCGAGCAGCCGATCGCGCGACAGGACCTGATTGGCATTGCCGACGAAGGCGGCGAGCAGGTCGAACTCGCCGGTCGTGAGCCGCACCTCCTCGCCCGACGGTGCGGTCAGCTCGCGTGAGGTGAGATCGAGGCGCCAGCCGTTGAAGACGGCCGATTGGGGCGCCGGCTTGCTGGCCTCGCCCCGGGCGGAGGCGCGGCGCAGCACGCTTTTGACGCGCGCCAGCAGTTCGCGCAGATGGAACGGCTTCGGCAGGTAGTCGTCGGCGCCCATCTCGAGGCCGATGATGCGGTCGACCGTCTCGCCGCGGCCGGTCAGGATGATGATGCCGATGTCCGACTGGGCGCGCAGCTGGCGCGCCAGCGACAGGCCATCGTCGCCCGGCAGCATGATGTCGAGCAGGACGAGATCGACCTCGAACTGCTGCAGAATCCGTCGCATGGAAGGGCCGTCGTTGGCCGTCGACACCCGATAGCCCTCGCCGGTCAGGTAATTATAGACCAGCTCGCAAATTTCCGGCTGGTCGTCGACGATGACGATATGATCGGCGGCTTTCATATTCTCATTCGGCTCCCAGCCAATGTCCGCTCATGCTTGCCAGCCACCTCTAAACCTCTGGGATCGAAAGCGTCGGGCGTCAGTGTAAACCGAGCTTACCCGCTGTTACAATTCATTACCTGATAAGCTCCTTGATGACATTAAGGGATTACATGCTGCCTCTAGATTTTTGATGCGCACCCTCGGTGCCCTCGCGTCGCCGAGTGAAAAAAAGATCTAGGAGATGAGCATGTCCGACGTCTTCCATCGTATCGAGCAGGAGATACCTCGTCTGCGCCGGTATGCCCGTGCGCTGACCCGTGATCCCTCGGCGGCTGACGATCTCGTCCAGGACTGCCTCGCGCGTGCATTGGCCAAGTCGCATCTCTGGCAGGAAGGCACCGACCTGCGGGCTTGGCTGTTCACCATTCTGCATAATCAATATGTCAACACCGTGCGCCGGTCGGTCCGCGAGGGGACGGTCGTCGAGGTGAGCGATACCGAGCCGTCGCTGGTGGCACCGGCAGTACAGACCAAGCGGCTGGAGCTGCGCGATCTCGAGCGCGCGCTGTCCAGGCTGCCGGGCGAACAGCGCCAAGTCCTGCTGCTGGTCGGCATGGAAGGGCTCCGCTACGAAGAAGTGGCCGATATCCTGGGCGTGCCGGTCGGCACGGTCCGCTCGCGCCTGTCGCGCGGCCGCGATGCGCTGCGCGCCCTGATGGGTGAGTCGGACGAGGACCGTGCGGAGCGGAAGGCTGACGCGCCGCCGCGCCGGCTGCGCCGGACCGAAGACGGCATGGCCATCAGCGCCGCCTGAGCGGTCTGCCTGCCCAATTATTTCTGGCCGCGCGCCGCTTCCAGGCGCGCGGCCGAAACCATTTCGGCCATCGTCGCCGGCACCGGTTCGTCGAGCACGTCGCCGTAAAGGATCCTGAGGTCAGCCTTCTGCTTCAGATAGGCGGCCACTCGCGAGCGGGCGGCATGGTCCTGCTCCAGGGCCGAGGACACGCGCGTCGCGGCGCGCGGGGGCAGCATTTCGTCAATGTAGGCATGTAGATCGTCGCTCGTGACATACAGACGGGATATGGCCGCCATTGCTCAACTCCCCAAACGTCATTCCGGCCGCCGCGGGCGATTCCCGAGTGATTATGTTTGATACATTTGGTTTACAAACGGGGAAATTCTTCGAAGGTTCCTGGCCGGCTCCCGCTTGGGCTGCAAGACAGCAATCCCGGCGGGCGCTATGCTCCGGCGCGGTTTCGGCGACCGGGGGAGGGTGGCGGATGCGGACGATTCTGGTGGCGGTCGTGGCCCTGGCGGCGACGGCGCCAATTGTGGCGAAAATCGCGCACGCGGACGAGGTGGGTGGCTTCAAGAACGACTGGACCGGCAACCGGATCGTGATCGAGGCGATCGCCGATCCCAAGGTTCAGGGCGTCACCTGCCATCTGACCCATTTCGACCGCAGCGTCATCGACCGTCTGTCCAAGGGCAAGTGGTTCGAGGATCCGTCCAACTCCTCGATCGCCTGCCGCCAGACCGGCTCGCTGGTGATCGGCGACATCAAGGCCGACGAGGCCGGCGAGGAGGTGTTCTCCGAGCGGGCCAGCTTGGTGTTCAAGTCGATCGCCGTGCGCCGGATCTATGACAAGAAGAACGACACGCTGATCTATGTCGCCTATTCGCGCCAGGTCCAGGACGCCAGCGCCAAGATGAGCGTCACCACCGTGCCGCTCTTTGGCACCAACGCGACCTGGACCGGCCGCAAGCCGTGAGCGAACGGGTCGAAGCCGTCGTCGCCGGCGCCGGAGTCGTCGGCCTCGCCATCGCCCGCGCGCTTGCCCAGGCCGGCCGCGAGGTGCTGGTGCTGGAGACCGCCGAGGCGATCGGCACCGAAACCTCGTCGCGCAACAGCGAAGTCGTCCATGCAGGGATCTATTATCCCAAGGGCAGCCTGAAGGCCGAGCTCTGCGTGCGCGGCCGCCGCATGCTCTATGATTATTGCGCGTCCCACGGCGTGCCGGTCAGCCGGCTGGGCAAGCTGATCGTCGCCACCAGCGTCGGCGAGGCGGCGGCGCTCGACGGCATCGCGGCCCGGGCCTGGGGCAACGGCGTCGAGGATCTACGGCCGATCTCGGCGGCCGAGGCGCAAGCGCTCGAACCGGCGCTCCACTGCACCGCGGCCCTGCTGTCGCCCTCGACCGGCATCGTCGACAGCCATCGCCTGATGCTGGCCTACCAGGGCGACGCCGAGGCGGCGGGCGCCATGATCGCCTTCCATGCGCCGATTCTCAGCGGCCGCAAGACCGACACCGGCTGGTCGCTCGAGGTCGGCGGTGCCGAGCCGATGCGGCTCGATTGCGACCTCTTGGTCAATGCGGCGGGGCTGGGGGCGGTGGCGCTCGCCCGGCGTCTTGAAGGCCTGCCGGCCGAAGCCGTGCCGACCGCCTATCTGTGCAAAGGCTCCTATTATTCGCTCGCCGGCCGGTCGCCGTTCCGGCATCTGATATATCCGGTGCCGGAACATGCCGGCCTGGGCGTGCATCTGACCCTCGACCTGAGTGGGCAGGCGCGCTTCGGGCCCGATACCGAATGGGTCGAGCGGGTCGATTACACGGTCGATATCGCCCGCGCCGAAGGGTTCTACGCCGCGATCCGCCGCTATTGGCCGGACCTGCCCGACGGCGCGCTGCAGCCGGGCTATGCCGGCATGCGGCCCAAGATCAGCGGCCCGCACGAGCCGGCGGCCGATTTCCGGATCGACGGCCCGGCCCGGCACGGGCTCGCGGGTCTGGTCAACCTGTTCGGCATCGAATCGCCCGGCCTCACGGCCTCGCTCGCCATCGCCCGGCATGTCGTCGATCTGGTGCAGGGCGGCGGCGGGGCGTAGGCTCGAAACCAATCACAAGAAGTGCTTCACGGGAGGAGCCCATGTCGACCGTCACGCCGTTCCGCTCCAATGCCGCACTGTTGTCCGAGCGCGAGGCGAGGATCGAGCTCGCCGCCTGCTACCGGCTGATCGCCCATTTCGGGCTCGACGACATGGTCTACACCCATATCTCGGCGCGGGTCCCGGGCGAGGCCGAGCATTTCCTGATCAATCCCTACGGCCTGATGTTCCACGAGATCACCGCGTCGAGCCTGGTCAAGATCGACCATGACGGCAATGTGGTCGAGCCGACGGACTATCCGGTCAACAAGGCCGGCTTCGTCATCCATTCGGCGGTCCATATGGCCCGGCCGGAGGTCAATTGCGTGCTGCACACCCACACCCGGGCCGGCATCGCGCTCTCCTGCCTCGACACCGGGCTGCTGCCGCTCAACCAGTTCGCGCTGATGTTCCACAACCGCGTCGCCTATCACGGCTACGAAGGCATCGCGCTCGATCTCGACGAGCGCGAGCGGCTGATCGCGGATCTCGGCGACAAGCCGGTGATGATCCTGCGCAACCACGGCCTCTTGACCACCGGCCGCAGCGTGCCCGAGGCCTTCGCGCTTATGTACTACCTGGAGCAATCCTGCCGCATTCAGCTCGACGTGCTGGCGTCGGGCCAGGAGTACGTGCTGCCGGAGCGGGAGATCCAGGACAAGACCGGCAACCAGTATCTGGGTGATCCGGTCGGCGCGGGCCTGCGCGAATGGCCGGCCCTGCTGCGCATCCTCGACAAGAAGGATCCGTCCTACCGGGACTGACGGCGGCGCTGCGCAACGCCGGCGATCGTCCATCCTTGCGTCCGCCCGGAGCGGCTTTATCTGCTCCGAGGATGCCGGCGCGCCTATCGATAGATGATATCGATCAAGGCGAACGGATCAGTCGATTTCACCTATTCATGGCCTGAGGGTAACGTCCGGATGCAGCGATCGTTGCGGAAAGGCGTGCCGGCCCTCGGCCGAGCCCGTCTGGCGCCACGCCATCGCCGATGACAATCGGATTCCGCCCCGCGCGGGACGGAAGTCCATCCGAGAGCTTAGAGGAGACTGACATGGCCGAAGACAACAGCGGACCGAAGTTGACCCATGCCACCGGCGCGCCGGTGGTCGACAACCTCAACATCCTGACCGCGGGCCCCCGCGGGCCGGCGCTGCTGCAGGACATCTGGCTGATCGAGAAGCTGGCGCATTTCGATCGCGAGGTCATTCCCGAGCGCCGGATGCACGCCAAGGGTTGGGGCGCCCACGGCACCTTCAAGGTGACCAACGACATCACCCGCTACACCAGGGCGAAGATCTTCTCCGCTGTCGGCAAGGAGACACCGCTGTTCGTGCGCTTCTCGAGCGTGGCCGGCGAGCGCGGCGCCGCCGACGCCGAGCGCGACATCCGCGGCTTCGCGATCAAGCTCTATACCGAGGAAGGCAACTGGGACATCGTCGGCAACAACACGCCGGTGTTCTTCTTCCGCGATCCGCTGCGTTTCCCCGACCTCAACCACGCCATCAAGCGCGACCCGCGCACGGGCCTCAGGAGCGCCAACAACAACTGGGACTTCTGGACTTCGCTGCCCGAGGCGCTGCACCAGGTGACCTATGTCATGGGCGAGCGCGGCATCCCGAAGAGCTTCCGGCACATGCACGGCTTCGGCAGCCATACCTTCTCGATGATCAATGCCGCCAATGAGCGGGTCTGGGTCAAGTTCCACTTCCGCACCCAGCAGGGCGTCGAGAACCTGACCGATGCCGAGGCGGCCGCCATCGTGGCGAGCGATCGGGAGAGCAACGGCCGCGATCTGCTGAATGCGATCGACTCGGGCGACTTCCCGCGCTGGACGCTCTCCATCCAGGTCATGACCGACGAGCAGGCGAAGGGCCACAAACACAATCCGTTCGACCTGACCAAGGTTTGGCCGAAGGCGGAGTTCCCTCTGATCGAGGTCGGCGTGATGGAGTTGAACCGCTATCCGGATAATTACTTCGCCGAGGTCGAGCAGGCGGCCTTCTCGCCGGCGAACGTCGTGCCGGGTATCGGCTTCTCGCCGGACAGGATGCTGCAAGGCCGGCTGTTCTCCTATGGCGATACGCAGCGTTACCGGCTGGGCGTCAACTTCAACCATATTCCGGTCAATGCGCCGAAATGCCCGTACCACAGCTATCACCGGGACGGCGCCATGCGGGTCGACGGCAATGCCGGCGCCACCACCCCCTACTATCCGAACAGCCACGGCGAATGGACTGACCAGCCGAAGCTGGCCGAGCCGCCGCTGGCGATTGACGGGGCGGCGGCGCATTGGGATCACCGGGTCGATGAGGATCACTACGAACAGCCGGGCAACCTGTTCCGCCTGATGACGCCGGCCCAGCAGCAGGTGCTGTTCGAGAACACCGCCCGCGCGATGGGCGACGCGGCGGTGCATATCAAGCAGCGCCATGTCGATAATTGCTTCAAGGCGGACCCGGCCTACGGCGCCGGCGTGGCGAAGGCGCTCGGTCTTCCGGCGCCGACGGTGCGCTGACCCGGCTCCAGGCACTTCCCTCGAAGGTCGCGGTAAAAGCGCCTTCGAGGGGACCCTGGTCTAGATCGACCGGATTGCCCCGCCGTCGATCCGGATCAGCGACCCGGTGACGTAGCTCGCCCTCTCGCTCGCGAGGAAGGCGGCGACGGCGCCGAACTCTTCGATCGTGCCGTAGCGGCCGACCGGGATCTCGGCGGCGGCCTTGGCGGCGATCTCGTCGACCGACTTGCCCTGGCGCGACGCCGTGGCGTGGTCGATCTGGGCGACGCGGTCGGTCGCGATCCGGCCGGGCAGCAGCATATTGACGGTGACGCCGTCGCGCCCGACCTCGCCGGCGAGGGTCTTCGACCAGCCGACGAGCGCGGAGCGCAGCGTGTTCGACATGCCGATGGTCGGGATCGGCTGAACCACGCCGGACGAGGCGACGGTCAGCACCCGGCCCCAGCCGCGCGAGCGCATGCCGGGCAGCACCAGATCGGTCAGCCCGATGACGTTCAGGACCATGGCCTCGAAATGGCTCTGCCATTGTTCGGGTGCGATGCCGGCGGCGCCGGACGGCGGCGGGCCGCCGGAATTGTTGACCAGGATATCGACGCCGCCCAGCGCCTCGACGATGCGATGATAGGCCTTGGCGATGCTGCCATGGTCGGCGAGGTCGGCCGCGACCGCCATCATCGGCGCGCCGGTTTTGTCGCCGATCTCGAGCGCCGCCTTCTCCAGAGCCTCGCGGTTGCGCGAGACGATCGCGACCGAGGCGCCCTCGGCCGCGAGAGCGGTCGCGATGCCGCGGCCGATGCCCCGGCCGCCGCCCATCACCACCGCCCGCTTGCCTGTCAGACCCAGATCCATGATCAGAAATCCCTTTCTCGTTCGGCCCGGCTGCGCCGGGCCTGCTGCCGGTCAACCGCGGCGGCGTGGTCTCCATCAAGTTCTCGGAAACCGATCATGCGCCCAGGCGCTGTCCAGGGGCAAGCTACCGGCCGCGGACGGCTTCGTCCAACATCGGTTTTCTCCTTTCGAAGCCGTGCCAATGCTGCTATCCATGGTGGAGAATCGGAAGCTCATTCGCCTATAAGGACATTCGATGTTTCGCGTTGCTTGTCGTGCCGCGCTCTGCGCAGTCGTTCTCCTCGTTGCCGCCTGCGCCACCGCGCCCGTGCCGTTCGACCATGCCGCTTCGTCTGATGTGAAGCGCATCGGCATCGTCGATCCGGGCTTCCCCGACAATGCCTCGGTCGTTTTGGCGAGCAGCGTCGGCCAGAGCTTCGGCCTGGTCGGCGCGCTGGTCGATGCCGGCATGCGGTCCAGTCGCGAAAGCGATATGGCCGCACTTGTGCAGAAGCGCCAGTTTCAGGCCAAGGCGGAATTCATGCAGGCGCTGCATCAGGCGCTCACGGCTCGGGGCTACGAGGTCGTCGACCTGAAGGCGGCGCGCAAGTCCCATGATTTCGTTGACGCCGCGGCTTATCCGCATGACGCCCCGGTCGATGCCTACCTGGATACGGTCGTCCTGAACTGCGGCTTCCTGGCCGCCGGCATCGGCGAATCGACGCCGTATCGCCCAGGGGTCGCGCTCAAGTGCCAATTGGTTTCCGCTCGAAATCCGAAGCAGGTGCTGATGGCCGACACCATTCTGCTCAACCCGGTCAATCCGCCGAAGGAGGCGATCCAGATCTCGGCGCTGCCGGACTACGCATTCCGGGATTTCGACGCGCTGATGGCTGACCCGCCACGGACGACCGAAGCGCTGACCAAGATCGTCGACCTAAGTGCCGATACGGTCGGCAAGGTGCTCGAGTGATGCGGCCACTGCCGTTCGCCGGCCTCGGCCTCGGCCTCGCGGCTCTGCTCGGCGCGTGCGCGTCTCAGCCGGTCAAGCCGACGCTCACTGTCGATCGGGGCGCCTGCGATACGTCACCGATGCTGGCGCCGGCGGCGCCGTTGAACTTCGATCTGCGCGACGAGAAGACCACGGACGTGCAACTCGACAAGCAGTCGCGTTGCCTCGAGGTCGATGGCGCGCGCGATTACTACGCCGTCTATGACCTGCCGCGCGCCGACCAGCCCTATTCCTTGGCAGTCGGCGCGATCCCGGAAGGAACGTCGCTCCCGTCGCTGCAGGTCGTGCTGCTGGACGCGCAGGGGACAGTGTCCCGGCGCCTCACGGCGTCGCAATTCCAGTTCCGCGGCGACCGGTTTGTCGCGCTGTTCAAATCCAGGCAGAATGAGGCGCGGATGATCGTGCAGTCCGATCACGCGCTGGTCGGGCAGGAACTGTCCCGTATCCAGGAACGGACGGAAACGAACGTGATCAGTGGCATCGCTGGTCACGTAGCCTTTTTCGGCTCGCTGCATACTGGCGAGGACAAGACGGTCAGCAACACCTTCTCCTACACCGGCCGGCTGATCGTCACAATCACGCCGATCCCGACCGCAAGCTAGCGTTCAGCCGAACAGCCGCGCCACGGCCGCCAGCGCCGGGCCGTCCGGTCTGGCGATGCTCTCCAGCACGGTGAAATGGTCGTGGCCGGGGGCGGGGACATCGGCCACCCATTCGCCGGCGGCATTAAGCCGGTCGGCATAGAGGCCGGTCTGGCGGATCAGCTCCGGCAGCTCGGCGGCACCGACGGTCAGGAGGGTGCGGGCGCCGGGGCCGACATGCTGCTCCGGGCTATAGGCCGCAACCTCGTCCGGCGTCAGATCGAGCTTGTCGTTGAGCGGACCGAGCCGGATCGGCTCCAGGTCATAGAGCCCGCTGATGCCGAGCACGAGCGAGACCGCCGGGTGGGCGCGGTGCATGGCGGCCAGATGGCCGCCGGCGGAATGGCCGGAAAGGCAGAAGCGGCGCCGGTCGGCACCCCAGTCGGCGATGTGGGCGGCGAGGAAGTCCACGGCCATCCCGATTTCCTCGACGATCTGGCCCATGCGCGCCTCGGGCCCGAGCGTGTATTCGATCAGCGCGACGTTGAAGCCCAGCGCCAGCGGCCCGACCGCGACAAGGGCGAAATCTTCCTTGGCCCGGCTCTGCCAATAGCCGCCGTGGATGAAGGCGAGCGTCGGCGCACCGCCGCGCGGCGCCGGGAACCAGTCGAGCCGCTGCCGGCCGCCTGGGCCGTACGGCAGGTCGCGCTTCACGTCGAAACTGTCGTAGACCACCGGGCTGCGTGCGAGGAAATCGGCGATCTTCTCCGCCGCATCCGGCACGGCGGCGCTGTTGTTGTAGGCCCGGCCCAGCGCCTCGCGGTCCATGCCCCGATAAATCGTCATTCGCAAAGCCCCTCCGGCCGTTCATCCCGCTCCAGATTCCGCCGCAATGCTTGCGGATGCAAGGGTCAGAAACTCGGCGGCGTGCAGGCGCTGACCACTTCGCACACGTCATCGCCGACGTTGCGGAAGCGGTGCGGCTTGTTGCTGTCGAAGTAATAGGCGTCGCCGGGCCCCAGCACGCGCCGCACCGGGCCGACCTGGACCTCGAGCCGGCCGCGGATGACGACGCCGCCCTCCTGGCCCTCGTGGCGCAGCAAAACCTTGCCGGTGTCGGCGCCGGGCTGGTAGCGCTCGTGCAGGATCTGCAGCGCCCGGCCGCTGAGGTCGGGCAGCACCTGGCGGTAGGAGATGCCGCCCTCGCCGATCTCGACCAGCTCGTCGGCGCCGAAGAACACGCGCTCCTGATCGGCCAGCGGAAAGCCGAAGAATTCGGCGAGGCCGATCGGAATGCCGTCGAGGATGCGCTTCAGCGAGCCGACCGACGGGCTGACGGCACCGCTCTCGATCAGCGAGATGGTCGCGTTGGTGACGCCGCATTTGCGCGCCAGCGCCCGCTGCGACAGGCCGTGCAGCCGGCGGATGGCGCCGAGGCGCTGGCCGACGTCGTCGCTCATGGCCCTCATGCCCCTCGCTGTTTCGCCTGTTGAACATATTTAACGAAACCGCGGCCGGGCTCAATGATTTCAACCGGTTGATCGGCAAAAGAAATAGCCTGTCGCGCGAGCGCCAAAGCCGGGACAATGGGGGCAAATATTTACCCAGGGAGATGCCGCCTACCATGACCCAGCCTGCGATTCCGAACGATCTCGAAGCCTTCTGGATGCCGTTCACGGCGAACCGGCAGTTCAAGGCGGCGCCGCGCCTGCTGGTCGCGGCCAAGGACATGCACTACACCGCCGCCGACGGCCATCCGGTGCTCGACGGCACGGCCGGCCTTTGGTGCTGCAATGCCGGCCATGGCCGCCAGAAGATCGTGGAGGCGGTGCAGGCCCAGGTCGCCCAGCTCGATTTCGCGCCGACGTTCCAGATGGGCCATCCGAAGGCGTTCGAGGCGGCCTCGCGCCTGACCGCGGTCCTGCCGGGCGATCTCGACCGGGTGTTCTTCACCAATTCCGGGTCGGAGGCGGTCGATACCGCGCTCAAGATCGCGCTCGCCTATCACCGGGCGCGCGGCGAGGGCACGCGGACCCGGCTGATCGGGCGCGAGCGCGGCTATCACGGCGTGGGCTTCGGCGGCATTTCCGTCGGCGGAATCGTCAACAATCGCAAATGGTTCGGTGGGCTGCTGACCGGCGTCGACCATCTGCCCCATACCCATAACCTCGCCGAGAACGCCTATTCGCGCGGCGTGCCGGCCTGGGGCGCGCATCTGGCCGACGAGCTGGAGCGCATCGTGGCACTCCACGACGCCTCGACCATCGCCGCGGTGATCGTCGAGCCGGTCGCCGGCTCGACCGGGGTGCTGGTGCCGCCGCAAGGCTATCTGAAGCGCCTGCGCGAGATCTGCGACAAGCACGGCATCCTCTTGATCTTCGACGAGGTCATCACGGGCTTCGGCCGGCTGGGCTCGGGCTTCGCCGCCGAGCATTTCGACGTGCAGCCCGACATGGTGACCCTGGCCAAGGGCATCACCAACGGCGTCATCCCGATGGGCGCCGTCGGCGTGCGCGAGCCGATCTACCAGGCCTTCATGCAGGGGCCGGAAAGCGCCATGGAGCTGTTCCACGGCTATACCTATTCCGGCCATCCGGTCGCGGCGGCGGCGGCGATCGCGACGCTCGACCTCTACCGCGAAGAGGGGCTGTTCGAGCGGTCGGCGGCACTCGCCCCGCATTTCGAGGAGGTGGCTCATTCCTTGAAGGGCCTACCCCACGTCGTCGACATCCGCAACATCGGCCTGGTCGCCGGCATCGAGCTCGCATCCCGGCCGGGCAAGCCGGGCACGCGGGCCTACGACGCGTTCGTGAAGTGTTTCGAGCGGGGGCTGCTGATCCGTACGACCGGTGATATCATTGCGCTCTCGCCGCCGTTGATCATCGAGAAGAATCAAATCGACGAGCTGTTCGGCATTCTTGCCAAGGTGCTGCGCGACATCGACTGAAGGCACGCACATCGGCATGGCCGGGCAGGGGATCCACCGGGAGGAACAGGACCATGCTGATCGGCGTGCCAAAAGAAATAAAAAGCAATGAGAACCGGGTCGGGCTGGTGCCCGGCTCGGTCCGGGAACTGGTGCAGCATGGCCATCGCGTGATGGTCGAGCGCGGCGCCGGCGCCGGCATCGGCTTCTCGGACGAGGCCTATGCCACCGTCGGTGCCGAACTGGCCGGAAGCGCTCACGAGATCTTCGCCAACGCGGAGATGATCGTGAAGGTGAAGGAGCCGCAGCCGCGCGAATGCGCGATGCTGCGCGAGGGCCAGGTCCTGTTCACCTACCTGCATCTGGCGGCCGACAAGCACCAGACCGAGGCGCTGATCCAATCGCGCGCGCTCTGCATCGCCTACGAGACCGTGACCGACCTGCGCCACGGCCTGCCGCTGCTGGCGCCGATGAGCGAGGTCGCGGGCCGCATGTCGGTCCAGGTCGCGGCCCATTGCCTGGAGACGCAGCAGGGCGGCGCCGGCATGCTGCTGGGCGGCGTGCCGGGCGTGCCGGCGGCCAAGGTCGTCATCCTGGGCGGCGGCGTGTCCGGCACCAATGCCGCGCGCATGGCGATGGGCATGGAGGCGCATGTGACGGTCATCGACCGCTCGCTGCAGCGCCTCAATGAACTCGACATGCAGTTCGGCGCCCGGCTCCACACGTTGTTCTCGACCGCCGAGAATATCGAGCGGGCGGTGATGGACGCCGATGCCGTGATCGGCGCGGTGCTGATCCCGGGTGCCGCGGCACCCAAGCTGGTGACCCGCGAAATGGTCCAGCGCATGCGCCCGGGCTCGGTCATGGTCGATATCGCCATCGACCAGGGCGGCTGCTTCGAGACCTCGCGCCCGACCAGCCACGACGATCCGACCTTCGTCGAATATGGCGTCGTGCATTATTGCGTCACCAACATGCCGGGGGCGGTGGCGCGCACCTCGACCGTGGCGCTCAACAACGCGACCCTGCCGTTCGTGCTGGCGCTGGCCGGCAAGGGCTGGAAACGCGCCATGAAGTTCGATCCGCATCTCAAGGCCGGCTTGAACGTGGCTTTCGGCCGCGTGACCCACGAAGCCGTTGCCCAGGCGCTCGGTTATCATTATCTCGTGCCGGACGAGATTTTGGCGGATTGAGCAGATATGCGGGTCACGGTACTGGCGGCGACTGGGCGATTGGGACAGGCGCTCGTCCGGCATTTGCTGGCCGACGGCCACGAGGTCGTCGCCGTCGGCCGTGACCCGGCCAAGCTTGCCCGGCTGCCCGGCGGGGTGACCCGCCGGGCAGCCGATTTCGACGACGGCCCCGCCTTGGCCGCGGCCCTCGCCGATGCGGTCCGGGTGGTCAATTGCGCCAATGCCGTTCACGTGCCGGCGATCCTTGCGGCCCTGCCGGTGCCGGCCCCCGAGCGGCTGGTGCTGATGGGCTCGACCCGGCGCTTCTCCCATGTGCCGGATGCGACCGCCGAGCATGTCCGCCGGGCGGAGGGGTTGCTCAAGCAGCTGCCGGTACCGAGCGTGATCCTCTTGGCCAGCCTGATCTACGGCGCCGGCGGCAGCGTCGTCGACGGCCTGGCAGCGAAGCTCCGGCGCTCGCGCTTCCTGCCGCTGCCGCGCGGCGGCCGGTCGCTGGTCCAGCCGATCCATATCGAAGACGTGGCAGCGGCCCTCGTCGCGGCGATCGTGCGCGACGAGGCGCCCGGCGCGCCGATCGTCATCGCTGGGCCGGCGCCGATGAGCTACGGCGCCATGGTCCGGGCGATCGCGCGCGGCATAGGCCGGCCGGTCGTCATCCTGGGCGTTCCCGGCTGGCTGTTCTCGGTGCTGGGCCGGCTGCTGGCCCTGGTGCCACCGCTCGCCGGCCTCGGCGGCAGCCTGCGCCGGCTGGTCGAGGACAAGGCCTACGACATCGGCGACATGCATCGCCGCCTGGGCATCTCGCCGCGCGCCTTCGACATCGGCGGCCCGCGCGATCCGGCGTCGGCATAGGGGCGAAGCTCAGTTCGCAAGCGGACCGGCAACCCCACGCTTCGCACGCTCGCAGGCGGATGCTAGGGTGACGCAGGCGCGTTGCTCCGCCGAGGCGAGGCTCAACCGATACTTGTTGATGCCCTTGATGGCGGCGTGACCGGAAATGGTAGAGGGAAGGGAACGATGGAAATCGTTTGCTATCTCCAGCCGGGTTGGGCCCCGCTGATCCGGCCCGCGCCAGCCACTCGCCCCTGGATGGATGCGACACCCGAAGCCTTCGCCTATCGCTGCCTTCCGCTCAACATCGCCAATGCCCATGGCTGGGAGGTATTGAGCCCATGCGGCTTCGAGGCGATTTGGGACGGTCGGACGGGCGCCGACGCGGTGACGATCCTGCCGGATGAGGGCACGCCTGCCGACCGTGCCCCGGTATCGCTGTTTGGCCAGGGCACGGTGACCTTCCATATCGAAGGCATCTTCCGCACCCCGCCCGGCTGGAACCTCTGGGTCTCAGGCTCGCCCAACCGGGCCAAGGACGGGATCGCACCGCTGACCGGCGTGGTCGAGACCGACTGGTCGCCCTTTACCTTCACCATGAACTGGCGATTTACCCGGCCTCATCACGGGGTGCGCTTCGAGGCGATGGAGCCGATCTGCTTCGTCTTTCCGGTGGAACGCGCGCGGCTGGAGAGCGTGCGGCCCCGCCTGGCCCCGATTGCGGCAGACCCGGCGCTGGCCGAGCGCTATACGGCGTGGAGCCAGGCGCGCGACGGGTTCCACCGGCAGATGGCGAAGGCGCCGCCGAAGACGCCGTCGGACAGATGGCAGAAACATTACTATCGCGGGGTGGATGTCGAAGGTAAGGCCCTGGTCGACGACCACATGGCGAAGCTTCGCCTGCAACCCTTCGATCGTGCCGCCGTGCCGGGGGTCCCGGAGGCGCCGGCGGGAGAGGTGGCCGGGGCACCGCCCGAGCAGATGGAGCCATCGCCGTCGCCGGCTGAATCGGGCATGGCGGCCCGTCAGTTGCGCAAGCGGGAATGGCTGCTCGAGACATTGGAGCGGCAACGGCAATTGTCGCCGGCGGCCTCGACGATCGAGCGCCGGACGGACCTAAGCCGCAATGAATTCCTCGATCGCTATTACGCACCGGCACGTCCGGTGATCCTCGTCGGGGAGATGAAGGGGTGGCCGGCGTCGTCGCGCTGGACGTCCAGCTATCTCGCGAAGAAGGTCGGCGCCGAGATCATCGAGTACGACCGGGCGACCGATGCGCGCTTTGGAATCAACAAGGACGCGCAGCGGCGTGAGGCGCCCTTCAATGCCTTCATCGACCTCGTCACCCGACCGGATGCGTCGAACGACATCTACCTCGCTGCCGATAACTCGGAGCGGAACGAGGCGGCATTGGCGCCCCTTCGGCGCGATCTGGGCTTTCTCAACAAGTTCCTGTCGCGCAACGCGTCCCATCCCGACGGCGTGATGTGGATCGGCCCGGCGGGCGCGCTGACCGCGTTGCATCACGATCTGGCCAACAGCCTCATCGCGCAGTTGGTTGGGCGCAAGCACGTGAAGCTGCTGCCGGCGAGCGAGGTCGGTCGGCTCTACAATCACACCCATGTGTTCAGCGACGTTCCGGATCTGGGTGCCCCGGATCTCGACACTGGCCGCTTCCCGAAGCTGAACGGGATGCGGCTCTACGATATCGTGCTCGAGCCCGGCGAGATTTTGTTCGTGCCGCTCGGCTGGTGGCATCAGGTGAGAGCGCTCGAGTTCGGCGTGACCCTGACCTATACGAATTTCCTCTGGGACAATGCGGCGGCGGCGGCCTATCCCGGTTCTTGAGGCTATCGGTGCGGGATGGCACTCGCGCGCGGCAGCGGGATGACTGTTCTGGTGCTGGGCCGGCTGCTGTCGAGGACAAGGCCTACGGCGTCGGCGACATGCGCCGCCGCCTGGGCATCTTGCCGCGCGCCTTCGAAATCGACGGCCCGCGCGATCCGACTTCGGCATACGGGCGGAACTGTTGGCGGCGGGGGCAAGGTCTCGGAAGGGTGGAAATGCGACGGTCCGCTCTGCTACAGCGAGACCAAAAACCGGACGTTCGTCTGGTGGCTTGACCGGGCCGAAAGCCGACCTTCAGCAAGTCACACAAGGCGGATGTTCGGTTCGATTTTTCCGGGTTACGACAACGGTGATTGCCCGGCGCATTCAGGTGGACGGCACCGGAAGCACATCCATGGACTTGCTCGCCTCGAGGATCAGCATGGTGGACGTCTCGGAGACGCACGAGATTGGCTTCAACTTGGTCAGGATGAAAGTCTTGAGCGCGTCGACATCCTCGACCCGGATGCGAAGGATGTA
>Ga0209166_10002002_pt1 | contig 16017 bp, 15 predicted proteins | sample Coa_R1_3_FD_187151 | JGI IMG/M metagenome (GOLD analysis project Ga0209166, IMG submission 187151) | Surface soil microbial communities from Centralia Pennsylvania, which are recovering from an underground coalmine fire - Coalmine... | ecosystem: Environmental > Terrestrial > Soil >... | reverse complement strand
GCCCTTGAGCCAGTTGTCGAGGAGGATACCCGCGACCTGCCGTCCCTTGCCCGCGCCTGTGCCGTCGCCGAGGAACCAGCCGCGGCGAAAACGAACGGCGTTCTCCGCGTCATCACACGCCGCCACCACGACGTCAAAAGTCGCATCGACGGTCCATGAGCCAGCGAGAAACTCGGAATGCGCCTCGCCGGCGTAGATGACGCTCTCGAGCTGCGCGTCTGACAGGATGCCATCCGCTATGACATTGGCTGGCAAAAGCGGCCGGTAGGATGGCTTTGGCGGCGCGACCGAAGCCATTGCGGCCGACTGCACGAGCTTGGTGGGATGGGCGTGCGCGCCCGGAATGCGGATCGACTGCAACGCGTAGGATTCATACAGCGCATCGGTGATCTTGCTGGCATCGGTGGGCGTCCAGTCGATGGGCTCATAGGCGACTTCTGTCGCCACGAGCTCGGATGCTGGCACCGCCGTCACGGGCTGGCGCTGGGCGACGTAGGCGCGGACTGTTCGGGGCGTGGAAGGGCTGGCAATTGCTGGCACTGCCGCCGGGGCGCCCACGATTGGGCGGCGTGGTGGCACGCACCGGACGACCCAGTCGAGCAAAGTCGGCAGGTCAGGCGCGATGCCGGCGGTTGCCGGCAATGACGCGATGTCGTCCGCCGGCACTCGATCGATCACGGTCAGGCGGGTGTCGATGGTGGTGCCGTGCTTGACATAGACAGCGCCGTCAATTGCCGCCGAGAACACGACCCGGCCCTGTTCCTGCAGTCGCTTGAAGGATTCGGTCCAAACGGGATTGTCGGGGGCGACGTTGGCGCCTGTGATGGCGACCAGCCGTCCGCCTTGGGGAAGACGGGCCAACGCGGAGGCGACGTGCCGTAACGCCGCATCCGCCATCCGGCAATCGACATGGACCGCGGCCGAGAATGGGGGGTTCATCAGTACGACGCTGGGCACGATGCGCGCGTCGAGGTGGTTGTTGATGTGTGCGGCGTCAAACCGCGTGGTGGAAACGGCCGGAAAGATCTGCCCGAGAATGCCGGCGCGGCTCTCGGCGAACTCGTTGAGGACGAGGGAGGCGCCGGCGAGTTCTGCGAGGATGGCGAGATGGCCGGTGCCGGCCGACGGCTCCAGTACGACATCGGCCGGCGTGATCGCGGCGGCAACGCTCGCGACGTACGCCAATCCGATCGGTGTCGAGAACTGCTGGAGGGTGTCGCTTTCCTCGGACCGGCGCGTCTGGGTCGGAAGCAGAGCGGCGATCCTCATCAGCATCGACAGCATGGCCGCCGGCGACGCCGCCTTGGCGCGCATGGCGGCGCCATGCCGCCGCAGGAACAGGACGGTCGCCGCCTCGCAGGCGTCGTAAGCGGTCTTCCAGTTCCAGGCGCCGGTCGCATCGGAGGCGCCGAACGCCGCCTGCATGGCGCTGCGCAGAACAGCGGCATCGATGCGACGTCCCTGTTCGAGATCGGTCAAAAGCTGTCGTGCAGCGCTAACAATCGCGGATGCAGCGACTGCGGTGGCGCGCATCGAGAGCGGCGCGGCGCTGGCGCCGCCGACGAGAGATTCGGTCATGAGGGGTGTCTTTCGGAGAGCGGGGAATGGGCCGAACCGCCCGGCACTCTCCTGACACCGCCGCGGCTCAAACCCTTTCCGGCCCACCTCTCCCTCTTGTTCTCAGCCAATCGGGATAGGGGGCAGCCTTGCGGCTGCGCCCCTCCCACACCACCGGACATACGGGTCCGTATCCGGCGGTTCGGTGGATTATGCGGGTCGCGGGACTGCGACGGAAGCCAGGCCGAGTGAACCGAGGTAGCGGTTTGGCATGGCGATGTTGAGAGCGGGGCTGTTGCCGAGCCGCCAAGGGCCATGTGGGCTGCCGGCAGTTTGTGCCGCCAGGTCCCGGCCGACGCCGCGGCGTCGCAGTTCTGCAACCCTTGTACTTCCACGCTTCCACTGTTTCCAGGCGATGGCGCGCAACCGCCGCCTGAGCCATTCATCAAGCGCACGCAACACCGACGGGGTTTGGCAGAAGCCGAAGTAGCCGCGCCACCCGATGAGGTAGACGGACAGCTCCTTGACGATCTGCGCGAGGCTTCGTCCGCGCGTGCGCCGCGTCAGTTCCCGAACCCTTGCTTTGAAGCGGGCAATCGCCTGCGGCGCGATGCGCCGCCGTGGCTCTCTTCCACCCGTGAAGCTGAAGCTCAGGAACTTGCGGACGCTCGGCTTGGCGACCGCGCTCTTGGCCTTGTTGACCTTGAGCTTGAGGCGCTTTTCGAGGAACCGTTCGATCCCGGCCATCACCCGCTCACCCGCCTTTTGACTGCGCACATAGATGTTGCAGTCGTCGGCGTAGCGCACGAATCGATGGCCGCGCTTCTCCAGTTCCTTGTCCAGCACATCCAGCATCAGGTTCGACAACAGCGGCGAGACGGCTCCCTGAACGCAAAAGATAACTTCCGCTTCGAACGGGCGATTGTGGGCTGGCGTGGACAGTGCGTGGTTGATTTGAGACGCAAAAGGTAATACGCAAGTGTCAGATGATTCGTTCGACGCGAGTGCAAAAGGCCGAACGACTGAGAGCGGCGCGGCGCTTGCTCGCGGACGAGATCGGCATGGCGGAGGCCGCCGTGGCTTTGTCGCGCACGTTTGGCTTGTCGCGACGACAAGCCTATCGCTACCTCGAACTGGCGCGAGCGGGTGCGCCGCCATTGGCGGCCGAGAACTCGGTTACGATCACGCTCAAAATGCCGGAAAGCCTCGCGCGCGGTCTCCGTGCTCACGCAACGGCGCGTGGCGTCACGACAAGCGAGGTCGTCAGGCAGGCCGTGGCGGCTTTCCTGGTGGCGAAGCGCAGGCATGGTTGAGCAGCGACCGATACGTCGTGCCATCCATCTGGAGTTCGCATTCGATCGGCTGCTCGCTGCCAAGCTCGAACAGGCTTACGACATTCTGGTTCCTGATCGGGTCCGGGTGGTGGGCAGCGCAAAGGTGACGGGAGCAGACGATGAAGACGGCAGCAATCTACGCTCGTGTATCGTCGGACAAACAAAGGGAGGAGAACACGATCGCCAGTCAGACGGCGACGCTGGTTGCGTTCGCCCGCGCCCAGCAATTCGAAGTGCCGAAGGAATGGGTCTTCGAGGACGACGGCTATAGTGGGGCGAACCTGATCCGTCCCGGCCTTGAGCGGGTGCGCGATCTTGCTGCCGAGGGGCTGATCCAGGCCGTCCTCATCTATGCGCCCGACCGGTTGAGCCGACGATACGCGCACCAGATTCTCTTGATCGAGGAGCTCGCCCGCGCCGGCGTCGAGACCCTGTTTGTGCGCGCGCCGCGCGGTTCGACGCCTGAGGACGAATTGCTCGTGCAGTTTCAGGGAATGATCGCGGAATATGAACGAGCCCAGATTTTGGAGCGCTCGCGCCGCGGCAAACGACATCGCGCTCGCCAGGGCGAAGTCAGCGTACTGAGCGGCGCTCCGTTCGGATTTCGTTTTATCCGCAAGACAGATCACTCGGCTGCGTACTACCAGATCGACGAAGAGCAGGCTCGCATTGTACGGTGGATGTTCGAACTATACACCGTTCAGGGGCTCAGCATCGGCGCCATCGCTCGCCTCTTGAACGAACAGGCAATCCCCACCTGCAAGCGACGCGGTCGGTGGGAGCGCTCGACGGTCTGGGGCATGCTGCGAAATCCGGCGTACAAAGGCCAAGCCTGCTTTGGTAAGACGACGCTTGCACCGCGCCAACGGATCACGCGGCCAATACGGATGCGTGGCGGCATTGCCACTCGCGACAGCGCCAGCCACGAGCAGCCGCGGGGGGATTGGATCACGATCGCCGTGCCGCCGATCGTCAGCGAAGAGGCCTTTGCGCTCGCGCAGGAACGGCTCGAGACCAACAAGACTCATGCGCCGCGGCGGACCGTCACGCCCAGCGTCGTGCAAGGTCTCGTAAGCTGCGCCAAATGCGGTTACGCACTCTATCGCACATCGACGCGATCGAGCGCACGCGCGATCCACTATTATCGATGTCTCGGCTCAGACGCTTGGCGGCAACTTTCCGGCTCCGTTTGCAACAACCGCCCGGTGCGTCAGGATCTTCTGGACGGGGTTGTTTGGGCGGAAATCGTGCGGCTGCTCGAAGATCCCGAACTCATCCATAACGAACTCGACCGACGGCTCGCAGCGGCGCGAGAAGCCGACCCGACCAAACGCCATGAGGAGGCTCTCCGCCGCGATCTCGTTCGCATCCGCAAGAGCATCGATCGCTTGCTCACTGCTTATCAGGAAGGCCTTCTCTCGCTGGACGAACTGCGCGAGCGCATGCCGAACTTGCGGCGGCGCGAACAAGCCGACAACGCTGAACTGCAGGCGGTCGTCGACCAGTCAGTCGACCGCACAGCCTATCTGCGCCTCGCTGAAACGCTGGCCACGTTCCTTACGCGACTGCGGTCGTCGGCCGGGGCCCTCGACGTATTGGAACGCCAGCGCGTCCTGCGGCTTCTCGTCAAGGAAATCCTCGTCGGCGACGACAAGATCATCATCCGGCACTGCATCCCGTTGCCCATGGCACCGGGCGACGGCCCGCCAGACGGCAGTCCGGACGCTGCACTGCCGGCTGCGCAAAGTTATCTTTTGCGTTCGAGGAGCCAGCGGACCGCCCTGCGGCGTACCCTCCTCCGTCGGGCTGACCAGTCCTCCCTCCAGAACACCCGCGTTCAAGAATCCGCGGATCAGTTTCAGGAGGCGCTTGTCAGCAACCCGCTTGGCAATGAGCCCCATCAGGATGTCGTGGTTGACCCGGTCGAAAGACTACTCGACAGACTACCCACCACCGCGCTCATCATCTCGACGACTATCCCGATCAGGTAACCATCGTTCGGTCGCGCCATCCTTTTGAGGGATCCGCGCTTAATGTTCTTGGCTGGTGTCATCGACGCGGCGAACTTCATCTGACGCTTGTACTGCCCGATGGTACCCGTGCCCTTGTACCGGCCGCGTGGACAGATCTGCCTATCGCACAACATTTACCGCGTGCAAGCCCGCAATGCGCTCGAGCGGCATTCCTGGCTTCCCACGCCGAGCTGCTGCACGCCCGGACGATCGTCGACGCTTTGCTGCGGCAATTGGATGCCGCGCATACTGTCCTGCTACCGGAATCGGAGGACAGCCATGCAGCAGCTAAGCTTTCTCGACCCACCACCTCAGCGCGGGGCCGTACCCGTATGGGAGGCCCTCGATAAAGAGCAGCGCGCACATCTCGTGCTGCGACTCGCCCGACTAATCGCCCGAGCAATCGCCACTGCCGGAGATCACAACGATGAACGAACTGAGCAAGATCACCGCTGAGCACCTACGCCGATGCGCAATCGTCTACGTGCGTCAGTCCAGTACGACGCAGGTCGAGCATAATCGCGAGTCCACTGCCCGTCAGTACGAGTTAGCCGAACGCGCCGCGCGGCTTGGTTGGCGACGCGATCAGGTGAAAGTCATCGATGAGGACCTCGGTATTTCCGGTTCCGGCCTTTCCGAGCGCATCGGCTTCGCGCGTATGACCGCGGAGGTCGGCCTCGGCCAGGTGGGCATCGTGCTCGGCTTGGAAGTCTCGCGACTAGCGCGCAATAATGCTGATTGGTACCGTCTGCTCGATCTATGTGGCCTGACCCACACGCTCATCGGTGATGGAGATGGGATTTATCATCCGGGCTTGTTCAATGACCGCCTGGTGCTCGGGCTCAAAGGTACGATGTCAGAGGCAGAGCTGCATGTGCTGCGTGCGCGGCTGCTCGGTGGCATCCGCAACAAGGCCGCACGCGGAGAACTGCACCGCGGGCTGCCGGTGGGTCTGGTACGGGGCGACGCCGACGGGGAGGTGCTGTTGCATCCTGACGAGTCGGTGCAAGCCGCGATCCATGCTGTCTTCGACCGCTTTGCCGAATTCGGCTCGGCACGACGCGTGTGGCTGTGGTTCCGCTCGCAAGGCCTGCGCTTTCCGCTGCACTCCAACAGCCTTGTCGATCTCCGCTGGGTCGTCCCCACTTACACAAAGATCCACCAGGTCCTCACCAACCCGTTCTATGCCGGCGTTTATGTGTATGGCCGCACCCAGCAGACATGCTATCTCGATGCGGGCGGTCGAATCCGAAAGCGCATCAGACAACGCGACCGCGAGCAGTGGCCGGTGTTCATTCGTGACCATCATGCCGGATACATCGATTGGAATACCTTCGAGGCGAACCAGAAGCGCCTGGCGCAAAACATCCGTCCTCGACCGCACCAGAGCGGGGGTGCCGTGAGAGAAGGCGCAGCACTCCTGCAAGGCCTCGCCGCATGCGGACACTGCGGTCGGCGCCTGGCCGTACACTACAGCGGCCGGTTCTCGGCGCCCGGATATCACTGCGCCGGCAAGAACATCGTCAACGGCCGGGGCGAGTACTGCCTCAACATCGGCGGTGTGCAGATCGATGCGGCTGTCGCCGAAGCGTTCCTTGCGGCTCTCGCGCCCGCAGGCCTGGAAGCCTCGCTCCAGGCGATCGAGCAATTCGACGCCGATCACGAGACGGCTCTCGCGCAGTTCCGTCGCGACGTCGAGCGTGCGCGCTACAACGCGCAGCGCGCCGAGCGACGCTATCGCGCCGTGGACCCGGAGAATAGACTCGTCGCGCGTGGACTCGAAGCAGAATGGGAAAGCGCTCTGCTGGAACTGAAGACTGCCGAATCCGAACTCTCGGACCGCGAACATGCCCGACCGCGCTCGCTTACGCACGAAGAACGCGACGCGATCCTTGCACTCGGTAAAGACCTCAAGCGTATCTGGTTCGCTCCCACGACGAGCGATCGCGATCGCAAGGAGTTGCTCCGCACGCTGCTCGACGACGTCACCTTGAGAGTCGAGCGCGATAAATACAACGCTCACCTGACGCTGCGTTGGCGCGGCGGTCTCTTCAGTGAAGTTAATGTCCCATTGCCGCACTCGCATCCATCGCCGATCCGCACCGCCGACGATACGATTGATCTGCTGCGGCGACTGGCTGCACATTATCCCGACACCAAGATCGCCGGCATCCTCAATCGCCAAGGCCGTACAACGGCCACAGGACTGTCGTTTACGGCAAATCGTGTGTCGAGCCTGCGGACGCACTGGGAGATCCCGTGCTTCGAGCCGAAACAGCAAGTGCAGGACGGCGAGTGCATGACGATCGAGAAAGCAGCACGCGCTCTCGGGATCGCACCCTCTACTTTGCATCGCTGCCTCAACGATGGCTTCATTGCCGGAGAACAGATCACACCTGGCGCGCCGTGGCGCATCCGTATCAATCACGAGTTGCGGTCGCGCTTTGTGGAGAGCGCGCCCGAAGGTTACGTGAAGATGTTCAAGGCCATGAATCTACTCGGCGTCTCGCGGCAAACCATCTTGCAACGTGTAAAGCGCGGCGAGCTTAAGGCCGTTCACGTCTATCGCGGACGGGCAAAAGGCATACGAATTCAAGTACCTGCAGCTGCTCCTGACCTCTTCGACCCTCTCAAAAAACCTGAAGGTGTAGTATGACGCAACATCCAAGAATTTTTCCAGATCGATATCCACGACGACGGCATGTCCGGACGCAATATAGGCCTGCGCCTGTTCCACCGCCTGATGCGCCGAGCGCTTCGGCCGGAAGCCAAAGCTCGTCTCGGAGAACGTTCCGTCCCAATCCGCTTGCAGCACCTGCATCGCCGCCTGCTGGATAAAGCGGTCGAGCACCGTGGGAATGCCGAGCAGCCGCACGCCGCCCGACGCCTTTGGTATCTCGACGCGGCGCACCGGCTGCGGCTTGTAGGTGTCATCAAGTAACTGAGCCCGGATCGCGGGCCAGTGCTCCTTCAGATAGTCCGGCAGTTCGCCGACGGTCATCCCGTCGACGCCCGCCGCACCTTTGTTGCGTTTCACTTGAGCCAACGCTGTCTTCAGGTTCTCACGCTCGACCACTGCTTCCATCGACGGTCCCGCGACCGCCGGGCGTTCGAGGCAGGCTTTCGCCGAGCGCGCTTCAGGCTCTTCGGCGGCGGCGCTTCGGGCTTCACCCTCCGCTCCGGTGCCCAAGTTCAGCTCGACCTGATTCTTCTGCCGCATGGCTCGCTCGAGATCACCGCTCTACTAACCACTTCCACCGTTCAGGCCTTCAGCGGCGCGCTGCCGCCTACTATGCCCTCGGCTGACTTCTGCATTGCGGTCGGGTCGTCTTACGGCAACCTCAGTCCCGTTGCCGGGACACAAATGCAGACCTCCCGAGGTAAGACCGACCGCCTTCACCGCACGCCCGCCGGATTTACCACCCCGACCCTTGATGACCATGGACTTCGCGATCACTGGCTCGCTCGTCCGGCCGGGTAGGCCTCGTTATCCGGTTTTCGTCCATCGGGCCGCGGCTTTGCTCCACGCTTTCTTCAGACCCCACCTCACGATGACGCCCTTGCGCTTCGCTAGTCCTTCGCCGTCATCAGGCTGGACAGAGGACTTCCACCTCCAAGCTGTCGTTCGTACTCGGCACACCAAAGAAAGGGTCCGGCGTGCAGCGCCGGACCCTTTGAGCGAACTATCCGAAATGACGATCACCTGTCGGAATCGTGCTCATCATTGAGCAGAACGAATGTGATGCCTTCGTCGGCGGCGTAATTCTTGGCGAGGTTGATCGCCCAGCATCGCGCCTCCAACAATTCGCCGCAGTAGGGCTCCCACTTGTCGCCGACGCGGGCGCAGCCGTCCGCGACGAGACGGGATAGATCGGGATGGTCGGCGATCTCTTGACGCGCCTGTTCGAGCGTATCCTCTACGGTGAGGACAAGCAGCGGATGCCAGCCTGCCGGATAGCGGCAGTCGAGCATCAATCGCTGCGCCTCGTCCGCGGAAAGCCGTCCAGCACCATAACGCCAGGCTCGCGTCCATCGACCGAGGCTGACGCCGCAGCGATAGCGGTGGCGGCGTGCCCACGACGCGACGATCGCGCCGGTACACCGGATGACGTCAAACATGGCACACCTCGCGGATCCAATGCGCGAGTTCGCCGGGCCTATTGAGCAGGTCGAGCGACGCGAAGTTGTTCGGGCCGCCGACATAATCTTTCCGACCCTTGCAAGTCCGGGACAGGATGCCGCTGTGGTAGCCCATCGCCGATTGGGAAACCTGGACGTAGAGATGATCGCCGTGGAGGGTAATCTCGCCGGAAACGGCAATGCCGGCTTGGTTGGAGCGGAGGTCGTAGGAACCGGGCTCAAGACCCAGCGCCGTCGCAATGCGGCGGAGCTGGGATCTCGCACGGCTGTGGAAGAGGCGCTTGGCCTCAGCGTCGTAGGCGACGGGCTTTCGAAAATCGAAGGCGTTGGATGTCCTGGGCATGTGGGAGACTCCGAGAGCGGGCAAACCATCCCGACGGCTCGCTCTCGCCGCCCGCCGGGCTCGCCTTAGCTCCCGGCCGTCCTCTCGCTCTCATGCCGGGGCCTTGACGGCACGCCACCACGCGACGCGCAGCTCGCGTGTGGCGTTGGCGAGCCGCAGCAAGAGATCGCCGTGGCAAACGCGCGGCGCGCAGAAGCACACGAGATCGCGTCCGCGCAGTTCATCGAGCGCGCGCAGCAGATGATGCTGATCCGCCAGCCACCGCTCGTATATTGCGATGACGGTGGCGCGATCGCCGTCGCGGCCAATCCGAAACGGATTGCCCCACTTGCTGCCGCGGCCGATGTAGACGGCGCCTACCGAATTACCCGCGTGATGCTTGTTGAGAACCCTGCACATTTTTTGTTGCCTCCTGACCTTCGCGTTGCGGCGGACTGGCAACCGGGCGCGGTCCAGCATCGGATGTCACGCAAGGCGCTTAGGCCGCCGCGGGAACGGCTTGCCCGTTGACATCAGATGCGCCGCGCCCAGACAGGACACGCCGCGACGAGGGTCGGGGAGGGACGAACCGGTGCAGGAGTCTCGAGAAGCATCACGCGCGGGGCAATCGGCGCCGTGGGTCGGAAGGGAACACGGTGGGGTCCAAGGACCGTATTGCAACGGTCGACGCCTTGCCCGCTGCCGCGTCGATCAGCCATCGGCAGAAGGCGTGACCTGCTCGATGAACTCCTCAAGAAGATCGTTGGTGGACTTGCCAAGGATTGCGTCGGGCGAGATCACGAGGGCCATGCCGCCAAAGCCGTCGGGACGCATGCGTGAGCAGGTAAAGGACGATACCGCCGACACGTAGTTGAGCGTCGGTGAACGGCGCACGATGTCTTGCACGATGGATTCCCACGAGGTCATGCTGAGGTCGAGGTCGATGACCGCGGCGTCCCGATCCGCGGCTTGCAGCTTCGCCAGATGCTCGGTGACGAGCGTATTGGCGACATTCTCGCCAGGGATCTGCGATTCCGCAAGCGCGGCCTCGAGTGCGGCGCGATCGACCAAGATCATGTCGGCCGGTCCTTGCTCGGAGAAGAAATACCAGCCTTCTCCGTCGCACTCGGACTCAAAGATGTGGGACAGAATAAGACGTTCGAGCGGGGTCATATCCGCATCAGATATATTCTGCTGGATCACGGTCGGGGTATAGTAGTCGGCCATCTTTTGGTTCTCCTGTAGATGCGACGGCCCGGCGCTCCTTCGACGGGAGCCGGGCCGAGATGAGGTGGATGAGAGAGATCGTCCGATCGAGGACGCGTCAGAGACGCCAGGTCAGCACGATGGTCTGGGCCTGCCGGTGATAGTCGAGCATCTGACGGTAAAAGCGCTTACGTGCGGTCTGGTGCTTCGGGTCGCGCCGTGCTTGTCGGGTGAGCTTGCGGGATGCCGCATAAACGACGGCCCGCCAGCCGTCATGCACGGTGATGTCGAGCCTCGAACAGGTGCCGTACATGGTCAGGCTCCTTCCACAACCTCGGTCGGAGAGAGTGGATCGACCTCGTGCTCGATGCGCCGAGTGCGGCCCATCCAGGGTTCCGGGCGGATGCACCTCACCCAATCGGCGAAGGACGGGATGAAGCCGAGATCCTCGATCACGTGCTGCTCACCGACCCAGCGCGTTGGAATAACGCGGCTGGACGACAAGGTGATGGTCGGACCGAAGATGGTCTCGGCCATGAAGATGCCTTCGGCGTGATGGCGGAGCGCGCGGTGCCGGAAGTCCGCGGTGATCTGCTTGCTGGCGTCGAACCAGCTATGGATCGCCAGATAGTCGTCGACCGCCCCGCCCCACTTCTTCACCGAGGAGAGCGCATGGTGATAGGGATGTGCCATCGCTTCCTCCTTCAGAACACATGCTGGGTGTATTCGGAGGTTTCGATCCGCTCATTGAAGTTGAGCGTGATCGTGCGTTCGGCGACGTCGAACAGGAAGTCGCCGTAGGCGCCCTGGTTATCCTCCCATCCGGAGTAGGTCTGCTCGAGGAGATCGTAGACGAGCTTCTCGATCGCGTCCTTTACCGACAGGGTTTGGCGAGTGACAATCTGGTTGCCTGGTTCAACCCTCGCAATCTCCACATTGATGCCGTGAAGATCTATGTCACCACCCTCTCCGTCGGTGACAGCGCTGTCGATCTGTCCTTCGTCGGCATAGCCGTTGAATGTGACCTCCACGGTGTCGATGCGCGCCGTGGCAAGGACGTCGAACAACGCGGTCTTGTTGTCCGAGAGAGTGGCCTTGCACAGTCTGACAAATTCCTGGTCTCGCAGGAGCCAAGAAGCAGATTCGAAATCCGAGCCGGATGTTGAGGTATCGTCGGTCATGATGGTTCTCCCAAGACGAGCCCGGCGCAAGCGCCGGGCTGAAAGATGAGGGGAATGAGGCGAAGAACTGCGGGGCAGCGGCACGCCGCCCCGCAGCGATGCCCTATTCGGCGGCGACCGGCTGCGGCTCTTCACTCACGCCGCTGTCACTCGATTCCTCCTCGTTGCCGGAGAGGAATTCGGGAAGCTGCTCGGCAGCAGAGTCGGGATCGTCCGAAGGCGAAGACACGGTGGCCAAGCGCAGCGGCTCGGGGAGCCAGCCGGCGCCCTCGAGCAAGCGCTCGGCTTCCTTCGCCATCTCCGACTTCTTGAGGTGGTCGATGAGCTGTGCCGAGGATTCGCCCCTCGCCTCGCGGACGGCCTCCAGGATGCGGCCCTTGGTGACCCGGCCGAGATAGTTATCGACCGTCGGGCGCCAGCCAGCCTCGACCATGTCCAGATCAACCGCACGGGCGAGGCGTTCAGCCTGGTCGAGGCGGCGCTGCAACCCATGGGCGGTCATGCCGGGCCCGCCATGGCGATCGACCTTCTCGAACAGGGCGTTCACGCCAAAGGAAATGCAGTGGGCGAGCAGAGCCAGCCGGCTGGCGTCGTCAAGTGTGCCCAGCCAATCCCACAATGCAGCCTCGTCGGCGGGGATATCGGCCCTCCAGGCCTCATGCCGAGCGGCGATCGACGTGGCGGGTGCACTCTCTTTCAAGGTCGGCGCCTGGACGGGAAGCTGCACATGACGCACGCCGGCCTCGAGGCAGCCCGGACCGTAGGTCCGATGGAAGGCGTCGACGCAGAGCTTGTACAGAAGCGCGGTCATCGCGACCTGCGGGCGGCCCGCAACCGCGTCTTGCAGCGCGAGCGTTCGGTGCGCGGTGAGCTCCATGACGAGCCGGTCGGGCAAGGGCCGGATGGCATCGTCCTCTTCCTCATCCGGTGCCGCTTGCCCGGCCATGGTGATCACGCTGCTCTGAACTGCGGGAGCGCGTTGGTCGCCATCCTGGGGGCCAGGCGCTGCCGCGCCGGTTTCGGGATTGGGCTCAACGGCTCCCGCAACGAACGCCGCTTCATCCTCGCGGCGGACATAGCCACGCTCGACATGCAACGAGCCATCGGCATCGATGCTGACGAAGGCGCCGGCGTGAGCGATGGCGGCCGCCTCGAAAATATGCGGCCGGTCGTCGAAGGCAGCGAGCGCCTCCTCTAGCTCGCAGAGGCGCGTGTCAACCTCATCGGGTATTTCGTCGGCATCCTCGTACTTCTCCTGTAATGCTGTATACTCAGCTTGGAGCGCATCAAGGCTTGCCTGCTCCTCGGTAGTGAGATCGGCCGGTTCGCCTTCGAGCCGGCGGAGCCCATGATCATGACCGTAGGGGAAACTTGGGGCGGCTTCGATCCACTTCCAGCCCTCGGCGGCGATCGTCTCGGCTTCGGCGCGCAGCTTCTCGGCGACAAGACGCTCGAGCAGAGCGATGTCCTCGAGCCAGCCGCCGCCGTCCTCCTCGAAGAGGTCGCGCAGCACATGGCCGCCGGCCGCCTCATAGGCGGCGAGGCCGACGAAGCGCGCGCGCTTGTCGGAGGCCTGCACCGCCCGCTCGGTTAGAACGCGCCTGATCTGATACGGCTCGTCGTAGCCTGATTTGTTCACATTCTCCCAGACCTGCTCCTGCCGAGCATGATCGGCCGTGACGGAGAACGCCATCAACTGCTCGAGCGACATGCCGTCATCGGCATAGACGTCGAGCAGCTTTGGGGACACCGCTGCAAGCCGAAGACGCTGCTTCACGACGTTGACGGACACGAAGAAGATGGCCGCAATCTCCTCCTCGGATTTCCGTTGCTCGCGCAGAGTCTGGAATGCACGAAACTGGTCGAGGGGATGGAGCGCGACGCGATGCACGTTCTCGGCGAGCGAGTCCTCCTCCGCGGAGATTTCGTCACCGGCTTCCTTGGCGATGCAGGGGGTCGGTGCGGTCTTCGCGAGACGCTTCTGCTTGATAAGTAGTTCGAGCGCGAGATAGCGGCGGCCACCGGCCGGCACCTCGAACATCCCGGTGTCCTGACCTTCGGCATCAAGGAGAGGCCGAACGTTGAGACTTTGTAATAGTCCTCGATGGGCAATGTCCTCGGCGAGATCCTCGATCGAGATGCCGGACTTGGTACGGCGGACATTGGACTGCGAGAGCACCAGCTTGTTGAAGGGGATGTCGCGCGATGGCGACAGCTTGATCTTCTGAACGGCCTTTGCCATGTCAGTTTCTCCGAGAACGGGCGGCCGAGACCCTCTCTCGACCTCCAACCCGCTCACGGACCGGCTCGGCCTCCCTCTTCCTCTCTCGCGCGCACGGAATCGCAGTCTCGGCAGCAGGCATCGCGATCTGTCGCGGAGCAGGAATTCGCCCTCGAACAGGACGTCGCGGCCAATGGCCATGCCGAAGGGAAGCTCCAGCGCCTCCATCTCGTTGAAGATGAAGGACCCGAGCTCGGGTTCGCCGTGGTCGGCAAGGCCGAACAGCGTATCGCCGTCCTCATCAAGCTCGGTCGCAAGCCAGGTGCCGATACCGAGCGGATTGAAGAACTTGACCACGGGAATGTGATTGAGACCGCGATCATGCCACCCTCCTCTCGTCTGAGAGTTCAGCGTCGGACCACTGGGCGTCCGCCAGGAAGCCGCGGATGCAATCTGCGGCTCTGCTGGTCTGCCTCGCCGCCTGCACGATCGCTCGATTATCCTCGTGAGCACTTCCAGCCACGAGCCGATGTAATCGGCATGCCGCACGGCTGGAACAATGCCGAGCGACGCGCATGAGAACGCTGCACACCGCTCGGCAATTTCTCTCAACGGTCAACCTGTCTCCGAACTAACTATAATGGTCATTGGTCGGCTTTTCGGACGGTTTCGGAGCACGATTGAAATGAGACACGCTTGCGTAGTCGGGGCCGCCGGAAGCATCTGGGTGGCAGCGCTTGACGACGTGGCGTTGAGTCTGCTCCCGCAATCAGGTTGTCTCGTCAAGTCCCACTATTTCGAGACCAATCCTGACCGTTGGGGGGATACGCTTGATCGCAGTGCGCCTCGCGTAGAGATAGCCGCCAACATACAAATCTCCGGGCAACTCCGCGATGGCGGTATTGCTAATGTCAAGAAACATGCTGACCCGAAGCCCGCGTGGCAACTGTCCGACACTAGTGCCAGCCACGCTAAGATTGCCGGTGACATGCAAGTCGTCCGGCAGTGTCGTGAGATCGGTCCGGCCTGTGAGCAGGATACATCCGGTCACTTTGCTGCCGTCGGGCAAAAGCAATCTACCGTCGCGACCCACTTGCTCTGACGGATCCTTGCTGATGAGTTTTGCGCGCGCTCTCCGTCTGCGGTCAGGAATGCGGTCGTCATCGTAGCGGCTATTCTCCGAACGACTGAGCGCGGCACGCTTCGCTCCGCTCGCATCCGTGGCATCGACCACATATTGCTCGACGCCATAGACAGTTTGATCGACCAGGAACTCAACGGCAACCTCGAAACGGCGAAGGTCGGGATGCTGATCGGTAGGCATGGCACCAACTCCATAAGGGAAGCGCAGCGCGAGGACTTGGGATCAAAGTTGCCAGAGTGTGGACCGCGTCGGGCAGCTTTGCAAGTTTGACGAGTGGGTCGGCACAACAAAGACCGCAGATGGCGAAGCAGACCGCACGGGAGGCATCCGCAGCGCTTATCGCGGCCAGTCTGACTCTCTGGACTTCCTACCCCTCATTAAAAAATCAGCACCCCCTCTCACTCTCTCGCGCACAGTGCGATCTCGAGATCCGATGAAGCAGCTGTATGGCAGCGACGCCTACGTGGCGCCGCTGTCGTCATGTTGGTGGGTGTCACCCTGCTGGGCGAGCATCCAGTCGGCGATCTCTTGCGCCTTGCTCGCGGCTGTGAAGATAGCGCGCTTGTCGGAGTTCAGGACTTCGACCAGGACGCGATGTAGCGAGCGTGATCCGGTCGCGGCTCGACACTTAGATTGAGGTCGGCGCAGATCATGGCGCTGAACAACTCGACGGTGCATTCCTCCATGGCATAGGCGGCCGAGCCGAACCGTCCGGTGAGTGTCTGTCCGAAGAGTTCTTGAATCATATGAATCACCTGTGATTCAAGAGTGGTGGCCTGATTCGAGGAGGGGTCACCGATGTGGACGAGCAAGAACCGCGCCCGTTACGACCGCAGCAAGTTGCGATATCCGAGCGATCTGACCGACGACGAATGGGGACTGGTCGAACCGCTGATCCCG
>Ga0209166_10002001_pt1 | contig 16021 bp, 13 predicted proteins | sample Coa_R1_3_FD_187151 | JGI IMG/M metagenome (GOLD analysis project Ga0209166, IMG submission 187151) | Surface soil microbial communities from Centralia Pennsylvania, which are recovering from an underground coalmine fire - Coalmine... | ecosystem: Environmental > Terrestrial > Soil >... | reverse complement strand
CTTCGGCGTCGATCCACTTGAGTTCGATATTCGTGTCATTCCACCAGCTGGCGGCACGCAGTGCCTCAAACACGCACAGGTAGGTGTCTTCGTTGTCGAGATACTTTGCCACGATGCCGACCCGCACCGTGCGGCCGAACTTTTTCATAGAACGCTCCACCATGCTGCGCCAGGGCGAAAGGTCCGGTTTCTGGACTTCTAGCTTGAGTTTTTCACAAATAACATCGGCAATGCCGGCGTCTTCGAGCGTCAATGGTACTTCATAAATACTGCGCGCGTTGGGAAGCAACGCGATGGCGCGCTCTTCTACGCCGCAGAACATGCTGAGCTTCGTTACGGCATGGCCGCCGGCCGGTTGCTCGCTGCGGGCCACCAGAATATCCGGGGTGATGCCGGTGGAGCGCAGCTCGCGCACGGCGTTTTGTGCCGGCTTGGTCTTAGTCTCGTGACTGGCGCCGAGATATGGCAAGTACACCACATGCACGTACAAGCAGTTTTCGCGGCCCACACGAATACCAAATTCACGGATTGCCTCGATAAAACTTTGGCTCTCGAGGTCGCCAACCGTGCCGCCGATTTCGACAATGTGCACATCAAAGCCTTCGCTCGCACCGCGGATAAAATCCTGTACCGCATTCATTACATGGGGCACAATTTGTACGGTTTGACCTTGGTACTTGCCCGTACGTTCGTCTTCGATTACCTTCAAAAGCACGCGGCCCTGCATCAAGGAGCTGGCCTGGGTAAGCTCTTCGTCTAAAAAGCGTTCGTAGTGGCCCAGGTCGAGGTCGGTCTCCGCCCCATCTTTGGTAACAAAACATTCGCCATGCTCACGCGGGTTAAGCATGCCGGCATCGACATTTAAATAGGGATCGCACTTTTGGAGGTTAACGTGGAGACCGCGGGCTTTCAGGAGGTTGGCGATTGAGGCGGCGGTGATACCCTTTCCGAGTCCGGAAAGCACCCCACCAGTAACAAAGATATATTTAGTCGCTTTGGCCACCTCTCACCTCTTTTACTCAGTTCTCCTAGATGTTACTCTATCTCACCTCCTTTGGCAAGCCCGAAACATAAACAACTTCACCCTTCCTGCCCCGCAAGTCCTTAACTGAGCACTACCGCCATGCAATGAGCGGGTGGGAGCCAAAAACCACACTTGTGACGCGCGCAGTTCACGGTACTTTATCCGTGGTGTTTGAGCGCGATGGCCTGGTACTTTTTCGCCGTATGCAGACGTGAGCCCTTTATTTGCCGGTAAGGGCAAATTGGATAGCGGCGTCTTTTTGGGGATCTTGCTTACTTTTGATTTGGTCGTCGGTTATCTTTACAACGCGGTCCGGCGCAATGCCTTTTTTATCGATATTCTGGCCGTTGGGCCGGTACCAGCGGGCAATGGTAATTTTGGCCTCGGCGCCGCCGGCCAGCGGGATAACGTTTTGTTCGCTGCCCTTCCCGAAGCTTTGTGTGCCAAAAAGCGTAGCAACGTTGTTGTCGTGCAGTGCACCAGCGGTGATCTCGGCAGCCGAGGCGCTGCCGCCATCGATAAGCACGGCCGTGCGTATGCCATCGAGCGGATCAAGCCCATTAGACACTTCGGTGCCGACGGTGTTGTTGCCGCGGCGTTCGGTCATCACCGTCTTGCCCTCTGGCAGCCACAGGCTCACCACGTTCACTGCCGCCGTCACGAGGCCGCCAGGATTACCGCGCAGGTCAAGCACAACGCCCTGTACGCCGTGATCTTTAAAATCTTGTGCCGCCTGACGCGCCAAACTCGCGGTGTCGTCCGTGAACTGCGTGATCTGCATATAGCCAATATTGTTATCGAGGATGCTCCACTTTACGCTCGGTACGGTGATATTGTCACGCGTAATGGTAAAGGTGAGTTCTTGCGTTTTGCCACGGACAATTTTGAGCGTTACCTGCGTTCCTTTCGGTCCGCGAATCTTGCTGACTGCTTCATCTACATTTAACCCAGCCGTGCTCTGGCCATTGATGCTCTCGATGAGGTCTTGCGGGCGCAAACCGGCCTTGGCCGCGGGCGTGCCGTCGATGGGCGCAATGATTTCCACGTTACCGTTCGCATCCTGGCCCAGCTCGGCGCCAATACCGTTAAATGTGCCTTGCAGCAGGTTGTTAAAATCTTTGGCGTCGGCCGCACTAAAATATTCGGTGTAGGGGTCGCCCGTGGCCGTCAGCAACCCACCTTTCATGCCGTCCAAAAGTTTGGTTTCGTCCAGCTGGCCGTCGTAATTATTTTTGAGCGCGGTATATAGTTGATTCACCGTAGCGTAGTTGAGCTGCGCCGGCAACTGTTTGTTCTGGCTCTGCAGCGCGGCCAAAGACAACCGTCCGTTGCCCACCCCTACACCAAACCCAAACACGATTACAACAACCAAGATGCAGCTCGCCACTTTCGTAGCACGCCACCACAGCGGTTGTTTTTTGCCACTATCGTCACTGTGTTTGTGCTTCACTGCGTATGCCACGCTCACTCCCTCATCTTGATTATGCTCTTACGAGTATAGCAAAGCAGCCGCGCCGAGCGCCAGCATGTTCGCTCGCTAACGGACGTGGATAAACCAAATGCTGCTGCTCGAACCAAGCGTACCGGTAGAATACAGGCCGTCACCGGCGGCGTTGTATTGGCTCACCACAGCCTGCCCGTTCACCACAGCCTCGACATACATGATGTGACCAAAGTTGCCGGCAGTGTTTACGGCCAGCACCGCTTCACCATTCGGGTCGTGGTCGACGCGGTAGCCCAAATTCTGGAAATCCGGAATTGAGTAACCGATGCGCCCACCGCTGTTATACACGTGCGGGAATGAGGCCGCGGTGAGCGTAATGCCGGTCACCTGGGCCAACCGCCAGAATGCATAGCTGGTGCAGTTGCGATATTGCCAACCGGCGAGGTCGTAAGGCTGGCCGTTCATGCCCCAGTTATATGGCGACTCGGAATATGGCCCGCAGTTGCCGCTGGCATTGAGACACGGCGCGCTCGGCCAAGGATACCCGCCGGTGCCGCCGTAGTGAATGCCGCCGCCAAAAGAAGCCGCGATAATCGCCGCCTGCTTGGCATACAGCTCGGCGAGCGACTTTTTATTGGCCTGGATCTGCGCGTTGTAGCTTGCCTGCTGCGACTGGTTCATGGCGAGCAATTGGTTCTGTTGCGCCTGCGCGCCCGCCACTTGCGACTGCTGGTCCTGCAGCGACCGGACGAGCTGGTCGATAGCCGCTTTTTGGTCAGCCAGCTTACGCTGTAATTCGGTAATTTTACGCAGGGTGTCCTGAATGCCCTTTTGGACATCGTTTCGATATTGTTCTTTATCGACAAAGTCGCTCAAATTGCCGCTGCTGGCCAGCATTTCGAGCGTCGTCGGCTGGCCGTCCACATACATCGTTTTAATGGCGTCAGCCAATGTTGCTTTATCTTTGTCGAGTTCGGCTTGGTTGGCATCCATTTGCGCCTGCAAGGCCTGTTGCTGCGCCTGATTGGTTGCGATCTGCCCTTGCAGTACATTTATCTGGCTTTGCAACAGATTAATGGCGTCCTGGTAGCTGCTCGCCTGGGCCTGCAAACCACTGAGCTGGTTTTGCGCCTGCGCGTTCTGGCTATTAAGCTCGCTGATTTGTTGCTGACAGTCTGCCGATGACGTACAAGTAGCCGCAAGCGCACCAAAGCCACGCGTTGCAATGCCGCCGAATACCACCACCGACAACATGGCTACAAGCGCCGATGTTTTCAGGCGGCGAACAAACGCATTCTGCCGGTTTTCCCTCTTGTTTTGTTGCATGTGTTTGTTTGGTGCTTGTGCTTTATATGTTACCATGCTCCTCCTAGTAGCGCAAGATACCCTCTGCTTGTAAATGTGAGAATAAAAGGTTGAAACGTTGTTTATTTCGTCTTGAATTTGAGATACCGCTTGGTCGCGACAAAAGAAGAGGCGGCTCCAATGAGTATACCAAGCCCGACCTGCATGGTCAAAAGTGCCCAGAAATGACCGCTGAAATACACATGCGCGTAATTAATATCGAGAAGGCCCAGGCTCGTCGCTTGCAAAGCCGAGCTGCTGGCTACAAACAAGGCATGGATAATAAGCACTGATACAAATGCGGAAATAATACCGTACATAATAGTTTCTACCACAAACGGCCCGCGGATAAACCAGGTGCTGGCGCCCAATAGACGCATGATGGTCAGCTCGTCACGGCGGTTAAAAATGGCCATTTGAATGGTGTTAAAAATGATAAGCACCGAGATAAGCATAAACACAGCAACGGCGACCACCCCTGCCCGGCGCAGCAGGCTGGTGGCGTGGGCGATTTTGTCAATGGCTGCTTTGCGGCTGCCGTTGTACGACGGCGAGTCACTCGTTTGCAGTTTAATTGCGGCGGGCGTACTCAAAAAATTTTTAATATCCTGGATTTTGTTGAGGTCTTTGGGCTTAATCTGAATCGTCGCCGGGATGGGGTTGCTGCCAATTTGAGTTACGGCGGCCAGCAGTTGTGTATTGCCGGCGTTTTGGTCTTCGTATGCCTTCAGCGCCGCATCTTTATTGAGGTAGTGGACGCTCTTAACGTTGGGTAGCGTGCGTAGCTGGCTCACGAGCCCGAGGGCCTGCTCTTCGGTTACGTTATCTTGCAGGTAGACCGACACGTCAATTTTATCGGTAATTTGCTGGATGGTGTTGGTAAACGTTGCGTTGGTAATAATAGAGAAAAGCACGATGGTAAGCGTAATAATCATCACGGCCATGGCCGCGGTGCCCAGCCATGCGTTGCGCACAAAGTTGACGACACCCGTTCGAAGGATACGGGAGAAGGTGATAAACTTGCGGTTCATATCTTGTACTGCGCCCCTGCCCGGTCACTGGCGATTTGGCCGTGCTGAATGGTAACGACCCGCCGCCTGAGTTTATTGACAATCTCCTGGTTGTGAGTGGTAAGTAGCACGGTCGTACCGTAATGGTTAATCTTTTCCAATACTTTAATGACATCCCAGGCATGTTTGGGGTCGAGGTTGCCGGTTGGCTCGTCGGCAATGAGAATTTTCGGCTGGCGCACAATGGCCCGCGCAATGGCGACGCGCTGGCGCTCACCGCCAGACAACTCCATGGGCATGCGTTTTTCTTTGCCGCGCAGGTTGACAATCTCGAGCACCTTGGGCACGGTGGCGCGGATTTCGCGGTTAGTGGCGCCCACAATCTCCAGCGCGAAAGCGACATTTTCGAACACCGTACGATTGGGCAGCAGCTTAAAATCTTGGAACACCACGCCGATTTTGCGGCGCAACAGCGGAATCTCACGGTCTTTTAGTTTGTCGTAATCAATGCCACCGACGATAATTTTACCGCTGCTCGGTTTTTCCTCGCGGGTAAGCAGCCGCAGCAGCGTCGTTTTGCCGGCACCGCTCTGCCCTACCACAATCACGAACTCCTTTGGCTCTACGTGCAAACTCACACGGTCGAGCGCCGGCGTAGCCACCTTGCCATACGTCTTGGTTACCCTGTCCAATAGTATCATTAGCATTATTATAGCAAACGTGGCGAGGGGCCGCGACCTTCGCTGCTAGGCGCCCAACGAGTGGTCGAGGTAAGCGGCAATAAACGGATCGAGGTTGCCGCCTAAAACGCCGTCCGGGTCGGAAGTCTCGTAGCCGGTGCGCAGGTCTTTCACCTGTTTGTATGGGTGCAGGACGTAATTACGGATTTGGCTGCCGAACTCGTTCGCGCTGCTCGGGCCCTTCAGGTCGCTAATTTTATCTTTGTGCTGTTCCATTTGCAGCTGGATGAGCCGCGACCGCAAAATCGTCAGCGCCGTTTCTTTGTTTTGCAGCTGACTGCGCTCATTTTGGATGGCAACGCTAATGCCCGTGGGAATATGAGTCACGCGCACCGCGCTATCGGTAGTGTTCACGCTTTGGCCGCCGTGGCCGCCGCTGCGATACACATCGATGCGCAGATCTTTATCGTCGAGCGCCACCTCTTCGGGCTTGTCGATTTTAGGTAAAATGTCTACTTTGGCGAAGCTCGTTTCGCGCGAGGCCGCCGAATTGAACGGGCTGAGCCGCACCAGCCGGTGCACGCCGTGCTCACCCTTGAGTTTGCCGTAGGCGAAGTCGCCGGCTAGCTCCAGCGTAGCGCTCTTGATGCCGGCTTCGTCGCCCACCGATTCGTCGATGGTCGTCACCCGGTAGCCGTGCTGCTCGGCCCAGCGCACATACATGCGCATGAGCATCCCTGCCCAATCCTGTGCATCGGTGCCGCCGGCGCCGGCGTAAATACTCATAATAACGTCGTGGTCGTCGTACGGACCGGCAAATTTGAGGTCTTCTTTCAGGGCGCCGAAACGCTCAGTGGCATCTTCGAGTTGCTTTATAAGGTCGCTCTGCAAATGCGCGTCGCCCAGTTCGGCGAGCTCAATGATATCCTGCAGGTCTTCTTGCAGCTGCTCCCATGGCTGCACGCGCCGCTCCAGTTTGGCTTGCTGCTTGGAAACCTCCTGCGCATGCGCGGCGTCTTGCCAAAAATCCGGCGCGCTCACCTGCGCGTCGAGCTCAGCTTTTTGAGCGGCAAGCTCTTTCACATTAATTCGCACGGCCGCAGCCGCAATATCGGCCTGCAGCCTGCGCGCTTGCTGCAATAATTCGTCCATTATGCAAACAGTATACGCCAGCAGGCAGTTATTTGTCTTTGGATGGCGCCCACAGCGGCGCGATTTGTTTATGGAGTTCTGTGGCGAAGGGCTTCTCGCAATTGCTCAAAATACCGAGGCCCCAGATGCGGTCGGCAAAAAGCGCGCGGGAGGTTTCGACAATTTGCGATTTGGTAATGGCTTTGATGCGCCGCGGAACGGCGTAGTAGTCTTCTATTACTTCGTCGAAAAAGTAGCGGCCGCTGTAGCCACCGGCCACGCCGGCAACGGTTTGCGCGCTGCGTTGAAAGCGGCCCAAGGCGTAGGCCTTCGCCGCTTCGATATCTTCGGCGGCGATTTCACCCCGGAACACGTTGTTGAGCTCGTCAATCATAATGTCGAACAACGCGCCGGCGTTTTTTTGCGAAACTTGGGCGCCAAACCACCAGTTGCTGGAAAGTTTGGTTTCGCCGTAGCCGCTGCTCATGCCGTACACCAGGCCGCGCTCGCGCGCGGTGCCCAAAATTTTGCTGTATAGCGTTTCGGTGAGCATGGTATTTACCAAATTGAGGGCGTCGGTTTCCGGTTCGCTCAAACGCCGCAGCATGAAACTGTCGAGGTAGAAATACAAATTTTTGACGCTTTTGTCGTGAATATACACCGGACTGTTTTGCGCTTTGGGCTTTTCATTGGGCAGGTCGAGGCGCGCAGTCCCTACCGGCAAGTCGACACCGGCCAATGTCGCCTCCACCGCTTCGTAGCGTTTGGGCGTCAGGTTGCCGGCGATAATAAAACGCAGATTGCGGCAGGTGTGCGTCCGCTCGTAGTGCTCGCGGACGTCGCCGACCGTCACGTTGTCCATAAGCTTCAGGCGCTCTTCGTCTGTTTTGGCCATAAAGCCATATTGTTCGCGCAGCGCCAGGCTGAGGTGGCGGAAGTGATTATTGCTGCGCGCGGTGAGTTCCTCGCGCACGTTGCCGACTTCGGCCTCGAATTCGTCGGCCAAAAACAACGGTTTGGTAATGGCGAGCAGCATGAGTTCCAGGATGCGCTCCCATTCAAAGTCGGCGCACTCGGCTTCATAGCTTATTTCGTACACGCTGGTGCTGGCGTTGCTGTAAGCGCCGTTTTTCTCGATTTCGGCCTGGAACAGCCGGCTTTTAGGATACCGTTCGTTGGCGCCGAGCAGCATGTGCTCCATAAGGTGCGGCGTTTCCCATTTTTCGGGTTTTACCAGATATTCGCCAGCGCGGAAGTTGAACTCAAAACTCATCACGCTGGCGTCGGGAATGTGGATGAGCAACCCGCGCGCGCCGTTTTTAAGTGTAATTTCGTTTACTGTGTGTTTCATGCCTGCCGCCTGCCCTACTTGCGCTTGCGAGCTTTGGTTTTACGCTGGCGTTCGGCCTTGCGGGTCTTTTTACGGGCTGTTGGTTTTTTGGCAACCGGCATGTTGGCTTTCTTGGCCGCCTTGGATTCGGCAGTTTCAAAATCGGCCGCTTCAAATTCGTCATCGGCGTTCAAAATGCGGTCGGCATTGCTAATTGAGCCGCGCGCCGCGCGGGTCAGCGCGGTTTCGGCCGGCGCTTCAAGCTGACTTACATCTACCGGTTGAGCGTTGAACACAAACTGCAACACATCATGGCGCAGCGTGGCCTGCATATCTTCAAACAAACGCTGTCCCTGACGGCGGTATTCCACCAGCGGGTCGCGCTGGCCAACACTGATCCAGTGGATGCCTTCACGCAAATGATCCATGTTCTCGAGGTGCTGCATCCACAAGTTATCGAGCACTTGCAGGTAAATATCACGCTCCACTTTGCGCATAATTTCGGGAGTAAATGCCGTTTCACGGGCTTCGTAGAGCTCTTTTACTTCACGCACCAGGGTTTCTTCGAATTTATCGGCGGTAGTGTCGAACAAACGGTCGAGGGCCGGCTCATCAAACGGGAACGCCTCGCGCACGATGGTCTCGAACTGCTCGCTTAAAATATCCGGCGAATTGGCCAGCATTTTGGCCTCTTCTTCTATAAAAATCTTGATGCGCTTGCCGATGTCGTTGGACTTTAAAATCTCCTTGCGCATCGCGTACACCGCTTTGCGGTGGCGGTTCATGACGTCGTCGTATTGTACGACGTTTTTCCGCTGGTCAAAATGGAAGCCCTCCACCTTCTTTTGCGCGCCTTCGAGCGATTTACTAATGATGCGATTTTCGATGGGCGTATTTTCGTCCACCTTGAGTCGCTCCATAAGGCCGGCGATGCGCTCGCCGCCAAAGATACGCATGAGGTCGTCCTCGGTGCTTACAAAAAATTGCGTGACGCCCGGGTCGCCCTGGCGTCCGGCGCGGCCGCGCAGCTGGTTGTCGATGCGGCGCGATTCGTGCCGCTCACTGCCGAGCACAAACAACCCGCCCAACTCCTTCACGCCTTCGCCCAAAATGATGTCTGTACCGCGCCCGGCGATGTTGGTCGCCAATATCACGGCACCTTTTTGACCGGCACGCGCTACGATGGCCGCTTCTTTTTCGTTGTTTTTGGCGTTCAGTACTTCGTGCGGCACGCCGGCTTTGGCCAGCATGTTGCCCAGCAGTTCGTTCTTTTCGATAGACACCGTGCCCAGCAGTACCGGCTGGCCCTTGGTGTGCAACATTTTTACTTCGTTCACAATGGCCTTGAACTTGCCCTTTTCGGTCTTATAAATGCGGTCCGGTCGGTCGGTACGCGCCAGCTTGCGGTTGGCCGGAACTTCTACGACGTCCAATTTATAAATCTGGTGAAATTCTTCGCTCTCGGTCAGGGCCGTCCCAGTCATGCCGGCCAGCTTTTGGTACAAACGGAAGTAGTTCTGGAACGATATGGTAGCCAGTGTCATGCTCTCCTGCTGCACTTCCACACCTTCTTTGGCTTCGATGGCTTGGTGCAGACCCTCGTTGTAGCGGCGACCCTTCAGCAAACGGCCGGTAAATTCGTCCACGATGACAATTTCACCGTCATTCGTGACCACGTAGTCTTTGTCGCGCTTAAAGAGCGCCTGGGCACGCAACGCCTGCTCCAAGTGGTAAATAGTACGGATATTTTCGGTGGCGTACAGATTGCTGACGCCCAAAATTTTCTCGACTTTGTCGACGCCTTTGTCGGTTAAAATAACGGTTTTGCGCTTTTCGTCGGTCTCGTAGTGCTTTTTGTCTTCGAGCTGGCGCGCGACTTTGGCGAACTGGGCGTAGGCGTTACCGCTGGTGACGCTCGGCGCGGAAATAATCAGCGGCGTACGGGCTTCGTCAATGAGGATGGAGTCAGCCTCGTCGACAATGGCGTAGTGCAGATCGCGCTGGCGCAGCTGGTCTACCTCGCGAACCATGTTGTCGCGCAAGTAGTCGAAGCCAAACTCGTTGTTCGTGCCATAGGTGATATCGGCGGCGTACGCTTCCTGGCGAGTGGCCGGGCGGAGGTGACGCATGCGAGCGTCTTCGTGCTCTTCATTTATAAATGCCGGGTCATACAAAAAGGAGTGGTCGGCAACGATAACGCCCACACTCATGCCCAAAAATGTGTACACTTCGCCCATCCAGCCGGCGTCGCGCTGGGCCAAATATTCGTTTACCGTCACCACGTGGGCGCCCTTGCCGGTGAGTGCGTTCAGATACACTGCCAGCGTAGCCACCAACGTTTTGCCTTCGCCGGTTTTCATTTCGGCAACATTGCCTTCGTGCAGCACCATGCCGCCGATGAGCTGTACGTCGAAGTGGCGCATGCCCAACACGCGGCTGGCCGCCTCGCGCATGACGGCAAAGGCGTCGGGCAAAATTTTGTCGAGACTCTCTTTTTTGAGGCGTTTTTTGAGCGCCTCGGTCTGCTCTTTCAGCTTATCGTCCGACATTTTTTTATATTTGTCGGCCAACGCATTTACTTCGTTTACCCGTTTGCGCAGCCGCTTAATGGTGCGCGCCTGCGGATCACCAAGGATTTTTTTGAGCAAACCATTCATAAACATCAAACTCTCCCTCTTTCCAAATTTCGGCGTTACACCACATTGTACCTTAAACTGCCACCTACGGCGAGAGGAATTTTGGCAAAATCTGCATGCACATTGCGGCTTACTTAGCGATAATATATCTTCGAGCCGGTTGACATTATTTCTATAAAATGCTAAAGTTAATAATTATGCCTCCTCACGAAGCCGCTCCAGTGTCCACTTCTCGCCTCACCGGCACCCTAATGTCCAGTGGGCTGGACCCTGCTCGGTTCGGCGGCGACCTTGTTACCGGCAAAACACCACACGATGCCGATAGCCCCCTCCCAGAGACCAATCGTTTTACCTCGACTATGGATGTCGGACACACTTCTCTTGACGGTGCCAGCGTTGTTAGCTCCGATGAACGAAGGGAGATGGCTATCAGCAGCCCACGCTTCACTTCAACTGTTGGTCAAAGTGGCGAACCCGCAACTCCTCTTGCGCCCGAGACTGAATCAGCTAGGACTTTAGGAGAGGGTTCAATTATTACGGATCGTGACGGTGGCAACGAATATACAGTTGTAGCAATTCGCGATCGCCCGAAGGGAGGCCCAGTGGCAATACTTCGGGGGCCTAAAGGGGAAGTCGCAAAAGAAGTCTGGGAACTAAAGAGGGACCTAGCTAAAGAAGGTTCTTCCTGGCACTGGTAGTGCGAGCGGTGCTCTATCTTAACTAAGGCGCAGATGCGCGAGCACCCGCTGGTGCAGGCGCGGGCTGGCGTGCAGCGCCTTGTATTTGTGCAGGGCGCTCTTTAATTTTTCTTCTACGATATCGATGGCGGCGTACATGTTGACGGTGCTTTCGGAAATGGTAATCGTCTCGTGCGGTAGCGCCAAAATGACTTCGCAGGTGCGCTCGTCTTTATTTTTGGCTTTACCCTCTTTGAGTTTTACTTGCAGGTGGGCGCTCTCGCGGGCATGGCGTGGAATGTAGGTATCGAGCTTGGCGATCTTTCTCATAACGTACTTGCGCAGGTCGTCGCCAACCTCCAGGTGCACCCCGGTGATTTCACATTTTTTGATCATAACCCTCCTCCTGCGGGCCAACCGGCCCGCTCGTTAGATCTGCGTTTGGCCGCCCATAAACGGCCGGAGTATGTCGGGAATAATGATGTGACCGTCGGCGGTCTGGAAGTTTTCCAGGATGGCTTTAAGGATGCGGCTCATGGCAAAAGCGGTGGCGTCGGCGGTGTGCACGAGCTCTACCGCCCCGCCATCGCGGCGGCGGACGCGAATTTTGAGGTCGCGCGCTTGGTAGTCGGTCATGTAATCGGCGGTGTGCGTTTCGCGGTATTTGCCCTGGCCGGGGAACCAGCAATTGATATCGACGCCAGTGGCATTCGGCTTGCCAATGTCGGCGGTACACTTTTGCAACAGCTGATATGGCAGGCCGAGCGCCTGCATCATATATTCTTGGGCGGCGATATGCAATTTGTGTTCGGCCAGGCCGGCTTCGGGCGTGGTGAACGACTCCATCTCGAGCTTGTCGAACTGGTGCATACGAAAAATGCCCTCTTCGTCTTTGCCGTAGGTGCCGGCCTCGCGGCGGAAACTGGTGGCGTAGCCAAGATAACGGATCGGAAACATATCTTCGGGCAAGATTTCGTCCCAGTACATCGTACACAACGTGTGTTCAGCGCTGGCCTGCAGCCACAAATCGTCTTGCTCAATTTTGTAGGTAACTTCTTCGGCGTTGAGGCGGGCGCTGGCGCGATACGGTTCGGTCCGCAGCATGGCCGGCGGCAAAACGGGAGTGAACGGCTTAGTGCTTATATCGAGCCCATTTTCCTGCACCAGTTTTTGGATAATTTTCTCGTCGGTGAGGGTTTGCATTACGAACTGAATGAGCGCGAATTGCAGGCGCACAAGGTCGCCTTTTAAGTAGGCGAAGCGGCTGCCGGCAATTTTGGCGGCGCGCTCTTTGTCGATGAGGTCATGCAGCTCGCCGAGCTGGTAGTCGTGGCGCGGCGCAAAGTCAAAATCGGCGGGCGTGCCCACGGTTTTAGCCACAACGTTTTCGTCTTCGCTGGCGCCCACGGGTACATCGGCAAGCGGCATGTTGGGGACGGCGCGCAGCAGTTCCTGATATTCGGTGTCGACCGGCTCGAGCCGCGCCTCGAGGTCGGCCACTTGCAATTTAAGCACTTTGCCCCGCTCGATAACCTCTGGCGTGGGTTTGCCCGCCTTCATACTGGCGGCAAGCTCGTTACGTTCGGCGCGCACTTTCTCGGTCTCGGTGAGCAAATCGCGACGGCGCGCGTCGAGCTCCAGCAAATGCCCGATGTCTACGGGGTAACCTTTTTGCTTGCTTTTTTGCGCGACTGCATCTGGATTTTCGCGGATAAATTGGATATCGATCATGTTTCGTCCTCTTAAAAGTATACCATGCTACAACTTGAGACAGATGGCCGTAAAACTGCCGTCGGCCATTTGCTGGGCATATTGCACCACATAGGCGTAATCCTGCGCCGAAGCGATAGTTGCGCTGTGTGCCTGGGCGCAAGCCGCGCCGCCGACCAGACGAACTTCATCGGTAGCCAGCGGCGGTTGGGCACCCGTGGCCACCAGTGCTTGTTTGTAGTGCGTCAGTGTGAGGGCTTTTGGCTTGGTGCCATCCGGCCCGGTTAAGTTCCCGGCCGCAAAACCAGTTGGATAGGTTTGGTTGTTGGCGAGGTAGTAATCGCCCGCGGCGTAATACAAGGCGTAGGCGTCAGCCCTGCGGGCGTCGTTGGCTTTTTGCAGTTCATCGGTGGCCGCTTGCAAGGCCATGTTGTCTGCGGCCGGCTTGGGCAGCTCGTTGTCGGGCTGCATGGTTTTCGGTTCGGGCAAATGCAGCACATACCATACCACGCCCACGATAAACCCGGCAAAAATAACCGAAATAACGCCTATGCGGATGGCCTTGCGCCGCCTTCGGACCGTGTGCTGGCGGGAGGGATCGTACATCGAAGTTCTACCTCTGTTTGATCTTTTTTTGCGCCTGCAGTGCGGCTAGCGTCAGCTTGGTGCGCTCGCGCGCATAGGCGCAAAATTCGCACTCACCGCCCATAATGCTCTCGCCCATGCCGGGCATCTCGCCGTCCATACAGGTCTTCATCGTATGCAGCGTCGGCTCAATCCAGCTGTCGCTGCCCTCGTACGGGATAACTTTGGTGCGAAACTCTATCCGGTCGTTAAAAGCGTCGAGATCGCTGCGACCGTTGGCGTATACGAAGTAGGCGGTGTTGCTCACCCTGAGTCCGTTCTGGCGCAGCAACCATTGGTATACTTCTACCTGGCGTTTGTAACTGATCTGCCAGCCGCTGTCGATACTTACTTCTTTGTCTTTGGCGGTCGCTTTGTAGTCGACCACAATAAGCTCGCCGGTTTCGTCATCTACCCACACGTCGTCGATGCCGCCGAACACCAGCAGGTTCGTGGGCTCGTGCATATGCTGGACGCCCACAAATGTTTCTCGCCAGTCTTCCAGTTTTTCGTGCGCAAAGGGCTTGGCTTTAATATTGTGAGCGACCATAAGCGGGTGCGCTTCCCCCTTCAGCCGATAGCCGTCGAACTCTTTTTTAAACAATTCGTCGATGGCTTTGTTGATGTTGAATGGCGGGCCCTCCGGCCGTTTGATTTTAAGGCGCACATCCAGCCAAAAGCAGCGCGGGCACTGCTTAAACAGCTCGATCTTTGACCGGCTCACCTTAAACGGCGTTTTCTGCCCCGGCCGGTACGGCACAGAGCGCTCCCTCCAATAGTTCATGTCTTTCTATTGTAGCAGCTTTGTCGCCCGAGGTATTAAGCGGCGGCGGGCAACGCTGCTGTTGCCGGCAGAGGCAAGACAGAATCAACGATTATTGCCGGCGCGACACTTTCTGCGACAGCCCGAGCGTCAAGTTGAAGCATACGAAGCGCGTTGCCGACGTAGGTAATATCAAGGCCGCGACCGCTTTCTCTGACCGCTACATCACGAAGAATGGCCCCATCCGGCCCTATCTCTACCCGCGCGAGTGACGGTGCATGCGGCTCTACTTTCCCTTGGCCTGGACGTTGATAAAACACATCAAAGGCGCCCGGCGGCGCATAGAGGGTCGATATGCATACCGCGAGCGGTGCGGTAGGAGGCATGCCTTCTAGTAACTCAATACCGCATTTGGTAACGAATATTGCCAGGAATTTGCTGCCTTTCGAAAGACTTCCCTTAGCGGTGCACACCAGAGCTTTCGGCTGCTCCCCGCTGGTAAACAAATCTCCATACAGCCCAACGATCGCTCCCAGCCTTACGGCCGCGCTCGCCTGCTGACTCGGAGATATTTTCTGTGCAGCTTTTTCGGACGAACCCAGCAGTACCGCACCGGGTGTTTTTCGCATGTGCTCAAATAACGTCATTTCCCCTGACCTCCTATTGTTTACTAAGTATCGCTAATGTTTCAATATGCGGCGTATGCGGGAAGAAATTGAAGCCTTCGAAATAGTCGATGCGATAGGCTTCTTGCAATTTGGCAAGGTCACGGGCCTGGGTGGCCGGGTTGCAACTGAGGTAGGCGATACGCGGCGGCCGGGCGTCGAGCACGCGAGCCACCACACGGTCGTGCAGGCCGGCGCGGGGCGGGTCAAAAATAACGGGTGCATCGGCGGTAATATACTCCAACGCCTTCTCGCTCGGCGTTTCAATGACTTCGGCTTGCAAGCCGTGCGCAGCCTGGGCATTGATACGCGCCATTGCGGCCGAGGCCGGATCAATCTCCACCAGTTGTACCCGCTGAGCTGCAACGCTGAGCCCGATACTGCCGGTACCGGCGTACATATCTACCAGCTGGTCTGCAGCTAAGTGTTGCCGAATGCGCTCTAGCGCCAGCTCGAACACCGGCAGATTCACCTGAAAAAAGGAGTCGGCGTCGTAGGTAAACTCGCGTCCCGCCAGCGTGTCGGTTAGCTGGCAGTCGCCCAGTTCGTGCAGCAGTTTGGTCGGCACCGATGCCGGACTTTTGGGGTTGGAAAAATAGATGCGTAGGCCCTGCAACTCCGGTGGCAACGCCGGCGTACGAAAGGTTTCGAGCTTAATAAACAGCGATGCCACCGCCTGGCCGGCCTGGTTACAGCGAACAATAATTGTTTTCAGATCACCGGCACGCGGATTGCCCTTTTGTAGCTCGGCTACCAACGCATTGGCTGCTGCGTCGACCGCGGGCAGGGCCAGCGCGCTGCCGCTGACAATGCTTTTGTGGTGCGAGCCGCGATTGTGCAGCGCCAAATGCAGGCCAGCGTCGTCACCCCAAAAGCTATACTCCATTTTGTTGCGATACCGCCACTCGTCGCCTGCGGTGGTCATGGTAAAATCGGACAGCGGCACGTGGGCCTGCGTAAACAATTCTTGTACAATGCGGGTT
>Ga0209166_10002000_pt1 | contig 16028 bp, 14 predicted proteins | sample Coa_R1_3_FD_187151 | JGI IMG/M metagenome (GOLD analysis project Ga0209166, IMG submission 187151) | Surface soil microbial communities from Centralia Pennsylvania, which are recovering from an underground coalmine fire - Coalmine... | ecosystem: Environmental > Terrestrial > Soil >... | reverse complement strand
GAAGCGCGCATACCCTCCGTGCCCATGGTGATCCCGTCCGAGATGGAAACTGTGTTGAATTCGAGCGGAGTACCGCCAGCGGCGCGAATGCCGTCTTTCACGTGGACTGCAAGCTCGCGAAGGTGATAGTTACAGGGTCCGATCTCAATCCACGTATTTGCAACGCCGATGAGGGGCTTGGTGAAGTCATCGTCCCGGAGACCGCAGGCGCGCAACATGGAGCGCGCTCCGGCACGATTCGGGCCATCGGTCAGTGCACTGCTACGGGGCTTAAGCAAAGATGCAGTCACAGTTGCATTCTCCTCGCGGGCTTTTTGAAGACTTAGTTTGCGACGACAAGCCCAAAAAACTTGGGGCCATCATCTGGTCTTTGATGATGGCCCGGAAAATCGTTGGTGGTGCTGTATTAGGCCGCCATCCTTTTTTTATGTCGCTCCCCGAACGATAACAGGAAAGATTCCTCCGACGGCACGAAATGCAAAGCCCCGAAGCAGCGCCGCGGGGGCAAGCCGATCGTTGGGAGTGGCGGCGCTAAACATAATAGCCGCCATGAAGGTAACAGGATGAGGGAAAGGGAGTCAATCAGTCAAATTAATACTTTTGCTCTACAGAATAAGCACTAGTTATGAAGGAGATGTCAACGCCCTTCGCTGTCATCGTGAGCGGCATAAGAATCGATGGGAACTTTCATGCCCCCGGTTGGTGAATGATCCTAGAAGGAGCGTTTGGTCGAGTATGGAAGCTGACTGTGGAAGGATTGTGGTCATAAACACAACAGGAATCAGATTTTGAAGGCGATCCGCGCGTACTGGCGGCCCGGACTGATATCTGGTACACGGATAAAGTGATGGAGTGTGCGACTAAGTGCAAGTCAAACCGAAGATCGCGGAGCAACTGTCTGTCAACAATGTGGCATCATAACGTTTGTTTTCGTACCTGCACTATAACTGTTCACAAACGTACAGATGCTGGTTCTGCGCACCGCTATGATTATGAATGGATAGAGTAGAACCATGGCGGCCATGTCCCTTGCGGAGTGACTGCACACGGTGGCCCGGGCGGAACTTTGCAGTTTGACCGCCTGGAAGCTGCGCTTACCGCCAGGTTCCATTGAAATACCCTAAGTTGTTAACCCTTTCGATCCGCGCACGGAAGCTACTTTTTAGAGCCATGGGGGATGCATGGGATATGACACGGATGTGTTCGTTGTGGGAGGAGGCCCAGCCGGGCTTGCGGCGGCGATTGCGGCAAGGATGCAGGGATTTAGGGTAATCGTTGCCGACGGGGCTAAGCCCCCGATTAGCAAAGCATGCGGAGAAGGGCTCCTACCCGACGCCGTAAAGGCGCTCGGCGAGCTTGGCGTGGCACTGCGCGAAGAGGATGGCTGCGTGCTTCGTGGCATTCAGTTTGAAGATGGTCAGTCGTCGGTGAGCGCTGATTTTCCTGACGGGCACGGCCTGGGAGTACGCCGGGAAGTGTTGCACCGGAGAATGTTGGAGCGAGCCAGCGACTGCGGAGTTTCCTTGAGGTGGAATACACCGGTAACGGGACTTTATAAAGAGGGCGCCGTGGCCGGCGGGAATAAAATACAAGCGAGCTGGGTCATTGGAGCTGACGGAAGCAGCTCGCGTGTGCGGCGATGGGGCGGGCTGGAAAGCCTTGTTTCGAAGCGAAATCGATTTGGCTTTCGACAGCACTTTCGGCTGGAGCCTTGGACTGACTTTACGGAGATTCATTGGGGCGAAGCTGCGCAGGCGTATGTCACCCCTGTGGGCGCACAAGAGATCTGCGTGGTACTGATCTCAAGCAAACCGAAATTACGCTTCGACGAGGGACTCCGGATGTTTCCCAAGCTGGCTAACCGGTTCAGGCTCGCGCCCTCCGCGAGCCCGGAACGTGGAGCCTTGACGAGCATGTTTGACCTGACGCGCGTCGTTCGTGGGAATGTCGCGCTCCTCGGAGACGCATCAGGGAGCGTGGATGCCATTACGGGAGAGGGGCTTTCTCTAAGTTTCAGGCAGGCTACGGCGCTTGCCGACAGCCTGGCGGCGGGAGATTTAGCGCTCTATGAGAAGGCGCATCGCCGCCTGGCCCGTCGGCCGAGACTTATGGGAAACCTGCTACTCCTGCTCGATAGACAAAGCGGACTTCGCAAGCGTACCTTGCGCGCACTGGAAGCGGCCCCGCAGCTATTTGAACGCGTACTTGCCTATCATGTAGGAGAGGCGCGGCCTGTGCAGCTCGCTACAGCGGGGGCAATCTTCGGCTGGAAATTTTTGACAGCGTGATTCGAATGGCAGCAGAAAATAAACGAGGGAGGCGCCGCGCCAATCTGGCCTGGCGCGCGTGCATCGTCTTGATGCTTGCCGTGGTTACGGCGCGCGCTTGGACGCAATCTCCCCAGACTGCGCTGCAAGCCAAGCCCGGCGAGGTAATCTTGCATCTCGATCCGGCGCAAAGCAAACTGCACTGGACGCTGGGCAGCACGTTGCACACGGTTCATGGCACATTTGCCATGAAGCGAGGTGAGGTGCAGTTTGACCCGGCGAGCGGCAGTGCGAGCGGAGAAATTGTGGCCGATGCCACCAGTGGAGCGAGCGGCAACGAGGGACGCGACAAGAAAATGCACCGCGAAATTCTCGAGAGCGGCCGTTACACCGAAGTCATCTTTCGTCCGGCTCGTATCGAAGGGAAAGTCTCAGCGCAAGGTTCGTCGCACGTGCAAGTGCAGGGAACTTTTCTTCTGCATGGTTCCCAGCATGAATTGACGGTGCCCGTCGATGCAGAATTGGCGGGCGATCGCTGGAAGGGCTCGGCAAAATTTGGGGTGCCCTACATCCAGTGGGGCTTGAAGAGTCCAAACACATTTTTGCTGAAGGCGGATCCGGTGGTAGAGATCGAGCTGGAAATGAGTGGCGCGCTGCAAAAAGCCGCCGCGCAGTGAGGTCCGCTACTCTTCCACATCCTGCGTAACGATGTGAACATCAACCGGGGGAGATTCGCGCAGGAAGCGATGCACGGCAGATAAATATAGATATTTGCGCCAATCATGTATCGGAGCCCGGCCGAAGATCACTTGCGTAATGTGCTTCGAACGAACGAAGTCCGCAACAGTATCAGCCACGCTGCGGCCTTTCAAACGAACAACTTGCGCGCCCAGGCTTTCGGCAAACCGCAGATTTGCGACCAGCGCTTTTTCGTTGGATTCCTTGGGACCTAACTCTCGATCGACATGAATGACATAGAGCTCGGCGTCCATGCGCCGGGCCATGCGAGCGCCGCGAGCGACGAGATATTGACCGGCGGGATTCCCGGAAATGCAAATGGCCATGCGCTCTCGAACACCCCAGTTTTTGCGGATGTCTTCATCTTCCATGTAAGTCTCGAGGCTGCGGTCTACCTGTTCGGCGACCTGGCGAAGTGCGAGTTCGCGAAGAGCGATGAGATTTCCGCGGCGAAAAAAGTTCTTGAGAGAGCGTTCCACTTTTTCCGTGCTGTAAACGTCGCCGCGCTTCATGCGGTTGTGCAGTGCTTCCGGAGTCAGGTCGACCATGACGGTTTCCGTGGCCGTCAAGGGCACCCAATCCGGAACGGTCTCGCGCACGGTAATTCCAGTAATCGAGCGCACCACCGGAGCAATACTCTCGATGTGCTGAATGTTCAGTGTAGAAACGACGTCGATATTTGCGGCGAGCAAGTCCTGAATGTCTTCATAGCGCTTGCGATGCTTGCTGCCCGGGATGTTGGTGTGAGCCAGCTCGTCAACCAAGACCACCTGGGGTTTACGCGCCAGGATGGCGTCCACATCCATTTCTTCGAAGACCGTGCCTTTGTACTCGATTTTCCTTCGCGGGACGGCTTCGATTTGCGAAGCCAGCTCTTCGATGGCCTTGCGGCCGTGAGTTTCGACCACACCGATGACCACGTCTTCGCCCCGGCTCCGGCGGCGGAGCGCTTCACTTAGCATGCTAAAAGTCTTGCCGACACCCGGAGCATAGCCGAGAAATAACTTAAAGACTCCGCGGGTTTTCTGGGGCGGCGAAGCGACTTCCAGCCATTCTTCGGGCTTCTTGGCCAAGGCGTCAGCTTCTCCGTTTCAAATGACCTGCATACGATAGAATACCGGGATGCAGAGGATGCTCGCCGGCCGGGCCTTCGGATTTGCGGTGTCGCTGGCCATCGTCGCCGGGATCGTTGTCCTCTATCGCCACGCTCGAGACGTCAATCAGACCACCATCGCGCTCACCTTTTTGCTGGCTATTCTAGCAGTTTCGGCCGTCTGGGGAATGGCTGTCTCTCTCTTTATGTCCGTCTCCGCCGTTCTTGCGATTAATTATTTTTTTCTGCCTCCGGTGGGGACCTTAACGATAGCCGATCCGCAGAATTGGGTGGCGTTGTTCGCCTTCCTGGTCACCTCCATCATGGGCAGTCAGCTTTCGGCCAGGACGAGGAGGCAAGCCGAGGAGGCGCACCAGCGCGGCCGCGAAATCGAGCGGCTCTACAGGTTCAGCCAAAAGCTGCTGACGGAAGGGAACGTCATTCAGCTGATGAATGCAATTCCAAACTATATCGTGGAGAGTTTCGAAGGAGGAGCCGCGGAACTTTTTCTTCCGCAAAAAGATAAGTTTTACAGGTCGGGTTTCGGTGCCGCGCACCTGGATGAAGAGAAAATGAAGTCTGTTTTCCTCCGCGACGAAGGCATATTCGAATCGCAAGAAGGGCTGTATTTCATACCGGTGCGGATGGGGGTTCGTCCAATTGCAAGCCTGGGAATTTCCGGTTCGCGGCTTTCGCGGCAGACGCTGGATGCGGTGGGCGGTCTTGTGGCCATCGCCATCGAAAGAGCGAGGGCCATCGAGAAGCTCGGAGAAACCGAAGCGGAGCGACAGGGCGAGCGGCTGAAGTCGGCTCTCCTGGATTCCATAGCGCATGATTTCCGCACGCCGCTGACATCGATCAAGGCTGCGACAACGAGCATGCTGGCGGAGAAGAATCCGGCTCCCAGTCAGACGCACGAACTTCTGACCATAATTAACGAGGAGTGCGACCGCCTTAACCGGCTTGTCGAAGAGGCCGCGGAGATGGCGCGGCTGGAAGCCGGAGAATTTGAGTTGAACCTCGCCCCGACGCAGATCGGCGACATTATCCGGGCCGCGCTTGCACAGTGCAATACAGCGCTGGCAGGCCGCGTGGTTGACGTGAAGCTCAGCCCCAATCTTTCTCCGGTTCGCGCCGATCTAAACCGTATGAAGGATGCGCTGGTCCAGTTAATCGATAATGCAAATATTTACTCGCAGAAGGAAGCCCCAATCACCATTTCCGCGGAGGAAACGGGAGATGCCGTGACAACCAGCGTGGCGGATCGAGGGCCCGGTATCGACGACTTCGAACAGGGCATGATTTTCGACAAGTTTTATCGAGGCAAGGATCAACGTTTCCTGGTGCAAGGGACCGGAATGGGTCTGCCGATTGCGAAAGCAATTATCGCTGCACATAAGGGTACGATTGCCGTGACCAGCCAGCTGGGGCACGGCTCCGTGTTCTCATTCACTTTGCCTGTGGATCGCAGCGGGCAGGAAGCACGATGAACGCTGCAACCATCCTCGTGGTGGATGACGAGCCACAAATCAGGCGCGTCTTGCGCTCCACGCTTTCCAGCCAGGGCTATGTCATCCGGGAGGCCACCACAGGCGAAGAGGCAGTCGAAGCCGTGCGCAAAGAGCGGCCCGACCTGATTTTGCTGGACGTCAACATGCCGGGAATCGGCGGTATCGAGGCGGCTCGCGAGATTCGGGAAATGTGCGATGCGCCGATCATCATGTTGACTGTGCGCAATGCGGAGCGCGACAAAGTCATCGCGCTGGATGCCGGTGCGGATGATTACGTGGTCAAACCTTTTGGGATCGAAGAACTTCTCGCTCGCATCCGGGCCGCCCTCCGGAGATATGTGCCCGGCGAGGCGATTCCAACGTTAATTACCAGGGACCTGGCGATCGATTTCGAAAACCGGCAGGTGACCGTGCGCAGCCGCGACGTCCATCTCACGCCGAAAGAGTTTGAAGTCCTAAAGCACCTGGTAGCTAATCTCGGCAAGCCGTTGTCTCATCGCCGGCTGTTGCAGGCGGTCTGGGGACCGGAGTACGGGGAAGAAACGGAAAACTTGCGCGTAGTGATCAATCAGTTGCGCAAAAAGATTGAGAGTGACCCGGCGCGCCCGAAATATATTGTGACGGAGCCGTGGGTAGGATACCGATTCCAGGCTCCCAAGGACTCTCCCGCGCGAGCTGCTTCGCGGAAAAGCTAAGAGTCATTGTTTGGGATGCGTCGCGTCCAGGTCCAGATTCAATTCCAACACGTTGACGCGCGGCTCGCCAAGAATGTCGAACTGCCTTCTCAGGGTGTGCCTCGTAACCAATTCGCGAAGGTCTGTTTCGCTCATGTGCCGCTCCCGCGCGACGCGCGGAATTTGGAACTCGGCGGCTGCCGGGGAAATATCCGGATCCAAGCCAGAAGCGGATGCGGTAACCAAATCCACGGGAATTGCCGCGCCGGGGTATTCGGCCTGTAACTTTTCCACGTCACTCTCCACGCGTTCGAGAAGCTGGCGATTTGTTGGACCGAGATTTGAAGCGCCGCCGGCGGGCGCGACCGGATCGTATCCATCGCCTGCCGCGGAAGGACGTGGATGGAAATACCAGGCAGCGGCGAATGGCTGGCCAATCAAATGGGCGCCGATTACCCGGTCATTCCGCAAAATCATTCCGCCGTTTGCCTGCGCGGGAAAAATGAGTTGCCCGAGTCCTGTGACCGCCAGGGGATATAACAGCCCAAAGAGAACTGTTGTCGCGAGTGTCATCAGAATCGCCGTTCGCAGATGCTGTTTCATGAAATTCCTCACGCCATATGCAAATAAGTAACCGCCACGTCGATCAGCTTGATTCCCAGGAAGGGAGCAACCACTCCACCCAGGCCATAGACGAGAAGATTCTGGCGAAGCAATGCCGCGGCGCCCAAAGGACGATAACGCACGCCGCGAAGCGCCAACGGGATGAGCGCAATGATAATCAGTGCGTTGAAGATGACTGCCGATAGAATCGCGGATTCCGGAGTACGAAGCCGCATGACATTGAGAACTTCCAATTGCGGGAACGCGACGGCGAACATCGCTGGAATGATGGCAAAGTATTTGGCCACGTCGTTGGCAACGGAGAAAGTAGTGAGCGCGCCGCGAGTGATGAGCAATTGTTTGCCGATTTGGACGATCTCGATGAGCTTGGTCGGGTTCGAATCGAGATCGACCATATTGCCGGCTTCTTTCGCGGCTTGGGTACCGGTGTTCATCGCGACCCCGACGTCCGCTTGCGCCAGAGCGGGAGCGTCGTTGGTGCCATCACCGGTCATGGCCACAAGTTTCCCCTTTGCCTGTTCGCGCTTGATGAGCGCCATCTTGTCTTCGGGCTTGGCTTCGGCGAGAAAATCATCGACGCCAGCCTGTCGCGCGATCGCTGCTGCGGTCAGCGGATTATCGCCGGTGATCATCATCGTGCGGATGCCCATGGCGCGCAGATGATCAAATCTCTCGCGCATTCCGCCTTTCACGATGTCCGTGAGGGCTATGGCGCCGAGCACGCGACGATTCTGAGTTACAAGCAGCGGAGTTCCTCCGCCGTTCGCAATCTCGCGGACAGTGTGTTTAATTTCGGCGGGCACAATCTGGCCTCTTTCCGCGACATATTTGTCGATGGCTTCGGGCGCGCCTTTGCGAATTTCCTGGCCGTCCATGTCCACGCCGGACATGCGAGTCTGGGCGGAAAATGGAATGAAGAGTGGATTGTGCGGCGCGAGTTCTCGGCCGCGAAGTCCGTACTTCTCCTTTGCGAGAACCACGATTGAGCGGCCTTCCGGAGTTTCATCCGCAAAGGATGCAAGTTGCGCCGCGCTGGCAAGCTCCGCTTCCGTCACGTTTGGGCAGGCGTGAAAAGAAGTGGCCTGGCGGTTACCAAGGGTGATTGTGCCGGTTTTGTCGAGAAGCAGAACGTCAACGTCACCAGAAGCCTCCACGGCGCGGCCCGACATGGCGATCACATTTCTCTGGATCAGGCGATCCATGCCCGCGATTCCGATGGCGGACAAAAGACCGCCAATGGTGGTGGGAATCAAGCAAACGAGAAGCGATACCAGAACGAAAATCGTTTGCGGAGCGCCCGAGTAAATGGCGAATGGCTGAAGCGTCACAACGGCCAGAAGAAAAATGATGGTCAGTCCGGCCAGGAGAATGTTAAGCGCAATTTCGTTCGGTGTTTTCTGGCGAGAGGCGCCTTCCACAAGGCTGATCATCCGGTCGAGAAAAGTCTCTCCAGGATTCGAGGTGATGCGCACGCGGATTTCATCGGAGAGGACGCGTGTGCCGCCGGTGACAGCCGAGCGGTCTCCCCCCGATTCACGAATCACAGGCGCGGACTCACCGGTAATCGCCGATTCGTCCACCGAGGCCACCCCCTCGACGACTTCGCCATCGCCCGGAATGAATTCACCGGCGGCAACCAGCACTTGATCGCCAGCGCGAAGCTTTGAGCTGGGCACGACCTCAGTTGAGCCGTCAGAGCGCAAACGGCGGGCTTCCGTTTCTGCTCTGGCTTTGCGCAGAGTTTCCGCCTGAGCCTTGCCACGACCTTCGGCCATGGCTTCGGCAAAATTGGCGAACAGAACGGTGAACCACAGCCACAAAGTAATCTGTAAGTCGAAGCCGAAGTGGCCACTATGATGCAAAGTATCGCGCACAAGCTGAATCAAAGTCAGAAGAGCCCCAACTTCCACGACGAACATAACGGGATTCTTGACCATAGTCCGTGGATTCAGTTTCCGGAAGGAATCTGTTATGGCGGTGTTAAGGATCCGTGTATCCGCCAGCGACTTTGATTTTACTTGGGTTGCGTGATCCATAAGTTCCTCAGAATGTCTTTCCGGAAAGCATAAGCAGATGCTCCAGGATGGGACCCAGGCTCAAAGCGGGGAAAAATGTGAGCGCGCCCACGATCAAAATCGTGGAGACAAGCAAAATAGTAAAAAGTGGACCGGTAACAGGAAAAGTGCCCAGAGATGCTGGAACCGTCTTCTTGCGCGCGAGGTTGCCGGAGATGGCAAGGATTGGAATGACCACAAAAAATCTTCCCAAAAGCATGGCGATGGAGGTGGACGTGTTGTACCAGAGAGTATTTGCGATTAGGCCGGCAAAGGCTGAGCCGTTATTCCCAGAGCCGGAAGAATAGGCATAGAGAATTTGAGAAAGTCCGTGCGGCCCGGGATTCGTGATGCTGGAGGTGCCAAATTTCGCAACGACAGCGATGGCCGCGAACACAAGAATCGTCAACGAGGTAATCAGGACGGAAAGCATGGCCATCTTCACGTCGAACGCCTCGATCTTCTTGCCCAAATATTCAGGTGTTCGCCCAACCATCAAGCCGGCGATAAAAACCGCCAGAATAACGAAGACGAGAATGCCGTACAGTCCGGAACCTACGCCGCCAAAGATGACTTCGCCCAACATGATATTTACGAGCGGCACCATGCCGCCCAACGGGGTGTAGGAATCATGCATGCTGTTCACTGCTCCGCAGCTTGCGTCCGTGGTGATGGTGGCGAAGAGCGTGGAGTTCGCAATCCCAAAACGGACTTCTTTGCCTTCCATGTTTCCGCCAGAGTGAAGCAAGCTCTCAGTCTGATTTACTCCGGCGAACTGGGGATTCCCTCTCGCTTCCGCCCAATAGGAAGCAGTCACCCCAACTAGAAACAGCGCCAGCATGGCGCTCCAAACGGCCCAACCGTGTCCCTGAGAGTTCGTCATTCGGCCAAGGGTATAGGTCAACCCCGAGGGAATCGCGAAGATCAAAAGCATCTCGAAGAAATTGGAGAAGGGTGTCGGATTTTCGAAAGGATGCGCGCTGTTCGCATTGAAGAACCCGCCGCCGTTTGTGCCAAACATTTTGATAACTTCCTGGGACGCCGTCGGTCCCAGAGGAACCACTTGCTGTGTTAGCGTTTTTGAAACTGGCTTCCCGTCGGAGCCCAGTGTTTGAACCGTCTGCGGTTCCACGAGCTGAACAGTTGCATAGGGCTTGAGGTTTTGCACAACGCCCTGTGAAATCAGGACCAGAGAACCGACAAGACATACTGGGAGCAACACCCAAAGAAAACAACGCGTCAAATCCACCCAAAAATTGCCGATGGTTTTGGATTCGTGCCGCGAGACTCCGCGAATGACCGCGATGGCCAGCGCAATTCCGACGGCGGCTGACGCAAAATTGTGGTACGCCAAACCGGCCATCTGCGTCAGATAGCTCATAGTCGTTTCGGGCGTGTAAGCTTGCCAATTCGTGTTGGTGGTAAAAGAGACGGCGGTGTTCCAGGCAAGATCCGGAGCCACATTCGCGAGTTCTTGCGGATTCCAGGGCAGCCATTGCTGGAGCCTCTCGATCAGATAGAGCAAAAGCAAAGAGACGCTGCTGAAGACCAGCATCGTCGTGCCATATTCCGTCCAGCGCATCTCTTTGTTCTCATCCACGCCGCAAAGCCGGTACACGAGGCGCTCGACCGGACGCAGGACACGGTCGAGAAAGGTTTTTTCCCTTTCAAAAATGCGAGCGAGGAAAATTCCAACTGGTTTTGTGATGAGGAAAAGCACCAGCACATAAAAAGCGATTTGAAACCAGCCATTTGCGGTCATGACTAAAAATTCTCCGGTTTGAGCAGCGCGTACATCAGGTATCCAAGTAGAAACAGGCTAATCAGAATCAGGACGATGTTTTCTAGCATCGAGAACCTCCGCCTATTTCAGCCGTTCGCAACCGCGCAAATAACCGATTGCAAGCAGGAAAAAGCCAATCGTCAACAAGCTGAATACCAAATCCCTCACAACAATCTCCTTTTCGAATCTCCTTGATGACCTTCGCACAGACCGCGCGCCATTAATGCTGGAATGGCCAGTCATCATTCGACGGAATGCATCACCGCTGGAGTTCCTTTTCGAGCTCCACCGCGTCTGAGTGCGAACCGGCGAGATAGCTTAGTGGCGGGGGCCTTAAAAAGTGGTGAAGCGTATCTAAGTATTTTGTGAGGAAGGATTCAGGAAACTGACCGCTCTTGAGAGGCGCAGCCGTGGCCGTGGGAGCACGGAGAAGAAGTGATTTGCGGCCGTGCCGCGGCGAACCGTTGAAGTCACTCAGATCGGCAGACGCAATTTCGCCTCGCAACCACGTGCATCCCGACGGTTCTGGAGAGTCAGCGTGCCTCCGTGTGCTTCCGCAATCTGGCGGCTAAGAACGAGGCCGATACCCGAACCTCCTGGTTTAGTCGTGAAGAATGGAACAAAGAGATTTGCGGTGTTTGAGATTCCTGGGCCTTCATCAAGCACGGAAACTTCCAGGTACGAGTTGTACCGGGACCAAGTTACTTTCACTCCGCCTCCCGTTTCGTGTGCGGCGTCCGCTGCATTATGAACGAGGTTGATCAAGAGTTGTTCAAGCTGGTCCGCGTCCGCGGAGATAACCAGCGGCGGCCCTTTCTCCAAGCGAACTTTGGCTCGTGCTTCGAGGTTGGCCACGCGGGTGATCCATTCCGTCACATTGACGGGCGCGAGCGTCGGCTGCGGAAGCCGGGCGAGGCGTGCGTAGGCGGCCATGAACCGGCCCAACGCTTCCGTGCGGGACCGGATGATTCCCAAGCCGTGGCGCATGTCCTCCAATATGGATGCGGCAGAGGCGCTCTGCAACTCTGGAACGTTGGCCGTCCTCGCGAGCCCGCTTTCCAGGCTCTGGGCCACGGATTGGATAGGCGCGAGCGAGTTGTTGAGTTCGTGGCCTAAAACGCGGATGAGCCGCTGCCAGGCCTGACGCTCTTCATCGCGCAGCGCGCGGCTCAGATCGCTGAGCACGACGAGATCATGCGGCAACCCTCCCTGCCGGAAGGAACCGCGGCGCATTCCCCATCGGCCGGCTCCGCCTGGAAAACTCAATTCCATGGTGTGGGCCGGCTCGCCTTCGAGACAGGCCTCAAGACCAAGCTCCGCCGCAGTAAAGCCCAGGAGCCGTTCGCTGGACCGGGCGAGAAGGCGCTCACCCGCGCGATTCACGAGGCGCAACTGCCTGTTGTTGTCAAAGGTGAAGATGGCTACGTCAATTTCTTCCATCACGGCGCGCAGCAGCCCGGTAGCTTCCATCGCTCCCAGTCGCTGCGAACGAAGCGTCTCACTCAGGGCGTTGACTTCCAGCATGACTTCGCCGAGCGCGTCATCGGAGCGTGCTTCGCGAGCGCGAAAGGAGAAATCCTCTTCGCGCATCGCGGAAAGCAGATTCGATAGTGTTTGCAGCGAGAAGACCACGCGGTGCCGCAAGGAAAGCGCGAAGCCGAGCCACAGACTCACGATGAGGAAGGTTAGCGTCCAGGCGGTTCGCGACGAATAGGCGCCATACCAGAGGAGAATCAATGCGATCAATGATCCTGGTAATCCCGCCGCCAGCGCGAGCAGCTGGATGCGACGTTCGTACGTGAGGCGTCTCATTCCAAGCCGTGTTTTTGCAGCCGGCGATACATCGCGCTGCGGCTGAGTCCCAGCGCTTTGGCTGCCTGGCTGACGTTTCCGTCATGGCGCGCGAGGGTGCGCTGTATCAGGTGGCGCTCCACTTCATCAAGACTCATTTCCTCGAGCCGCACGGTGCCGCCCGCGGGGCCGGTGCGCAGGCCGAGATCCGCGGAACGGACAAGCTGCCCTTGCGCGAGCAGCACGCCGCGCTCCACGGCATGATCCAGTTCGCGCACATTTCCCGGCCAGGGATGTTCGAGAAGAAGCTGCGTCGCGCCAGGATCGAAGCCCGAAATGCTTTTGCGATAACGCTGCGCATAGCCACGGAGGAAGTGGTGCGCCAGCAAGGCGATGTCCTCGCGGCGTTCGCGCAGGGGCGGAAGATGGATTTCGATGGTATTCAGGCGAAAAAGAAGGTCCTGGCGGAAGCGCCCGGAGGCAGCCTCGGAAGTCACGTCGGCGTTGGTGGCCGCCAACACTCGCACGTTTACGCGCCGTGTTGTTGACGAACCGACGCGCTCCAACTCGCCGGTTTCAAGAACTCGCAAGAGTTTTGCCTGCAGATTGAGCGGCACATTGGCGATCTCGTCCAGAAAAAGCGTGCTGCCCTCGGCAAGCTCGAAGCGCCCGACACGGTCGTTGCGCGCATCGGTGAAAGCGCCTTTCACGTGGCCGAACAGCTCGCTTTCGAACAGGCCTTCGGAAAGGCCGCCCGCGTTAACCGTCACCATCGGTTTTCCAGATCGCTGCGAAAGCGCATGCAGCGTCTGCGCCACAACTTCTTTTCCCGTGCCGTGCTCCCCGGTGATGAGAACGCTGGCATCCGAAGGGCCCACACGTCCGATCAGGTCGAGCACAGGTTGCATCACGGCCGCTTCGGCGATAAGGGTGGGCCGCGATTCGGCCCGGAGAAGTCTGTTTTCAGCTTCCAGCCGCGATGCTTGCCGCAAGGCATTTCGCAGATCGATTTGCGTGCGCAGGATGGTTAGCAGCCGCGCATTGTCCCAGGGCTTTTGAATGAAATCGCGCGCGCCTCGCCGCATGGCTTCGACGGCAACTTCCACGCTGCTCCATGCGGTCATTACAATCACGGGCAGCGTCGCATCCGCAGCCTGGATGCGGCTGAGTAGGTCGAGCCCTTCCTGGCCGGAGGTAGTGTCTCGCGCGTAATTGAGATCCATCAGCACGGCATCGAATTCGCGCGATTCAATGGCCGCGAGCGCCTCCGCGGGCGAGGCGGCGGACTGTGTCTCATAGTTCTCGCGTTTGAGCAGAAGGCGCAAAGCGTCGCGGATATCCGCCTGATCGTCGGCCACCAGGACGCGATAGGGATGAATGGTAGGGTTTTTCATTCGTGTTGGAAGATAATCTGAATACCAGTTGAGGGCATATTTAGCCGATTAGCTAAATAAGTACCCCATTTATGCTATGACTAACACCGATTTTGCCCCCATATAATCAAAAATGTAGAGTTCACATCCCCCTCTGGCCGCTCCGCGGTCTGCGTCGGATAAAAATGATGCAGCCTCTGGCTAACTGTCAGCCGACCCGCGCTGCATTGCTGGTCTCGCTGACCACCCAGCCGTCTTTGAGCTGAATGACGCGATGGCTGTAGGCAGCGTTTCTCTCCGAGTGCGTGACCTGAATGATGCTGGTGCCCGCTTCGTTCAGCTTACGGAAAAGCTCCATAATTTCTTCACCCTGGGCGGAGTGCAGATTGCCCGTGGGCTCGTCGGCCAGAATCAGCTTGGGGCTTTGAATCACCGCGCGGGCGACGCCCACGAGCTGTTGCTGCCCGCCGGAGAGCTGATTGGGGAAGAGGTCTTTTTTGCCGACGATATTGAAGCGGTCGAGGATGTCGCAGACGAGGCTGACGCGCTCTTTGTGAGGGACATTTTTGTAAGAAAGAGGGATTTCGAGGTTCTCGAAGACCGTCAAGTTGTCGATCAGGTGGTAGCTTTGAAAAACGAAGCCGATGTTGGCCTTGTGAAGTTCGTTGCGCTTCTTCACATTGAGCCTGTGAACCGGCTCGCCATTGAAATAGTATTCGCCCGTCCAAGAGCCATCGAGCATGCCGATGATGCTAAGCAGCGTGGACTTTCCGGCTCCCGAAGGGCCCATGAATGTAACAAACTCGCCGGGCTGAATCTCGAGGGAGACGCGGCGCAGGACGTAAAACTTGCTGCCGCCCGCCTCGTAAACTTTCTCCAGGTTTCGCAACTGAATCAGAGGTTCCACACTCGCTCCTTGAGCATTACTAGGATAACGCTGGAATTCTTATTCCGTTTCGAGACTATCACACTTAATTCCAGACCGCTGAGCGCCCCGGGCAGGGCAAGCCCAGCCCCTACAATCTTTTACCGGGGAGGGCTTCATTCGTACCGCAAAGCGGTAATCGGGTCCAGGCGCACGGCGCGCCGCGCGGGGAGGTAACAGGCGACTGTCGCGACTCCAGCTGCAAGGAAGGGCGGCCGCAAGAAATGAAGTGGATTGGCAGCCATGATGCCATTTAGGAAGCTGGAGAGAGTATAAGCAAGACGCAAAGCCCGCTGCAGACCGACTCCCTTACATGGATGGCCGGGGACGAGCCTTTTTTCAGTTCGAAGCGATGCCCAGCGCCACCACGCACACCCATGTAGTAAGGCCGTGCTTGACGAGCATCCGCACACCATAACGGATGTCCAGCCAAATCGTTCCCATGGAGCGCCCTCTTTCGCCGGACGCCCTTAAGCGGTTACGCCGGCTTCTTTGGTTTCTTCGACGATGCGGCCGTCAAACAAGTGGATCGTGCGTTCCGCAAAATTTGCGTAGCGCTGGTCGTGGGTCACCATGCAAACCGTCGCGCCGTTGCGGTGCAAATCGCGCAGCAGCTCCATGACGGCTTCGCCGTTCTTCGAGTCCAAGTTTCCAGTGGGTTCGTCAGCCATCAGGATGAGCGGATCGCCCACCAATGCGCGCGCCACGGCTACACGCTGTTGCTGACCGCCGGAGAGCTGCGAGGGATAATGCCGCAAGCGGTGCGCCATGCCCACACGTTCGAGCGCGTTCTGGACCTTCTGCTTGCGCTCGGCGGAGCTGGTGCCGCGGTACGTCAGTGGCAGCTCGACGTTTTCGTAGACCGTGAGGTCGCCGATCAAGTTAAACGCCTGGAAGATGAAGCCGATCTCGCGATTGCGGATGCGCGTGCGCTCGCTGATGGTGAGCTTGCCGACGGGCTGACCATTGAGCATGTAGCTTCCGTCTGTCGGCGAATCGAGCAGCCCCAAGATGGAGAGCAGCGTCGATTTGCCGCAGCCCGAAGGCCCCGCGATGGAAATATACGTGCCTTTCTTGATCTCGAGGTGAATTTCGGAAAGCGCGTGCGTCTCCACTTCGTCCGTGTAGAAGACTTTCTTTACGCCTTCCATTTTGATGAGCGTGCTTGTGTCTGCCATTTCTTCTCCTTAGCTGA
>Ga0209166_10001998_pt1 | contig 16032 bp, 11 predicted proteins | sample Coa_R1_3_FD_187151 | JGI IMG/M metagenome (GOLD analysis project Ga0209166, IMG submission 187151) | Surface soil microbial communities from Centralia Pennsylvania, which are recovering from an underground coalmine fire - Coalmine... | ecosystem: Environmental > Terrestrial > Soil >... | reverse complement strand
CTCGTGGCCCGGTAATGCCCCGCGGCCGTCGCCAGCCCCTGGGGATGTCCCATCGACTGGGTCCCGGGCATGGCCGGCGCCGCGCCGTTCGTGCGGAACGGGTCGCGGCCTGCGGGCACCGAGTGGCGTGGGTTCCCGGCGAGTGATGCCGGTGACCGAGTGCCCGGATTGGCACCGTACCGGAGCCAAAAGTTTCTTGATCTTTTTTCGGCCGCCTTGTGCCGGCCGCTGAACAGGGTTTGCGTGGCCGGGGTGGCCGCGCTGCGGCGGGCCGAGCCCCGGCATCCGGGCATTCTCCGGCGCGGCGCCTGGCCCGGCGGACTACGATCTTGGTCAGCCTCGGCCAGCACCCGTGGGGTGAACACCACGCCGCCGATCCGGCTGCCTGATCCACCGCAGTCTGCCCTGGTTTGCGGTTGATTTTGACTGGAAATTGTTAACGATGGTTCGTCGATCGAGGGAGCCGCGACCATGAAGGGCCGGGATATTCTCATTGGCGCGGTGCTGGGCGCGCTGGTGGTTATCTGGGCGACAAATCATCACGGTGCTCCGAAGACACCTTCATCGCAAGGTAAGCATTCGGTTTCAGTGCAATCTTCATCGCACCCACCGGGCACGAGATCACCGGGCGTTCACCCGTCAAAACCGGCCGTGACCAGCCATCCACCGTCGCATCCGGCCACGCATCCGGCCACGCATCCGGCGGCTGCGCACCGGACCTCGCCAGCACCGAAGAACCCGGCCACGGCGCCGTCGCATGGTGCCGCCTCACATACCACGGGCACGCATCCGGCATCGTCCCCACATACGCTGACCAAGGGCGGCAGCCATGGATCGGGAACGTTCGATGTGAGCGCCGGGCTGATCGCTATTGCCTCACTCATCGCCATTGCCGCGTCGCTGTCAACGGTAACCATGACAATGCGCAGCCTGCGGGCGGCAAAGTAAGCATTATCGCTGAAGGAGAAGTCCCATGGAGATCCTGCTGGCCGTGGCTGTGGCGACAGTAGCGGTGGCCGGCTGGTTCACGTCGACGACGTTCCGGACCAAAATCCGGGACAACGCGGCACAGCTCGAGCAGGTGACCCAGCGGGTACAGCAGGCCGAAAAGCAGCTCAAGGCGCAGAGCGAGGCCAGCGGGGAAAACGCCAACGGGCTGGCCGACCTCAAGAACAAGGCGGAACTGCAGCTTTCCGGGGTCGCCAGGGACATCGCCCATCTGGACCGGCACGTGCGCGACCTTGGGCAGTTCGTGCGGGCCCGGCTCGACCATGAGGTGGAGACGACCCGCCGCGACCGGGAGTACCGCGTCCTGGTCGGCGGCATTCACACCGAGCGCCCCACCGCCTCGGGCAGCCTGCCGTCGCTGTTCGATTCCTTCCTGGCCGAACTGCCGGTCGAGATGCTCTTCCACGACTCGGCCGACCAGTTCGGCATCCGCTGCTACCTGGCCTGGACCTCACCCAACGGCCAGGCGCTGGAACAGCGGCTCGACACGCTGCTGCGGGGTTGCCCGGACGAGAGCGGGGAGCCGGTTCCCGGCCTCGGCGAGCTGCGGGCGCTCCTTGTCGCGCTGCATGGCGCCGGGCCAGGAATGCTGCAGCTCGGGCCGCTGGTCGCGGTCCGCTGGCGGGACGGTTTCGCCGGCGCGGTGCTGGATCCGGGGCAGGAGGGACAGCTCGGCGACGAGGTGCTGGCGGCGGCGCCCGGGGACACCGCCGCCAAGCTGAAGGAACTGCCCGGACTGGTCGATCTGGCCGACTGGGCGCAGGAGTAAGCAGGCGCCCGGGTGAGGCGGCCCGGGGCACGGGCTCACTCGAGCGGCTGGCGGGCGATGGCCGGTGGCTGCCGTCCGGCCAGCAGCCAGCCGCCCACGGCGGCGATGAGCGGCAGGCCGGCCAGGATGATCACCATGTCCAGGCCGGGCACGTTGCCGAACGTCGTGGACAGGCTGCTGCGGGCCCAGGCGAGGGCCGCCGCCACCGCGGTGACGGTGCCAAGGAGCGCTCCGAGCAGGGCCAGGGCGCCGGCCGTGGCGGCGGTGATCATACGGCGGGTCCGGCCGCCGGCCCCGGTGGCGGTGAGGGTGCGCAGCTCGCCCGCGGTCTCGCTGCGGATCAGGCCGACGGTCATGGCCAGCACGCCGAGGGCGATGAGGATGCCGATTGCGGTGGCACCGTTGCTGATCTGGGACAACCCTAGCTGAGCCGACTTGGTCTCGATCGTCGCGCCGCTGGTCAGTGCCATCTGGCGGGCGGCGCTGATCTGGGCTTGCGTGAGCGGCCGGGGGGTCTGGATCATCCAGCCGGCCAGGGTCACCGGCTGGTGCAGCCGCTGCAGCGCCGCCATGGTGACGACCGTGTTGGGGGCATGGACGCCGGTGGGCAGGCTGGGCATCTCCTGAATCCTGGGGTGGGCCAGGCACTGGCCCGCCGGGCACGGGGCGCTCGGCGGCGGGCCACCCTTGCCGCCGAAGAAGTTGCCGTACAGCATCAGCATCCGGGGCAGGCCGGCCAGGCCGGGCCGGGAGGTGAGGAAGTCGGCGCCGGGCTCGATCTGGCTGGGCTTGATGCCGTAGGTGCGCAGCAGCGCCGGGGTGGCCACGTAGATCGTGCCGCTGAAGTTGTTGTTCCCGGTGCCCTCCTGGGTGAGCCCGACGCTGCTCCCATAGAGCGCCAGCACATATTGGGCGTGCAGCGAGTGGGCCAGTGAGTCCACCTTCGCGTGCAGGCTGCTGGTCTGGGCCGGGGTGAGCGACTGCCCGAGGGTGAGGCCCGGCCCGCCGCCCGAGGTTGGCGTGTAGACCATGAGCTGGCTGGGGGTCAGGTTGGCCCCGGTGTAGTCGAGCACGTTGGAGAACCTGACGCTGGCGATGATGGTGATGAGCACGGCCAGGAAGACGGCGAAGCTGGTCGCGGCCAGGGCGGCGCCGGAGCGGGCCCGGTAGCGGACGAGGTCGCGCAGCGCGATCCGGGCCGCCACCGGTGCGCGCGGGCCGGCCGCGGCGGCCAGCAGGGCAACGCACAGTGGCGCGACCAGGAAGCTGCCGACGACCACGGCCACCAGGCCGCCGAGCAGGAACAGGGAGTCCTTCCCGCCGTTGCCGGCCCAGCCGCCGGAGAAGGCGAGCAGCACCAGGCCGGCGGCCATCGTGATGAGGCCGGGCCGGGCGGCGCGGTGTGCCCCTTTCGGGCTGGGCGGCCGCCCGGACAGCGCCGCCACCACCGGGACCCTGGCCACCACGGCGGCCGGCCGCCGGGCGGCAAGGATGGCGGTCAGCACCGCGAGAGCCATCCCGATGATGATCGCCAGCCAGGGCAGGTTGGCCGGGTCGACGGTGTGCGCGGTGACCGTCGCCAGGTGCGGGTAATACAGCATCCAGGCGCCGAAGCCGATCACCGCCCCGGCGATCGTGGCCACCACACCGACGATGGCACCGCCCGCCACCATGACGAGCTGGACGTTTCGCTCCGTCGCGCCGAGCGCGCTGAGCATGCCGAGCGCGCGCAGCCGCCGCTGGGCCATCACCGCGAACCCGGCCGCGGCCACCAGGCCGATGAACACCATCCCGAGCACGGCCACCACCAGCACGATGACCGCCGGGCTGAGTCCCTTGAAGGTGGCCGGCGCGTCGGACACCACCGCGCCAGGCGGCAGGCCGGAACTGCTGGCGGGCCGCGTGCCGAGCAGGATCGTGGCCTGACTGGGCGCGCTGACCTGCCCGGGGGCGACGAGAGCGAACTGATCCAGCAGGTTGGCCGGGTTCTGCACGATCCCGGTGACCCGCCAGGTCTTGCCGCCCTCGTGCCAGACGCCACCGGTGTGCACGTTGTAGATGCTGGCCACCTGGCTGGTCATCGCCACCTGGCCGGGACCGGACGGGTAATGCCCGGAGACCAGGGAGAGCAGCGGGCCGCCGTAGGGACCGGACGGGTCCTGGGCGCGCAGTTCGACGCCGGCCGCCAGGCCGGTGGCCAGCGACTGGTTCTCGATCACGTCGACGGTGCCGTACCGGGCCCTGATGGCCGCGATGTCGGCGGCCAGATGCGGATCCGTGCCGGGCACGCTGATCAGGGCCTTGGCGGTTCCGAAAATGGCCGCGTTTGGCGAGGCCGGCGGCGTGTTGGTGGCGACGGCGGCGCCCAGGATCATGGTCGCGACCGCGACCGTGAGCATGGCCAGCACCAGAATCTGCTGGCGCCACTCCCGGCGGAACAGCCGCAGCGCCCAGCGGATGACGGCCTGGCGGGCGGGAATGCCGCCGTCGGTGATGCCGTCCGTGGCCGGGCGATCGCGCACGGCGGTGCTCATTGGCCCGCACCCTGTTCGAGCAGGGATTCCGGGCCGGGCGGCGGCGCGGTCTGGTCGGTCACCCGGCCGTCACGCAGGAACACCACCCGGTCGGCCCAGGAGGCGAGCTGAGCGTCGTGGGTCACCACCACGACGGCCACACCCCGCTTGCACGCGCCGTGCAGCAGGCGCATGACCTCTTCTGCGTTGACCGAGTCGAGTGCGCCGGACGGCTCGTCGGCCAGCAGCAGGCGGCGGTCGCCGACCACCGCACGGGCGATCGCGACCCGCTGCCGCTCACCGCCGGAGAGCTGGCCGGGGAAGCTGGCCGCCCTGGCGCCGAGGCCCAGCTCATCCAGGGCCTTCAGGCCCACGGCGCGGGCCTTCCTGGCCGGTATGCCGTCCAGCTCCAGCGGCAGCGACACGTTCTCCGCCGCGGTCAGCCCGGCCAGCAGGTTGAAGTCCTGGAAGACGTAGCCGATCTGGCGGCGGCGCAGCCGGGCCTTGGCACCCCGGGACATCGTGGCCAGCGAAACGCCGCCGACCAGCACCTCGCCCTCGGCCGGTTCCTCCAGGCTGCCCGCGATGGTCAGCAGCGTGCTCTTTCCGGAGCCGCTGGGACCCATCACCGCCACCATGGCGCCGGGCTCGACCGCCAGGCTCACCCGGTCGAGCGCGTGCACCTGTGCCGCGCCCTCGCCGTAGCTCTTCGAAACGTCGCGTAGTTCAAGCATGTTCATGGCCGCGGGCTCACCCTCCTGCGAAGTCTCGGCAGCGCCGAGTGGACTGGTTCAAGCTCACCGGGCTTCATCCGGTTGATGCGGCCATCGGCGGTATCGAGCCAGCGGATGACCGAGTCCAGCCGGAACAGCTCGGCGTCGACCACCAGGGCCAGGCTCAGGTCCTGCTCGGCCTCGCTCTCCTTGATCCGGGTCCACTGCTGCATCAGCTCGACGAGGTAGCGCCGGTGCACCTGGATCACCTCGTGCACATCGGTGCCAGGCACCCGCAACGCCACCAGCACCTTGATCACCAGCTCGTCCCTGGGCGGCGAGCTGAGATCCGGCGGCGTGCGCAGCCACCCGGCCAGTTCCTGCTCGCCCTGGGGGGTGATCCGGAAGCCCTTCTGCGGGCTGTCCTCGGCGGTTCCATCGGATTCGACCAGCCCGTCGCGCTCCAGGCGCTGCAACGTCGTGTAGACCTGGCCGACGTTGAGCGGCCACACCTCGCCGGTCCTGGCCTCGAACTCCTCCCGGAGCTGCAGGCCGTACTTGGGTCCCTCGCTCAGCAGCGCGAGCAGCGCGTGCCGGACACTCACGATGTATCGCAATCTCTCAACATGCTGAGGATAATACTTAGTATGCAAGCGGCGGGCAATCCTCTTGTCAGAGGTGGGCTGTACGGTCGCCGATGAGAGGAAAGGCACTCTTGCGAGGGCGGTCAGCTCCATCTGGTGCAGGCCTGGCGCCGGTTCATGACCGAACCGGGCAGCTACTTCCGTCACCTGCTGAGCGACGAGGCCAGTTCCTGATAGCCGGACATCAGATCGGCATCCGGTCCGGTGAGCAACTGAATCGCCACATGGTCGGCACCGGCGTCCAGGTGCGCGTGCAACTGGGCCGCGACCTGGTCCGCCGTGCCATGTGCGACCAGGGCGTCGATCAGCGCGTCGCTGCCGCCATCGGCCATGTCCTGCTCGCTCCAGCCCAGCCTGCGCAGGTTGCCGGTGTAGTTGACCAGGCCGAGGTAGGGATTGCGTACCCGGGCCCGGCCGATCTCCCTGGCCCGGGCCGGGTCGGGGTCGACCACGGCCTTGTGCTCCGGGGCGAGCAACGGTCCCGGGCCGAGGATGGCCCGGGCCTGGCGGGTGTGCTCGGGCGGCACCAGGTAGGGGATCGCGCCGGCGGCGCGGTCGCCGGACAGCCTGAGCACCTTCGGGCCGAGCGCGGCGAGCACGATCGACGCCTTCGGGACTCCCTCGGCGCACAGGGTTTCCACGTACGCTGCCAGCGCCTCGTACGGACGCTCGTACTGCTGGGTCGCCTCCCGGTGCCCGGCGCCGACGCCGAGCACGAAGCGGCCCGGATGGCGGCCGTCCAGCCGTGCATAGGAGCGGGCGACCGTCCGCGCGTCGTCCTTCCAGATGTTCACGATGCTGGTGCCGACCATGAGCGTGCCGGTCGCGTCGAGCAGCGCTTCCGGGACGGCCAGATCGCCGTCGGGTGAACTGCCGGTCCACAGCGTGCCGAAGCCGAGCCGCTCGACCGCGACGGCCAGCTCCGGCGTCACCACGCTGGCAGGCCGCCAGACGCCAAACCGTCCCAGCCGGTCCCGGAACTCTGCCGTCGTCATCCGCGTTTCCCTTCGCCGGATGTCCCTCGACGTTTCGCAACCGCGTGCCCGGCGCTGGTGTTCCCGCCGGCCGCCTGATGTGGGCATTGACAACGCGTTATCGCACAATTACGGTTGCGGCACCGTATGTTACGGCTCAGTAACACACCCTCTGGGAGCCATCATGCGACCGTCCCGATTCACGCTCCTGTCCTGTGCCGTCACCGCCGTCGCCGCTCCATTGGTCATGTTCGCCACCGCCGCTCCGGCCGGGGCCGCCGGGAATGGCTATGTGGCGCTCGGCGACTCCTACACCTCCGGGCCGCTGATCCTGCCGGTCGCGCCCGGCGCGCCGGCCGAGTGCCTGCAGTCGGCCATCAACTACCCGCATCTGACCGCCGCCGCGCTCGGTCTCAGCCTGACCGACGTGAGCTGCGGCGGGGCCACCGTCGGCGACATGACCAGCTCGCAGTACCCCGGCGTGCCGCCCCAGTTCAACGCGCTCACCCCGGCGACGTCCGTGGTCACCCTGGGCATCGGCGGGAACGACAACAACACGTTCATCACCGCGGTCCTCGGCTGCGCCGCCCTCGACGTGCTGGACGTGCTCGACATCGGCACGCCGTGCAAGGACGTCTACGGCAACAGCTTCGCCAACTCGATCGCCTCGGACGCGCCCAACATCGGTGCGGCCCTCCGGGGCATCCACAGCCTCTCCCCGCACGCCAAGGTCTTCGTGGCCGGGTATCCCGACATCCTGCCGCAGTCGGGCAACTGCTACCCGCAGATCCCCATCACCACCGGGGACGTCGCCTACCTCAACGGCGTGGAACTGGATCTGAACAGCATGCTCGCGGCGCAGGCCGCCGCGAACGGCGCCACGTTCGTGAACACCTACACGCCGAGTATCGGCCACGACGCCTGCAAGCCGGAGCCGGTCCGCTGGATCGAGCCGGTCCTGCCGGGTGGCGACGCCGCGCCCGTGCACCCGAACGCGGCCGGCGAGGCCGCCGACGCACAGTTGGTCGAGGGGGCGATGCGGGCAGCCGGGATCTAACTGCAGTTCCGGTCAGCCCGTCTCATGCGGCGATCGGGTAGGGCTCAGCGGAACGGGTTGGTGACCCGGACACCGGCGTAGTCCTGGCTGTCGCTGAGATCTTCGGACAGGACTTCGGTGCAGCCCATCGTGCGGGCGGCCTCGATGATCGCGGCGTCCCAGTAGGAGAGCTGGAACCGCTGGCGGGTGGGGGCGGGCGGGGTTGGCTTAAACCGGTCGCTGTCGTGATGAAGACATGCAAAGGCCGTTGACATCGGCAGAAACCCCAGACCAGGGTGGTGAACGGTCTGCTCTGACGTGCCCGCGACGTAGGGAGGATCCGTGACGCTGAGGTCCCTTGGACAGCGCAGCAAACTGGCCGCAGCCGCAGCCATCGTCACCGCCATCGGCCTGTCCGCCGCCGCCCCGGCCACGGCAGCCGGGGCGGCCGGCCCGCCCCGGGCGCAGCACAGGACCAGGCTGACCGTCGTGTACCGGAATCTTGCCCTGCTGAATGGCGACACCGCGACGGTCTACTCCAACGGCCTGGCCGAGGTGTGGAACGCTGACCGCAGCCGGGTCGAGTACCGGACGATCCCGCCCACCGGCACCGGTGAGGTCGGCACGGCGAGCGCCCTGCCGGGCCGGGCCCAACTGCGGTTCGACCTGCTCAAGGCGCCGCCGCGGGCGTACCTGCCGGGCATGCTTGAGGTCGTCCTGTCCCCCACCGTCAGCGTGACACCGCAGCGCCACTACACCACCAGCACAGCGTTCAACCGGGTGCTCACCCGGCTCGGCGCCGACAGCATGTCGCCGGTGTTCCCGGCCGGGGCCGTGCGGGCGCTCAGGTCCCGGCCCGGCGGGCTCGACCTGGCCAGGGCCTATGTCCTGCGGGTTACGGCGGCCACCATGCCGGGCGCCCTGGCGGCGCTGGCCGCGTCGGGTGATGTCGCCTACGCCGCGCCGGACTGGACCGTGGCCACCACGGCCACCAACCCGATCCCCATCCCGGCCAGGACCCGGCGGGCGGCGGACGCGCTCTCCCGCCGGCTGGCCAGCACCCGCCACGCGCGCTCGGGCCTGCCGCCGCTGCCGGCCAACTTCGCACTGCAGAGCAGCGCCCAGTCCATGCTGAACAAGCCCGGCACCGACTGGGCTCCGGCCTACGAGGCGGTGGAGGCGAAGTACCACGAGCTGCCCGGTACCGGCGAGACCATCACCGACGTCTCGCTCGGCGATCTTGACTCGGCGGGCATCTCCAAGCGCAACTCCTGCTACGGCTACGTGCACGCGTTCGGCCCGACCACGGTCATCCAGAACGGCCAGCGCTACCTGGACTGGCCTTCGATGCCGCTGATCCCCACGTATACCGCCTCGGACCAGGCCACCCTCGACCCCACCGGCCAGGTCTGCGGGGTCGACCCGTTCGATGGGGAGATCGGCCTGGACTTCGCGATGATGGCCCCGCTGCCGCACAACCTGCAGCGGCCCGGCGAGGTCGGCTCGGGGCTGACCGACCTGCTCGGCATCGCACCCGGCGCCAGCTTCCGGCTGGTCGTGCCGGGGGACACCAGCGGCGCCATCACCACGCTGGACGAGTCGTTCCTGGCCGCCGCGCAGCAGACGCCGCGCCCGAACGTGATCACGGCCAGTCTGGCCTTCGGCCTGGACGGCGAGGGGTTCCCGTCCCGGTACCTGGAGGACGACCCGCTCACCGAGTCGCTGATTTCCTCGATCGTCCGGCAGTACCACATCAACGTGGCGATCTCGTCCAACGACGGGCTGCGCACATCGACCAACGCGGCGGTGAGCCCGTCCGGCGGGTCCGCGCCGACTCTCGCGGTGGCCAACGGCGGCACGCCGAGCAACCTGAACAGCATCCAGTTTTCCACCGCGCCCTCGGCCGACTACGACTCCGGGGCGATCAACGTCGGCGGCACCACGCTCGACGACATCTTCGCCGCGCCGCCGCAGGATCCCGCCAACACGGCGCTGGCCAGCCAGCATGCCTTCGCGGAGACCCGGTGGGACGGCTACGGCGCCTTCTCCTCCGGCTTCGGGTCGCGGGTCAACATCTGCGCGCCCGCCGACAACCTGACCGCGTTCGAACATGCCCAGGGCGGGGCGGCCGACGCGGTGACCGTGGACAACATCGGCGGGACGTCCGGCTCCGTGCAGGAGGTGGGCGCTGCCGCCGCAGTGGTCCAGCAGGTGGCCAGGCTGTCCGGGGACAAGAGCCTGGCGAACAACCCGCTGGCCCTGCGCGCCGAGCTGACGAAGACCGCGACGCCGGTGCCTGCCGTGCCGCAGGCCGACCGCACGCTGAACGTGGGTCCGCAGCTCGACCTCGGCAACGCGGTGACCAGCCTGACCGGCGGGCTGGCACCCGGTGTGGCCCGGGTCGCCGTGGAGCAGCGCCAGCCGTTCCCCGGCCTGATCGACGCGGTGTTCTCCAGCGCCACCGACCCCGGCGCGATCTCGCTGTCCGGGCCGGACCAGGATGCCTGGCTGACGATCTCGCCGGACTGGGTGGGCCTGCCCGCCGGTACGGCCTACAAGCTGGCCGCCGTGCGCGAGACCGGCGGCCGCAAGCTCCTCGGCACCGGCCCGTGGGCCCGGCTGCTGCCGGACACGATCTTCGCCGCCGCCGGGGTGCCCCCGCCGGCCACCCAGGCCCAGGCGGTCACGCTCGTCTACACGGCCAGCTCCGGCGGAAAGGTGATCGCCAAGGCCACCATCCCGCTGTCGTTCGCGCCGGTCTCCGGCAGCCCCGAGCCGCTCGCCCCGGTGGTCCCGCCGGTGGTGACCGGGGCGACGATCCCGGTCAAGTACAACCTGACCGGCCAGAGCGGGTTCACCGCCCCGCAACTGGTGGTCTCGGCACCGGGCCGGATGAACCCGTTCGACGACCATTTCTTCCGTGACGCCTACACGGTCCCGCTGACCCAGACCTCGGGCACCGTGCACGTGCCGGTGGCCGCCCTGTCCGGCGGCGGGATCTACGGCATCGCGATCCAGGCCACGCCTGCCACCTTCGAGTTCACCGACTTCGCCTACACCCGGGTGCAGGACGCGCCCAGCGACGTGCGGCCGCCCGCGCCGGTGCTGTCGGTGGCCGGCGCCGCGCCCGGCTACCTGCAGTCGGTCCCGTACGGCGGGAAGTTCACGGTGAGCTGGGACGTCCGGAGCGTGCCCGGAGCCACCGGGGCGGACCTGGAGGTCAGCGCGCCGGGACCGAACGACTTCAACTCGTTCGCCACGTTCAACAACCCCGACGGGACGGTCCGCGACCAGAACGGCTACGACAGCGGGTCGGTCTACTTCCAGCCGCTGGCCGGCACCAAGGGCACGACCACGCTCTCGGCCGCCTCGGCCGGGCTGTACCCGACCATGTACAGCCAGGTGCGAGTGCTGCCGGTGACCCCGGCCGGAACGGCGGCCGGTGAGGCGTCCGACGTCAGCTCGGTCTCGATGAACGGGGTCGCGCCCACCGACGGCGGGGCCACGGTCGACGGATTCGGCGTCGAGCAGGACCAGCCGGCCGGGTTCGTCACCTCCAACCAGACCAACGCCAACAACCAGAGCCAGAGCTCGATCGAGACCTTCGACCAGCGGACCCAGGCCATCACGCACACCGTGCGGTCGGCCACGGCCAGCGACAGCTACACCACGCTGGACGACGGCGGGCCCGGCATCTTCGCCGGCGACACCGGGCTGATCCAGGACAGCACCGCCACCACCACGCGCTACCGCCTGCTGTCCCCGCTGACCAAGGTGGGCAGGCAGTGGAAGCCGCCGACGAAGAACAGCTTCATCCAGCCCGCCGACAACCAGCAGACGGCGACGGCCGCGTTCGGCACCTGGAACCTCGGCAACCACGGCGCCAGCCATGCCGGGGTGTTCAGCTCGGACGTGCAGGCCGGCACGTTCGGCCCGGTCTACTCGGTCGAACCGGTGCTGCAGAGCTTCGGCCTGCCGGTGGTGACCGGGATCGCCGAGGACACGGCGGCCAACACCGCCGTGCTCAACGTGACCGACTTCTTCAACACGGGCGCCCCGCCGACCTTCGTCACGGTCGACCTGGCCACCGGCGCGACGCAGACCTTCGCCGGGGCAGGCTCCGGCGTGCCGGACGGCCTGGCCATCGACTCGGGCACCGCCATGGCCGCGAACCCCGAGATCGGTGGGGTCGCGCTCATCAACCTGACCAGCGACAGCGGCACGCTCGCCACGCCCGGTGGGTTCGTCTACCAGCACCCGGCCGCGAACCCGGCCGCCCGGCAGTTCCTGGTCCAGGAGGTGTCGCCGCCGGACGCGAATATCGTCACCCCCGGCCTCGGCGCCGTGCCCAACGACAACGCCCTGTCCAGCGAGGTCCTGCTCGACGAGCAGGGCAACGTCGTGAGCCGGATCGAGCAGTTCAACTTCTTCAACGTATTCACATCCATCAACGGCCAGCTCACGCAGCTCGGGTCAGCCCCAGGCCGGGCCTACACCACAGGTGCCGACGGTTTCCAGGTCCAGCCGTTCAGTTACCCGTAAAAGGATCTTCTCCATATTTAAACCAGAAGGGCTTTTTTACGATGGCTGGGAACCTGGTTGGTTACGCGAATGACCGCGGTGACCAACCAGTCCAGCCGGCTTCGTAAAAAAGCCCTTCGAATTAAATAATCCAGGTGTCAGGCGGGCAGGCGAACAGCCCGTCAGGCGGGCCAAGGCAGGAGGACGATCTTCCCCCGGGTGTGCCGTTGCGCCAGTTCACGGAAGGCGTCTTGCACCTGGTCCAGCGGGCAGGTGCGGGTGATGGGGATGGTGAGCTGGCCGGCGGCGACCAGGCCCGCCAGTTCGGTCAGGACGGCGGCCGGGTCCTTGACCGTTGCCATGCCCTCGGCCTTGGCGCCGGTGCGCGCGGCGGCCGGCCAGTCGATGATCGTGTCGATCCGGTCCGTGGGCACGCCCAGCTCGACAGCCAGATCCACGTAGCCGCCGCCGAACTGGACGGCCAGGGAGCCGACGCCGCCGGCCGCCGCCCAGCTCACGCCGGACGGCTTGTAACTGTGCGCTTGGGCAAATCATTTCCGCGATTTGCCAGCCGTTGAACCGGACCTCGGCGGCGTCCGTGGTACGGGTGACCGAGCTCCCCGCTGTGACAACGACGAAGGGAACCGTCATGCGCAATTCCCGGTGGCAGGCCACCTCTATGGTGGCCATCGGGGCGCTTGGGCTGATGGCCGCCACCGTGCCATCGGTCTCGGCCACCACCGCGACCAACAACTTCACCCAGACCAACCTCGTCGCCAACAACTCCACGTTCGGCGCCAAGCTGGTGGACCCGAACCTGACCAACGCCTGGGGCATGGCCGCCAGCCCGTCGTCGCCCCTGTGGGTGTCGGACAACAACTCGGGGCACGCCTCGGTCTACTCGGGCGGGCCGAAGGGCGTGACGCTGGACCTGACCGTCAAGGTGCCCGGCGGCAACCCCACCGGCCAGGTCTTCAACAGCGACTCCAGCGCCTTCCCGGTGGGCGGCGCAACCGGCAGCGCGGCCGCGTTCATCGTGGACTCCGACGGGATCGGCACGACTCCGTCCGGTGAGATCGCCGCGTGGAACGGCGGCTCGAAGTTCACCGTGGAGGACAGCCCGGCCGGTGGGGCCGGTGGCAAGACCCCGGCCGGAGCCATCCTCAAGGGGCTGGCCGAGGCCACCAGCACCGCGGCCGGACCCGAACTGTTCGCCACCGACGTGCACAACGGCACGATCGACATCTTCAACAGCATGTTCGCCCCGGTCTCGGCCCCCACCGAGTTCAAGGACCCGAAGCTCCCGGCCGGCTACGTGCCGTTCGGAATCCAGCTCATCGGCTCGAACCTCTACGTCACCTATGGCAAGCAGAACAAGGCCAAGACCGACGTGGTCCCCGGCGCGGGCCGCGGCGTCGTCGATGTCTTCACCGTCAACGGCAAGCTGGTGCACCACCTCATCTCCAACGGGAGCAGCAGCCCGCTGAACGAGCCGTGGGGCCTGGCCATCGCGCCGAGCGGGTTCGGCTCGTTCGCCGGTGACCTGCTGGTGGGCAACCTCGGCAACGGCTGGATCAACGCGTTCAACAAGAAGACCGGTGCCTTCGCCGGCCCGCTGTACAGCAATGGCGCCCCGGTCGTGATCAACGGCCTGTGGGGGCTGAGGCAGGGCAGCTCCGCGTTCGGCGGCGCCGGGTCGATCGTGTTCAGCGCCGGCCCGGGCGGCTACGCCAACGGCCTGGTGGGCATCCTCACGCCCGCCTCCTGACCCCCCTCGACCCGGCGTCAGGCCGAAGCCGGGTGGGCCCCACCGCTCCTGCGGCCGGTTATTGGCACCGTGCGGTGGGGCCCTTCGCTGTTCATCCCACGTCTGACATGGAATGACCCCCGCCAGCGGCGGCCGGCGGGGGTCAGGTGCGGAAACGTGGCGCGCAGGCCGCGGCGGGAGACCAGGGAACGCGCAACGCTGGCGGCGGACTGGATGTGGTTCATTGGGCTCTCCTTGAAGTAGCGTTCTTGTAGGTGTAAGCCTGCTGGAGAGCGGCGCTTCCAGGATTCGTGGACACCACGGATCCCATACGGATAGGCCCCAGATGAGGCACGGATTGGTGAGTGTGTGAGCGCGGAGACAACTAATCCCGCAGGTATGTCACAACGAGAAGCCGAGGTACTCCAGGCGGTAGGCAGGCACCTGACCAACGCCCAGATCGCCTCCCGGCTGCACATCTCCGTGCGGACGGTCGAAAGTCACGTGTCGTCGCTGCTGCGCAAGTTCGGCGCGGCCGACCGGCGCGAACTGGCAGCACTCGCGCCTGTCACGGCGGCAAGGCCGGCCGCAGCGGACGGCGGGGCCCCGGTTCCCGGCCTGCCACCGTACCGGACCAGTTTCATCGGCCGGGAGAGCGAGCGGGTGGCGGTGCTCGACGCGCTCAAGGAAAGCCGGGTGGTGAGCTTGGTCGGGCCCGGTGGGGTGGGCAAGACCCGGCTGGCGGCGAAGACGGCCGAGACTGCCGGGAAGGAGAAGGAGAAGTACCAGCTCGGCGTGCACTTCGTCGACCTGGGGTTGGTGCGGGAACCCTCGTTCGCCCAGGTCGTGCAGTTGGTTGCCGCTTTAGTAGGCGTCACCGACCGGGGTGGTGACCTGGACGTGGCGCTGCACGAGTACCTGGCGCGCGGCCGGTCACTGCTGGTCATGGACAACTGCGAGCATGTGCTCGACGTGGTGGCCGAGTTCACCGAGAAGCTGCTGGCCAACTGCGACGGGCTGAGCGTGCTGGCCACCAGCAGGGAGAAACTGGCGATTGCCGGGGAGCGCGCGGTCAGCATTCTGCCGCTGCCGCATCGCCGCCGGGACGGCTGCGCGGCAGGCTCAGAGGCGGCGGCGCTGTTCATGGACCGCGCCCGGGCCATCGACCCGGAGCTCACCCCTCCCCCCGCACGGGTCGACGAGGTGTGTGAGCGCCTGGACGGGATGCCACTGGCCATCGAGCTGGCCGCGGCGCGGTGCGCGTCGCTCGGCGTCGAGGGCCTGCTCGCCGGGCTGAACGATCACCTGCGGCTGCTGAAGGGAAGCCGCAGCGCCCAGGAACGGCACCGCTCGCTGCGCGCGGTGATCGACTGGAGCCACGACCTGCTGGATGAGGACGAGCGTGCCATGTTCCGGCGGCTCGGCGTCTTCGCCGGGGGATTCGACCTCGATGCGGCACTCGCGGTGTCCATGGGCTACGGCCGTGGGGCGGTGGTCGACCTGATCGGCAGGCTCACGGACAAGAGCCTGCTCGTCCACGGGGACGGCCCGGCGGGCAGCCGGTGGCGAACGCTGGAGACCATCCGGGCCTACGCCCTGGACCGGCTCCGGCTGGCCGAGGGTGGTGAGGAGGCGAGAGTCCTGGCCGCTCATCTCGACTGGGCAGCGGACACCGCCGATGACCTGGAACGCCGGTTGGTGGCAGAGGCGGGCGCGCCATGGCAGGACACCTTCAAGGCGGTCGTGGCCGACCTGCGGTCCGCGCTCGATCATGCCAGGTCGCTGGGCACCGCGGCGGCCGGCGGCCCCGGCCCGGGCGGCTGGCGGCCTCGGGTCCACCGGTTCGCCCGCGCACTGGGCCACCTTGCCTACGCCAGCGGATTCGTGGTCGAGGCCTGCGAGCACTACGCGGACGCCGCCGGGCTGGCTTCGGGGTACCGTGAAGCCGCCGCGGATCTACGCAGCGCGGCGGACGCGGCCTTGGCGATCGGGCACAACGACGCGGCGTTCGACTGGCTGTGTGAGTCGGCCGAGCAGGCGAAGGAGGCAGGTGACACCTCCGGCCAAGCGATCGCCCTGGCCTACGCCGCCATCATCGCAGACCGGT